>OODJ01000039.1_pt1 | contig 142669 bp, 123 predicted proteins | sample 1671611 | NCBI WGS metagenome assembly OODJ01 (sample SAMN06348174, study PRJEB24527) | human gut metagenome | biome: human gut; feature: ankylosing spondylitis patient; material: feces | host: Homo sapiens | place: China | collected 2015-10 | reverse complement strand
CGCTCGACCCGCACATTCGCTTTTTTCTAGGTTTATGTTCAGTTTTCAAGGTTCAGTGCCTAGCGATTTTGGCTTTTGTTTTGTTGCCGTATCGCGTCGACTTGTATATAATACCACGTGACCTAGGTTATGTCAACACTTTTTGGGGCACTTTTTTAAGATTTTTTCGTGAAACACTAGGATTCGTGGAAAGAGAAACACGCTTGATTATCGCCTTTATCAGCATTAAAAATTCTTCAAAAAATCTCAAAAAAAGTAGCATTTTCAGCTGTTTCTTCCATAAAAACCGCCGAAAATCAGTAAAATTTTTCTCTTTTTCGCGAAATTTTTCTTAAATTTTTGCTTGTTTTTCTCTGAAATTCCCAGGAAAACTTTTCGCAGCATCTGCAATTATACCGAAAAACACTCCCTGAAACCATCATCATGAACAGGACGTAATATCAAAAACTTATTACCAACGCAGTTTTGTATCTATTATAGAAGATAAAAAGGCGCTATGCTTTCGCATAGCGCTAGAATAATTTTCAGTTTTAGTGCAGACGTGCACCGGCCGGGATACGGTTATCTACCATAATAAGGTTCAGCTTCTCTGCGCCTTCCTCTTCATGGATAGCAGACAGCAGCATACCACAGGAATCAATACCCATCATTTTGCGCGGCGGCAGGTTAACAATAGCAACCAAAGTCTTGCCTACCAGCTCTTCAGGCTCATAGAATGCATGGATACCGCTCAAAATTACACGATCGGTACCGGTACCGTCATTCAGAACGAATTTCAGCAGCTTTTTGCTCTTGGGTACAGCGGTACATTCTTTAACCTTAACTACACGGATATCAGACTTGCAGAAGGTGTCAAAATCAACATATTCTTCATATGCAGGCTCAATAACAACCTTAGAGAAATCGATAGTTTCCTCCTTAGCCTCTTCTACGGGTGCAGCAACAGCAGGAGCCTGCATAAAGTCAGGCTTCTCGCTTACAGCCTTGCCCAACGGTTTCATGGTCGGGAAGAACAGTACGTCACGAATGGTAGAGCTGTTGGTCAGGAACATTACCAGACGGTCGATACCAATGCCTAAACCACCTGTCGGAGGCAGGCCGTATTCCAGGGCGTTGACAAAGTCCTCGTCCATCATATTTGCTTCTTCATCGCCGTTAGCGCGTTCTTCAACCTGCTTTAAGAAACGCTCCTTCTGGTCGATAGGATCGTTCAATTCGGTAAAGCCGTTGCAGATTTCGCGGCCATAGATATAAGCCTCGAAACGATCGGTGATTTCAGGGTTCTCAGGGTTGCTCTTGGCCAACGGGGAAATTTCTTTCGGATGACCGGTAATAAAGGTAGGCTGAATCAGCTTATCTTCAACATATTCTTCAAAGCATGCGTTGATAATTTTGCCAATGCCAAAGGAAGGCTCAACAGCCACATTCAGCTCTTTAGCGATAGCGCGTGCTTCTTCCAGATCGGTTACGTTAGTAAAGTCCTTGCCGGAATATTCTTTTACGGCTTCAATCATGCTCATACGCTTCCAGGGAGAAGCCAACTCGATAGTAGTGCCTTCATAGTTGATAGTGGTAGTGCCCAGAACCTTCTCAGCAGTCTTAACAACAACCTCTTCGGTCAGGTCCATCATATCACGGTAATCGGCAAAAGCCTGATAAATCTCAACGCTGGTGAATTCCGGGTTATGACGGTTGTCAATGCCCTCGTTACGGAATACACGGCCCATTTCATATACGCGGTCCATACCACCAACGATAAGGCGTTTGAGATACAGTTCAGGCGCAATACGCATATAAACCTGCATATCCAGAGCGTTATGATAGCTGATAAACGGACGTGCGGCAGCACCACCTGCGATGGTGTTGAGAATAGGAGTTTCTACCTCCAGGAAATCATGGCTGTCGAGAACCTCGCGTACGCTTCTGATAATCTGGCTACGTTTTACAAAGGTATCACGTACTTCCGGATTAACTATCAGATCAACATAACGTTGACGGTAACGGGTTTCAACATCCTTCAGTCCATGCCATTTTTCCGGCAACGGACGCAGGGATTTGGACAGCATTTCTACGGAATTTGCTTTGATAGACAGCTCGCCCATGTGGGTGCGGAAAGCAGTACCGGTAATGCCTACGGTATCACCGATATCCATTAGCTTGATCAGCGCATAGTTTTCTTCTCCGATAACGTCCTTACGTACATATACCTGGATACGGCCGGTCTTATCCTGCATATCCATGAAGCAGGTTTTGCCGTGGCCGCGGATAGCCATAATACGGCCAGCCATTTTTACTTCAGTTTCTTTTTCGGACAGCTCATCGAACTGCGCAGCGATATCTGCCGCACGATGAGTGTACAGGAAGCGATAGCCGAAAGGTTTCCAGCCATGCTCCTCAATTTTATGCATCTTGTCAATGCGGACCTGCATTTGCTCGTTGATTTCGTTTTCGGTAAGCACTGCAGCTTCTTCTGTATTAGGTTTATTCTTTACCTCTGCCATTGTCGCCCTTGCTCCTTTTTATTTAATTTCCACGATTTCGTAGGACAATTCACCTACAGGGGTTTTAGTAATAACAACATCATGCACCTTACGGCCCAGAATTGCTGCGCCTACAGGAGATTCGTTGGAAATACGGTTTTCGAACGGATCTGCTTCGGTAGTACCAACGATGGTGTAGGTTTCTTCATCGCCGGTTTCTACGTCCTTCAGCAGCACGGTAGAACCAAGAGATACAATGCCTGCTGCTTTGCTGGCACTGTCATCGATGATTGTAGCAGTTTTAATCATCTGCTCCAGCTCCAGAATACGGCCTTCGTTTTTACCTTGGTCTTCCTTGGCCTGATCGTACTCGGAGTTCTCGCTCAAGTCGCCCTGTGCTCTTGCTTCTTTCAGACGTTCAACGATTTCTTCGCGGATTTCGCCCTTACGTTGAGCTAATTCTTCTTGTAATTTTTTTAAGCCATCAGCTGTTAAAATAGTTTCCTTGCTTGCCATGTTCCTGCTCCTTTATCATTATTTATATAAAAATTTACTTACACGCATATATCGATTATATATGTTGCCGGATTTACTTGTCAATATCAGCAGCCATGCACTGCCAGAGCATGCTGAGCGTTATGCTTGACTTCCTCGATATGCTGGGTGGAAACAGCACGTTCAAAATTACGGAAACCCGCCATCTTGAAGTTATGCTTATCTGCCAGCTGAGAAATAAGATTTATCTTATTGATATCCAGGGATCTTCCCAAAGAGAAGTTTTCATAACGGCCATCCAGTGCCAGAATCATGGTTTCTGCCATGCATGCATAGGATGTGTGCGGCGGGAAGCCGAAGTTAAAATGAAAATCTACGTCACCGGGCACGTTAATAACGCCGCCTTCGATTACCAGCACATCGTTACGCTTCAGTGATACATCACGCGATACGTTACGCGGACGCGCAACATCGCATACTACGGCACCCGGCTTCAAATCGCCCGGCTCAATCAAGAAGTCAAGCGCACTGGTTACGGTAATAACAATGTCAGCCTCCTGCAGAGATGTGCGAATATCCTGGCTTACGGCAACCTCGCAATGATTTTGCTCAATAAGCTCCTGCGCCAGCTCCTCCAGCGGTCCCATATGACGTGCAACAAGCGTAATATGCTTAACCTCTTTGGCCAGCAGGCGTACGGAAGCAGCACCGATAGAGCCGGTGGCACCGACTACGACAGCACGGCATTCCTTCAAATCCTTACCCATCATTCGGGCAGCCTGCTTAGTTCCCTGAATAGCGGTAGCAACGGTATAGCTGTTGCCGCTGGTAACTGCTATATCCAGATTTTTCGCTACGGTAATGCCTGCATCACCGACAATAGAAGTGAAAGCTCCCAGGCCGACAATCTTGGCTCCCAGCTCCTGAGCAACCTTACCGGACTCGATAATTCTGTCCATAACAAATTCCTCAGGCAGCTCCACCATCTGCTTAGCAGTCAGCGGACAGCCGATAAACCAGCCTTCGGCTTCGGCATAAGGACTCTTGATGCCGGTAATATGCGAAACCTTGAACGGCTTCTTCATTTTCAGACAGGCTTCGATTATCGGGTCGGGAATATACCTCATCAAGGGTGATAAGTGTTCCATATCCTGCAGGGATAATGGATGTAGAATAAAAGCAAATTTTTCCATAAAAACAAACTACTCCTTCGTACCAAAGTACTCAACAGAAGATTCTATATGATAATGCTCTAAAAGCTTCAGATATTCATCCGCCGTGAGCGGTTCTTTACTGCCGTGCAATGCAACCAGCATGGCCTCCATAACATTGGTGCCGAAGCTGCGTCCTTGAATACAGGGAGTTGTCGTAATCAGCATTTTGATTCCCGCCTCCTGCAGCATCACTCTATCAGCAGCAGTAACTGTATTAGTAATAATAGTTTTTCCCGGCAGCTTATCCGGCATAAACTTTTTTATATAATGAAAATCACCGGCAATGATATCGTTCTCCAGAAAATATTCCGGATGACGCACTACCCGCAATTCCTGATCCTTGCCCATGGGGTAAAACCAGCTTACCGGCAGCTTGGTAACAAGCGGTGCCAGCAGCGCCGCCCACCATGCAAGCGCCTTCAGCGAATATAACGGCTTATTGACATTCAGACCGAAAATAAGGTCACCGAAGGTTACCTCAGCACCTGCCTCCAGCAATGCCTCCGCCATACCGAAGCGGTCCACGCCGCAGACCATCAGCACCTTGCTGCCCTTTATCGGCACCTTGCTGCCGGCCGCAAGTGATTCAATCAGCTTACGCTCCAGCGAATTTTTCAGGCCGCTGCCATCCAAAACCGGTGTCTTTTTTACATTAGCAATCAGATGAGCCGATTCACGGAAGGTATAACGCTTTTTGCCTGCATAAACATATAAATCCGTACCACCCAGACCAATGGCATCAGCTTTGCCGTCCCATTGCTCCAGGAGCTGACGTGCTCTGTCAAAATCGCCGTCGGTTCCCCGGCGTTCGATGCTGATTTTGCGTCCTCCCAGTTCCAATATGGCGCCGGTGTCACGTTTTGATGACCCCAGACTGATACTTACTACATGTTTTGCGTTGTTAGCTGCTTCCATGTTTTTAACTCCCTAAATGCTTCTTTTACAAATTATTATTTTAACATATTTGCGCGTCTTAGACAATGCCAGATGCAAAATGTTTTTCTGTTTCATAATAGCGATGCGCGCATTCGCTGTATTCTGCCAGCAGCTCTGAAAACTGTTCCTGCGTATCAACCTTATGGAAGCGTCCTCTGAATTCCGCTGCATGCGGCATGCCTTTAAGATAAGCAGAAATATGGCGGCGCATCTCCTTGACCGCAACAACTTCGTTCTTATAAGCAATGAGCATTTCCAGATGCTCCGCCGCCTGCGCCAGACGCTCCTTCAGAGAAGGCGGCTGCGGCAGCGGCTCGCCGCGCAGTGCTGCCGCCAGTGCGGTAAACAGCCACGGGTTGCCGTCAGCGCCGCGGCCGATCATCAAGCCGTCGCAGCCTGTCTGCTCCAGCATCCGCAATCCGTCTGCTACCGTAAAGATATCACCATTGCCAAACACAGGCACCTTCACTGCCTGCTTCACGTCGGCGATAATGCTCCAGTCGGCCTTGCCTTCGTAAAACTGCTGGCGTGTACGTCCGTGTACGGCAACAGCGCTCACGCCTGCTGCCTCCACGGCGCGCGCAATCTCCACCGCGTTGCGGTTATTATCGTCCCAGCCCGCGCGGAACTTTACCGTCACCGGAATCTTGACGGCCTTTACCATCGCCGCCAGAATATCATGCGCCAGCTGCGGATTCTTCATCAGTGCCGAGCCTTCACCGTTATTGACAATCTTCGGCACCGGGCAGCCCATATTGAAATCAATCATATCCGCACCGCTGGCCTCTACCATGCGTGCAGCCTCCGCCAGCTCCGCAGGCACGCTGCCGAACAGCTGGATGGCCGTAGGACGCTCTCCGTCATCAATGCGCAGCATTTCGGTAGTCTTGACGTTTTTATACAGCAGGCCCTTGGCGCTAACCATCTCCGACACTGTCATGCCGCAGCCCAGACGGCGGCAGATCAGGCGGAACGGCAAATCCGTAATGCCTGCCATCGGCGCCAACGCCAACGGTGCAGACAGCTCTATATTACCAATATTCATAAATATAACTCCTATCGAAAAAAGCTGCCGCGCAGCAAAACGCTACTCACGACAGCTTTAACTTTTTTATCACGAGCGACGGAATAAATCCCTACTCTTATTTAGCGTTTTTTTCGTACAGAATGCGCAGACCATCCAAAGTCAGGAAAGGCTCTACGACATCAATACAATCAGATTCTGCAGCCATAGTATTGGCAAAGCCACCGGTAGCAATAACATAAGCATCACCGCCGAGCTCCTTCTTCATATGGTTGACAATGCCCTCCATCTGACCTACGAAGCCGTAAATAGCACCTGCCTGCATAGAGCTTACAGTATTGCGGCAGATTACGGATTTAGGCTTAACGAGCTCGATACGCGGCAGCTTTGCCGCACGTTGGAAGAGCGCTTCTGTAGAAATGCCGATGCCAGGCGCAATAGCACCGCCCAAGTATTCACCTGTCGGCAGCAAAGCACAGAAGGTGTTGGCAGTGCCGAAATCAATAATAATCATCGGCTTGCCCAAATGACTGAATTTATGGAAGGCTGCTACAGCGTTGACAATACGGTCTGCACCAACCTCCTTGGGATTATCGTATTTAATGAAAATGCCGTTTTTAACGCCGGGTCCTACAACCATCGGTTTAATACCGAAATAGCGCTCACACATATGGCACAAGGGAATCAGCACCGGAGGCACAACACTGGAAATAATGACGGAAGAAATCTTATCCATTTCCACATCACTATAAGCAAACATGCTGCGCAGCATAATACCAAATTCATCTGCAGTTTTAGAACGGTCTGTAGAAAAGCGCCAGTGTACCTTTAAAGTCTTATCCTCAAAAACACCGGCTACGATGTTTGTATTTCCTACATCCACAACAAGTAACATTCTAAGATCCTCCTCGGAAATCTGCGTTCCATTCGCAAAATACGGCATAAAAGCCTTTTTTATTTTACCACAAAGCGGAAATATTGCAAGAAGAAATTGTAGCTATTTAACGCTTACCGTTTTACGCGTACTCATTCCCCTTAGCCTTCGCCGGACGGATAGAAACATCACCGGCAACAACCTTTTCTTTGCTGCCGTCCTCGCGGCGTACAATCAGCAGGCCTTCTTCATCAATATCCTCGGCCGTACCGAAATAAGTCATATCAGGGGCAATAACCTTTACCTCCTGACCTAAGGTGCAGGAATAGCGGCGCCATTCATCAAATATGGGGGCAAAGCCCTCCTGTACCGCAGTTTCATACAGGTCCTCCATATTCTTGAGGATATCGCACAAAAGCTCTACTCTGGTAAAAGGCTCCGTTGCGGCATCAGCCACAGAAACAGCTAAATCGCGTACTTCTTCGGGATAATCTTCGGGAGAAGCGTTGGTGTTGATGCCGGTGCCGATAACAACATAATTGATATGACCGAATTCGGCATTCATCTCCGTCAGGATGCCTACAAGCTTGCGTCCCAGCAAAAGAACGTCGTTAGGCCATTTGATAGCGGCATGAACACCGGCAATCTTGTTGATAGCCTTTACTACGGCAACAGCTGCGAGCAGCGTACATTTGGAGGCTTCCTGCGGCAGGAACGGCGGCTTCAGCACCACGGAAAACCAGATGCCCTTCGCATAGGGGGAAATCCAGCCGCGAGATAAACGTCCTTTGCCTGCGCCCTGCTCCTCTGCTACTACCAGCAGACCATTTTCACAGCCTTCGTTGGCCAATGCTTTGGCAAGATTGTTGCTGGAATCAACGCTGTCACGGTAGCAGATATTGCGGCCCAGCCATTTGGTCTGCAGACGGGACAAAATTTCCTGCGGAAACAGACGGTCCGGCACCTCGCGCAGAATATAACCACGCTTAGGCACAGACTCAATCTCGTAGCCCTCGTTCTTCAATGCCTGGATATGCTTCCAGATAGCAGTACGCGAAACCTCCAGCTCCTTGGAAATCTCTTCACCAGAAACCGGTGTCCCCTTACTGTTTCGCAGCAGCTCCAAAATACGTTTACGCATATATATCATCCTCTCCGATTCTCTTAATACTCTTCTTTATCAGTCTAAAGCCTGTCTGTAAAGACATTCCGATATGCAAAGAGTAACACCAGGTTAACCAAAAGTCAAGTCTAAAGTGAACGATGCCTTCGATAAACGTAAAAAACCGCCACACCTAAGTGCAGCGGCTCATAAATCAACCTTTATTTGATATACTGGTCCTCCAGCTTATCAAGCGTACCATCCATATCCTTTTCTTCCATAAAGAAGTTTACGTAGTTCAACCAATCCTGGTCACCTTTAGCCATCAAGATACCAAAGTGATTTTTCGTAAACGGATCATCTAGCAGAGGTGCTGCCAGACGGGCATCATCACGCACATAGCGACGTGCTTCCATAGTTTCTGTAATCATAACATCAGCCTTGCCTTCGGCAATCAGTGCAGGAATCTCTGCATTTTGCGGATGTACTAAAAGCGTGCAATTAGGCAGATTGCTCAGAGCAAATTTTTCATTTGTGCCGCCGGGATTAACCATAACGCGAACGCTCTTCTTATTCAGGTCCGCTTCAGATGTGAATTTCTTTGCATCAGCCTTGCGACATAAAATCGTCTTACCGAATGTCAGATAGCCATGAGACATATTCATTTTTTGCTCACGGGCAAAGGTTCTTGTAACACCGCACATAGCAATGTCAAACTTTCCGGCCATAGTGTCAGCCTGCAGTGTTTTCCATGTAGTCGGTACATATTGCACCTTAACACCCAAGGATTGTGCCAACAGCTCCGCTACCTCAACATCAAATCCTTCATACTTGCCGGTTTCTTTATTAAGATAGCTCATAGGCTTGTAGTCGCCGGTACTGCCAACCAGCAAAACACCGCGAGCCTGAACATCTTCAATTTTTCCTGCCTCTGCGCTCGGAGTCAAAGCACCCATACCGCAAATTGTCGTTGCCAACAGCGCACCTACACATAATTTCTTTAAGTTTACCATACTACCATCCTTCTTTCTTATCTGTTATGCAGCAGATATTTTGGATGTATTATACAATATTTATCGCCGCTTAGCTAGAATTTTATCACTTTTTTGCAGAAATGAAATTAATTAAAAGAAAACGTGTTAAGCTGTTTACACAAGCAATCCTCTAATACCATTTGCTCTGCACACGCACCCAGGCACCTGCTCCGCCTTTGCTGCGCACCTGCAGCCACGTGCCTTCATCAACCGGCTGCAGCAAGGCCTTGTCAACCTCCAGCTTAGCAGTTGCTCCCTTAGTAGTCTGCACCTCAATCACGCAAGGGGTATTCGCCTTATCCATACGTGCTTCAGCCAGCTTATAAACATCACCCTCACGCAGCTGATATTTAGTGCGGTTTTTATCCTCTACTATCTTAGTCTGCAGCACCTTCACCGCAGTAGGCGCCGAAATCTCCAGCTTATCCGTTACATCCAGCTCCTCGCCTTTGGCAAAGCCGCCTGCCGGCTGAGCAGTCACAGAAGGCTGACTGTAAAAGCTGTCGCCCTCCTTCACACTGTAGCTTCTATCCTTCAGTCCAAAAATATTCATACCGATTGCAAAGCCCGCCAGCAGGCAGAGCAATGCCGCAATTCTCATTACCAGCTTATTACTCATCATGCCCACCTCACATCAGCTTCGCATCCGAAAGCGCATTGTATTTCACAAAGCCCGGCTTGCCGTTTAACTCAACCTTTTTCCACTGTCCTACATAAGGAAAGCGCAACAGATTGGTAGAAAAATCAAGGTCATATTCCTTGTCATCAACCAAAACACGTCCCTTGGTTTCACCATTGCCTCTGTCCGGCTGTAACACAAGTACCTGCGTACCGGCAGGAATAATATGCCGCCTTCCGAAAAACTTGCGGAACTGCAGCTGCTGCTCCGTAACAGCATAGCGTTCATCCTTATCCTGACTGGAAACTGTATCAATATAATCCAGCTTAACACCGGCAGACAGATAATCAATAACCTTGCCATGCAGACCTGACGGGTCACTGTACATGGCAGCCTTATCCTGCAGCACAACGCACTGCAGTCTGCCTGTTTCTACCTTGGCATAATGCAGCTCGTTCGTAAGCTTCGCCGTATTATAATGCGGTGAAGTTTTATTGCTGCTCCAGGCATAGCCTGCTCCGGCGATAAAGCCTGTCAGCAGCGCCGCCACACACACAGCAGCAGTTTTCCTGTTTATACTCTGCAGTTTATCAAAAACCATAAGCACACACTCCCTTAGATATTATTGTCAGAAGCTCATACTATGCTTACATTTTCTCATACTTACAGAGCTTTCGCAAGCAAAACAAAAAAGCCCAAGAGCCATGCTCTTAGACCTGAGATTTAAATGGTGCGGTAGAGAGGATTTGAACCTCCACGGGGTCTCCCCCACTAGCTCCTGAGGCTAGCGCGTCTGCCGTTCCGCCACTACCGCATGCTTTATTCACTTCGTTACTGTCATAAGCAACATAGATATAATAGCATACTCTGACGCGTTCGTCAAGTAACCTTGCGAAAAAATTTATAAAATCTTCTTTTGCTATTATTTGATCTTATCCTTATAAAGCAGATAATATTTATCCCTATCCTGCATAACCTTAGCTACATATTCACGGGTATCAGGGTAAGGAATAGATTTTATATCATTGAAATTATAGTCCCAGCCATTTTCCTGCATCCATTCATGCGTCTGTCCGCGCCCCGCATTGTAGGCCACCATCAGCAGTACCAGGTTATGCTGAAATTCGTGCTCCAGCTCGCCTACGTACCAGCAGCCCATGCGGATATTTTTTCTCGTCTGGTACAAATCACTGTCCTGATAATTCTCCAGGCCCATCTGCTCGGCAATCCAACGTCCTGTTTCCGGCATAATCTGCATCAGGCCTACTGCTCCGACTTTGGAAACAGCATCATGCTTGAAGTTGCTTTCATTTTTGATAATGGCAGCAACCAAAAAAGGATCTACATTATTTTTCTTACTGTAGGTCACAATATCCTGCTGATAATCCCACATATAAACGAAGCGCATCTGTACAGTATCGCTGCTCCAGATTTTCCAGCCGCCGAAGCCTATGACAAGCAGCACGCCAAGAAGCAGCAGCCAGCTGTATAGCCTTCCGTGTGTCTTAGTCCGTCTGCTGCGGGCTTTGCGCTTACCCTTCACTGACGCCACCCAAAAGCAGCTCCAGCTGCGAATGCACAGCCTGCATGGTTTCCGCCTGACTGCCACTGTTATCCAATACTACATCGGCATATTTTTTCTTTTCCGCCAAGGACATCTGCGCTTCAATACGCGCATTCACCTCGTCCGCAGTCATGCCGCTACGCAGCATTGCTCTTTCAACCTGCTGCTGACGGCTGACGGATACCAGCCACACGCTGTCCACATTCTTATGCCAGCCGCATTCAATCAGCAGAGGCACATCCAGCACCGCTGCCTTATGTCCCTGTTTGCTGCTTGCAGCCAAAAAGCTTTCTGCCTGCTGCCAGACTATTTTATGGATAATCGCCTCCACTGCCTTCAGCGCTTCCTTGTCATGAAAAATGCGCTCAGCAACCTTGGCTCTGTCAAGCGTTCCTTCCTCGCTCAGATATTCCTTGCCCAATACGGCAATCACCTGCGCCAGGCCTTTGCTGCCTGCAGCTACTGCCAGACGTGCTTCGGCATCCGCATCAAAAACAGGCAGTCCCAGGCTACGCAGCTCCGCGGAAACTGTACTTTTACCGGAAGCAATGCCTCCCGTCAAACCTATTGTTATCATTATTCTCCACTCCTACTTTTGGCAATGCTCACAATAAACCGTGCCTCTGCCGCCGACCTTGGTTGTCTGCAACAGCGCACCGCATTTTTTACAGGGCTTGCCGCCTCGGCCGTATACCAGCAGATGATTCTGGTTATCGCCCTTATTTCCCTCGCCGTCCTTATAATCACGGAAGGTTGTACCGCGATTTTTGATGCCCTGCGCGATTACCGCATTGACTGCCTCACACAAGCGCCCTACCTCAGCAGCACTCAGGCTGCAGGCTTTGCGCATAGGCAGAATGCCGGACAGAGCCAGACATTCATCGGCATAGATATTGCCAAGGCCGGCAATAATCTGCTGGTCCAGAATAAAGCTTTTGATAGCCTTCTTGCTTTTTTGCGCTAACGGCAGCAGATATGCAGCATTAAAGCCCTCGCTCAGCGGCTCCGGTCCCAGCGTTTCAAAGCCTTCAATATATGTATCGTTATCGGTTACCAGATACAGCGTACCGAAAGTACGGATATCCGTAAACCACATCGTCACGTCATCGGAAAGCGTGAACTTGATTTTAGCATAAGCCGGTGCAGGTGCAGATGACGGCTGCGCCAACAGCGCGCCTGTCATGCGCAGATGCACTATCAGCTGCTGCTTCGGTGCTGTATGCAGCACCAGATATTTACCGCGTCGGCCCACGCTGCTGATAGTTTTGCCCACCAGTCCTTTGATAAAGGCGTCAGGCTGAGGATATTTTATCAAGCGCTCCAAATATATCTCTACTGCTAAAATTTTCTTTCCTTCTATATGAGGCGCAAGTGTTTTGCGCACCTGCTCCACCTCAGGCATTTCCGGCACAGGTCTTCCCCTCTTTCCGTAAAGTATCCGTTATTTTGTTTCCGCCCAGTCACGACCGCAATTAACGTCGGCCAGCAGCGGAATATCCAGTGACGCAGCACCTTCCATGGCTGTTCGCACCAGCTGCGCTACCTGCTCCTTCTCATCCTCAGTAACTTCCAGCACCAGCTCATCGTGTACCTGCAGCAGGATTCTGCTCTTGCACTGCGCCTTATCCAGCTCGCGCTGCACGGCAATCATAGCCTTCTTCATAATATCTGCGGCAGTTCCCTGAATCGGTGTGTTGATAGCGGTACGCTCCGCAAAGCTGCGCAGGTTAAAATTACTGCTGCGGATTTCCGGCAGATAACGTCTGCGTCCCATCAGCGTGCTGACATAGCCTTGCTCACGTGCCTTGGCTACAATATCTTCCATATATTTTTTTACACCGGTATAGCGCTCAAAGTAGCTGTCAATATAACCTGCTGCCTCCTTGCGGCCGACATCCAGCTGCTTGGCCAGGCCAAAATCGCTGATGCCATAAACAATGCCGAAGTTAACAGCCTTCGCACGGCTGCGCATTTGGGGCGTTACTTCTTCAAGCGGCACACCGAAAACCTCGGCAGCTGTGCGGGCATGGATATCCTGACCATGACGGAAGGCCTCCAAAAGCAGCTCATCCTGCGCAATGCAGGCCAGAATACGCAGCTCAACCTGCGAATAATCACAGCTCATCAGCAGATCATAGCCTGCTCCCGGAACAAAAATACGGCGAATCTGTCTGCCCTCCTCCGTGCGTGCAGGAATGTTCTGCAGGTTGGGGTCCGTGCTGGACAAACGGCCTGTTACCGTTACAGTCTGCTGGAAGTGCGTATGAATGCGTCCCGTTTTGGGATTAATCAGCGGCTGCAGTCCCTCCAGATAGGTAGATTGCAGCTTGGCCAGCTTGCGATGCTCCAAAATAGTAGCAATCAGCGGATGCTTGCCCTCCAGTGCTTCCAATACCTTGGCATCGGTAGAATAGCCTGTTTTCGTCTTTTTGATTACCGGCAGCTGCAAGCGTTCAAATAAAATCACGCCCAGCTGCTTGGGAGATTTCAGGTTAAACTCTTCGCCCGCCTGCTCCTGTGCCAAAGCCTCCAGCTTTGCAATACGGTGCCCCATATCTTCGTTCAGCTGCAGCAAAAGCTCCTTGTCCGGCGTAATACCGGCAAACTCCATCTGCGCCAGCACCGGTGCCAACGGCAGCTCAAATTCCTCATACAGCTTGAGCTGCTGCTGCTCAGCCAACAGTCCGCGCAGCTTAGATGCGAGCTGCAGCAGATTTTCGCAAGGCGTTGCCAGTACTCCCGGCAGATTGCGGCGGCTCAAATCCTCCAGGCTGTAAGAACTGTGGCCAGGGTTGGCAACATAGCCTGCCAGGGCTACATCATCAACTATTCCCTGTACCTTCACCTTGCGGCACAGGCAGCATTTATAAAGCTCCTTGCTGTCTATCGTTATCTTTTTGCTGTCCGCGTCTGCCAGCCAAGTATCGAATTTATCCCAACAGCCGCTTTGCGCTCCCAGCACATAAATTTTATCATCAACCAAAATTTCGGCACTGCTGAAATACAGCTCCGGCAGCTGTCCTGCTGCCTGCGCATGCACAGCAACAGGCTGCTTTGCTTTGCCCAATGCACCAAAAAGCTCCTCTGCCAGCTGCGGCGTATTTACTGCCACCTGCGACAAGCCTTCCTGCTCAACAGCTTCTCCGAAAAGGTCAAAGCTGTCCTGTGCGCCGCCAAGTACTGCGGCAAAGCGCTCGTACATATTGCGGAATTCCAAATCCTGCAGCAGGGTGCGTGCCTCCTCCTTCATCGGCTGCAGCTCGTAGGTCTGAACAGCGGTATCAACAGGTGCTTCCGTGCAGATTGTTGCCAGCTGCTTCGACAGCAGTGCAGATTCCTTATTGTCCGTCAGCTTCGTCTTTAACGATTTGCCGGAAACCTTCTCGATATTCTCCAGCACCGTTTCAACATTGCCGTATTCCTTAATCAGCTTCATTGCTGTTTTAGGACCTACGCCCGGCACGCCGGGAATATTATCCGAGGTATCGCCCATCAGGCCCTTCAGCTCAATCAGCTGCTTAGGCTGCAGGCCCTCATAATTGGAAGCAAATTCCGCCTCATCAAAAACCTGGATGTCGCTGATGCCGCGCTTGGTATAAAAAACCTTGGTACGCTTATCAATAAGCTGCAGCTCATCGCGGTCACCGGTAACAATGATAACCTCAACCTCCGACGGTGCCTGCGCAGCAAAGGTACCGATAATATCATCGGCCTCATAATCATCCAGCTCCAACGTGCGGATTCCCATGCATTCCAAAACCTTCATCGCCAAAGGAAACTGCTCGCTCAGCTCGCTCGGAGTAGGCTTACGCTGCGCCTTATACTCCGCATACAGCTTGCTGCGGAAGGTTTTGCGCGATTTATCAAAGGCAACCGCCATATAACGCGGCTTCACCTCATCCAAAAGCTTCAGCAGCATGTTGCACAGTCCGTACACTGCTCCCGTATGGATACCCTGACGCGTAGTCAGCGGCGGCAAAGCAAAAAACGCTCTATGTATTAAGCTGCTGCCATCTATTACTAAAAATTTATCTGCCATAACTGCTCCTCCTCTATGCCGCTCACATAGAATAAACATTAATGTAATTATTATATCATAGCAAGGCAAGAAAATATGTAACTAATATGTAAGAAAGGGCAAACTTCGGCTTATGCTGCCGCATTGATATCCATGCAATACAAAAGCGCAGAACCATCCGCATACCGTGTTCTGCGCTGAGCTACTGCTTAAAAATATATTTTTTCTGCCGGATAATAGTCATGCAGTATTTTCCTTAAAAGTGAAAAATCATCCGACTTAAACATCACCAGAGAATACTTGGTTTTAATATAATCTATAAAATCCTGTAAATTGTCACATTTAATATAATGCTCCAGGGAATCATCCCTGATATATTTGCCGATTACATCATTTATAAGCTTAATCGTTTCCGGAGCAACGTCCGCATCCGGCACGAGATATAATTGTGAAATAATATTATTGAAGCTGTAGGCCATAGGTTTATGCCAACGGCTTTGCGACAGCATAAACAGACGGGCAAAGGCGATAAGATTACGCAAGCTTTGGTTGGCACGATGTACATTACCTTCCTGTTTACCTTCCTGTTCAAATGCAGTCAGCTTCGGCGGAACTGCCATATCCCAGCATTGGAGCAGTTTGAGTCCTCTTTTTTCCGGAAAAACCGGATAATAGACAACTCTTTTTTCCAAATCGCACACTTTAAGCATAATAATATCATCCTTCAAAAAGCGATCGCTGCCATCAGCATTATAAACAAAACTCCATGGCGGAAGTTCCTCATAAGATTCTACCTGAACGCGGTGTTTATCATTCATTCCTATAGCTGCTGACAAGTTCTCACAAAACTCTTTTTGAAAAGCAATGATTTCCTTAGTGCTTGCTTCTCTGCACTTATACATTGCATCATCCCTTCCTTAATCAAATTAATTGTTTACCTGACTTCTCCCATGCCCTTCAAGGCTGTTCTCCTTTCCCAGATTATAGAAACACTATATTTTTGCTTACCCGTCTATCATAATTTAAAAATTCTCTATATTTAGATTCTTTTCTTTATTCGCAAAATTCATCGCTATTTTTTACGGCTATTTGATGAGCTTCACGAATCACAAATAGCCGTAGTAAAGATTCCGTTCCCAGAGCTGTTTTATTAACTAGTCTTTATATGCATAATTATACTATACCACATTATTTTTGTCTAGTGTTTTTTAAAAGTTAATCCGATTTTTATTTTGTCTTTAATTATCTTTTGTGTTGTTATCAGATTCATTCTTATTTAAATTGCTTATCGATTCTTTGCTTCTTTATTCCTTATCGGAGCGCTCATTTATTCCGGCACAAAGCAAAGTCAGGGCACCCAAGGTCCAAAATAACAATCCCATCTGAGTATTGAAATAAACATGGTCAGTCAATCCGCCAATAATAATGCCTACTGTTGTCAGCACATAACCGCGTCCCATAGCCTTCAGCCACAAGCTGCGTCCATGATATGCCAGCTTCCAGCCTGCAGGCAGAAAAATGCCGAACCAGATAACAAGAAAGGCCAGCAAACCATGCGCTCCAAGCTCCGCCCAGATATTCAAGAAGATATTGTGACAGTGGTACATGATAACGTTCTTGTCCGCCAGATAGAAATTATACGTCGGATATACAAAACGATAGCCATACCAGCCTACACCAAACGGGAATTCCTCAATAATCCACTTGGTGCTCTTCAAATAAGCCATGCGCAGAGCAATAGAGGTGTCACCACCATAGCCGCCGCGAATAGATTCCAGACGCTGCAGCACTGCCTGACCGCCAAGCGCCAGAGCCGCCGCACCGCCGCCAAGGACAGGAATAAAAGCCTTACGGCAGAACAGCACGCAGAACGCCAGCAGCATCACAGCGCAGGCTACCCAATTACCGCGTGAATATGTATAAAGCAGGCAGACTGCTGCCAAAAGTCCCGTAACAAGAAACGCCAGACGCCATTTTTTATACGTCTTCGTCTGATTGAAAAAGGCTGTACTGTAAGCAACAACCAGCACAAGATAGCCTGCCAGGATATTGGGGTTAACCAGCGTAGAGAAAACGCGCACCTTCAAATCAGGGAACTGCGCCGGGTCCACCCAGATGCCCTCAGCCGTAACGCCGAAAATCTTCTGCGCAATACCGATTGCACTCACCAGCAGCGATACGCCTAAAAAGGCACCGATAAGCTGCAGCGGGCGCGGCAAAGTGCCGAAGCGCTGCCACACAGGCGCTAGCCTTTGCTTTACATCAGCATTTTTCCAGGCCTCGCTTTTCGTCAGCGGCTCAGCCTCGCAGGCAGTCAGACTTGCCCTGTCCTGCTCACTGCTGCGGCCGTAACGCAGCAGCACAAAAAACAGCGCCGCATACTGGCCTACAACATACACCAGATTCCAGAAGGACAAAAATCTGTCCAAGGAAAAATATACCGAAACAACCGCAATCAGCAAAAGAAGATAAAACGCTCCCTGCTGCCACGGCTTCAGCACATTCTCCTGCTGCGGGCGTCCCTTAACATGCGACACAATCACTGCGCCGATAAAGGTCATCGCCACACAGAAGGATGTGAACTCCTGCTCCAGAGGAATAACCGCCACAGTAAACAGCAGCATATACCATATTTTATTTTCGAGATAATTTGCCAGTTTTGTCATGATATTATTGTTTTACTTCAGTTCATCGCACGCTTATCCGCCAGCAGCATCTTCTTAAACTCGCCCACCAGATACAGGCTGCCACAAACGCACACAACACCGTCAGTGCCTGCTCCGTGGATAGCAGCATCATACGCCGTAGCAAGATCAGCCTCCGCCACAGCATTGCTGCCCACCAGCTTCGCCAAATCCGCAGCCTCCGCAGCACGCGCACCCTCATCGGCACGCACGGTATAAACAACATCATCCTGCTTAATCAGTGTTTTGATAACACCGCTCATATCCTTGTCACCCATCATGCCAAAGACAAACTGCACCTGCTTGCCGGGATAGTATTTATCCAAAGCATTACGCAGAGCCTTGGCACCGTCAGGATTGTGCGCACCGTCCAGAATAATATCCGGATTCTTATGAATACGCTCCAAACGTCCCGGCCAAACGGTGTTAGCCACGCCCACATGCAGCGCCAGCTCGTTAATGCGGTCATCCTGCTTGCTCACCAGCTTGGCAGCAACAATCGCTACGCTGGTATTCTTAATCTGATGCTCGCCCGGCAGCTTGATTTCATAATCGGAATGATAAAAATCACCTGCATGCAGAGTAAAGGTCTGGCCCTCCATCGAGCTTTTTACCTCCGTGCCGTGAAAAGCCTTGCCGTAAAGATAAACAGGCGCTTCCTTAAACATAGCCAGGCTTACAATAGGACCAAGAGCTTCATTGCCCTCGGCAGCGGTAACCAAAGGCACCTTCTCCTTGATAATGCCTGCCTTCTGCATAGCAATGCGCTCCAAAGTTTTGCCGCAGCGGTCAGTATGGTCCAGCGCAACATTGGTAATAACGCTGACCACCGGCGTAATTACGTTGGTGGAATCCCACAGGCCGCCCATGCCTACCTCAATAACAGCATAATCAACCTTCTGCAGATAAAAATATAAAAATGCTGCCGCCGTCAGAATCTCAAACTGCGTCGGCTGCTCGCACACGCCCTTTTTGACAACGCTGTCGGCAGCAACCTTTACCGCAGTAATCGCCGTGGCAAAATCCTCGTCGCTGATATCCTTGCCGTTGAGGTTGATGCGTTCGTTGTACTTCACCAGATGCGGGGAAGTAAACTTGCCCACCTTCAGGTTTGCTGCCAGCAGAATATTCGTAATCATGCTGGTAACAGAACCTTTACCGTTAGTGCCGGTTACATGCACTGTTTTAATCTTTTGCTCCGGGTTTCCCAACTCCCGCAAAAGTCCTTCAATACGCTCCATACCGAGCTTAATGCCAAATTTGCCCAGGCTGTCTAAATATGCCAGGCTTTCTGTATAATTCATTGTGCTTACGCCTCCATTAATAATTAGCTAACAGTTTATTATAACATAGTTTTGCGCGCCGCGTCTTGCGAAAAAGCACAAAAATAGCCGCTGCGTCACAAGAACGAGCGACTATTTTGTTAAGCGAAATACTTACATATTATATATAATAGCTTTCAGCTGCCAAAGCAGTCCTACTGCTGCAAGGGATCCTCGCCATATTGGTTCGGTCCTTCTGTTCCTTTGAAAAATAAAAGATAAAGGCAGAAGAAAAGATTAACCAGCGGCACAATCAAAAGCAGCATCCACCAGTCACATTTATCCAAATCATGCAAGCGGCGCACGCCCATCATAATATTAGCTGCCAGTTGGAAGATTCCTAGCACAAAGGCGATAATCGAAAAGAGAAGATCAAGAGCACCGAAAGTTTCGGCTGCAAAGGTCAAAATCCCCTGCACCACACAAAGCACCACTGACAGGAAAAAGCTTCTGTAAATATAAGACTTGCGGTTCAAGCGTCCTTCAGACGTAAAGAACAGCTCCTTGAAAACCGCTTCCTTATCCGCACTGCTGTCCTTAAACAGCAGGTCCAGGCCCTCGCCAAGATTCAAAAACTTCTTGCCTGCTCCCGGCGGTGTATTATAAGCGGCAGAACCGTTATCATCCTTGCTGCCAAAACGTTTCTCCGCAAACTTTTGCTGATTATCGGCATTAAAATTATTATAGGAATTTGCCTGACTATCGGTATTATTATTTACCTGCGCAGCATCAGCCTTAGCTCCCGACTCAAAATTATCGTGGCTGTCGCAAATGCTTTTTTTATAGCTTGTATCGGCACCGGAAGCAGCACCGGCTGCACCAACAGCTCCGGCAGCCGCGGCAATTCCGCCTGCTCCCTCCTGCGGCTTTTGCTCCTGCTCCACCTTCTGGCCGCAATTCTCGCAAAATTTGGCACCTGGTTTAATTTCACTTCCGCAATTAGTACAGAATTTAGCCATTTTCATCGCCCCCTTTTTCTTTTATTGTAACCCAAGAAGCACTGCAATTCAAGAGAGCAAACAGCGTACAGCGCCAAACCTTCACAGCTTGTTCGTTGTACACTTTCTTTTATATATGTTAAAATATCTTTATGGTGCTTCCATAATGGTAGGCGGTTGCCCTCTGACGTGATAAATTCAGTTTCACTGAAAATCCCGCAAGAGGGAGGTGTGACTGATGGATATACTCGAAGTTATTGCTTTGCTGAGCTTATGCATTGCTTGCATTAAATTAGGTATGGAAATCAACAAAGACACAAAAAATAACCGCCCAGCCTCGCAAACTGACGGTTATTTTTCATAACTAAAAGTTTTAAGGGCAACCGTCTATCGGCGGCACCTTTTCTATATTTATAATAGCACAAACACAAGCTTTTTGCAAGTTCAGGCAGGCCTACCTGCCAAAGCTGCGCAAATACTCCTTCAACAAAAAGGTGCAGAAATAAGGAAACGTATATACATTATTATTGCAGCCTATATTACCACCTACAACCTTAATGCCGAATTTTATATCCGGATACTTATCACTGTTAATCAGGGTATTCAAGGAGCGGGCCATGTTATTGGTCGCTTTAACCTCAACTGGCACAAGCTTGTCAGCAGTACGCATAAAGAAATCTTCTTCCAGCGTAGAATCATCTTTTTTATAATAATACAAACCGCAACCGGCTTTTTTTAACGCCTCTGCTGCAATATTTTCGTACAATGCGCCCTTATATACACCTAAATTTTTATAGGCACGCAAATCCTCCTGCGCCTCATCGTCAAGCATGGCCACCAAGAGGCCAGTATCAGCCATATACAGCTTATATTTCGTCTCATCATAATTACCCTTGAGCGGCAGCTCCGGAAAAGACAGACAGTAGCAGGCATTAATAATCCCTGCATCACACAGCCATTCTATGCAGCCACGATAATCCTTAAAGCGTGCACCTCTGGCTACCTTCGTTATCTGAAACTTTTTATTGTCCTTCGCTAACTGTACAGGTATATGCTTGAATACATTCAGGATACGCGTCTGGTCCATGCCATCGGCATACTTACGTATATCCTCTTCATAATCCGCCAACAGCTGCCTTTGCGTTTCCAACGAACCTGCAAAGGTTCCCTTCTCTATGTATTCGCGCACCACAGCAGGCATGCCGCCTAAAATGCAGTACTCGGTAAATAATTGCATAAACACCTGCATTTCAACCTCACTGAAAGGCTTAAGCGTGCGCATATGCTCTAAGAAACTGTCGCGCACCGATTTTTGATGTCCCTTGGCCCACAAAAATTCCTCAAAATCCAGGGAATACATTTCGTAATCTGTTTTATAGCCTACACTGTTGCTTTCAATCCTTTTGTAATTGATACCAAGCATGGAACCACTGCAGATAACATCAAAACGTCCATCAAGCTTAAAAAATTTTAACGCTGTAGCAATTTCAGGAAAATCCTGTAATTCATCAAAGAAGATTATTGTTTTCTGCGGCTCGAATATTTTACTTGTATCCAACAAGGAAATATTTTTTATAATCACATCTGTATTATAACCATCAGCAGTAATCATCTTGTACTTGGGTTTTTCAACAAAATTTATGTAAATAACATGCTCGTAATTTGCTTCAGCAAAACGTTTGACAGATTCAGTTTTGCCTACCTGGCGAGGACCTTTAACAATCAGCGGCTTATGCTCTTTTTCCTGCTTCCACTGCATCAGATAGGTATCTATTTTTCGCTCCAGATAAGTCATGCCTTCACTCTCCTTTTGTGCTCTTTTTTCTATTATACAACGTATGTAATACTCCTTCAACAAAAAAATGAGCCTATTTTAGGGCGTTCGCTACAATTTCATGAGCCTATTTTGAGGTATTCACTACAATTTCATGAGGATATTTGAAAATTTGCCAACTCACTACCGTACACATACAAAAAACCATACAGCCCCAAAGCCTTATGTGGCAAGGGGTTGTACGGTTTGCACGCTTTTGTACGGTTTTCAGGGAGCACTGCCGGCAAAACAAAAAGCGTACAACGCCAAACCTTCACAGCTTGTTCGTTGTACACTCTTCATTCTTGTGGTAAAATATTCTTATGGTGCTTCCATAACGGTAGGCGGTTAACCCTCTGACGTGATAAATTCAGTTTCACTGAAAATCCCGCAAGAGGGAGGTGTGACTGATGGATATACTCGAAGTTATTGCTTTGCTGAGCTTATGCATTGCTTGCATTAAATTAGGTATGGAAATCAACAAGAACGCAAAAAAATAACCGCCCCAATCCTGGCAGATTAGCGGTTATTTTTTAACAACAATCCAAAAGGGTTAACCGTCTATCGGCGGCACCTTTTCTATACTTATAATAACACAGATAAGCGCTTTTGACAAGCTAACCTAGCTTATTTCACAAATTCCGCACGGCTTTCGCCGTGCTTTTTTATTGTTCGCTTACCGCTTTTTACCAAAGTCTTTAATTTCTCTCCGGATGATAACCGGGCAATGCCGATGTTTTCAGCCCTAAACCATACTTGCGCAGCGGTTCAATGTTGCTTGCCACAGCACGCTTATAGGTTTCATTTCTCGCACTGTCACTGGCCATATCCAGCCAGCCCGCTTCAACATTATGGCCATAACGCTCCAGAGCAGTTATGCGGTGCTGAATTTCATCACCCAGCTCCTCATAACGGCACATATCAGGCTCTACCCAGCCAATGCCAGTCTCCTTGGCATGAGTACGCCATTTATCCATATTTTCATATTCCGCTACAAGGCGCGCGTTCGTCATCACATAAATGTTGGTGCGGTTATCAAACCAATCCGGGCGCTCTTCAAACGCATCAGGAGGCAGCGGGTCCAGCTCGCCATAAAAAGCAGTCGGCACGGAACCATCAACCTTAGTTCGGGTAATTTTAACGCCCTGCTTTGCCGCAGCTGCATCTGCACGCTCTTCTTTAGTCATGCCTTGTTCGCTCTTCTTTTTAGCAGCACTGCTATCCGTCTTTTTGCTACCGGAATGCATTGCACTGTCCACTGCCTTATTAGCAATCTTATTGGCAATATTACCCAAGTTAAAACCAGCCTCTGCCTGCAGCGTAAAGCTCAGCAGCATTGCTACACTCGCACCTAAAGCTAATACCTTTTTCATGTCCACGCCTCCCTATATTTATTAACTTTATTATAACACACCCTTTCTGCAAAAAAAGAGAGCTACCGCAAATTTTACAGTAGCTCTCCCAAACTGTCTAAAATGTAACAAAAATCACTTCAGTCAGTCTTATAAGGTCTTCAGGTATTCCAGGCGCTCGTTAATCGCAGCCTTTTTACCATTCAGCTCTTCAGCCTTAGCCTTTTCCTTTTCGATAACAGCCTCGGGTGCTTTAGCCAGGAAGCCGGCGTTGCCCAGCTTGCCTTCAACACGGCTCAGCTCCTTGTCGATAGCAGCCAGCTCCTTGTTCAGGCGGGCATTTTCCTTCTCGACATCAATCAGGCCTGCCAGCGGCAGATAAACCTCAATGCCTGCTACAACTGCAGCCATAGCATTTTCCGGTTTAGCAGCATTGTCAGCCAGCACAGTCAGCTCGCTGATAGCGCCCATCAGATGGATGTATTCGGCGTTAGCCTCAATGCCGTCCTTCAGGTCGGCAGCAGCCAGCATGGTTGCCGGAACCTTCTTTCCGGGCGGTACGTTAACTTCTGCACGCATGTTGCGGATAGCCTTGATGCTTTCCATGATTGCGCCCATCAGGCGTTCTGCCTCGTCGTCCATCAGAGCTTCGTCAGCCTCAGGCCACTTGGAAATCATAATGCTTTCTGCTTCATGCGGCAGGCATTGGTAAATTTCCTCGGTGATGAACGGCATGTACGGATGCAGCAGCTGCATAGCGCTGGTCAGTACGGTTGCCAGAACATGCTGTGCGGTTGCACGCTCTTCAGCGTTTTCTTTATTATACAGACGCGGTTTAGCCAGCTCGATGTACCAGTCGCAAACCTCGCCCCAGATGAAGTCGTAAATCATGCGGCCTGCTTCACCCAGCTCGAACTTCTCCAGCATTTCAGTAACGCTCTTAGCGGTATGCTGCAGACGGGACAGAATCCATTTATCTGCCAGAGTATACGGAGCCAGCTTAGCGTTGGCATCGTAGCCTTCCATGTTCATCAGAGCGAAACGGGAAGCGTTCCAGATCTTGTTGGCAAAGTTACGGGTTGCCTCTACACGCTCCCAGTAGAAGCGCATATCGTTGCCCGGGGTGTTGCCGGTAATCAGCATAAAGCGCAATGTATCGGCGCCGTATTGGTCAATAACCTCCAGCGGGTCGATGCCGTTGCCCAGAGATTTGGACATCTTGCAGCCTTGGCTGTCGCGAACCAGACCATGGATGAATACCTTCTCGAACGGAATCTCATGCATGAATTCCATACCCATAATCAGCATACGTGCAACCCAGAAGAAGATGATATCGTAACCGGTTACGAGCACGCTTGTCGGATAGAATTGCTTTAAGAGCGGAGTTTTATCCGGCCAGCCCATGGTAGAGAACGGCCACAGAGCGGAGCTGAACCAGGTGTCCAGTGCGTCCTCATCCTGATGGATATGTGCGCTGCCGCATTTCGGGCAGACAGTCAAATCGGTACGGCTGGCGCTCATTTCGCCGCAGTCATCGCAGTACCATACAGGAATGCGGTGGCCCCACCAAATCTGACGGGAGATACACCAGTCACGAATATTATCCATCCAGCCGGTATAGGTTTTGGTGAAGCGTTCCGGTACGAATTGTGTACGGCCGTCTTCAACGCAGTCAACAGCAGCCTTAACCAAAGGCTCCATCTTAACGAACCATTGGGTGGAAACCTGAGATTCAACAGCATGACCGCAGCGTTGGCAGTGTCCTACAGCATGGGAATGCTCTTCAACCTTAACCAGATAGCCGTCAGCCTTCAGGTCAGCAACGATAGCCTTACGGCATTCCTCACGGGTCATGCCTTCGTATTTGCCGGCTTCTTTAGTCATAATGCCGTCCAAGCCGATAACAACGATGCTCGGCAGGTTGTGGCGGATACCCATCTCATAGTCGTTAGGATCATGGGACGGAGTAATCTTTACAGCGCCGGTACCGAATTTGGTATCAACATAGCTGTCGGCGATAATAGGAATAATTCTGTCGGTAGTCGGCAGACGCAGGGTTTTGCCAACCAAATCGCCGTAACGCGGGTCCTCCGGATTAACTGCTACTGCAGTATCGCCGGGCAGAGTTTCCGGACGGGTGGTAGCAATCATCAGGCTGCGGCCTTCTTCTTCAACTACGGGGTAGTTGATGTACCAGAGATGGCCCGGGTCATCCTTATGCTCAACCTCGATATCGCTCAGTGCGGTGTTGCAGTTTACACACCAGTTGGTGATACGGGTGCCTTTGTAAATCAGGCCCTTTTCAAACAGGGTGCAGAACACCTCGCGTACAGCCTTGGAGCAACCATCGTCCATAGTAAAGCGCTTACGCTCCCAGTCGCAGGAAACGCCCAGATGCTTCAGCTGGTTGATAATGCGGTCGCCGTATTGCTCCTTCCATTCCCAAACGCGTTTCAGGAACTCTTCGCGGCCCAGGTCATAACGGGTTTTGCCTTCCTCTTTTTTGATAACCTCTTCAACCTTAATCTGGGTTGCCAGGCCTGCATGGTCATAGCCGGGCATCCACAGAGTGTTGTGACCCATCATGCGGTGCCAGCGGATCAGGATATCCTGCAGGGTATTATCCAGTGCATGGCCCATATGCAGCTGACCGGTGATGTTCGGTGGGGGGATAACAATACTGAAGGCGTCCTTGCCCTCTTCTACTTCGGCATGAAAATAACGATGCTCTTCCCAGAATTTATACCATTTCTTCTCTACGGAAGCAGGGTCATAAACCTTAGGGATATTATGCTCTTCACACATAAAAAAATTCCTCCTTAAAATAAACAATCCCTGTCCTTTACGGACAGGGCGAATAATCGTGGTACCACCTATCTTCCTTATGCTTTTTGCACAAGGCACTCAATGCACGTAACGTGTGCGCACGTTTTTGCCTACTGCAATGTTCAGCAAAACAGCTCCCGAGCTACACTCACCTCACCGCCACACAGCTTGCACCAACCGCCGCTTCTCTTTAGTAGCTTTACGGAGATAAGCCTCTCGTTCCTCGCCTGTAGATATTTTGTTATACTCTATATCTTAGCAAGGAAGAGGTGGGATTGTCAAGATGATTTTAGTAAAACAGGTCAATCGAATCTTTTGTTCACAACATATGTAGTTTTGCCATCAGGAATATCAGGATTCTGCTCAACAATAGAGCATCTTACAGACTTTAATTTATCGGTAGCGGCATCTGACTGCATATAGATGTAGTAAACCTGTTGCTGATAAACTTCCCGGCCTTTGGAATTTTTAAACTTTATCTTCTCGTTATGATTGGGACCAATGGCATGCATACTAATATAGTGAATTTTTTCATCAGGATTCTTTATCCGGGAGTTATTGATGAATTTCCCCTTGTAAGACGGGTGTATTTCAACCGTCGAGGCAAAATCATCAATGTACTTAACCATTTCCGGCGTAATCTTAGGTGTTTTCGTCGCATCATTAAAGTTACTGGGATATTTGTAATATTTTCCGTCCTGAGGTCTTACTACAACAGGCTTCGCCTTCTGATCTGTTTTCTGCTCTGTCTTGATGTCCGGTTTATCAACTTCTTTCTTGTCCTTGGCATCATCCCCGCAGCCTGCAGCCAAAAGCAGCGCTACCAGCAGACCCGCCGCAGCCAGATACTTAAATTGCTTTTTCATAATCTTCGCCTCCTTTTTTCATCTGCTTAAGCTTTTGCTTTTCTCTACGCTCATTATATGCCAGGGAACTAAAAAGCGCCCCACCCCAAAACATGTTTTAGGGTAGGACGCTTAAAATTTTTATTGATTTATGCTAAAGCAGGTCAATCAAATCTTTTTTTCACAACATATGTAGTTTTGCCATCAGGAATATCCGGATTCTGTTCGAAAATAGAGCATCTTACAGACTTTAATTTATCGGTAGCGGCATCTATCGTCATATTGATGCTGTAAACCTCCTGCTGATAAACTTCATTACCTTTGGAATTTTTAAACTTGATCTTATTGTTATGATTTGGACCAAGAGCAGACATATTGATATAGTGAATTTTTTCTTCCGGATTCTTTATCAGGGAGTTATTGGTGAATTTTCCCTTGGAATCCGGATGGAATTTAAGTGTCGAAGCAAAATCATCAATGTACTTAACTATTTCCGGTGTCATCTTCGGTGTTTTCGTCACATCATTAATGTAATCTGGATATCTGTAATATTTTCCGCCCTGAGGTTTTACTACAACATTCTCCACCTTCTTCTCCGGCTCAGGCGCAGGCTTCTTGTCCTTGGCATCATCCCCGCAGCCCGCCGACAAAAACAGCGCAGCAATCAAGCCTGCCGCAGCCAGATACTTAAAATGCTTTTTCATAATCTCAGCCTCCTTTTTTGCTTTTCTCTACGCTTATTATATGCCCGGGAGCGAAAAAGCGCCCCACCCCAAATGCTATTTTAGGGTAGGACGCTCAAAATTTTTATCAATTTATGCTAAAGCAGCTCATTTAAAAACCTTCTTCATGATTGTTCTGCTCTTGCCGTCCGGAATGGCCTCATTCTGCTCATAAACAGAATACTCAACATATACAACTTTATTGGTATCTGCCTTTACAGACATACGGATATGATAAACCTCCTGCTGATATACTTCCTTCCCCTTAGAATTTTTAAATTTGTTATTGCGATTATGATTGCTGCCATTGGCATGCAGCCAGATACGATGATATTCTTCATTAGGTCTATTAATGCGTGAATCATTAAGGAATTTACCTTTTTCAGACGGCGCCAATTTTACGGTCGAAGCAAAATCATTTACATATTTAATCATCTCAGGCGTCATTTCCGGCGTTTTGGTTACATCATCAAGATAGGAAGGATATCTGTAATATTTTCCCTCTGGCGGTTTAACTACCGGTGCTTGGGCTTTTTTATCTACCTTCTGCTCTGTCTTGATGTCCGGCTTATCAACTTTCTTCTTGTCCTTGGCATCATCCCCGCAGCCTGCCGCCAAAAGCAGCGCTGCAATCAATCCTGCCGTTGCCAAATACTTAAAATGCTTTTTCATAATCTACGCCCCCTTTTTTACATCTGCTTAAGCTTTTTGCTTTTCTCTACGCTTATTATATGCCAGGGAGTGAAAAAGCGCCCCACCCCAAAACACGTTTTAGGGTAGGACGCTCAAAATTTTTCGTTTTTTTAGCTAAAAAAGTTATTTTTCAGTGGAGATTGCTTCTTCCGGCAAAAGCTCAGGCAGTTTTGCCCTTCAGCTTAAGCACTGCTGCCAGCAGCAGGCTTACTACAAAGCAGGCGCTGAAGAAGTACAGGGTAAAGCTGTAGCTGTGTGTGCGCTCGTAAATTACGGATAAAAGCAGCGGTCCCGCAATACCTGCCAGGCCCCACGCTGTTAAAATACGTCCGTGGATTGCGCTCAGCTGCTTCGTGCCAAACAAATCGCTCAGATATGCCGGCATGCAGGAGAAGCCGCCGCCGTAGCAGGTGATGATAATGAACACCAGAAGTTGGAACATAAAGCTTTCATTTACGCCACCCAAAAGGTAGAAGGCCACAATCTCGATAACGAAAAATGCCAGATACGTATTCGCACGGCCAATATAGTCGGAAACAGTGGACCACACAATACGACCGCCGCCGTTCAGCAGGCCGATGATACCAACCATAGACGCCGCCGCAATCGGAGACATACCGATAACCTCCTGTGCCATGGGCGATGTTACAGCCAAAAGACCGATACCGCAGGTGATGTTCGTAAAGAAAATCCACCACAAAGCATAGAACTGCCAGGTGTGCATAGCTTCCTTTACGGTATACTGCACACGCTCAGGCATCTTCGCCTTGAACTTTCCCTTGCCTGCTGCAGTTTCCTGCTTAGGCGGCTCCAGATAAAGTGCAGAAGCAGTCATCACTACTGCATAAATGCAGGCCAGAATCACAAAGTTTTCAATCAGGCCGTATTTAGCTATCAAAATCTGCATCAACGGACCTGCAACGAGGCTGGCAAAGCCAAAGCCCATAATCGCCAGGCCGGTTGCGAGACCGCGATTATTGGGGAACCACTTTACCAGTGTAGACACCGGCGTAATATAGCCTGTTCCCAGACCGATACCGCCGATAACGCCGTAAAAAAGATATAACAGCAGCAGGTTGTGCTGCGTCAGTGCATAGGCTGTACCCAGCAAGCCGCTTACGAAAAAGCACATGGATATCAGACCGCTGCGGCGCGGACCGTATTTTTCTACATACGTTCCCAAAAAGCCTGCGGAAGTACCCAAGAACAAAATCGCCAGCGAGAAGGTCCAGGTAACCTCCTTCAGCGAAAAACCCATAGCCTGCATAATAGGCTTAGTCAGTACGCTCCATGCGTATACGCTGCCAATGCTGATGTGAATGCCGATGGCTGCCAGCACGATCAGCCATCTGTTTTTTGTCTGTTGCATCATGAATACCTCTCTTTATAAGTATTACCTAGTCACCCGGGTTTTCCTTTTGCTCCTTATAAAGAAAAAACGTCTGGGCGATTTTGCCCAGACGGTCGGCGCATACATTCATCTGCCTCCACGTGGTCAATTCCACTCATCCGTCAGGAAGCAGACTGCATTAGGTTATGACTCTATTATACACAAATTTCTGCAATTGTCAACATATAGTGTTTTGTTAATATTTTAATACTATATAGTGTAGGAAAATTTCCCTTCCACCTCACTTCGCTCGGCACCTTTTCTTATGGGACACAACCCTCAGTCATCGCCTACGGCGATGCCAGCTCCCTTGCAGGGAGCATATAGAAAGTTAGAGTTTCAATATATCATTATATCTTCCCTGAAAGGGAAGGTGGCTGCGAGCTTTGCGAGCAGACGGAAGGGTTGCGATATATTAATTGCGATGCACACACACCCCCTCTCCGTCATCGCTTCGCGATGCCACCTCTCCCCAAGGAGAGGCCAGAAGAAAGCCTAAAGCCAAAGACATGTTAACTGCAAAATGAAACAACCCTCAGTCATCGCCTACGGCGATGCCAGCTCCCTTGACGCTAAGACCCAGTTTGTCGCAAGCTACGCGCCGCGAGAAACTGTTGGTCGTGCTAATGTCGCTTGCGACGCAGGGAACATATAGAAAGTTAGAGTTTCAATATATCATTATATCTTCCCTGAAAGGAAAGGTGGCTGCGAGCGGAAGGGTTGCGATATATCAATTGCGATGCACACCCCCTTCCGCCTCACTTCGCTCGGCACCTTCCCCAAGGGGCAGGCAAGAAGGCTGGGCTAAAGCTCACACAAGCACAAAAAGAGCCGCGCTAACGCGCGGCCCTTCAATACTCATCATACTAAAATTATTTCTTCCGAAGATTTACAGTTGTCGTATGCTTGCAATGCGGGCAGCAACCCTTACCGCCACCAGCATCACAACCAATGCAGCCACCGGTTTTATGTGCCTTGATGACCTGCTTGGATGCCAAATACACACAACCAACAATAATCAGACCAATAATCCAGGTTGCCATACGAAACACCTCTTTTATTTTGCATCAATGCTCATCACAGTCTCTTTGTTATATTTCTTAGCCGGACGGAAGAGCAGATACAGGAACGCAATCAGGAAAACAACAGCTACAGCAGTACCGAAGCTGAACGCTTCACCGCCGACAAATACTCTGCCGAACTGGTAAACCATCAGGCACATGCTATAAGCATACAGGTTTTGGAAGAGGATAGTTGCCCAGGTCCACTTCTTGCTGTTCATCTCCTGGCTCATAGTGGAAATTGCTGCCAGGCAGGGAGAATCCAGCAGGTTGAACACCAGGAAGGAGAACGCTGCAACCGCACTCGGGAAGAACGCCATAACAGCAGTCCACAAATCAGGCTCATCCTCAGCCGCTTCAGCAAGGCCTGCAAGAATAGCCATCGTGCTGACAATAGACTCCTTAGCCACAAAGCCGGAGAAAGCAGCAGCCACAGCCTGCCAGCTGTCAAAGCCCAGAGGAGCGAAGATAGGAGCAAGACCATTACCAATGTAAGCAACAAAGCTCTTTTCAGTATCAACCATAGCAACAGAGCCTTCATCAATACCAAAGCTTGCCAGGAACCACATAACAACGCAGCACAGGAAGATAATAGTACCGGCTTTTTTCAGGAAGCCCGCAACACGCTCCCAGGTATGCAGCAGCACGTTCTTGGCAGCAGGCAGATGGTACGGCGGCAGTTCCATAACGAACGGAGCAGGATCACCGGCAAACAGCTCAGTCTTTTTCAGAATGATGCAGGCAGTAATTACAGCGAAGAAGCCAACGAAGTACATAATCGGAGCCATGTACCAGTCACCGCCCATAATTGCGCCGGAAAGCAAAGCAATAACAGGCAGCTTAGCACCACAGGGGATAAAGGTAGTCGTCATGATAGTCAGACGACGGTCGGTTTCGTTTTCAATAGTACGGGAAGCCATAATACCCGGTACGCCGCAACCTGCAGAAATCAGCAGAGGGATGAAGCTTTTGCCGCTCATGCCGAACTGACGGAAGAAACGGTCCATAATGAAGGCTACACGTGCCATATAACCGCAGTCCTCCAAAAAGCTCAACAGAAGGAAGACAATCGCCATCTGCGGAGCAAAACCGATCGGTGCGCCAATACCGCCGATAATACCATCAACCACAAGAGATACAAGCCAATCCTCACATTCGACAGCCTCCATGTGCTCCTGCACCCAAGGCTGAATCCATTCGCCGAACAGTGTATCATTGGTGAAATCAGTTACAACAGTACCTACGGTTTCTACAGCAATGTAGTAAACCAGGAACATGATAATTGCGAAAATCGGCAGAGCCAGGAAACGGTTCGTTACAATGCTGTCGATTTTATCGGAAATAGTCAAACCGGTATGGCCTTTGACAACTGCATTGCTCATCAGCTCGCCAATGTAGTTATAACGCTCGTTGGTAATAATGCTTTCGGCATCATCATCCAGTGCTTCCTCGCAGGCTGCCACGATTTCTTCAATCTTAGCCTGCTCGCCTTCGCTCAGGCCCAAAGCATCAGCAATTTTCTTATCACGCTCAAACAGTTTTACCAGCAGCCAACGCTCGCTCATGCCGTGAACCTTGTTGCCTGCTTCGCGGGCAATCGCAGTCAGAGCATCCTCAACCTCGCTGCAGAAGCGCATATATTTCGGTGCAGCACCGCCGACAGCTTTAATTGCTTTTTCGGCAGCCTCACCGGTGCCTTCACCCTGCAGTGCGGAGGTTTCCACAATCTCGCAGCCAAGCTCGGCAGCCAGCTTAGCGGTATCAATCTTATCGCCGTTCTTGCGGACGATATCAATCATGTTCAAAGCAATAGTTACGGGATAACCCATCTCCATAACCTGCGTAGTCAGGTACAGGTTACGTTCAATGTTAGAGCCGTCAACCAGATTCAGTACGCCGTCAACATCATTTTGCAGCAGATAGTTACGGGAAACAACCTCCTCCAAAGTGTACGGAGACAAGGAATAAATACCGGGCAGGTCGGTAATAATTACATCATCATGACCTTTAAGGCCGCCTTCTTTTTTCTCTACAGTTACGCCGGGCCAGTTACCAACATATTGGTTAGAACCGGTCAAATCATTAAACATTGTTGTTTTGCCGCAGTTAGGGTTACCAATCAGGGCAATCTTGATCTGTTTCATCTTTTCCCTCCAAATTATTCTACAACGATGTGTTCAGCCTCGCCGTTACGCAGTGTCAGCTCATAACCACGCACAGTTACCTCCACCGGGTCACCCAGCGGTGCAACCTTACGTACGAATACGCTCACACCTTTAGTCACGCCCATATCCATAATACGTCTTTTTACCGCACCCTCGCCAACGAGCTTAGCAACGGTAACTGTTTCACCAACAGGAACTTCTTTTAATGTTTTCATAACATCCTCCACTTGCATCAGATAAATATTTTGGCTGCCATCTGCTTGCTCAGGGCAATGCGGGCATCCTTCACATTGACGATAAGATTGCCGTCAATTTCAGAAATAACAGTTACAGCTGAGCCTTCTACAAAGCCCAGGTTAGCCAGAAAGCGTTTGATTTCATCCTTGCCGCGAACAGCGCTGATTTTGTTAGTCTCGCCGCGACGGGCCATTAATAAAGGCATCATAATTCCCTCCAAAGAATTTGTTAGCAGATACTAACTTGACACGATTTTTTTAGTAGTTAGGTATTCCTAACTACTATTGAAAGTTTACGTCAGCTATAAATTTTTGTCAAGCATTTTTTGTAAAATCCTACGCTAATTTACAAAATTAGTTAGCTTATGCTGTTATGTTTACAAAAAATATCGGCTGACCTTATAGTCAGCCGACGTAAACCAAATCAATATATTAGCTATAGCTTTTTATTATATCTTTTTGTAGAGAATACGGATAGAATTCAGCACGCACAGCAAAGATACACCGGTATCCGCAAAGACTGCCGCCCACATAGAAGCATAGCCCATGAGACCTGCAATCATAATGATAACCTTAACAGTCAGAGCGAAAATTACGTTCTGCCAGGCAATCGCACCGGTTGCACGCGCAATCGCAATCGCCTGCGGAATAGCCTTCACTTCGGAATTCATGAAGACAACATCGGCAGCCTCAATCGCTGCATCTGCACCGCTGCCCATAGCAGCGCCGGCATCCGCACCGGCTAATACAGGAGCATCGTTAATGCCGTCACCAACGAACATAACCGGGCCGTACTTGTTGCGCAGCATGTTCAGCTCGCTAAGCTTATCCTGCGGCAGCAGCTGAGCGCGTACCTCATCAATACCTGCTGCCTTAGCCACAGCCTGCGCTTCCTTCTGCGCATCGCCGGTGAGCATAGCGGTTACCAGGCCTTGTGCCTTCAGAGAAGCAATTGCTTCCTTGGCATCTTCCTTCAGAGTATCGTTAATCAGCAGCTGGCCCATGTATAAGCCATTGTCGGCAACAAGCACCTCACTGCCGCTTTCGGTAGGAGTATAGCCGCCGTATTCAACATTAAAGCGCTGCAGCAGCTTGGTGTTGCCGCACAGGACTTTGCGTGCACCAAAGTACGCAACCAGGCCTTCGCCGGCAATTTCTTCAAATTTATCGGGGCGTACCAGCTCCAGCTTTTCAGCCTTGGCAGCCTCTACAATGCTTACGGCAATCGGGTGGGTAGAAACAAGCTCAGCACTTGCACACAGGCGCAGCAGCTCGTCAGCTTTCATGCCTTCGGCAGCATTAACCTTCTGCAGTACAAAGTTACCCTTGGTAACAGTACCGGTTTTATCCATAACTACGGCAGCAATGTTTTTTAAAGCCTCCATAGCAACGCCGCCCTTAAAGAGAATGCCGTACTTGGAGCCGGCGCCGATGCCGGAGAAGAAGGCCAGCGGCACGCTCAGCACCAGTGCGCAGGGGCAGCTGATAACGAGGAAGGTCAGCGCAGTATAAATCCATTTATTCCAGTCGCCGGTAATCAGGGACGGAATCACGGCAGTCAGTACTGCGGCAGCAACAACAAACGGAGTATAGATACGTGCGAAACGGGTAATGAAGCGGTCGATGGTCGGCTTGCTGGCAGCAGCGTTCTCCACGCTGTCCAGAATGCGGGTAACCATGGACTCTTCCAGAACCTTTTCTACACGGATTTTCAGCATACCGGAGGTATTTACGCAGCCGGAAACAACCTCATCGCCATATTTGCGTTTTACAGGCACAGGTTCACCGGTTACCGGGGAGGTATCTACCAAGCTTTCGCCGTCGATAACAACACCATCCAGAGGAATACGGTCGCCTACGCGCACCAGCAGGATATCGCCTACATGTGCGTCAGCGGCAGGAATAACCTTCACCTCTTCGCCTACGAGCAGGTTGACAACCTCCGGACGCATGTCAACAGCGTCCATAATCTGGCCACGGCTCTTTTCTACCGCACGCTGCTCAAAGTATTCGCCCACGCGATAGAAGAACATAACGCCAACAGCCTCTTCCCAGGCCTGAATAGCAAACGCACCCAATGTTGCAACGGTCATGAGGAAGTTTTCGTCAAATACATTGCCCTTCGCAATATTCTTCAAGGCAGTCAGCACAATGCGTCCGCCAAGCAGAATATAAGCAAAAATCAGGAAGTACATATGGTACGCTTCCGGCACCAGTCCCAGCCATTCTGTGATGATGAACACAGCACCGCCCAATACGATTTCGATAATCGTCTGCTTTTCGCTCAGCTCGGAGAGGATACCGCCGGATTTTTTGCGCTCCTCCAGCTCGGGCGCCAGAGAAGGCTTGCTTTCAGCCTCCAGCAGCACAACACCCTCTTCTGTCTTATCGGTTACAGCCTGCATTTTCTCCAGCAGACCGTTGTAATTTTTTGCACTTACGCGCAGCTTTTTCGTAGTAAAGGTCAGGATTGCTTCATCAATCTCAGGCATAGCGTTCAGCGCACGTTCAATCTTGGCACCGCAGTTAGCGCAATCCAGATTCTGCACCAGATAAACTCTGCTCTTGCCGCCTAATTGCGGACGGCGGTCACGCGGTACTACCAATACGTCGGACTCAATAGAGGTACAGATTTTCTGAATTTCCGGCAGCAATGCTTCGTGGTCAGCAGCACTGAGACGCAGCTGCTTGGTAGCAAAGCTTACGTTGGCATAGGTTACGCCGGGAAGCTCCTTTATTTTATATTCCATTTTGGCAGCGCAGTTAGCACAGCCAAGATTTTGCAAAATATATACGCGTTTCACCTTATCGGCATCCGGCATACGGCAGGTGCAATTAGCCAGGCTTTCACCGCATACATCGCAGTATTCCTCATGCGGATGGCAAATTTCGCAATTGCAATTATCAGGATGACCGGGAACGTGATGACTATGCTCGTGCTCGTGACCGTGGTCATGTCCGCAGCCGCATTCGTCACCATGTGCGTGAGCATGCTCGTGCTCATGGCCGTGGTCATGTCCGCAGCCGCATTCGTCACCGTGCGCGTGAGCGTGTTCTTCGTGCTCATGCTCATGGTCATGGCCGCAGCCGCATTCATCGCCGTGTGCGTGAGCGTGTTCGTGCTCGTGACCGTGATCATGTCCGCAGCCGCATTCATCACCATGTGCGTGAGCGTGTTCGTGCTCATGACCGTGGTCGTGACCGCAACCGCATGCGTCACCATGTGCGTGAACGTGTTCTTCGTGCTCGTGATCATGTCCGCAACCGCATTCGTCACCGTGCGCGTGAGCGTGTTCTTCGTGCTCATGGCCGTGGTCATGGCCGCAACCGCATTCGTCGCCGTGCGCGTGTGCGTGCTCATGGTCGTGTCCGCAACCGCACTCGTCACCGTGCGCGTGAGCGTGAGCATGTTCTTTATCTTCATGCTTATGGTCATTGCCACAGCAACAGTCATCGCCATGAATATGTTCATGTTCATCATGAGTATGTCCGTGGTCGTGTCCGCAACCGCAAGCATCACCATGAGTATGCTTAGGCACATGTCCCATAGTGTTATGATCATGGTCCTTGCCGCAGTGACCGCAGGTGCAGCCTTCCGGATGCTTGCTGTAATCCTCTACGCTATTGATATAACCGTCAATATGACGAAAAGCTCTTACATCGCCGGCACCGTTACGGATATCTTCCAAATCTTTCTTCATTATATCTACCACCTTTCTTTTCAGGTTACCTCACTATTCATGTGAGTATTTATTCATATGTAATGTAAAAAATAATAGGAAAGGTGACAACACCTTTCAGTAAATTCTTTGATACTTATATTATAACACAAATAACGTATGAGTCAACACTCACTCGTAAAATTAGTGATAAAAATTCCTAAGAAAAAAATGGGTACAGTATCCGCTGTACCCACTATAAAAATTGATGGAGAAAATTACTTTTAAAGAAGCTCTATGCTTACGCATATCGCTTTATGACTATATTAGTCAAACAGATGGCAGGCAACCCAATGGCCGTGCTCAACCTCTTTCAGCTCAGGCTTAACCTGCACGCAGTGCTCGGTGCAGTGCTCGCAGCGGCTGGCAAACGGGCATCCAGGCGGCAGGTCCAGCGGACTCGGGATTTCGCCTTCCAAAGGCTCAATCTTTTCGCCCGGCTTGAAGTCTACCTTAAATACAGCACCCATAAGCGCCTTGGTGTACGGATGCTTGCACTGTTCTGCAATGCGGCCGTGCTCCAGCCATTCTACTACGTTACCCAAGTACATTACCGCAACCTGATGGCACATCAGGTCTACCAGACCGAGGTCATGGGCAATGAACAGATAGGTAATATTTTTTTCTTTTTGAATGCGGCACAGCAGCTCGCAGATTTTTTCCTGTACGGAAACGTCCAGCGCACTGGTCGCTTCATCGCACACGATAATCTTCGGTTCCAGTGCCAGAGCGCGGGCAATGCCCAGACGCTGACGCTGACCGCCGGACATGCTGTGCGGATAGCGGTCCTTGAATTCAGCAGGCAGCTCAACCATTTCCAGCAGCTCAGCTGCTTTGGCATCTACCTCGCTGTTTTTAATCAGGCCGAAGTTTTTCAAAGGCTCGGTGAGGATATCCTTGACGAGCATCTTCGGATTGAAGGCAGCAGTAGGATCCTGGAACACCATCTGGATGTTCTTTCTGTCCTGACGCAGCTGTTCACCCTTGGACTGCATCAAATCATGGCCTTCGAAAATTGCTTCACCGCTGGTAGCAGGGTGAATACGCAGCAGAGTACGTACAAGAGTACTCTTGCCGCAGCCGGATTCACCGATGATGCCCAGGGTACGGCCTTCGTATGCACGCAGGTTGATGTCATTGCAGGCAGTCAGAAACTTGCCGCCGTCAACTGCGAATTTTTTGGTAAGGTGGTTAATCTCCAGTACCAGTTTAGCACGTTCATAGGCCGGTCTTTCATTATTGCTCATAATATGTCTTACCTCCTATGACCGGAACTGCCCTCAGCAGTTGTTTTGTATAATCATCCTGCGGATTAGCAATAACGTCCTCACGCTTGCCATATTCCACAACATGACCGCCCTTCATAACCATCAGCTTGTTGGATACATAGGAAGCAACACCCAGGTTATGGGTAACCATGATAACGGCAACGCCGTATTCGTTGCGGATATCAACAATCTGACGGATAATCTGCGCCTGAGTAGTTACGTCCAGGGCACTGGTAGGTTCATCGGCCAGGAGGATTTTCGGGCTGAAAATCATAGCCATAGCAATACCTACACGCTGACGCATACCACCGGACAGCTCAAACGGATAGCTGTTCATGATGTTTTCCGGATTCGGCAGACGCACGTTAGTCAGCATATCACAGCACATCTTATAGGCCTGGTCCTTAGACTTGTCAGGCTGATGCGCCTGAACATAGTCAATGAACTGCTGGCCGATGCGGCGGATAGGATTAATCATGTTACCGCTGTCCTGGAAAATCATGGACATCTCGCTGCCATACATTTTGCGCCATTCATCGGGAGTATTTTGTAATACATCCTTGCCGTCAAAGATGATGCTGCCGCGGCTAACGCGGCCGGCACCGGGCAGGCAACCCATAATAGCGCGGATAACGGTGGTTTTGCCACTGCCGGACTCGCCGACGATGGACATAATCTCGCCCTTATCCAGTTCTAAGCTGGCACCGGTTACGGTGAGCTTGTCACCGTAGCTGATGTCTAAATCTTTTACTTCAAGTAGCATTAAGCGTTACCTTCTTTGTAAATTATTAGTTAGCAGATTTGATATCTTTGGTCAGCCAGTAGTAATCGCAAGGCAGGATTTCTGCGTTAGCAATAGATTTGTTGGAAACCATGTTGGTTTGCGGATGACCGAATACCAGGGAAGCTGCATCGTCGAGGATAACCTTCTGCATTTCGATAATCAGCTCACGACGTTTAGCCGGGTCGAATTCTACACCCAGTTTGTCTGACAGAGCATCATATTTCGGATTGCTGTAGCCGGAGCCATTTTGCTCTTGACCGGTCTTGAGGTATTGGTTCATGAATACTTCAGGATCGCCGGCCTGCAGAGTCAGAACGTTGGAAATCAGCAGGTCATAATCACCTTTACGGCCGATACCATCCAGTACATTGTAGTCAACATTCTTCAGGTTAACTTTAATGCCGACTTTCTTAGCATCAGCCTGGGTAGCTTCAGCATACAGAGGCAGCTCAGCACGACCGCTGTAGAATACGAAGTCCAGCTCCAGGTTCTTGCCATCCTTATCAACATAGCCGTCGCCGTTGGTATCCTTCCAGCCAGCTTCAGCCAGCAGCTTTTTAGCGCTTTCAACATTGTATTGGTTTTTGTCGTATTTGTACAGTTCGTCATAACCATAGTCAACAGAAGGCGGCAGGTACGGACCACCGGGAACGAAGGTGTCTTTCAGCAGAACCTTGTTGTAGGTTACACGGTCCAGAGAACGCAGCAGAGCTTCGCGGACTTTGATATCGCCCAGCGGTCTATCCGGACGTACATTCAGACGAGCAAGTACGTCACGCAGGGAAGCGATATTGGAGATGTTGTATTTGTTTTTGTCTTTGAACAGCTGCAGGTCGCCTGCTGCAATGTTAATAGCGAAGTCGATTTCACCTTTTTGCAGAGCCATAGCACGGGTGTTAGGATCGTCGATGGTCAGGATATCAACCTCTTTGAACGGAACTGCGCCATCCCAGTATTTTTCGTTTCTAACCATTTCAGCTTTAGCTTTGCTGTAGGATTTTACTGTATAAGGACCGGTGCAGATAGCGCCTTGTTTTGCAGTATCGCGGTCTTTAATGGTTTGGGTATCAACAATGATGAACAGAGGATCACCGAGCATACCGGGCAGAGTCGGTACCGGTTTCTTGGTTTTGATGATTACGTTTTGACCTTCACCTTTGATGGATTCATATTCGAACATGGATTTTGCACGAGCTGCTTTTTCAAAGGTACGTTGGATAGAAGCTGCTGCCAGCTCACCGGTCAGTTTAGTGCCGTTGGAGAAGCAAGCCTTATCGTTGATGTGGAAGGTCCAGGTCAGCTTATCATCGGAAATGGTCCATTTATCAGCCAGCCAAGGAACAGCATTCATTTTTTTATCGAATTTAACCAGGCATTCGCCCAGGCCGTAACGCATTACAATCCAGCCAAAGTAGTTATCGGTGGTTTCCAGGGAGTCAGCGAAGTTAGTAACACCAAATTTTACAACTTCCTTGTGCTCAGCTTTTTTGTCGCCGCCACAGCCTGCTGCTGCAAATGCCAGTAAACCGATCATAGCCGCTGCTGCGGTAGCTTTAAACATTTTTTTCATTAGTCATCTCTCCATTTCATATACTCATTTAACCCGGCAGACTTCTGCCGAATATCAAAAACTAAGTCAAAAATAATTAATCCTGTACGTCATTACGCGGGTCAAGCACATCACGCAGATTATCGCCCCAAAGGTTGAAAATCATAACGGTAACAAAGATTGCCAGACCGGGGAAGAACATCAGCCACGGTGCAGTCTGCAGCTGCTGACGGCCTTCATTCAGCATCAGGCCCCATTCAGGAGCAGGCGGTTGGCTGCCGAAGCCAAGGAAGGACAGGCCTGCAAGCTCCATCATCAGAGCACCGATATCTGCTGCTGCGGTGATAACCATCAGCGGCAGGATATTCGGCAGGATATGTACCCACAGGATATGGCTGGAAGTACCGCCGTTAACGATTGCTGCTTCTACATAATCACGACGTTTAATCTGCAGTACCAAGCTACGGGATAAACGTGCATATTTTGTCCAGCTGACAATCGTCAGTGCAATTACAGCGTTGACAAGGCTGCCGCCCATAATACCGGCAACAGCGATAGCCAGAATCATACCAGGGAAGGAAATCATCATATCGGAGATACGCATGATAACCATATCAACTTTACCGCCGAAATAACCGGAAATAACACCCATAGAAGTACCAACGATAAATACGCTGGCAACCAGGAACAATACACCGCTCAGGGAAGCACGCGCACCGTAAAGCACACGGCTGAAGCAGTCACGTCCCAGCTTATCTGTGCCGAACAGATGGCTTCCGCTAGGTCCCATAAAAGCATCCTGCATTGTTGCATGAGTCGGATCATACGGAGCAAGAACAGGTGCCGCAAAAGCGATAGCAATCAGCACCAAAACCAGAACTGAGGTTACGGCAAAAGCACGGTTGGTTTTTAATCCATTAATAATTGTTTCCATATGCTCTTACCTTACCTTTCTCAGACGCGGATCAAGATAGTTGTAAGAGATATCAACAATGAGGTTGATAACCATATACATCAACGCGATCCACACAACAACACCTTGTACCAGTTGGAAGTCACGATAAGTGATTGCTTCAATCGCCAGACGGCCAAGACCGGGCCATTGGAAAACAATTTCGATAACCGCAGCGCCACCCAGAAGGTTACCTAAAGACAGACCTAAAAGCGTAATCAGCGGAAGCAGAGCATTCGGAAGAACTTCTTTCCAAAGGATATGGCTTTCACTCATACCACGCGCACGTGCACCGACAACATAGTCCTGATGCAGTTCTTCCAGAATAGCAGCACGTACCTGACGTGTGTACTTGGAAGCCATTGCAAAGGCCAACGTTGCCGCAGGCAGGATAATCGTGTCAACACCAATCGTACCGCCGACAATAGGCAACAGGTCAAGTTGCAGACCAAAAATCCACAGCAGCATCAAGCCAACCCAGAAACCGGGCATTGATACGCCAAGGAAGGTAAAGCTGCGTACTATATAGTCAAACCAGCCGCCGCGCTTAACTGCGGAATAAATGCCGGCAGGAATAGCTACCACCAACATCATAACAACGGAAGCAAAAGACAATAAAATAGTACCTGGCAAACGCTCGAACAACTCCTCAACAACAGGCTTTTTAGCCATGAAGGAGAAACCGAGATTGCCATGCAGCGCACGGCCCAACCAATCCAGATACTGGAAGAAGAAGGGCTTGTCAAGACCTAATTCTGCACGCAGTGCATCAATTTCGGCCTGACTTACAATAATATCCTCGTTACCTGCTATCATCTGACGAGCTACATCACCGGGGGCCAGCATTACCAAAGCAAAGGTAATAAAGCTGATGCCCAGCAGAACAAGGATGATCTGCCCCAGTCGGGACAGAAGCTGCTTTTTCGTCAAAGCACATCATCTCCATCAAAAAAATTACCCTTCCTGCAAAAGGGCGCAGAAAAGGTACATATTTACAATGTGCACTATTGTAAGCATATATATTTCCGTCGCTAGCAGGAATATATCAACTGAGGAAATCAACCTGGCTTAGCCAAATGGCTTCACAGTGGCTTGACCGCTACGGATTTGCACCGTATTCCGATTATTACCTGCATAGGCAGGCACCTCAGAAGAATATAGATTTTTAAAAGGTCTCTATATCGGCAAAAAAGAATAAGCTAATACTTATAAATATATAATAGCATCGATGCTAATATTTTGCAACAAATTTGTTGCAAAAGTGTTGCTTATGTAAATTTTCTTCTCAAAGAGGACAAATAGAATAAAAGTATTATTGACTGAGACAGCATAAAGCCCAGCAAGGCCAGCCACAGTCCGCTGTTGCCCCAAAGCGGCACCAGCTGCCACTGCAAAATGTAAAATACTAAGAGTGCCATCAGCATCATGTTGCGTACCGGTGCGGTTTGAGTAGCTCCGCAGAAAACTCCGTAAAGCACCATGCCGATACCGGCGCAGACAGGATAGAATAAAACGAAAACATTGTAAGTCATAGCCATCGCTACAACCTCTTCAATATTGGTAAACAGGCGGATAAAGAATTCATTGCCCAGATGATAGCCGAGCATCAGGATAGCGGCCAGCACTACCAGCCATTTGAAGGTCATTTTTATGGTAGCGGCAAACAGCTTGCCGTTCTTTGCACCTACCGCACGGCCGCTGAAAATCGCCGCACCGTTTGCCATACCGTCAATCAGGTAGCTCATTATATCCTTGAGCTGCAGCAGTACAGCGTTGGCTGCCAGCACCACAGTACCGAAGGAAGCTCCGACTGCCGCAATAATGTTATTGACAGTCAACAAGCAGGCTGTGCGAATCATCAGGTTTACATTCACCTGCAGCATACCGATAAACTCGCGCCAATCCAGCAGCTCGCCCCAAGGCAGCGCCTTATAATCGAAATCACCGTAATAATACATCAGCACTACACTCAGAATACCGCCGTAAAGCTGACTGAGCAAGGTGGCAACAGCTACGCCGGTAATGTCCATATGCAGCCAGAAAACAAACCAAATGCTCAGCACCATGTTCAGCACGTTCATGGAAACCTGCATAAACACGCTCGCCCGCACCCGCGTCTGCCCCATGAGCCAGCCCAAGGCCACATAGTTGCCCAAAACCAGCGGTGCACCCCAGATAAGAATGTAATAATAATCGCGGCACAGCTCATTTACCTCGGGAGCAGCGCCAATCATAGCCAGATACAGCTCTAATATGGGCTTTTGAAACAAAATGCAGCAGGCACTGATGAGCATCGCCAGCACCAAGGGCTTAAAAAAGGCGAGCATACCAAGTCTTTTATCGGCAGCACCAAAGGCCTGTGCCGCATAACCGGTAGTACTCACACGCAGAAAACCAAATAACCAATATAAATTGTTGAATAAAATAGCACCAAGGGAAACTGCTGCAATATATTTAGGGTCCGGAAGCTGTCCCATAACTGCCGTATTCACCGCACCCATCAAAGGCTGTGTCATTGTTGACAGCATAAACGGTACTGTCAGCCCCAAGTATTCCCTATCAGTCAGCAGACTCACTCTATCTGTCCCTCCTGTTTATTCGCACGAAATTTTATTTTAAAAAAACATCTTGTGTGAATAGCTTATCATATGTTATAATTTATTGCAAGTAAAAAAAGTAGCAATTGCCAAAATTATTTCTGCGAAAAATTTGCCATTCTTCGCAAAAGAAAAATTTATACGCCATTGCTTAATTTTTTAGGCTTTAGTTAGCTACCGCTAATAGAAAAACTATTGTAAAAAGTATGAGAAATATATCAAAGGAGTGAGCACATGTCTGAAACACTAAAGGTATGCGGACTGACTATCGAACGCGGCACTAAGCTGCGCACGTATCTGCCCGTACCGGACACCAATGTAAAAATCCCCCTGACTATTATCAACGGCGAAAACGATGGCCCTACACTGCTTATTACCGCAGGCATCCATGGCGGCGAATATCCCGGTATCGCAGCAGCAATGGAGCTGGGCCGTGATATTGAGCCCGAGCACGTTACCGGCTGCCTGATTATGATGCACCCTGTCAACATCCAAGGCTTTTGGGCACGCCGCGAAATGATTGTGCCCGAAGACGGCAAAAACCTGAACCGCGTTTTCCCGGGCGATCCCACGGGAACGCTTGCCGATAAAACTGCATATTTAATCAGCAACAACTTTTTCCCGATTGCTGACTTTTATGTAGACATGCACAGCGGCGATATCCACGAAAGCCTGCATCCCTACGTTTACTATCCCGGCCAGCCTACGCCTGAAGTAGAAAAGAAATCCCGTTCCGTGGCACGCGTACTCGATATGGAATATATGGTACGCTCGTTGGCAACAGGCGGTGCCTATAACTACGCCGCCAGCACCGGACTGCCTTCTATTCTTATTGAACGCGGCGGCGCCGGTCTCTGCCTGCACGAGGATATCGAAGCCTATAAGGATGATATCCGCAATATCCTGCGTAAGCTGAAAATGTTCTCCCTGCCTGTAAAGCCACGCCATCACTCTCCGCGTGATGTAGAAAACCTTATTTATTTGGAAGCGTTGGAAACAGGCTGCTGGCTGCACCATATTCACAGCGGCGACTTTGTTGAGGAAGGCCAGGTTTTGGGACGCATCACCGACGTTTTCGGCAACACGCTGACAACCTATTACGCAGAGCAGACAGGTGTAATCCTTTACGTCTGCCCGGCACTGGCATCTCCCAAGGGTACTATTCTTGTAGCCTACGGCACCATCAAGGAATTTGATGACGAAGAATAAAAATTGCTTGATGGCCTTTAACGATTAGCCATAGGTATCCTCCTGCTTAAGTTAGCACTTAATCTCTATGCAGGAATTTTTTCTCTAAAAACTGTAAAATATTTTGCAAAAACCGCTTGACAAAGCCTTTGCTAACCGCTTATAATTCAGATAATCTCTTTGCACTGCAATTTAGCTACAGTACAAACTGATCAGGCGGTAAACCTTCTTCCGGGTTTTTGCAGCCGGGCCCTCTGGGCAGCAGACCTTGACTCAACGTCTGCGGGACAGTTAACTACTATCTCGCAGGCGTTTTTTATATGTAAAAGGCCTGCACAAATGCAAAGACCACTTTAGGAGGTTTTATTATGAAATTTGAAAATGATGCCGAAAGAATCGCTATGATTGTTTCCATCAACAGTATTATCGGTAATCTGCTTTTATCATTGGGCAAGCTTATTGCCGGTTTCGTCGCCCAATCCGCCGCTATGGTTTCCGACGGTATCCACTCCGCATCCGATGTTTTCGGTACCCTCATTGTTATGGCCGGCGTAAAATTTTCCAACAAAGCGTCGGACGAGGACCATCCCTATGGTCACGAGCGTATTGAATGCATTGCTGCTATTCTTTTGGCAGTAATTCTGACGATTATCGCCCTGCTTATCGGCTACAGCGGTTACGAAAAAATCGTAGGCGACCCGGCTGAGCTGGAGGTCCCCGGACAGCTTGCTCTGTGGGCAGCCATTATTTCCATTATTGCTAAGGAAGCAATGTTCTGGTACACCCGCAACGCCGCACAAAAAATCAATTCCGGCGCCCTGATGGCGGAAGCATGGCATCATCGCAGTGACGCTATGAGCTCCGTAGGCGCTTTCATCGGTATTCTTGGCGCACGCATGGGCTATCCTATTTTAGACCCCATCGCCAGCCTGGTAATCTGCGTTATGATTTTATATGCTGCTTATGAGGTATTCAAGGACTCTATGGACAAGATGGTTGACCGCAGCTGCGATGACGAAACCACAACTGCAATGGAAGAGCTAGTTTCCCGCGTTCCCGGTGTAGAGCATCTTGACAGCCTGCACAGCCGCCTTTTCGGCAGCCGCATTTATGTTGATATCGAAATCAGTGTCAATGATAACCTTACCCTGCTGCAGGCTCACCGCATTGCCGAAATGGTCCACACCGCCGTTGAAGCAAACTTTCCGCTGGTAAAGCACTGCATGGTGCATGTCAATCCTTTGAGTGAAGACAGCCATGAAGCCTGCACTATGCTGCCTCCAGACTTGCGTCCGCACAATCAGAATGATTAAGCAAAAACCGCTTACTTCATGCAAAATAAATTTTTAAAATTTTTCTCAATATACCCTCTTGACAAGAACTCTTAAGGGGGTATATAATTTAGGCAATTAATTAATGAATGATTGCTCATATATATTGTGATATTCACCAATAAATGTATGGAGGTATCTGCTAATGAAAAAGATGTTATTTATTCTTGTCAGCATGCTGTGCCTGCTTTTATCAGCCGGCTGCGGCAGCGACAAACAAGCAGCAGCAACACCTGCTGCCGATAAAGTACTGCGTGTAGCAACATCACCTGCTTCTCCGCCCTTTGAGCTTTATCTTAAGGAGCAAAATAAATTTACCGGTTTTGATATCGATTTAATCAATGATCTGGCCAAAAAAATGGGCTATGACAAGGTTGAATTTATCAATACCCCGTTCGACGAGCTTCTGCCCGGCCTGCATCACAAAAAATATGATATTGCCATGAACAACTTCAGTAAAACCAAGGCACGTTCCATTGACTATGCTGCAAGTGATTCCTATGCTAAAGCTGCTTTCTCTATTGTTGCCAAAAAAGGCAGTAACCTTAAAGCAGACATCGACAGCATGAACGGCCGTAAGGTTGCCATCAAAAAAGGCTCTTCCTCTGAGCGTGTTGCAAAATCCTTCCCCGGAAGCATCATTGTTGAATATCCGGAAAATGCCAGCGCTTTACATGCAGTAGAAACCGGCGAAGCAGATTACGCTATCTGCGGTAACCTGACCACTGCCTACTATATGACTCATACCGATGACGACAATTGCCTGCAGGTTGTAGGCCATTCCGAACGCCAGGATGATCTTGTTGTCTATGCTGAAAAAGGAAATGAAGAGCTGATTAAAAAGTTTAACGTTGCTTTGAGCGACTATAAAAAGAGCGGCGAATACAAAAGACTCATCAAATTCTACTTCGGCGATATCGAAAAACAGTCCTGATACACCCCTAACTCAGCTAAAAGCTTAAAGCTTTTATATATCACACCCCTTACAATACTCTTTTTATAATACTCCTTATCAGCCGGCACTCCTCAAGCCGGCGAACAAACACTCAACTCATCAAAAAGCAGAAAAGCCTTGCAGTAAGTCCAAACTGCAAGGCTTTTTTGCTGTATTTTTATATTCAGTTTAATCTTCAGGATGCAGCTTAATGCAGGACGCACGCACCGCCCTATGCCAGCCGCGCAGCAAATGATTACGCGTTTCTTCATCCATAGCAGGCGTAAACGTCTGCTCAATAACGTGATTGCCCTTAATCATTTCCTTGTCATCCCAATAGCCTACTGCCAGACCTGCAAGATAAGCAGCGCCCATAGCCGTTGTTTCAATGCAGCTCGGGCGTTCTACCTTAACGTTGATGATGTCCGCCTGCGTCTGCATCAGGAAGCTGTTGGCACAGGCACCGCCGTCAACCTGCAGCGAGCTCAGCTTAATACCGCTGTCCTCCTCCATAGCCTTCAGTACGTCATAAACCTGATAGGCAATAGCTTCGAGCGTTGCACGCACAATATGATTACGGTTAACACCGCGCGTCAGGCCGACAATCGCACCGCGCGCATATTGGTTCCAATGCGGCGCGCCCAAGCCTACAAAAGCAGGAACCATATAGCAGCCGTTGGAATCGGGCACAGATTTCGCCATAGCCTCGGATTCGGCAGCATTGCGAATCAGTCCCAGCTCATCACGCAGCCATTGGATAGCAGCACCGGCAACGAAAATAGAGCCTTCCAGCGCATACTCTACCTTGCCGTCTACACCCCAGGCGATAGTTGTAACAAGGCCGTTTTTGCTGTCAACAGGCTTTTCGCCGGTATTCATCAGCATAAAGCCGCCCGTACCGTAGGTATTTTTTGCTTCACCGGGTGCAAAGCAGGTCTGTCCGAACAGCGCACATTGCTGGTCACCTGCAGCGCCGGCGATAGGAATAGAAGCCTCAAACAGCTTGGCATCGGTGGAGCCGTATATGCAACTGGAGGGCTTAACCTCCGGCAGCATTTGGCGCGGAATGCCCAAAACAGTCAGGATTTCGTCATCCCACTGCAGAGTATGAATATTAAACATCAATGTACGCGAAGCATTGGAATAATCCGTAACATGAACCTTACCGCCGGTCAGCTTCCAGATAATCCAGCTGTCAATAGTACCGAACAGCAGCTGGCCTGCTTCCGCACGCTCGCGTGCATTAGGCACGTTTTCCAGAATCCAGTGCAGCTTGGTACCGGAGAAATAAGCATCCAGAACCAGGCCTGTCTTTTCGCGGAACATATTGGCATAGCCACGGATTTTCAGCAGATCACAGTATTCTGCGGTACGACGGCACTGCCAGACAATCGCCTTGCAGATAGGACGGCCAGTGTTCTTGTCCCAAACTACGGTAGTTTCGCGCTGATTTGTAATACCGATGCCGGCAATATCAGCCGGAGTAACATCCAGCTTGCTCATTGCCTCGTACATCAGGCCTACCTGGGTAGCCCAGATTTCCTCGGCATCGTGCTCCACCCAGCCTGCCTGCGGATAATACTGCGTAAACTCCTTTTGTGCTACGCTGCAGATTTCTCCATGCTTGTCAAACAAAATACAACGGCAGCTGGTAGTTCCCAAATCCAGTGCCATGATATATTGATTTTTCATGCTTTCACGACCTTTCCTTGATATTTTTAAGTATAACACAAAACATAAGGAGCCGCCACTTTCGTAGCAGCTCCTAAAAAAGCATATTTAATTATATGTGATTGGGAATCCTGATAATGTATATGGCGCCTTATCGCACGTCCGCAAACCTTCGCCAAAGACGTGAGAGAAGGTGACGGAGACGAAGAAGGGTGACGACGGCGTACTTTTAGTACGTCTAGGAATCCTGATGAAGTATACGGTGCCTTATCGCACGTCTTATAAATTAGGCAAGAACATTACCAACCCCGGAACATAAGTAACGATAAGTAATGCTACAAGCAGCGCTACGATAAACGGCCAAACTTCCTTGAAGAATTCGCCGAGCGGCGTTTCCGTTATCGCACAAACCGTAAACATCATCGAACCGAACGGTGGCGTCAGACCGCCGATCATAATGTTAACAATACAGATAATACCGAAGTGTACAGGGTCAACACCAAGCTTAGTTACAACAGGAACCAGCAGCGGAGCCAGAATAATCAGTGCAGCGCCACCCTCCAGGAACATACCAAGAATCAGCAGCAGGATATTTACCAGCATCAGCATCATGTACGGATTGCGGGTAAAATCAAGCATTGCGGAGGTGATATGCTGCGGAATACGCTCCCAGTTCAGATAATAGCCAAAGAAAGAAGCTGCAACGATAATCAGTACAACGGAGCTGGTACCGTAAATAGTTTCCTTCATAATCGGCCAGGCATATTCCCATTTCAGTTCCTTATAAATGAAGACACCTACCAAGATGCAATATACTACTGCTACAGCGCCTGCCTCGGACGGAGTGAACATACCCATGCGCAGGCCGGCAATAATACCGAACGGGAACAGCAGCGCCCAGATAGATTCCTTAAACTGAGTCATAATTTCACCGAAGGTAGCAGCCTTTTCACGTGAAGGCTTATAGCCACGCTTTTTGGAAACAATGGCAACAACAATCATCATAGATACTGCCATGAGAATGCCTGGCACATAGCCTGCCATAAACATTTTAGTTACGGATACGCTAGCAATCAGCGCATAAATAATCAGGTTAATTCCGGGAGGAATTACAGGCGTACTTGCGGAGGACGCAGCTGTTACCGCGGCACTGAAGGCTCTGCCGTAACCGCGCTTTTCCATTTCCGGAACAAGCATTTTACTCTGCATAGCAGCGTCAGCGTTAGCACTGCCGGAAACACCGCCCATCAGCAGGCTGAGCAGTACGTTAACCTGAGCCAGACCACCGGTCATATGACCCATGAGCACGTCGGTAAATTTCATCAGCTTATCGCTGATACCGGCATAGTTCATGATGGAGCCTGCCATAATAAAGAAGGGAATTGCCAGCAGCGGGAAGGACTGCGTGCTGGTAATAATACGTTGGAATACCAGATGCGCAGGAGAAGTTGCATCCAAAAAGGTAAAGTAGGAAATCGTTGCACCGAACAGGGCATAAGCGATTGGAATACTGGAAAAATAAAGCACAAAAACAATGATGACGGGCAAATAAGCCATTATTTTTCCTCCTTTCCGGAACCGGCAACATCCTGCCAGACAAATTTAATAGAATACAAGGTCATGAGTACAAACGCAATCAGTACGGAAGAACTGATATAAACGGAAGAAATACCCAGTACCGGGGTCATTTTCGTATAGGATTTGGAAATATAGATAACAGAAAGATAAGACATGTAGCCGTTGAGCGCGACAAGAATAACGTCGGTAATCAGGCCGATAGCCTTCTGCATACCTTGGGGCATTCTCTTAACAATGATATCAACGCCAACGTGACCGCGATGTTTAAATACGGCAACAGCGCCGATAAATACCGACCAGACAAAGCAGCCGGTAGCAACCTCTTCAGACCAAACAAGGCCGGAGTTAAAAACATAACGCAGAACAATATTGATGACAACAAGGATAGTAGTAATGCTGATGAAAAATGCAGCAACTAAATCTTCCAGATTATTTAGCACGAAGCTCAGGTTTTTACCCAAAATTTTACCTCCATTTTTTATAGTAATACTTATGCAAAGGAAGGAGCTGTCACGCCGCATGCAGCGTGGTAGCTCCTTAGTGTTTCATTATAACTGTTTAGTAATGTTGAAAAAATCTACAGCTTATTTTGCAGCGCGGATTTTTGCCAGCTCAGCTTTCAGCTTTTCATAGATACCAGGAGTTGCGCCTTCTTTTTCTTCCATCTGTTTGAATACAGGCTCGGTAGCTTTTTCGAAAGCAGCATGGTCAACATCGTTGAATTTGACGCCCTTGCTTTCCAGTTCCTTATAAACCTTGTTATAGGATTCGGTGGAAATCTTGGTCATTTCTTTACCGCCGTAAGCAAATTCTTCAGCAACGATTTTCTGATCTTCCGGAGACAGGCTGTTGAATACTTTGGTAGAAATGTATACGCCGCAGGTACCCAGGAAATGCTTGGTGGTAGCTACGTTTTTAACGTGCTCATAGCATTTGGTACCGATGTTGGTGAATTCGGAGCCTTCCAGACCATCTACAACGCCTTGGGAAACACCGGACAGAGTTTCGGAGAACGGCAGGCTGGTAGCGGTAGCGCCCATAGCATTGATGGTATCAATGAACAGCTTGCTGCCGGGAGTACGCAGTTTCAGACCTTTCATATCTTCCGGTTTGGTGATAACTTTGTTGGTCATAACATTACGGAAGCCGAAGATGTAGTCCAGAGCCAGAACCTTAATACCTTTTTCTTCAGCTTTCTTTTCCATGTCCTTAACCAACGGAGTTTCAATCATCTTCTCATATTCGTCATAGGATTGATACAGCATCGGGCCAACCAAAGGTTTGAAATCAGGTACATAGTCGCCCAGATAAGACGGGTCTTCTACAGAAATAAAGTTAGCACCGTTAGCAACCTGCTCCAGGCCATCCTTGTAGCAAGCCAGCTGGTTTTGACCAAAGCATTGAATTTCTACACGGCCATTGGTTTTCTTGTTAATACGTTCAGCAACCAATTCCATGGATTTGTACAGCTGCTCATCGGGAGAAAATACATGGCTCAGCTTCAAAACAACCTTTTTGTCAGAACCTGCTGCCTTTTCATCCTTTTTGTCAGAACCGCCGCAACCGGTCAGCGCCAACATCATAACAGACATTAACAGAAGAGCTACGATCTTTTTCATGTTCATCCTCCTAAATCCCTTGTTGAATTTTGTTGAAATTTAATGTAATAGAGATTCCCGTTTTGAATCTGATACCATATTAACAGAGTGACACAGAATTGTCAATAAATTTACGCACATTTAGCAAATGTACTTGCAGTCTAGTTTTTGGCCGTTTTTTATCCCTATTGGCCCTATTGTGTCCCACTTGTTTTTTTGCTTATCTTATGCTAAGATAGTGTTGAACATTATTGAAAATTTCAAGGAGGAATAGAAATGGTTCAAATTTTTGCGCACCGCGGCTTCAGCGGCTATTATCCTGAAAATACTATGCTTGCTTTCCAAAAGGTAGCAGAAGAAACTGTTGCTGACGGCATTGAACTGGATATCCAGCTTACCAAAGACGGTGAAATCGTTATCATGCATGACGAAATGCTTGACCGCACCACTAACGGCAGCGGCTGGCTGAAGGACCATACCCTGGAAGAGCTGAAAATGCTTTCTGTAGGCGTTAATGTCAAAGGCTTCTTCCCCCGCCAAACCATTCCTACATTACGCGAATATTTCACTTGGCTGAAAACCACCAAGCTGATTACCAATATCGAGCTCAAAACCAGCTATTTTGAATATGAAGGCATTGAAGAAAAGCTCATTGCTATGGTCAAGGAATTCGGTTTGGAAGACCAGATCTGGTATTCTTCCTTCAACCATTACACTGTTGCCAGAATCAAAAAACTGATGCCGGAAGCAAAATGCGGTCTTTTAACCGACACCTGGCTGATGAACATCGGTGAATATGCTGCTTCCCAAGGCGCTGCAAGTGTTAACGCCCGCACCTATTTCTGTGCTAAGGAAGGCGTTGCTGCTGATCTGCACGCACACAACATCGCTCTGCAGGCATGGACTCCTAACGATGCTGAAATGATGCAGGAGCTGGTTGATGCCGGTGTTGACGTTCTGATTACCAATTATCCTGACATTGCCGCAAAGGTTTTAGGCAGATAATTTATATCAGCCACCTGATACATAATTAAATTAGAAAGGATTGTGTTTATGCCTAAGAAGGTTACCCTGAAGGATATTGCTGCCAAGGCAGGTCTTTCGCCTGCCAGCGTATCGATGATTCTCAACAGGCGCAGTATTGACCGTTTCAACGCTGAAACTATTGAACAGGTCTACGCTATCGCTGCCGAGCTCGGCTACAAAAGCAGCAAGGAAAAGGCCTACGCCCTCGTCAGGCCCTCAGATACACTAATCATTATTATCTGTCCTTCATTATTCAATCCTTTCTATACTACTATTATCCAGGGTATTGAAATCGCTGCCCGTAAGCAGGGCTTTGTCACCTCCGTCCGCACCACCTATTGGGATACGGATACGGAAAAATTTATCATGGAGCAGGCTCGCAAATTCAACGTTGCCGGTGTCATCTTTGCCATGATTCCCCAACAGCCGCAGCTGGCATATCAGCTCAGCAAATATCTGCCGGTTGTTGCCATCGGTGACAGACGCGGTGATCTGGAGCTGGCTACTGTTGACATGAACAACTTTACTGCAGGCCAGCTCATCGGCAAGCATCTTACGGATTTGGGACATAAACATGTTGCCTATCTTTCTACAACGCTCAATGACCAACACACCTCACGTGTGCGCCGCTATCAGGGTTTGGAGGATGCCTGCAAGACAGCAGGTGCCAAGCTTTCCCTCTTCACTCAAGAGATTACTTCTGACTATGAGCTTTCGCACGTTGAAGTAGAATACAGTACAGGCTATGAGCTTGCCAAACGCTGTCTTGAAGCAGCGCCGGAAACAACAGCGATAGTCGCTATCAATGATATGGTTGCCTACGGTGCATATAATGCCATTATCGACAGAGGCCTAAAGATTCCCGAGGATATCAGCCTTTGCGGTTTTGATAACATCTTCCCCTCGCATCTTCGCGGCATCAGCCTTACAACTATCGACAACTCGCTGACAGAATGCGGCAAAAGTGCCTTCAAGCTGCTGCAGGAGGAAATAGCCAGCTACGAGCACCACGGCAAATTTGAGCCTATCACTCATGTAGAATACAAATGCCGTCTTGTTGCCCGCTCCAGCAGCGGTCCGGCTCCCAAGCGTTGACAATTACCGCAGGATACTGTACAATAAAGCCTACATAGTTTATATGAATTAAAGAATTGTGCAGGTTTTCATTATGAACAACAAATATAGCAAAGCACTCAAAGCTGCTTTTCCACTAACGCTGCCAATTTGCGCAGCGTTTCTTTTTTTAGGCATCTCCTACGGCTTTTATATCTGCAGCAAGGGCTTTTCTCCCTGGTATCCGTTTTTTACCAGTGCTCTCGTCTTTGCCGGCAGCATGGAATTCGTTCTGGTCACAATGCTACTAAGTCCCTTCAATCCGCTGTATTGCTTTTTTATGGCACTGATGATTAATTCTCGTCATCTGTTCTACGGCCTTAGCATGCTGGAAAAATATAAGAATACCGGTCTGAAGAAATTTTATCTGATCTTCGGTATGTGTGATGAATCCTTCGCCATCAACTGCAATACCGTTATCCCCGAAGGCATCGACAAGGGCTGCTTTATGGTCTGCGTAAATCTGCTGAACCAAATCTACTGGGTAGCGGGCGCAACCATCGGCGGTCTTTTAGGCAACAGTCTGCAAATCAATACCAAAGGCCTGGACTTCGCCCTCGTCGCTCTTTTTACGGCAGTTTTCGTCAGCCAGTGGCAATCGACAGAAAATCACACTCCTGCTGTTTTAGGCATTGTCATTCCGTTGGTTTGCCTAGTGCTAATCGGTCCGCAAAGCTTTATTCCACCGGCTATGCTGCTTCTGCTGCTTGTATTCATCACCGCATATTACAAAGGAGGCACTAAATTATGACTTTCACAGAACAAATCATAACCATTGCCGCCGTTGTCGCAGGCACGATGTTAACGCGCTTTCTGCCCTTTATCCTGTTCCCGGCCAACCAAAAAACGCCGCCTCTGGTAGCATTTTTAGGCAAAATGCTGCCTGCGGCCGTTATGGGCATGCTTGTGGTCTACTCCCTCAAGGATACGCAAATTATGACCGGCAGCCACGGCCTGCCTGAAGCCATAGCCGTAGCGCTGACAGTTATCCTGCAGGCAACCCTGCGTAATCTGCTGCTAACGATAGCAGCAGGCACTATAGGCTATATGCTGCTGGTGCAATATGTATTTGTGTAAAGAAGGTTCGAAAGCAAGCACAAAGATATCAGCAAAGCTGTTTTACAGAAGATAATATGCACCCCTATATATAATAGTAAATCAACTTTCTGCTATTATAATACAGGGTTATTTTTTGCAGCACTAAATTAAAACTACCCTCCGCCATGCTCTGTCCAACATGACGAAGGGTAGTCTTTTCATTTATATCCTATATATACTGCCAATGTCCCCTAAGCAAATATATACAGAAAGAAGGAATTTGTAATTGTAAGCATCTTTGAAGCTTTGTGCGTCAGGGCAGCTTCCGCCCCGTCTATAATAAATTGTTCTCTATCCAATTTGCGTCTGCTGACCGCTCCCATTTGGGAGCGTTGCAGACATTTTAAGAAAGGTGGTAAGACCTGAGTCTTTAGTAAATTATGCTGCAGTCGGGAAGAACGGCCATACGATAGGAATAACGATGATTGCAACAATCATGCTGACTGCTACCAGACCGCCGCCGCATTTAACATAATCCATGAATTTGTACTTGCCAGGGCCAAGTACCAGGGTGTTCGGAGGAGTACCTACCGGAGAAGCGAATGCGCAGCTGGAAGCAATCAGGATTGCCATCAGTACAGCTTTCGGAGATGCACCCATTTGTGCGGACAGTGCGATGCCAACCGGGCACAGCAGAGCTTTAGAAGCGGTGTTGCTCATAAACTGAGTCAGGACAACTGCCAGACCGAAGAGTACTGCAGTTACCAGGTACGGAGACGGGTTACCGCCCATCAGGCTTACGGTGAATTCAGCAATCAGCTTGCCAGCGCCGCTGGTGTTCATAGCTGTTGCAACAGGAATCATGCCTGCAAACAGGAAGATAGTAATCCAGTCGATGGAGTTATAGGCTTGTTTTTCAGTGATGCAGCCTGTCAGTACGCACAGTACCGCTCCGACAACAGCAGCCAGTTCCAAAGGAACGATGCTGGTTGCCATAGAACCAATAACGCCAACCATGATGATACCGCAGATCATCTGTTTTTTAGGAGTAGTGTTAGTAGCATCAATCTCTTGCTCTACATCTGCAACCTCATCGGTTTTAGCTTCCGGCAGGATATATTTGCCAAGGAACATCATGTAAACGATGCCGGCAACAGTAATAGGAATGCCGATGTAGGCATATTCAAAGAAGCCAAATTGCAGCTCCGGCATACCAGCTGCTTTCAGAGCAACGTTTGCCAGAATGTTCGGCGGGGTACCAATCAGGGTGCAGGTACCGCCAAGGCCGGCAGCGAAAGCCAACGGCATCAGCTGACGGGAAGCGGAAAGCTTTGCTTGTGCGCAGATACCCATAACTACAGGAATCAGGCAAGCGGTGGTACCGGTGTTAGACAAGAACGCAGACATAACAGCTGCAATAACCATAAGACCAAACATCAGGCTGTTTTCATTGGTACCAAACAGCTTTACTACAGCGCCGCCGACCTTTTGAGCAAGGCCGGTGTAAAACATAGCAGCGCCAACGACGAACATACCGCCAAAAAGAACTACAGTAGAATCTGCCAGGCCAAGGAAGATTTGGTTCTCAGGAACCAAGCCCAATGCACTGCAGGCTATAGCAGCCAGAACCGCGGTCATTGCCAGCGGAATCATTTCGGTAACGAATAACAGTGCAACTACTGCTAACAGAATTAAGCATTTAATTGCTGGTGTCATAAAAATTTCCCTCCACTTATTTCTTCTTAAATAGGTTTACATATTGAAAAGTGTTTACAAAGAGCTTACCATCTTCGCCTCGATGCGGGAAGACTTTACCTTCCTTTTTCCTGTTCTCGATAGCTCGATAGTAAAACTTCTTGTCTACCTGTTTCAGGTACTCCCGAATCTTAGAATCTTCTTTTTCATCATTCATGATAAGTGCAATGTCCAAAACTTATCAGCTCCTTTCTTGTTCTTTTTGGAGAGTGCCTTTCACTGTTAGAGATTATACAACATATTCCAAAATAATAAAAATACCTAGTTGGAATAGAAGTTATATGAATTAAGTATATTTCAGAAAGTAATTAAATGTATTTTGAAACTAATTTCCACTTGTTTTTTATAGCAGGCAGTTTTATATTATACGACAATTATCGCCGGAACAAAAATACCTATGTAGCATTATTTATATATCCGTCAGGAATATTTTAGGCAAACAAAAAGCCAGTCTGCCAACGACGTACAAGGAGGTAGGCTATAACGTCATCGCTCGCGGACTGGCATATTACAATGCTGCTGTATAAAGCTTAAAGCAAAATATTCTTAAACCATTTACTATAGTATTCTCTGTCCAACTCTTTGAGATAGTTCAGTACAAAGCTCATCTTTCTTCTTAACCTCTTTTTAATGCTTTCAGGGATGCTTCGCTCAGTTTGAAGCCCTGTACTCTTCTGCTGAAGGCAAAGCCTTTTTCACCACAATGCGGGAATACTTTTGCTGCACCGTTGCGTTGACGGCACAGATGTGCGAATAAACCGATTTCTTTTTCGACTGCCATTTTTGTTTCAGCCATGATTGTTCTCTCCTTTGCTTTGAATAAGTCAATTTGTCAATTTGCTCTGTATAAGGCCTCTGCTTTATACGCATTTAGTATAACAGATATTGCTTAATAAGAAAAATAGCTAATAGGAATTATAGATATGACATTTTATTATTGCTTTTTAGCTTTCTTCTGTTCTATAATAGCCTTAATCGTTGTAATTCTTGAAAATACACTAGCAATATGATAAACTAATTATATTATACCTATATTTAGAATCTATTACTGTTTCTATTTTACATAAGTTTAGTATTAGTTGGAGGTCTGCAAAACATGGAATTAGACAATTACAGAAACTTTTTGGCAATTATCGAAGCCGGTAGTTTTACCGGTGCGGCTGATTACGTACATATCGCTCAGCCGGCCCTCAGCAAGCAGCTGCGTGCTCTGGAAAACTATTTCGGCACCAAGCTGATAATTACCACCCGCGGCAGCCGTCAGATTCTCCTGACCGAGGCAGGACGCGTCCTCTATCAAAAAGCGAAGTACATGTGTGCTTTGGAGGATCTTGCCAAAAGCGAAATCGAAAACATTATGGGCGGTGTTGTAGGTACGCTGCGTTTCAGCATTGCCAACTCCCGCAGTGCTTTATTCATCAAATCCTCCCTCAAGGATTTCTGTGCTCTTTATCCTAATATCAAATGCGAGCTGTTTGAAGCAAGCATAAATGAACAGACACAGCAAATGCTTAACGGTATTACCGAGCTGGGAATTTTGAGCGTACCGGTAGAGCATCAGGATAACTTTGAAGTTCTCTTCCGTCGCGATGAAGAGCTTACAGCTGTTTTCCATAAACACTCTGTTTTTTTGGACGACAGCAAAAAGGTTGTCACCCTTAAGGAATTAGAGGATGTACCTCTGAGCATCAGCTCCGGCTGCTCCGAAATTTTCCTCAAGGCCTGCGCACAGGCATCTATCGTTCCGCGTATCACCTGCACCAGCACAACACGCAGCACTACATTGGAATGGACACGCGTCAAGGCAGCCGTTTCTATCGTGCCTGTAGAGCCCGGAGAGGACCTTGGTGAAGAGTTTATCACCCGTCCTATATCCGATATCAAGGCAGACGTTTACAAGACCGTAGTAAAGGTTAAGGACAGACCGCTTTCCGTTGTTGCCCAGCATTTTCTCAAATTTTATTCCAAAACCCGTAATTCACAGCAGGTATGCAACCTGGACGAGGTTCTGAAGAATTCTTCTTTATAAAACAAAAACCGCCTCACGGCGGTTTTTGTTTTATACTAAGCTTATCTTTCCTTGCGAAAGCAATAAAAAAGCCGCCTTACCCGGCGGTTTTTTTATTGTTGCATTGCCACACCCCTGTAACAAGCTACACACGATAAAATTGGAGGAGAAGGAGAATTTGAAAAATCTTTACGTAACAGAACAGCAAATTGTCCGATTTGCTTAGTTTGTTCTAATGTTAGGGAAATCAATATTTCGACCCACATTTGATAGTTGAAAAAAACCGTCTTTGCAAGCAAAGACGGTTAATGCGCACAATTAAGATAGCTGCCACTCTCACATAAACAGTATCTTGTCTGTTAACATCTTCTCCTGTCGCTCGCAGGTCAAGCATATGCTTGTACGAAGTACTTTGCTGACTCCAGGCAAGCCTGTTACAGCGGCGGGACCGTGTGGATTTTCACCAATTAGCGCTTCATACGAAATATTGATTTGTTGCTTTTAATTATACTAAGTCCGATTAAGAATGTCAAGACTTTAGCGAAAAAGTTCTCGAAAAAAATATTGTAAGAACTTATATCACTAAAGAGGCGCTTATTTGTTGACAATAAAAGAATTAGCATCTCTTACTCTTTTTAGGGCAAATCTTCGCAGCCTTTTATCCGGTTAACATCATATTTTCCCTTGCAGTAATGTTCTTTTGCAGCATCCGTAAGGCATTATATAACAAAAAGGCTGTCACCGATGAAGCTTCATCAGTGGCAGCCTTTTTTATGTTTGCCGGTCAAAAATCACTACAGGGTGCTTTCTTGCCGGACTTTATTTATTTGTTTTGATTGCGATGCCTCATTGAAGCACGATCAATATCAAAGGCATTAATCAGCTCGGTAACAGCCTGACTTGGGGATACCACGCCATTAACAGCTGCTTCCATTACTGCCGGTAAGCGTCCTTTAATCATCGGGTCTTCAAAGAACAGGTTATGTAAATGCTCGTCAATCATGCTGTTAACCCAAGAAATAGTCTGCGATTTACGACGTTTGTCGAAGGAACCGCATTCCTTGGTAACCTTTTCGAACTTGCGCATTACTGCCCAAAGCTCAAGCAGGCCTTCCTTGGTCAAAGCAGAGCATCTGTAGGCGTGAGTTTTCCAGCCTTCGGTAGCAGGGCGGATGAATTCAATCATACGCTCATACTCACCCTGGGTAACGATAGCTTTAGGCAGATTGTCACCATCGGCTTTGTTGACAACAATAGCGTCGGCAACCTCCATGATGCCTTTCTTGATGCCTTGCAGATCATCACCGGCACCGGTCAGTACTACCAGCATAAAGAAGTCAACCATCGAACGGACGGTGATTTCGGACTGGCCTACACCTACGGTTTCTACTAAGATAACGTCACAGCCTGCAGCCTCGCAAAGCAGCATGGTTTCACGGCTTTTACGGGCAACGCCGCCCAAGGTACCCTTTGCAGGGGACGGACGAATAAAGCAATTAGGTTCACGCGACAACATCTGCATACGCGTTTTATCACCCAAAATAGAGCCACCGGTAATAGAGCTGGTAGGATCGACAGCAAGAACTGCGACCTTGTAGCCCTGATGACACAGCATCTGGCCAAAGGACTCGATAAAGGTACTTTTGCCGGCACCCGGTACACCGGAAATGCCGATGCGCAAAGCTTTGCCTGTACGCGGCAGAAGAGCCTGCAGGACACGCTGTGCTTTATCAAAATCCCTCGGTGCATTGCTTTCTATAAGAGTAATAGCTTGAGATAAGGTTTTACGATCGCCTTCACTGACTCCTTTTATTAACTCTTCCGGACTAGGCTTTTTCCTCAAGGGGAATTTCCTAATTTTATCCACAGGGTTATACTTCTCCTCGCTGACAGCGTTTACGGCACTGTCAATCCCGCCCATTACAGAGCAGGCAAAGTTAGGGTCTTTTTTCAGGGGTACCCAACTCGGCCTAATATCTTTTTCACCAGTTTCAGGCATTTATATCACCTCAGTCTTCAGCGTGTTCAGCTTTTGCACGGTCAACCAACATTTGCAGTAATTGGATGCAGCACTTAGGAATGTTGGTACCAGGTCCAAAGATGCCTGCTGCACCATGTTCATACAGGTAGTCGTAATCCTGTGCAGGAATTACGCCGCCGATACATACCATGATATCTTCACGGCCACGTTTCTTCAGTTCTTCAACGATTGCCGGCAGCAAGGTTTTATGACCTGCAGCCAAGGAAGAGAAGCCAACCATATCAACGTCGTTATCTACAGCGTCTTGTGCAGATTCTTCCGGAGTCTGGAACAGAGGACCAACGTCGACGGTCCAGCCCATATCAGCGAAGGAGGTTGCCAGAACTTTTTGTCCGCGGTCATGACCGTCTTGGCCCATTTTAGCCAGGAAGATACGAGGACGACGGCCTTCAAGTTTTTCAAACTCATCAGCCAGTTTGGTAGCTTTTTCCATGTCATCGTTGCCGCTGAATTCACTGGAGTATACACCGGATACAGTGTGGATTACAGCATTGAAACGACCGGATACTTTTTCAACTGCGTCAGAAATTTCACCGAGGGAAGCACGGTCGCGAGCAGCTTGTACAGCCATTTCCAGCAGGTTGCCGTTGTCACGGGTTTCTGCTGCGCGGGTAATAGCTTCCAGATCGCGTGCAACAGCGTCGTTGTCGCGTTCTGCTCTCAGTTTTTCCAGACGTTTAATCTGAGCGTTACGTACAGCGGTGTTATCGATGGACAGTACGTTCAGAGGATCTTCCTTAGCCAGACGATATTTGTTCAGGCCAACGATGGTTTCTTTACCGCTATCGATGTTAGCTTGACGACGAGCTGCGCACTCTTCGATACGCATCTTCGGCAGGCCGGTTGCAATAGCTTTTGCCATACCACCGAGTGCTTCAACTTCCTGGATATGAGCCCAAGCACGGCGAATGATTTCGTTGGTGAGGTATTCAACATAGTAGGAACCGCCCCACGGATCGATAATCTTGCAGACTTTGGTTTCATCCTGGATGTACAGCTGGGTGTTACGAGCAAGACGAGCGGAGAAGTCGGTCGGCAGTGCGATAGCTTCGTCCAGTGCGTTTGTATGCAGGGATTGGGTATGGCCCAGAGCAGCAGACATAGCTTCCATACAAGTACGGGAGATGTTGTTGAACGGATCCTGTTCGGTCAGAGACCAGCCGGAAGTCTGGCTGTGAGTACGCAGTGCCATGGATTTCGGGTTCTTAGCGCCGAAGCTCTTAAGAATCTTAGCCCACAGAACACGAGCAGCACGCATTTTAGCAACTTCCATGAAGTAGTTTTTGCCCATATCCCAGAAGAAGGACAGACGTTTTGCGAATGCGTCTACAGGCAGGCCTGCAGCTTCACCGGTACGGATATATTCCATACCATCGGCCAGAGTGTAGCCTAATTCAAGGTCGCAGGTTGCGCCGCACTCTTGAATATGGTAACCGGAAATGGAAATACTGTTGAATTTAGGCATATATTTGGTGGTATATTCGAAAATATCACCGATGATACGCATGGACATAGCAGGCGGATAAATGTAGGTGTTACGTACCATGAACTCTTTCAGAATATCGTTCTGAATGGTACCGGCCATGATAGATTTATCAACGCCTTGTTCTTCACCGGATACGATGAAGAATGCCAGTACAGGCAGTACTGCGCCGTTCATGGTCATGGATACGGACATCTGATCCAGAGGAATACCGGAGAACAGGATGTTCATATCGAGCATGGAGCAAACAGATACGCCTGCTTTACCAACGTCACCAACTACACGCGGGTTATCAGCGTCATAGCCGCGGTGAGTCGGCAAGTCGAACGCGATGGACAGACCTTTTTGGCCTGCAGCCAGGTTACGACGATAGAATGCGTTGGATTCTTCCGCAGTGGAGAAACCTGCATATTGACGTACAGTCCACGGACGGAATACATACATTGTGGAGTAAGGACCACGCAGGAACGGAGGAATACCGCTCATGAAGTCCAAATGGTTACATTTATCATAGATATCCTTGGTGTACAGCGGAGCTTTAGGAATACGTTCCAAGGTAGTATCATAAAGGGCATCATAATTTTCGCCCATTTTTTCTTCCAGATTTTTCTTCCATTCGTCATAAGAACAAGAAGGATGATCAGGAAGGGCTACTTTAGTGAAATCCGGATTAATGCTCATTATTCAATCATCCCTTTCTTCTTTTGCAGCATCTTCAGAGTTTGGAAGCAGTTAGCTTTTACGCTGATGAAATCGTCAACGCCAGCATCTTTGTAAACTTGTTCCATGTCTTTCGGAGCAGCGCCGGCCAGGAACAGAGTAGCGGACGGTTTCATAGCTGCTTTAATCATCGGAGCCAGTTTCGGAACGATTTCCGGATAGGTAGCATCGGTGGAGCAGATAACTGCAACATCGTAGTCGCCTTCTTTGAAAGCTTTGAGGCATTTTTCGTATTGATCGCCATCTTCGCCGTCTTGGAAACCATCGTTCAGATGAACGTTGAATTCACCAACCTGCAGGAAAGAGGTGGAGAAGTCGGCACGAGCTTTATGTTGAGGAATCGGTCCCATGTTGCACAGGAATACTTCAACATTTTTGCCGGTTTTCTTAACATAGTCTTCAGTTTCGAAACGCAGTGCTTCATAGCGCTCGGTCCAGTGATGAGCAGCGATTGCTTCAACGGTTTCCGGAGCTTCAGCCTTGCAGGATGCAGCAGCAACCTGGCCGATAGTAGCACCGTTGCTGAATGCTTCGATTGCGCCTTCAACAGTTTCAACAGCAGCCAGCTTGCCGGCCAGATAGTTGGTGTCGATGTCAGCAACGTAAGCAGCAACAGCAGCTTCGCGTTCTTTCTTCAGTTTCGGAGTGTCCTCTTCGCGGCGCTCCAGCGGTTCTTCGGTCATGTTCGGGTACATGTTTACGCCAACAGCGCGATCGCTGCGCATTTCCAGAGCTTTGAAGCGCTTAGCCAGAACGTCAGCAACTTGTGCTTGCGGATAGCCGGCTTCCAGAGCTTTAATGATGCCGCCCATTTCCTCAACCTTTTGGAACTCAGCCCAGATTTTTTCGGTGATCTGCTTGGTCAGGGTTTCAACGCCCCAAGAACCGCCGGCAGCATCGATCGGGCTCAGCATACCAAATTCTTCTTGCAGCATTACATGCAGGTTACGAGCGATACGACGGGAGAATACGTCGCCTTTACGGATCAGCTCGTCAAACGGCGGGTTGTCATAAGTGCAAACGCCGCCTACAACGCTGGAGAAGGTTTGGGTGCAGTTACGCAGCATGTTTACATATGGGTCAACAACGGTTTTGGTGAAGCGAGCGCAACGGCCATGAACTTTAATAGCACGGTCTGCTTCTTCAGCACCGAATGCTTCCATAATAGCTGCCCAGATCATACGCAGGGAACGCAGTTTTGCGATTTCCATGAAGAAGTTAGCACCTTGGTTGAAGCAGAAGTACAGGGAGTTAGCAATGTCATGCAGTTCAACACCGCGTTTTTGCATTTGACGTACATATTCAACTGCAGTAGCAAAGGTGTAAGCAACCTCTTGAACTGCTTCCGCACCGCCATCGGTGTAAGCATCACTGTTGATGAAAACAGTGCGCAGCTCCGGAGTATTAGCTTTAGCAAATTTAATGGTTTCAGCCATTTCATCATACAAAGCATCCAGAGAGGTTTCGGTTTTACCGGTTTTTACCAGCTCGCCGATCGGGTCGCCGCCGATAACACCGCGCAGGGTTTTAACATCATGACCGGCACCCTTCAGAGCAGCAACAGTCAGAGCCAGCAGGTTTTTAGCGCCGGCACCGGTGTACATCATAATAGGATATTTGTCAAGTTTCAGACCATTCAGCAGAACGCTCATATCTTCAACAGTAGTAACGTTCACGCCAATATCGCCGGGTTTTTCTGCATCTTTAACGTCTACGCCGTTTTTGGTTGCAGTATCCAGTTTGATATTGTAAACAGTGGAGCCCTTGGAAATTTCTTCCTTCAGCAGCTCGTTGTTTTCAGCCGGCAGGGTTTCATCGCAAGCTTGTGCAATGCCCCAGGGCTCGTGTACATAACCGTTAACAGTTGCTCCGCGCAGGAAATCGCCCATACCGGGATAATCGTTGGTCGGCAGAATTGCATCAGTGCCTTTACGAGTATAAATCGGGTCAAAGGTAATGCCCTCGTAGTTTTTGGTATACATGATCTTGTCAAAGGGTTTGCCCTTCAACAGTGCATTACATGCCTCCACCCATTCATCCCAGGTGGGTTCGGTAAATTCATCAAAAGTTACCTCCGGGAATTCGGTTACTTTCTCTGACTTACGCAACATGGCTTCCAGTTCTTTGTCTGTCAACGGTCTTTCGCCATCAACGACTGCTGCAGTTTTTTGTTGTTCATCAGCCATTCAAATAATCCTCCTTTAATAATTTAATCATTACTGTGAAAAAGCTCACAGCACCAAGCTGAAACGCATATCACCTCCAGCCAATCTCGTCTGCTGATGCAGCTGCTATCCGACCGCTCTCACCCGGTCATCAGGGGACATGTGCCGCATCCTTGCTTGGATAGATTTTAAGAAGCAAACAGCATTTATATACACGGTCACGGTTGTCCAGGCCGTATATAACAAAATAACAGGCAGTTTAATCTGCCAAGAACTCCTGCAGACGTCCGTAATTAATCTGGACTCTGCGCAGCTCGTTTTCTTCAGGCATAGTATCATTAAGAATCATGTTGCCTAAAGCAGCACCCGGCTCTGCGCCGCGGTTCTGCATAAAACGGGCATAGTATTCAATCTGCGGAACATCTTCGGCAGCCTTGTAAATAACAGCAGCCTGTTCCAAAGGATCTTCTGCGATGATATAGGGATTTACACCTTCATTAAAGTATTTTTTCAAAAGCTCGCAGATATCTGTCTTTTTGGGGTTATATTGCACACGTACGCACTTTACTTCCAGCTCACCGCTGGCTTTAGCACGTCCGGCAACAACTTCTTCAACGCCTTTCATACCTTCAAAGGCCGCAAGCAGTTCAGCAATTTTGCCTGCCAAATATAATTCTTTCATATCAATAACCTCCCTTTAAACAGCAAAAAATAAAGCCACCACATTTGTGATGGCTGGATTGTCAGCACGACAGCGCACCCCTACGCTGTCGTACTTGAGAGGAGAAAGGAAATGTTCTCAGCTAAAAGAAAAATTTGAGAATGGGATTTGAAAAACACGATATGTCCAGTATCGCGGACAAGTATGACAGATAACATCGATGGCCCGGCCACTCTCCAAAAGGTCACAGCCATCACGTGACCTTCAATGGCATAAGAAACAGAAAACCGTTTCTCAAAAAGAATCCTTCACCCAATACGGGCGGGACTTTTGAAAAACGGCGAAATATCAAAAGCTACTAGGTGCACAAACCTATACTACAGCTCTACGACATCTCTCCCCGTCTCTCGCAGGTCAAACGACGATGCATCTTACAGGCAGTTCTTCTGGCTTCGCTTCTTCACGTGTTTCACCTTCCCAGAGGACCCCTCCAGTGGTATAAACAAAACACGCTCCACGTCACAGCGGCGGGACCGTGCCGGACTTTCACCGGCTTCTCTATTGAGCTTTCGCACCTGTAATATCAATATCAACTTGTTGTCTTAATTATAGCAGTTACTATTTACTTTGTCAACCTTTTTCGTGGATTTTTATTTTTGTATTTGTATTCCATGTATGTAACAGTCTTATGTATATTTGTGTCCATTTCTGATTAACTGTTCTTTGTGTTTAATTTACATATAATACAATAAAAAATCTATTATATCAGCAGCAACCGGCTTTAAGGCAATAAAAAACGCCTACAGCTCAGCTGCAAGCGTTCTTATGATTTAGCAATCTTCATTTTTATACACCTGTTAATGGATATAGTAGAAATTCATTTCATATAAAGCTTTGACAAATTTTTCCAGCATTATTCTCACCTCCCAAAATCAGTGAATCATATACCATTTAAAGTTGCACAGAGTTTCAACAAATTTTTCAAAAGTCATTTTCATATCATCCCTTCTGCTTTATTTTAAGGTCTTGCCTTAACATGCATTAAGTATAACACCTTATGACGTTTTTGTCCACTATGGACTTTTTGTGTCCCGATAGATGTTCATAATGCTTCAAAGCCTTGCACCATGCGCTTTTACAAGGATTTTACATGCAAAAAAACAAAGAGGACTGCAAGAAAAATTTTTCTTAAATCATGAAAAATTTTTCTGCAATCCTCTAAAATTATGCCTGCTTAGCCTTAAACCACCATGCCAGCAGCGGCGGGATAAAGATATTTATCCCCAGCACTCGCACCAGCTGATAGGTCAGGATAATCGAAACATTCTCACCCATACTCATACCGGCTAAAGACATTTCGGCTATGCCTCCCGGTGCCATCGCCAGGAACGCCGTTACTAGCGAAAAGCCGTAGCGTGCGGAAAGCACATTAGCCATACCGATGCTCACAACAATGAGTATCGCCGTACCGATAAGAATATAGGGCACCATTTTTTCTGTTTTTACGATGCGGTCCGCATCAAGCTGCATACCCATAAACAGACCGATGCTGGCCTGCGCCGCCGCCATGAGCCAAAAAGGCACAGGCTGCACACCGCCGTCAAAGACGGAAAATGCAGCCGTCGCCAAAATCGGTCCAAGCAGTTTCGGCGTCGGCATATGTATTTTGGTTGCTATAAAGCTGCCCAATATAGATAAGGGCACAACAACAAGCCAATGTATTCCGCCATGGTTGGGCAATGCTACGCTGCTGCCTGTCACCTGCGCATGCAAAAGCCAGATTACAAGAAACGGCACAGTAATAACTACGCCCAGCAGACGCAGCACTTGCATCACCATGACAACGTTGGGGTTGACCTCCTTGTCGTCCTCGCAAAGCAGCATCGTCAGCGTCATGCCTCCGGGAAGCATACCCATGATGCAGCTTTTGAGGTTTTCCCGCGCCAGCTTTGCCGTAATAAAGGCCAAGGCAATACTAGCGGCTAAAATAACTATCGTTGCCTCCGCTACACCAACCAGCTCAGCCAAAAAGTTATTCCAAGTATCCGAGGTAAACGTAGAACCGATACCATAGCCCGCAATCATCAACGCATACTCACGCCACTGCTTAGGCCAGCTCACGTCGCTACGATGCGTCAGCGTTTTGCAAAGCAATGCTGTCAGCAGACCGCCAAGCAGAAACGGAATCGGTATATGCATGCGTACCAACAGGCTGCCCAGGCAAAGTGCCATGATAAAAAGCAATAAGCGGTTTAAAAACATAGCTTTTACTCCTGCTCTACACCGTTAGCGGATAAAGCATTCATAATGCGTTCAATCAGCTCGCCGCGCATGGTATGCTGTGAGGAGGAATAAGTGATAATCTCATGCTCCTTCAGGCCCATTTCGCGCTTAAAGAGTGCCTTTTGAGACATGGCCGCATTTTTAGAAAGCTTATCGGACTTGGTCAGCACAACCTGCACCTTCAGGCCGCAGCTGCGCAGCCAGTTGAAACATTCCATATCGCTGTCCATAGGCTTATGGCGGATATCAATCAGCTGGCAGACTACACCGAGGTTTTCGCTGCCGGATAAATATTTGCTGATAAAGCCGGACCATTGGTCCTTATTATTATGGTTTGTTTTAGCAAAGCCATAACCGGGTAAATCCACCAGATAAAAGGAGGCTCTTTCATCCTCACCCTCAACTACACGCTTAGCCTCCAGCTCGTAAAAATTGATGGTCTGAGTTTTACCGGGAGTAGAGCTTACGCGTGCCAGGCCGTTGCGGCGGCAGAGTGAATTGATAAGCGACGATTTGCCGACATTACTGCGGCCGATAAAAGCAGCTTCAATCAGAGAAGGCTGCGGATATTGGTCTGCGCGTACTGCGGAGGCCACATATTTAGCACGGATAATATCCCAATTATCTTTACTCATTTTTATCCTCCAATGCCAGCTTCAAAACATCATCAAGATGCTCAACAGGTATAAACTGCATTTCCTTGCGAATATTTTCCGGCAGCTCGTCCAAATCCTGCATATTGCGCTTCGGCAGCAGTACTGTCTTTACGCCATAGCGATAAGCCGCCAGCATTTTTTCCTTAATGCCGCCGACAGGCCATACCTTGCCGGACAGGGAAATTTCGCCAGTCATCGCCAGCTTGCCCTTAACCTTTTTGCCTGTCAGCGCCGATACCATGGCAGTAACCATAGTTACACCGGCAGACGGACCATCCTTCGGCACAGCGCCCTCCGGCAGGTGGATATGGATATCCATCGTTTCACCAAAGTTGGCTGCAATCCCCAGCGCTTCCGCACGGCTGCGGATATAGGTATAACCGGCCTGAGCCGACTCCTTCATTACATCGCCCAGCTGACCGGTAAGCGTAAGGTTACCTTTGCCCTTAAACGCCAGCACCTCCACCTTCAGCAGCTCGCCGCCAACGCTGGTCCACGCCAGACCATTGGCAACACCGACACTGGATTTCAGGCTGATATCATCATCAAGGTAAATAACCGGTCCCAAATATTTTTCCAGATTTTTTTCTGTTACCTGAGCGCCCTTACTCTTGCCCTTGACGATTTTGAACGCAACCTTACGGCAAATGCCTGCCAGCTTGCGTTCCAGATTACGCACGCCTGCTTCCCTTGTATAGTCGTGAATTACACGGCGGATAGCCTTTTCGCTGACGCTGACCTTGTATTTTTCCAGGCCGTTGAGCTTCAACTCCTTCGGCAAAAGATGCAGTTGGGCAATCTTAACCTTTTCTTCGTCAGTATAGCTGCTCAGCTGGATAATTTCCAAACGGTCCAAAAGAGCCGGCGGAATAGTATCAACAGCATTTGCTGTTACAATCCAGAATACATGTGATAAATCAAACGGGAATTCAATAAAGTGGTCACTAAAGCTGTTGTTCTGCTCCGGATCAAGCACCTCTAAGAGAGCAGAAGCCGGATCGCCACGAAAATCAGAAGCCATTTTATCAATCTCGTCCAACAGGAAAACCGGATTCATGCAGCCACAGGTCTGCATACCATGAATAATACGTCCCGGCATAGAACCGATATAGGTACGACGATGACCGCGGATTTCAGCTTCATCACGCACACCACCCAAAGAAATATGGGTAAATTTACGCTTAATAGCCTTGGCAATGCTGCTCGCCAAGCTTGTTTTACCAACACCCGGAGGTCCTACCAGACACAGAATCGGTCCACGTGTACTCTTGGACAACGCACGTACCGCCAGATATTCCAGAATACGCTCCTTAACCTTCTTCAGGCCGTAGTGATCCTTATCAAGAATATCCCGCGCCTTATCTATATCAAAATTATCCTTGGTGAATTTGCCCCAAGGCAACGCAAGCAAAGAATCAATATAGGTGCGGATTACCGCTCCCTCCGGCGTCATCGGCGGCATTTTCGCCAGACGTCCCAGCTCCTTGTTGATTTTTTCCGCCACATTTTGCGGCATTTTCAGCTTGGACATCTGTTCCTTGTAGTCGGCAATTTCTGCCTGTACGTCTTCGTTTTCGCCAAGCTCCTTGCTGATAGCCTTAATCTGCTCGCGCAGATAATATTCCTTCTGATTCTGCTCCACCTGCTGGTGTACCTGCTCAGAAATATTTTTGGCTACATCGGCAATTTCCTGCTCACGCACCAGAATCTCGTATAATTTACGCAGACGCAGCTTCAGCGGCGCCATTTCCAACAGCTCTTCCTTTTCGGTCAAAGACAGCGGCAGATAACCGACAATAATATCAGGAACCTTGCTTACATCAGCACGCGACTTTAAGGACTGCACTGTATCAGGATTAACCTTTTTCGTAAGCAGAGTCCATTGCTCAAAGGCGTCCAACAGCAAGCGACGCAGTCCTTCCGCTTCAGCATCTACTGCATCGACAGCAGGAACTACTTCTACCTCACCGACAAAGAAATCCTGCTCATTCTCATGAACCTCTACCGCATTCAGCACATGTACGCGCTCCAGGCCTTCTACCAGTAAGCGCACAGCACCGTTAGGCAGCTGCAGCCTTTGCTTGATGGTTGCCAAAACGCCCCATTCATATAAATCATCAGCAGCAACATTTTCCTGCTCAGGCTGTTTTTGCCCGACCAGAATAATTTGCTTGTCTGTAGCTTCGGCTGCGTCAATAGCAGCTATAGATTTTTCTCGGCCGACGTCCAGATTGGCAATCATGCCCGGAAAAATCAAAACGCCCCTCAAAGCCAGCAGGGGCTTGGTAATTATCAAATTAGCCATATAATCCCTCCTTAAGCTCCCAAAACAAGAGAGAAATTTATCGGCAGTACGCTCACAGGCATACTTGCCACAGCGATAAAATAAGGGAGAAGGTATATTAATCCTTCCCCCTTAGATATTTTGTTATTTTGTAAGCATTTGCGGCTCGCAATGCTGGCGTATAGTAGCTTCAGTAACAATGCACTTTGTTACATCATCACGGGAAGGAACATCATACATTACGTTACGCATGGTGGATTCAATAATAGATCTCAGGCCACGCGCTCCGGCATTACGTTTCAATGCTTCCTCAGCAATAGCAGTAAGAGCACCCGGCTCAAACTCCAAATCTACGCCATCCATTTCCAGGAAACGCTGGTATTGCTTAACCAAAGCATTACGCGGCTCAGTCAGTATTTGTACCAGTGCAGCCTCATCCAGCGGATTGAGTGTTACTACTACCGGCATACGTCCTGCAAATTCCGGAATAATACCGAACTTCATGATATCCTCAGGCAATACCTTGGCAAATACAGCCTCGTTATCAACCTCTTCCTTACGGCGGATATCAGCACCAAAGCCCAAGTTTTTCTTACCAACACGGGCATTGATGATATGCTCCAGTCCTGCAAAAGCACCACCACAGATAAACAGGATATTAGTTGTATCAATATTGATAAACTCCTGATGCGGATGCTTACGTCCTCCCTTAGGCGGAACGCTAGCAACAGTACCTTCAAGGATTTTCAGCAGAGCCTGCTGAACACCTTCACCAGAAACATCACGGGTAATGGAAACGTTTTCGGATTTACGGGCAATTTTATCAATCTCGTCGATATAGATAATGCCGCGTTGAGCAGCTTCAATGTCATAATCGGCATTGCTGATAAGCTTAAGCAGAATGTTTTCAACATCCTCGCCTACATAGCCTGCTTCCGTTAAGGTAGTAGCATCAGCAATAGCAAAGGGAACCTGCAGAATCTTTGCCAGAGTCTGGGCGAGCAGTGTTTTGCCGCTGCCGGTAGGACCGAGCATAAGAATATTGGATTTCTGCAGCTCCAGATCACGCTTGGACTCCGGATTCTGGATTTCGTAGTTGATTCTCTTGTAATGATTGTATACTGCTACAGATAAGGTCTTTTTAGCCTCATCCTGGCCAATAACATACTCATCCAAGATTGCCTTGATTTCCTGAGGCTTCGGCAGATCAGCTGCATTAGCCAACTGCTCGGCAGCATCGCTTTCTTTTTCCTCGTCAAGCATGGATTTGCAGAAGTCGACACACTCATCGCAGATAAATACACCACGACCGGAAATCAGTCTTTTTACCTGACCTTCACGCTTGCCGCAAAAGGAACAGCATGGTTTTCCATCATGTCCTTCATCAAAATTCATATTTTAAATCTCCTTATAGTATATCTTACTCTGCAGATTTACTACGGGAAACAACCTCATCAATCAGGCCATATTCCTTAGCTTCTTTGCTTGTCAGATAATGGTCGCGCTCGGTATCGGCAGCAATTTTTTCCACTGTCTGACCGGTATGCTTTGCCAGTACCTGGTTCATTTCTTCACGGATACGCAGGATTTCACGGGCATGGATTTCAATCTCCGTTGCCTGGCCCTGTGCACCGCCCAAGGGCTGATGAATCATAACACGGGAATACGGCAATGCAAAACGCTTGCCCGGCGCGCCTGCTGCCAGGAGCACGGATGCCATGCTGGCAGCCATGCCCATGCAGATAGTAGAAACGTCAGGCTTAATATACTGCATCGTATCATAAATAGCCATACCGGCACTTACACTGCCGCCAGGGCTGTTAATATACAGATGAATGTCTTTGTCCGGATCCTCGGACTCAAGGAACAATAACTGAGCAATGACAACATTTGCCATATTGTCATCAATCGGACCGGTAACGAAAACAATCCTATCCTTCAAAAGACGTGAATAAATATCATAGGAACGTTCTCCACGACTAGATTGTTCAACAACGATAGGCACATAATTCATTTTGTCACACTCCTTTACTGTAAGTATAACCCAAAATTATTTTGCGCTGTCGATAACAACGTGAGCAGCCTTGCGGCGCAGGATGTTAGCCAGCAGCAGGCCCATGGTGCCGTTGCCTTTGATGATTTTCTTAACTTCTTCAGGAGCAGCGCCGTGTTGTGCGGAAATAGCAGCGATTTCTGCATCAACGTCAGCCATGTCAACCTGAATGTCTTCAGCTTTAGCGATAGCGTCCAGAACCAGATCGGTCTTAACGTTTTCTTCAGCAACCGGACGTTGGTTTTCACGGATTTTAGCCATGTCCAGACCGGTGTATTGCATGTACATATCCAGGCTCATTTTACGGCTTTCCAGGCTCATTTTCATTTCTTCAACCATTTGGCTGATTTTGTCTTCGATCATGATTTCCGGAACGCTGAATTTAGCGTTAGCTACAGCCAGGTCAATCAGTTCATGCTCGTATTCAGCTTTAGCGTTAGCTTCAGCAGCTTTTTGCATACGCTCTTTGTAGTTAGCACGCAGCTCTTCTACAGTTTTGAAGTCGGTCTTGGAAGCAACATATTCGTCGTTCAGTTCCGGCAGCTCTTTGCGTTTTACGTCTTGGATGTTTACTTTGAAGATAGCTTCTTTGCCAGCCAGGTCTTTAACAAAGTAATCTTCCGGGAAGGTTACTTCTACGTCAGTGGAATCGCCTTTGGACAGGCCAACCAGCTGATCTTCGAAGCCGGGGATGAAGGAGTTGGAGCCAACTTCCAGAGGATAGCCTTTGCCTTCGCCGCCGCTGAACGGTTCGCCATCAACGGTACCAGCAAAGTCGATGATAGCGAAGTCGCCTTTTTCAATTACAGCGCCTTCTTCAGCAACTACCATTTTAGCGTCGCGGCCCATCATGTCTTTAATTTGAGCGTCAACCTGCTCGTCGGTTACTTCAACTTCTTTTTTCTCTACATGCAGACCTTTGTATTCGCCCAGTTCCGGTTCCGGTTTCAGGGTTACTTTAATGGTCAGTTCCATATCTTTGCCTTCTTCGAAGGTAGATTCTTCAACTTTAGGATCGGATACAGGGATCAGTTTTTCCTGGTCCAGAGCTTCGCTGTATGCTTTGTTAGCAACAATTTCAAAAGCTTCTTGTTTTACAGCTTCTTTGCCATAGTGCATTTCAATGATAGCACGCGGAGCTTTGCCTTTACGGAAGCCAGGGATATTTGCCTGGTCAGCAATTTTTTGTACAGCCTTTTTATAGCCTGCGTTTACCTCAGCAGCCGGAGCGGTAATTTTTAAAGTTGCCTCATTTTCTACTCTTTCAACAGTAACGTTCATTAATAAAATCCTCCCTTAAATTTATGTGGGTAAAAAATAATATAATCGGATTAAACTGTCAGCCTTCCTTAGCGAAAATGTGCTGACACAAATCGCTCATAATATCATATCACAATGCTCGCTTCTTGACAATACCAAAAACCCGACAGACTCAATCTGTCGGGCAAATTTTTAATTGGAGCGGAAAACGAGATTCGAACTCGCGACCCCCTCCTTGGCAAGGAGGTGCTCTACCACTGAGCTATTTCCGCATGCATCAGCAACGAATATAAGTATAAGGTATTACCGTGTTTTTGTCAACACCTTTTTTGAAAAAAGTTGAGATTTTTTTCAACTTTTTTCTCAGCCCTATCCTAACCCATTACAACGCGCCAAATCATCATAGACAAGCGCCGCCAGACGCTGAGTCAATTCTTTGTTCTCCGCGCAAAGCTTCGTCTGCGAAAGCAACGCTTCCAGCTTAGCCTTATTGCACATCATGCAGCAACAGGGCATAATGATTTCGCTGGCCATATAGGCAGCAGCGCGCAAAGACATTTCATCCTGTAGCAGACTGCCGCTTGCTGCCTTGGATGCGAAAACCGCAAGGCGTATATCCAACGCCCGCGCCAGCTGTTTTTCCAAAACACCGGCCATAGCTTAACGCATGTTTTCGATAAAGTCTTCAAAGGTATTAATCAATACGGTGTGACCGGTAACCTTCAAATCACGCAGGTAAGTACCGTAGGATTCATAAACCTCGTCACTCAGCTCCATTTTCAGGCCTTCCTTAACATATTCATCCATCATTTTCAGGATAAAACGGTTAACCTCATTGGTGCCGGGCTTAACATTCAAAGGAATAATGCGGCTTTCAGCCTCATATTTTTCTACAACAACTTTCCAACCGCCGGGAACAGGCGGCAGACGGGTTGCTTTAATGAAATAATTATCAGGAGAAAAGCCTACATAACCATCCATTTTATTATATAATTTTGCTTTTTGCAGGGGGAAACCATTTTTATTGCCCCATTTAACGATTTCTTCGCAAACTTCATTATTATGGATTACACTCGGAAAAGTTGCTTCCGCTAAGATTTCAGACATAGTGATACCTCCTCATGGTTTATAGTCATATTTTACTCTAACTTGCAGATTATTTCAACAAAAAAGCATGTATACTTTGCGTTAGCGCCATGAGCTGACATCTATTACGCTATAATGTCTATTCATCACTCTAACGGGTGTTTTTACGTTATTATCAAAATGCCAAGCATGACTAGAACATTTTCATAAATATAATTTGCAGGAATTCTGATGACATTACCTATATCTGAACCTGTCTAGCATTATGTATACTGATAGTTCAAGGAAAATAGGTTAAAAATCTCTATAGCTCTAGATAAATTGCTTTATATTTTTAATTTATCATATATTTCATATGAATTATATAATTATCCTCATGTCTTTCAAGAATAATCAACATATCATCTTTAGTGTAGTATTTTTTTATTGCCTCCTTTTGGTATAAACGCCATCCATTGGTTAATAAAATCTCTTCCATTGATCTACGATCTTTGATATCCCACTCTATAGTAAAACTTATCTCTGTCTTTTTCTTAAATAGCAAAATATTTACGCCAGTTTCTACATCATATTTTGTTATAGTTCCTGGTATCTTCATATACCTTATTTCTGTCAAAAAATGCTTTTGTGTTACCTTTGACTCTTCTTCATTAAACCATATCGTACCAATAGAAATATATAGCAAATTTGCAACAACAGCACCATATATTATTGCAAGAACACAATTCCACAATATTTTCTTATTTCTCATAAATAATTGATTCACTCCAATCACCATTATCATGAAAAACTATTATATATAGCTGATTTGCTCTCTTAAACTTATAACAATTACCATCTTTAACTCCATATTGCTTCCAGCCTCTTTTTTCCAAGTTCATTAAATATTCTTCCTTATTGAAATTTTTATTATTGAAAGTTGTACTAAACAATGAGCTCCTTCCATAAATTTTGGGAACTAATTTATTCTCTCTGTTAATATTGATAGACGTAAACGCGTTAACATTCTCTAATATTTCATTATAATCATGACTTAAGGAAGGTAAGCAAAACACATAGGCTGACCAAAAAAACAAAACCACATACAAAATTTTCTCTTTCATAAGATTATAGCCTTTCGTTTACATTGCCAACATACTCTAACTTTACAACACCCAAGCTAGCACCCATATATGTATTATTTATTCCATATGAAGCAGTATTTGAGCTATCATCTCTCGATATCCCAACGCTTATACCGTACTTTGTCATATTAAAAGATAAATTTAATTTTATATAAACCTCTCTCAAATCTCTTGCTGTTTCATAATTTCCACTAGCAACTTGAGAGCTAATAGCAATATCAAAAGAAGAAAGTGATTTCATTCCCTTGTTTTGGGCGAAAGCAATCCACTGACCTTGTTTTGCTCTTCATGCAAGCGCTCATGGTATTCTGTTTCATTAGCGATATCTATATTATTTTCGGCAGCCAGGTCTGCTTTTCCTGCTTCACTGGCTACGTTGCAGCCTTTTATATTTATATCGTTGCCACTTGCAGGGAAACGTTTACCAATATCTTACCCTTGCAAAAATATAGAGAGCTGTTAATAATATTAAGTATATTGTAGCTATATATCTAAAGATAATCTTGTTTTTATACTTTTCGTGTTTTGAAGTAGCAACAAGAAACATAAATGCTCCTAAAACTAGAAATAAATTACTAAAATCTAATCCTATAAAAGGACTTAAATAAGTTGTTATCTGTATATTATTTTGTTTTATCACTTCATTTAAAGACAGTAAAATACATCCTACAAACACAAATATGTTACCACGAGCTCCTATTGCAGGTACACTTTTATCTTTTTTATATTTAAAATAAAAGTATAAAAAGAACAAAGCACAAATTAAAGGAACTATAATCTTACCATCATCATTCAAATATCTATACATTATTTCGCCTCAACACCCAATAAATTTTTCTTTTATAACTGCTGATGTAATATCAACTGACTATTAAAAAAGCATGTATATAATAAGTTGCAAGCTAAAAAAACCGGCATCAAGCTGATGCCGGTTCTTAAGCTGTTATCTTAAATTTGTCCCAAAGCCTTCAAAATGCACTGAGCGATAATCGCACTGGCAATATAGGTGCCTACAAAGACAACGATTGCCAGAATAACAATGCGCCAGCCAGTCTTAGCAAAGGCATCAAGGTCCTTGCCTATAGATACACCGGCATAAGCCAGAATCGGGGTACATAAGGCCACAAAGCCGACATTTTTTACATAGCCGTTGATAATATCACTGCCTGGAACGCCGGGGATAGTCAGAATACAGCCCAGTGTTACAACCCATGCCGCAGCCGGAATACCTCCGGGAATATATTTTGACAACAGCATGCCGACAAAAGCAATAACCGCCAAAATCAGCAGGCCGGGAATAGACTGGATAATATCAGCCTTGGTTCCCAATACGTTGGAGAACAAGCTCATGAAGGTTACAATAGCCAAAATGATAATTGTATCTTTAATTTTCATTATGCTTCCTCTCCTTTCTTATCAGCTTCTGGCAGTACGCCATATTTTATCTTATAGAATCTCTTATAGAGCCATTCGGTCATCGGCAAGCCCAGCCATACGGACATATACAAACCGTCAAGACCAGAAAGCATATTACTTGCTGCGCCGAAGGCTGCCAGCTGATCAGCCATATCAGGATACATAGCAACCAAAGAGCCCACTGCAGCCGTCATCATGCTGGCAGAGCCTACGCCGGAGGCCATAGCCAGTGCATACGGATGAATCGGCAGTACAGAAGCAGCAACGCTGGCCATCAGACCGAAGAAAATAGTACCGAAAACAGTACCGGCAATATAAACGCCCATAACGCCACGGCCTTCACTGCTGTCCAGGCCAAACTTTTCGCCGATAAGCGCAACGTTCGGCTCACGTGCGATAGAATGCGCCGCACCGATGGTTTCGCGTTTCAGGCCCAGGTAAACAGCAACAGGTACGCCCAAAAGCACAGTACCGAGGTTACCGAACTCCTGCAGAATCAGCGCCGGAGAAGCAGCCAGAATCTTCGGCAGGGTAGGACCTACCAGCGTACCATAGCGTGCCATCAAAAGCATCAGCGTTACGCCGACAAGACTGCTGGCATCCAGCATTTCCTTTCTGCCGGACAGGTTCAAAAATTTAGGTGTTGTCAAAATACCCAAAAGCAGAGCGTACAGCATCGGCAGCAATACGATACGACCGATACCGAACTTCAGGGTATGAGTGCCGATCAGCTCGGAAATAATGATCAGCGCCAGAATTATGGCATGTAATTTAATGTTCTTCATTACATTCCCTCCCACAAATTTTTTTATTTTTATCTATTAAAATAGCTTTCTAACTTTGCAATATACTCTTCTTTGGTCAGGATAGGCTTGAAGTCAGCCAGGATAGCCTTAGCCTCTTTGGCATCATCATACAGCAAATCTATCAGCATCATCGCAAAGGCTTTGGCAGGCAGCAGCACAGCAGCATTAAAATCTACCATATGGAAGTCAGGTGTATGCAGCAGGCCGTCCGTACCACCGATAAACGGATGGATAACAGGCATCAGATGTGATACGTCACCCATATCGGTAGAGGCGCTGAAATGACCGGCATCCTTTATCTCTACGTCAGGATAAGCAATTTTAGCATTTGCTGCAAACAGCTCGTTCATACGCTTGTTGCAGCTCAACGGGAACATGCCCGGCAGTGTTTCGATGACAGTTTGGGCACCGACAGCATCACCGCCGGCCTTAAGCGCTGCGTCAACGCGCGTATGGGTAGAATCAATAGCATCCATGGTTTTCGCACGCACATACAGCTCCAGGCGTACATCATCAGGCACGGAATTTACAAAGTCGCCACCCTTAGTAATAATCGGGTGTACACGCACTACATCCTGCTCGCGGAAGGTTTCACGCAAAGCGTTGATGCCCATCAGGCCCAGGCAGGCAGCATTCAGCGCGTTGACACCTTCATGTGGAGCGTCGGCTGCATGAGCGGTTTTACCGATATAGCGAACAGTTTTACCTACAAAGCCGTTGCTGCTTTCGCCAATGGAAACAGTAGGCTTCGGCATATTTTTATCAGCATGCATCTGCATGGCCATATCAATATCATCAAAAGCGCCTTCATAAATCAGCTCGCCCTTGCCGCTCATAAAATGCAGCTTGCCGGACTCCACTAATTTTTTGCGGTACGCAATTTCGATATATTCCTCAGCAGGAACACCGAAGAATACCACGTCACCTGCAAGCTCCGGCAGCACGCCGGATTTTACAATACCGCAGGCAGCTGCCAGCATGGTGGAAATCTGCAGATTGTGGCCGCAGGCATGCGCAGCGCCTGTTGCCGGGTCTGCTTTCGGACTTGTCGGGCAGCCAACCGCGTCCAGCTCGCCTAAAACTGCTGCCGTCGGACCGGGCTTGCCGCCCTTGGCACGTCCCTTAACGCCATTGATTGCCAAGCCTGTCTGCGGCTCCAAGCCTAAGTCACGCATAAATTCCGCAACCTTGGCAGCAGTCTTGACTTCCTTAAAGCCTAATTCCGGTTCATCGTTGATGCTGGCACAAATTGCCTTTATCTTATCTGCATATGCGTCAATTGCAGCACACGCTTTTTCTTTTAAAATTTCTTTTGTCATTTTAGTGCGCCTCCAGCGTACCTGTCTTTTCAACAAGTACATAAATAAAAATTTTTAAGTATTTACCTAAATTATAGCATAATTATAGGTAAAGTCAAATCAGGACACTTGCAAAAGAAATCATTGCCTCATAGTGTGTAATTTGATGCATTATCAGCCATTTTCAGAAATTTGTCCACTAAATAAGCGCAGAAAAATGTTCACCAATCATATTTTTGTTAAGTTTTACAGTTTTTCTGTTTACTATTCACTAATTTCTGTGCTAAAATATAAAAATGGTATTTGTCGGCAGAAAGAGCTTGTCTTACCACAGCTAAATGCTGACAACTACAGCACATGTTGATATAATATAAAGAAAGAAGTCTTGACATGTTTGCTCAGATGAAAAAAGATATTGATGCCATTATGCTGCGCGACCCGGCCGCAAAAACAAGACTGGAGGCCGCAATGTGTTATCCCGGGCTACATGCCATATGGCTCCATCGTATAGCGCATCACTTTTATCTGAAGGGCTGGGTAGTATTCCCACGCCTGCTTAATACATTTTCCCGCTTTCTTACCGGTATTGACATTCATCCCGGTGCTAAACTTGGCCCCGGTCTTTTCATTGACCACGGTATGGGACTTGTTATCGGTGAAACTGCCGAGCTTGGCAGCAACGTCACGCTCTATCAGGGAGTTACTCTCGGCGGTACCGGCAAAGAAAAGGGTAAGCGCCATCCCACCATCGGCAACAATGTTGTTGTTTCCAGCGGTGCGAAGGTGCTCGGTTCCTTCAAGGTAGGCGACAATTCCAAAATTGGCAGCGGCAGCGTAGTTCTTAAAGAGGTTCCGCCCAATTCCGTCGTTGTTGGTGTACCCGGACGTGTTGTAACACGTAACGGTGTACGTATTGCCTCCAACAATGATGCTGAAAGCATGATTGACCTGAATCACGATAAGCTGCCGGATCCGGTAGCAGATTATGAAGAGCTGCTCGCCAAGCATATGGAAGAAATCAACGACCGCCTCAAGGAGTTGGAAAATCTTATTTATGATACTCAAAGTAAGCATTATGACTAAAAAGAGGTAGAAAAATGAGCAGAACAATGACCACAGCAGAAGCCATTCAGGAAGCACGCCGCTGCCTGAACTGTGCGCGCCCTACGTGCCGCACCGGCTGCCCGATTGAAAACAATATTCCCGGCTTTATCCGTGCCTTAAGCGAAGGTAATATCGGTATGGCCTACGAGATTATTTCCGAACGCAGCAATCTGCCCGCTATCTGCGGACGTGTCTGCCCGCATGAGCGTCAGTGCGAAGCACATTGCGTGCTGACAAAAAAGAAATGCGGTATCGAAATCGGCAGTCTGGAAATGTTCATTGCCGACTTTGCCCACAACAATGATTTGAAGCCCACGCAGCCTTCAAGCAAGCTGCGCGGTAAGGTTGCCGTAATCGGCTCCGGCCCGGCAGGTCTTACCGTTGCCGGTGATTTGGCCAAAATGGATTTTGACGTTACTATTTTTGAAGCTCAAAGTGAGCCTGGCGGCGTACTGCTTTTCGGCATTCCGGAATTCCGTCTGCAAAAGGATGTTGTCCGCCGTGAAATCAGCGAGCTGCAGCACATCGGTGTGGAAATCCGCACCAAGCAGCTTGCCGGTGTAGATTTTACCGTAGATGACCTTTTTGCCCAAGGCTATGATGCAATTTTCATGGGCACAGGCACCTCCCTGCCGCGCACACTGGATATCCCCGGCAAGGAGCTGTCCGGTATTTTGACTGCCACCTACTTCCTGCGTATGGTTGTACTGGCTGACGGAGGCAAGCTGGATGCCAGCGAAACACTGCTGCACACCGGTGACAACGTTATCGTTGTCGGCGCAGGCAACGTGGCTATGGATGCGGCCCGCACCTCTATCCGCCGCGGTGCCAAAAACGTCACCATCGTCTACCACAAAACTGAAGCTGAAATTTCTGCTTTTCCATCCGAATATGAAGCTGCTGTTGCCGAAGGTGTACAGTTCCGCTTCCTGAAGCAGCCTATCGCCTACTTCAACAAGAAGCAGATGCGCGCCTTAAAGAATATCCGCCGTCAGGCTACGGCAGCGGACGAAACCGAATTAGCCGGCTTATTGCTGCAAAACATCACCAAAACCGAAACCGGTGAGTTTATTGCAGAAGGCGGCCAGGAGCTTATCCCCTGCGACTGCGTTATCCTCGCAGTAGGCCAGAAACCCGCAGCACGTATTGTTTCTTCCACTAAAGGTATTCAGGTTGATAAACAGGGCTTTGTTATCACCCGTGACCGTCCCTACGGCATGACCACCCGCGCCGGCGTTTTCAGCAGCGGTGATGTGGTACATGGTCCTGCTACCGTCGTTTTGGCGATGAAGGAATCGAAGAAGGTAGCTGCCGGCATTGCGCAATATGTTGATGCCAAAAAGCTGCTGGAAGACTGCACTATGGATTCCACTACTCTGTAATAAGCATTTTTGCATACAAAAAACCGTCATTTCCCCAATAATCTGAGGAAATGACGGTTTTATTTGTTTTATTCGCTATATTTTCTATACGCGGTATGATTGGTGCAGCCGACAATGTTATTGATAGCAAAGCCATGCTTGAGCGCAGCAGTGACAAATTTCTTTGCCTGCAGCACAGCTTCCTTCATGCTCAGGCCGTTTGCCAGACCTGCGGTAATTGCTGCCGAGAAGGTGCAGCCTGCGCCATGGTTGTAGGAAGGATAAATCTTCGGCACAGCCATTTCTGTGAATTCCTTGCTATCGTAGAAAATATCAATTGCGGAATTGTCGCTCAGACGCTCGCCGCCCTTGATAACAACGCTCTTCGCACCGGCAGCAACAATCTTCTCTGCTGCTTCCTTAATCTGCTCTACGGTAGTAACCTCAGGCATATCTGCAAGATAAGCAGCTTCCACGGTATTCGGGGTAATAATATCGCAGCGCGGCATCAGCAGCTTTTTGATAGATTCTGCCGCATCCGGCACCAGAATCAGGTCACAGCCCTTGCAGACCATAACCGGATCAATAACAACGTTCTGCAAATTGTACTTATCAATAGTTGCCGCAACCAGTTCTACCAGCTCAGCACTTCCCAGCATACCGGTTTTCATCGCATTGATGCCAACGCCTTCAATCGCTGTCACCAGCTGCTTTTCTACCAAATCCAACGGCAACGGGAATACGCTGTGCTCCCAAGTAGTAGGATGCATAGTAACAATGCAGGTCAAAGCAGGCATGCCATAAACGCCCAGCTCCTCCATAGTTTTAATATCCGCTTCCATACCGGCACCGCCGCTTGTATCGCTGCCGGCAATAGTCAATGCTTTATTCATCAAGGTCATAAAGACACACTCCTTCACTTTAATAATGTAATCATTATAACCTATCGGCTGGCATCTGAATAAGCTCAATTTATGGATATTTAATATGGTCAGTTCAGACTATCGTTTATAAAAGAGCAAAACTGGCGCAAACTTTTTAGAAGGTATAAGTATAGGTCACATGCACCATGCGCGGCAGGCAGTAATACTTGGTAGTAGCGCCAGGATTGCTTACGATATCATCGCGGTCGAAAATATTCTCCACGCCAAGCTCTACACTGCTGCTCTTATCGAACTTATAGCCGGCAATAAAGTTTACCGGCAGCAAATCGCCCCAGCCGCTGGCTCTGTCCGTAGTAAACATGCCTGTCAGCGCAGCATTGAACTTAGCATCATGGTATTTAATGCCGGCATTGTATTGCTCGCGTGCAAATTTACGCTCCCATACGCCTTTTTTATTTTTGCCCATAGGATTGCAGAAATTAGCGCCCAGAGAATAGCTGTATTTGCTGCCGAAATCCTTCTCATAGGTCATTTCCAGACCTTTGTTTTTAAAGGACATATTACGTGTCACATACGGATTGGAGCTGGTTCCCTTGCCTTCGTACTCAATAGTATCCAAATCCATATAATACAAAGCAGCTTTGAACATGCTTGTATTAGATGTCTTTTTGTAACCGAACTCATAGGTCCAGCCTTCTTCAGGCTCCAGTAAAGGATTAGCCGCAAAGTTGGCACCGCCGCCGCCGTAAATCTGGGTAAATGTAGGCATCTTAAAAGATTTTGCCGCATTTGCATATAAGCTGCTGTTGTTATCCAGCTTCTTCAGCAAAGCAAACTGCGGAGTAAAAGCATTGTAACGCTTATTGGCCTCTACAACAGTTTCACGGGCACCTACGGTAGCAGTATAGCCTGCGCCAAGCTCTTTGGACAGCTGTGCAAACACAGCATAATTTGTTCTGAATTCATTAATCTTCGTACCGGGTTTAATGTTTTTTGCTACGGTAATATCATTTTTATAGGAATCACGGGAAACCGTCGTACCAACAATAACATCACCGAATTTACCGGTAATCTGCTTTTGCAGATCAAGGCCTATGGTATCAAAGCGTAAATGATCGGACTTGGTCCATTTAGAGCCCGTAACATTGTAAGTCTGATTTCTGCGGTTGCTGCGGTTATAAAACAAATTGGCACTCACGCTGTCATCCTTATATTGTAAGCGTGAAAAATCATCAATATAGTGGTAATTCGCATCCTCGGTAAGCTTGCTCCAGGTTTTGTCATACTGATCATAGGAATACTTGCTGTCATTGTGCTGATGTGAAAAACTCCAATTATCATCAAACTTATAGCTTGCGGTAAAGGACTTTTTGTTTAAATCATTAATCTGCTTATAATTACTGCTGTATCCCTTCATCGGGTCACTCTGCTCCAGCGCTACTGCAAAATTCAGCTTGTCGGCATTCAATGTCAGTGATGCCTTCTCCCTGCCGTATTCACCCTTAGTCAGAGATAAGGTGTTGGGCATTTTCTTTTTCGTGATGATATTGATAACACCGGTAGAAGCCTCAGAACCGTAAAGAGTAGAAGCAGCGCCCTTAACAATTTCTACGCGTGCAATAGATTCTACAGGAATGGAATCCAGATAATAGGTTTCATTGATGTTGGCAGGTACACCGTCAATCATTACCACAGTGCCTTTATTCGCACCGCGCATCAGGATTTTTGCGTTCATACCGCCAAGGGACTGGCTGCCGCCATAGGAATAGGTAGTTACGCCGCTTTGCAAACGCAAGGCATCAAAAAGATTAGAAGCACCGGTTTCCACAAGCTGCTTTTGGGAAACGGTTGTAACGGAAGCAGGTGTATCAACATCACGCTTGCTTTCACGCTGCGCTGTAACAACCATGGTATCAAGATTGTATGTCTGTAAATCATCGGCAAATGCCGGTACCGCAAAAGATATATTCGCAGCCAACAGCGCAGCCGTCAGGGAAATTACAGTATTTTTTCTCATAAATATTCATCCTCTCATGTACATAAAACATCTAACAAATATAAATTTATAACACTTTTAAGGATGCTTGTCAATAAAGTTTTCACGATGATGCAGGCTTTTCAAAAACAAAAAAGCTCTCGGATTTCTCTGAGAGCCGATTGCCATAGTTGGCGGAGCGGGTTGGGGTGGCAAACCCTGTGCGGGGTAAACCGCTGTAACATTTCGCAAGCAACAAAAAAGCTCTCGGACTTGCAAAAAAGAAACAATTTGGCAGTTCTAGTGAGAAGATTTCTCCGGAAAACAACGCTCAGCTCATATATCTGTTTGATGAAGCTGAAACCGTGCTTGCTATTAAAGATATTATTACTGAACAAGAGGAAACCAAGGTTGCAGCACATACACGCAAGAAAAAGACGTACCTGCTTCAGGACAAGCTTCCGGATAATGTTGAGATTGAAGTTATAGAACACAAGCTCAATAAAGCTGAAAGAAATTGCCCTGAATGTGGTGCTGTAATGGAAGAGATTGGTCAAGAGGTTCACATTGAGCTGGTAATTATACCAGCTAAGGTTAAGGTACTCGAACACCATATCTATTCCTATGCCTGCCAGAACTGCAAGCAAAACAATATAGAAACTCCTATGATTAGAGCTGAAAAGGAAACTGCTTTAATTCCGGGAGGATTTGCTACCCCCGAAGCTGTAGCTCATATTATTACTCAAAAGTTTATAATGGGATCTCCATTATATTGTCAAGAACAAGAATGGAAAAAGCATGGTATTGAGCTTTCCAGCCAGACTATGTCTAACTGGATGCTGAAGTGCGTAAAGCTTTATCTTGAGTCTTTATATGAAAGACTACATGAGAAACTGCTGCAAAGAGATGTTCTCCATGCAGATGAAACAACTCTGCAGGTTCTTAAGGAATTTGACAAGCCTGCATCCAGCAAACGCTATATGTGACTTTACAAGACCGGCAGTGATGCTGAGTATGCAATTGTGTTATACAATTACCAGTCAGGTCGGTGCAAAGAGCATCATCAGAAATTCTTAGAAGGTTACAAAGGATATTTACAGACAGACGGATATTCCGTTTACCATGATTTGAATCAGGATATTCCAGACGTTGGATGCTGGCTCATTTAAGGAGAAAATTCGATGAAGCTCGAGTTGCTCTTCCTAAAGGAAAATCCGCTGCGATGTCTGCAGTAACCAACGCTTTAGGTATTTTCACAAAAATATATAAGATTGAGAAGCAGCTTGCAAAGTTAAGCTTTTCAGAACGCTATACCAAACGTCTTGAACAGGAAAAACCTCTCCTTAACGAATTATTTGAGTGGGCAAAAAACTTAAATGCTGTACCAAAATCTGCATTAGGAAAGGCTTTGACTTATCTGGAAAACCAAACACCATATCTTATGAACTATCTTAAGGATAGTCGTTTAGAAATAGATAATAACAGAGCCGAACGAAGCATTAAGCCATTTGTGATTGGACGTAAAAACTTCTTGTTTGCCAATACACTACGAGGAGCACAAGGCAGTGCTATTATCTACAGCTTAGTAGAGACGGCAAAGGAGAACCGCTTGGATCCATTTAAGTATTTAGTCCATGTTCTTTCTACTGCCAAAAAATAGACCTGTCTCAAAAGGACAATGTCGATTTGCTCCTACCATAAAATTCACCAGCTGAATGCATCGTAAATTTCAAGAACTGAATATGATTTGTACCAGGACCGCGCTATGCGGTCCTGTTTTTTTTCATACACGACAGATTTGATGCTTACAATAAAACATTCCCTAAAGATAGTTTTTAAGCCTATCTTCAGGGAATGTTTTATTTAAAATGCTATACGAACAAATTTGCTCATCTCATCAGTCTATACTAAGCTTATAATATGCACCATGATTATTATTTCTCATTACTCTAATGTAATATCTTTCCAGATTTAAAGACAATACTTTTAAGTATCAATTTACTCTACACTATTATTTTTCTCTAAATCGCTTAATAAGCCTATTGATTTAATGCACTCATTATCCTTCCCCTGAAATGCCAATTTTACGTGATTTGCTTCTAATATATCAACTATTGCTAAATTTATCTCATTAGAGCGCCTTAAAAATTCAATTTGGTCGAATCCATGCATAAAACAAATAACCTCTATCTTATAGCAGATATAGTGAAAATCGATAAAATTAACACGTATATCCTTTTCTTTATGAGCTAAGGCATCATTATTTTTCAGATATTGTCTGATTTCTAAAATAACCTTTTCCAAAAGTTCCCTTTCGGTATCCATAGATACAGCCAATTCAATTCTTATTCTTCTTTTTTTGCATCTGCTGATGTTGATTATAGGTGTATTGACTAAGAGCGAACTGGGTATATACACTTCCTCATTAGATAAATTTTTGATTTTTGTACTTCTAAATGAAATTTCCTGTACAATACCCTCAATACTGCCGGCTTTTATCCAATCCTTCTCTACAAAAGGTTTATCCAACAAGATAATTATACTGCTGACAACATTGCTAAACGCATCTTTAGAAGCATACAAAATAGCAGCAGTACCTATACTCAAAGAAGCGATAAAAGCACTTAAATCGTAACCAAGCTCGTTGGAAAAAACACCTACGGCAACAACGCACACCAATATACGTGCACCTATAGAAAGTAAATTTCCACATGCCCTTTGATTTTTTTGTATTTTCTTTTTATCTTCAGCCACATCGTTAATAAATCTATGAACTATACCTAATTCTCCGGTCTTAGGATCTATCGGCAAAAAGACTCTGTATGCTCCCCAAAAGAAAGAAAAAAGCAATACTAATCTCAACAATTTTATTGCCCAGCCTAAATAACGGACAGCAAATATCGGAGCATTAACTATTGCTACATAGAAGACGCTGAAATATAAAGCTACACACACTGGTAGCTCTAAAACACTGACTACAAAATCATCATATTTATTTTCAGTCTCTTCGGCACGTTTTTTATTAATTTAATTATCTTTTTTTCAAACAACCATCTGAAAGAAATCATGAATAATGTCATTAAAATTGAACAATACCATGCTTCTAAGCCTTTTATAAAATTTAACCATTCCATCTGCCATCAAATCCTTCGCTCTACTAAATTGCTATAATTGTACTGGAATCTTTAGCAAAAGCAACAGTCTTTTATAATATTTATAAAATTTTTGGTAGCCTTGAATATTATAAAATGCTTCCACCAAAAGAAACCAGTACAGTCCCACTCATACTAAAGAATGACTGGAATTGAATTTTTCTCAAATTCCAGTCATTTTACTTTGCGTAAAAATAACCTGCAGCTGCATGCTACACATATTTTCTTAAATTACCGTCATCAAATCCAACCCCATTTCTATTTTTGCGTTCTAAATTGCAAGAACAGGCCGCCAGATGATGACCTTTTCCAATCAGTTTTTAGGCTCTTCAGCTATTTTACGCAAAGCACTCATAACAGAATTATTGGTGTCCTCCAAGCGTATTGTTTCTCTTTTTTCAACCAACTTCTGTTCTTGCTTCAGCTTATGTTTGCTGTCAGCAAGTTGACTTGTTTGAGAGGCCGAAGAAACTTTAGGACGCTTTATTTTAGGAAAGCTGTAAATATAGCCTACTTTATCCTTATCCCGCGCTGCAAGACTATTCGGCAACCCTTTTCTAATTGCTTCATCCAAAGGTACACCATCAAGCTGCCAGGTATATGGTTTATCCTTAACCTCCTTCGCAGCAGTAAGCAGTTCATGCCAACTAAACGCCTTAGAAGAAAGACCCAAATCTGCCAAGCCGGCAGGAGCCTCAATGGGTGCATCTGCAAACAGCATTATCCGCACAGTAGCCAAATTTTTATTAAATCGGCAACGCTCGAAAATATCTGTCAATGAAACACTTTGCCACTCTGTTGAACTTTCTCCGTCAAACGTAATAACTTCAAATTTATTTTCCTTCGCTGATGATGCTATCTGCCCCCTGAATATCCCTCTGCTTATCCAGCCAACAATGCTAATAGTATCTTCCATTATGCCTACCTTCTCCACATCAATCTTTTACTTTGTCCGCAAGCTTATCAAGCTCTTGACCAAGGTTAAATTCTTTGCCATTAAAATGCTGTTCCACCATATCTTTTACAGAAGTGAACACCTGCTTACGCTCAGGCGTACCGGGAAGCAGCTCTCCCTTCATAAATTCCGGATACATTTTCATATCACTTACGCCATTCTTTTTCATGCTCTGCATCAGATTGCCAATGTCCTGTGCAGTATACCCAAGATTAATCATTTCCGGTACAACCTTCAGAAAAGCAGGATCAAGCTTCATACCTTGCTTCTCCTCTATATTTTTAACATATAAGCCTAGGCCGACAGCCTGATATTTCATACGTTTTTCATCAGAAAGTTTTTCTAATTCAGCAGCATCAACCTTTATTTCCTGACGCAGATATTCAATGTAATCATTAATCGAATCAAAATTCTCAGGCTTTTTATCCGCCTGCTCTGCTTTCATACCAAGCTCTTCCGGCTTTTCCTCCTTCGGTTTTTCCGTAAAAATCTCCGCTAAAAATGCAATAACCTTCACAGCAACAGCAATCCAAGGAACAATAGCCGGTGCTAATGAACCAATGCCTCCAATAATGGCACTACCAAAACTACTGCAAAAGTTGCATACTGCTGAACATGCTGAACTAATCCAAGACCCAAGTCCCATAATAACATAACCTCCATTATTCAAATCATTTTAAGCATCCTATCAATATTCAAAAATAGCCGCAAAAGTAAACTCTGCTTTTTCTTTAGCTTTTTCCTCCTTTGCATATATGGTGAAAAAGTCTCTTATAAGCTTCTTTTTGGCCTCATCATAAAAACCTGGTGTAACGGCAACTCCATCCATTGCCTGCTTTGCGAGCTCTTCGGCAGTAAAAATTTTATTATTCAAAATCACCCTCAGTGCCTCTGTATATCTTTTATTCCATCCATATTTGTGTTGCTGTACATTATTTAAAGCTCTTATGCACTCTCTTTCCCGAATAAAATCAAACGCGGCCAATCGCTCTGCAGCTGGCAAGTTTTTCAGCTTTGCAAAGCATGGTTTGTCACAAAAGCTTTGATAATAATCAAGGGCCGCACTAGCCAACTCCTCATCTTCTAACGGAGTATTGGCTGTGCTTGTATCTGCTTTAATCTGTACCTGCAAGGCCTGTCCGTAATTATCCGAGAACATAATCGCCCTGCCGGCATTCAGATTAGACAAAAACTCCTTTTGTTCTTCCTTCAGCGCCATTGTGTTGCCCACTGCTTCCTTGTCATCCTGAGCAAATATGCGGTGGACAATTTTAGTATTAGTATTCTTCAATACATCTGCGGCAAGCTTATTGGGAATTTGGTCAACAATTATCAGGCCTTCGCCATATTTACGGATTTCTGCCAGCATATCTGAAAAGGTTTCTACACCCTGCTTCTTGTTTTGGCTGTCACCAGGCATATATTTGCTCAGCAATCTATGCGATTCCTCTACCAGAATGATATGAGAATGAGCTTTTTTGTCACGCAGATAGCGAGCCTTCACTGCCTCATTGAATGCAGCAAGAATAAAGCCCATAATCAACGCCTTTTCATTACCATTCTTAATGCCCTCCAACTCCAAAACCACTTTACGGTCCAACAAATCCTCAAAATTTATGGAACGCTTCGTGTTCAGCATCAAGCCCTTGGAGCCAATCACCAGACTCTGCAAGCGTGCACGGATAGAGCCTATATAATCATGCTTCAGTCGCTCATCAAAGCCCTGTTCTTGGACGACAGCATTAATATTTTTCAGCAAATCATCCATCGTCGGGAAGGCAAAAACACCCTCCGCGAAAGGATCTGCAAATTTACTGTTTGTATTAGTCGTAATATCCCAGCCGTAATCCTCATAGCATTTGTACAAAATTGTTTCTATCAGCTGAGGAATTGCTGCCTCCATGTCAAAGGCTGCTTCAATGCTGGCCTTTATCATATCTACATGCGAGGTGATATTCTCATGCGGTAAAAACTCGAACGGATTCAACCGGAAGGGAGCAGCCTTATCGTTACCCAAGGTAAAGATAAGTATATCCTTGCACCCGGGATTGTTGCGCAAAATGCGATACTCTGTTTTTTCAGGCTCAATTACCAGGAACGGCAGCTTGCTTTGCAGCAAAATTTTGTGGCAGGTTGTTGTTTTGCCGCTGCCGGTTACACCGGCAATAAAGATATGCTTATCCAAAACATCTTTATCCAAATATATCGGCGTTTTTTCGACTTCATTGCCATTTTGCACCAAATTACCAAGATAAATTCTGTCTTCCTGCTTTGGTTCGTCATAATTCAAACCAAACTCAACCTCTTCACGCAGACGCATGCCAATGACTTCCTTCTGTGGTAAGCCTGCAAGCATCGACAGCTCATTCGTCGTAATCCAGTTGCAGAGTGCAAAATTTTCTTTGCAGCTGACAGGCTGAGAAAGCATTGCACGTGCCAGCTTTTCGTCCTCAGTAATCTCCTTGCTGAAATGGCCTTTGGGCAATTGGTAATTCCTTACTGCCTCCCTGTCACTGGCATCGAGCTTATTGGAACGCAAAGGAACCTTATTGCCCTGCTTGCCGGAATATAAAGCTAACGCAGTATTTTCCAGCTTTATCAACGCAGATTTTTTCTTAGAGAGCACATAAACAGCTGAAAGGAATACGCCCTTGCCCTTACCGTAATCAAGACGCGGGAAAATTACCTCATCACAGTACTTTATCCATTCCCCGGCGCTTTTGTTCAGATACTCGCGTGAATATGTTTTGGAAGTGCTGCTGTTACTTCCATTCTGTTCAGAAAAGCTGTGGCTTTTTCCCTCGCTTGAGCTGCTGCTGTCCGACTTCGAAGAATTGGTACCATATGTTTTCGTCTCACTTTCACTACTTCCATTAGAAGTTCCATTAGTACTAGATCCTGTTGTTGTTCCATTATTGGTGCTATTTCCAAAGGCAGTACTATCACTTTTACCTTTAGTTTCACTATGACTGTTCGATGAACTGGAGTTTTCTCCTTGAGTGTAACTTCTAGACTTCGACGAGCCTTCCGAGCTGCCTTCCTGCAGGCTATACTTTGCCAAAGGGCTGACGGTTGTATAGGCTTCCTGCAATGTCTGCTCCAGCTCATAGATATTATCAGGCTGCAAAGCCTTTGCCACAAGTAAGAGGCAAAACTCTTCGCCCTGCATAACATCGACAAGACGGTCTACACTCTGAAACTCTTCATTATCCTTAATCGTTCCCGCCACGCCTTCAATACGCGATGCATATTTCATTTGGCGAACTTTATTTAAAATAGGTGTAGTATCCTCCGGCTTTACTTCATTAACCTTACAGCCACGAAAATTACCCTTAATGCTTGCCATCAGGACATTACGTCCGATGTCACTCAAAAGCAGATTATCCTTTATTTTTTCTTCCGGATCGTTGGAAAGGCCATAATAAAATTTAACGCCGTCAGCATCACCAACAATCAGATATAAAAAGTTTACTCCGGGAATACGCACAGAGCTCAAAACATTCTCTAATGCTTCCTTACGCGGTGCTTCTTCTTCATAAGTTATTTCATCAATACGGTATAAAATGATATCACTGTCAGTAATATTCAGTTGGCTGTCGTTATTCACCTTAATATCAGTGTTGCCGAAATAATACTTATGTGATTGGTTAAGCACATTTAAAATTTTTTCGTCCTTATTCATTTTCCACCTCTTTCAAGCTTAAAACGATATAGTTTAGTAGTTAAGCTCCACTGTTACCGGCTCAAACTTAAACTCACCTTTCTTCAAGTCCTCGTCATCTTCTGCTACAACATATTGAATTTTATTGGGAGCAACAGGACGCAGATAAATCAGCCAATCCTCATTAACAGCGTTTTTGGGAAGCTGCTGGCGACTCTTTTTGCTGTCTTTAACCAAAAGGCCACGCTTTCTGCCTGCAGATGTAGATGTTGTGTAATAAAATTCAAAACGGTCTTCCCCGGCATCAAAATAGGCTTTCCATTCATTATATTTACTGTCGCGTGTTAAATCTGCTTCGAAATAGCCATTTTCATCACTGTGACCAATAAATAAGCGGAATTTAATCTCTTCTTGCGTTTTCTTTTCACTGATTACCTTGATAACAGAACCGGGGCGACATTGTACAAGTCCAATAGCAACACCGGTCTTACCTGTAGGACGCTTTAAGCAGACAGCCGCATTTTCCTTATCCTTACTTTCGGCTCCCAACGGCTGGTGCAGCATGAAGGCCTTATCAAAAGATATCTTGGATTGCTTTTCTTTTGCCCCTTGCTTAAGCTTATTTGTAAAATCACTTATTTTCTTTTTAAATACTTCCTGAAGAATTTTTGATTTACTGGAATTACCTGCAAGGAAAATATTAATCTTATCACAGTTTTTGATAACCTCATAATATTCGTCTTTATTAATATTCACAAGCAGAGCATCAAAAAAGCTATCCACGCCCTGCTCAATTCTTGCCTGCAGAATTTTTTGCAATTCTGCTGCATCGACTGTCAAATCTACTGATTCCTGCTTGCCGGAAGCAGTGAACAAATCTACCTTTACCTTGCCATCACTAAACCATTGCGCTTCACTGCTTGCTGCCTGTCCTTGTCCGCTTCCTGCCGCTTTTTGCAGCCTGCCTTCCGGAACCTTTCCCTCCCAGAAGCCACGCAGCTTTTCCATCAGCTGGCGCATATTGCTGTACGCTTCCTGCGAATCCGACAGCAAGCCTTCATAACCGATAAAACGCTCGCACTCCGGCGGCTTAACAAAGGTAATCTTTTTAGTTCGCAGCAGCTGCTTGTTTTTGCAAAATACATTGAAGGCTAATAACTCCAGTAAATTTTCACCGCCAAGATATTTATCGCCACCATCACCAAAATGCTCAATCACATAATGGTATCTTCTCTCCTTAACACCACTAGCCTTACGCCAGATACCAAAATCAAAGTCTGTCGTGCCGCCGCCAAAATCAAAAATTGCATAAGCAATTTTTTCATTTTCCTTTGGGAAAAGCTTAAACTCCTGCAAGGCACAGACTGCATAAGCTGCAGGCTCACCTACTCCCTGCTCAACTCTGAACTTCTCCATACATTGCGCGTCCTGCAATACTGTCTGTGGCAGCGAACGGCGCAAGCCCTTGCGGAAGCTGTTCAAAATACGGTTACGCACGTCAAGCGCATAGGTAACAGGGAAGGAAAGCAGGTACTCCATATAGATACGCTTGCTGTACTGGTTATTGATGTGAAGGCCAATATAATAGGCATACAGCTCTATAGGATCAAAATCTCCCTCCTGCAGCTCCTCATACGGCGGAAGGTTAATCTCCTTACCTTTTGTATCGCGAATTCTCACTCGTCGCTCACTGTCACCAGCCCATTGTTTGAGTTCAGCAAAGTACGAAAAATAATCTTTGGATTCTTTGTTTTCATTCCACGCATTGTAGGCTGTATGTGAGGCAGTAGCATCCGCATAGCATGTCAGCGGTCTTCCCTGGTATTTTTGATAATCCTTCATGAAGCTGTCTATATCAATAAACTGCATAACCGTCGGATTTTCATAATCTTTGACACTCGGTTCCTTGACAACATCCCCCTTACCAATGCGCACTGGCTCGATAGCATCGCTGTCATCCTGGGTAACAACTACTGTTGATTTTGTACCGAAGTCAATGCCAACTACGCCGCCGTCCACAATATCCATGCGCGGGTCGCGGGCGTAAAAGGAGCATCCTGTTGGCACCGTTTTCTCTTGCTTTGTATCTGCCTCCCAAAGCTCCCAGGAGCCACCGTTAGGATCCTCCAAAAGCATATCATTATATTCAGTGAGGTCAAAGCGTACTTTGTCACACGCCAATAGCTCTTTCTTTAAAATGTCTACATAATCATCATTAAATTTTTCACGAACCTCTTTTAATGATGGCTCTTCTAATACCGGCTCTTCCCACAAATCCAGCTCTTGCAAGGTTTTAACCAGTTCACCTAATTTCTTTACATAAAAAACAATCTTGTTGTCTTTTATAGCCAGTAAATCCTTCTTTTTTAACGCCAACAAAACAAAATAGACCTTCTTCGCATCAACATCGTTGATAACCGGCTCTAAGCCCTTGTCCAGGATAAAAGTAATGCGCTGCTCTCCTTCAGGAATACGGGAAATAAGCAGGTCATAAGAACTGTAACTATATCTACCGTCAAACCAATAAAATTCTTCCTGCCAAATCTTATATGGTTTTAAAACATTTTGAATGCACAAGGTAATGCAGCTGCCCCCTGAATATCCATACTTTATTACATCTGAAATTTTTTTCAAATCATTCAACGACATATACTCAAATTTGAGGTTTTTTATATTAAGCTTTGGTTGGTCTGCTTCACCAGGATGATTATAACGTGTATCACATCTCCTTATGTTTATTTTCTGCGTATCCTCAAAAATAAAATCAGCACTGGGATTGGCTGGCAGCAGCACCGGACAATTGCTAAAGCCGATAACATCTTTTTGGGTAGTAAGATACTTCTCTACACAGTTCAGCAATGAATTTATTATTTTATTGACAACAAGCATTCTGCTAAATTTTATCAGTGAAGCTTCTGAAACCGGCAAATACTGCACTCGTTTTATCGTTGCTTTACTTGCATCGCTTTTTGCATCAATTCTTGCAGTAATTTTTTGTCTGGCTGTTATATCAGGCATGCTGTTTTTAGCAGCAACATTTTTTGTATTCGAACTATCTTTTTTACTACGCATTAATTGCATCTCCCTTTCCAATCTACTCAAGCAGATAATTATTTGCTCTACTAAAATTTTTTATAATCATCTTGTCCGGTTATTCCAGCAGGCGCAGGCCAAAGGTTTGCTCCTTGCACCGTTGTTTCAAGTAATTTTAATATGCATTCTAAGCCCCATACTCAACTAGCGCTTTTCTATTAGCCCTTGCAAGCCTATTGTTCCAAATACCCGGCAGCAAAACTCTTTCAATGGCACCGGTATATCTGCTGCAGTTTTCGCTGCGCATATGCAGCTCGTCATCAAAGTATTTTCCTTCCTCGTCCTTGATTAAGGCGAATACCTGCTCTCCCTGATATATATTGCATACGCGAAGTAAATATTCCAAAATCTGCAACAAGGTATCGCGCTCTGCTTGCAGCTGATAATAATTGCGCTTCATGCTATCCCAAAAGGAGCAAATGTTGTCAATGTCACTTCCTGACAGGATGAAGGCTATTACTGATTCGTCAGCAATAACATTGGCAAAGTTTTCGCGCACTGCTGCAGGCAGCTTCCTATACATCTGATAAAATTTAACCGGTTCAGCAAATTCCTTTTGCCAGGCATTAAGCTCTCTTTGCAGCTTAGCGTTAGCTTCGTTGATTTTTTCATAATCCTGTTCAAACTTCCTTGCTGCAGCAGCTGCGCTGCGCAATTCTTCATTCTTTTGCGCCAGTTCCCAAGCCTGATTTTTTACTTGCTCTGCCAGCTTGCTGTTTTCATACTCCTGCTGCTCGTTTGCTCTTTTTAAAGCATTAATGCTTGCAGCTTGTTTATTATTTTCTTCCTGCAACTCAGCTATTCTCTGAGCCTGTTCATCAAAAGACTTCTTGATTTTTTTGTTTTTTTCAAAATCATGCTCATTTTGCTTATCTGCCTCAACAGCATCAAGTGCGGCTAAACCTTTAGTATCCCTCACTATCTCCCGTATTCTTTTTTGAATATCAGCTTCAGCCAAAGCATTTTCAAGATTTTTAAGAAACTTTTTATATTTTTCTTTGTCGCCTTCAAACATCTTGCGTTTCCACCTTTCATTAAATCAAAAAAGCCAACCGCCAATATGCGTCTCCTTAAGAAGCCTGCTCCACGCAGGAACATTCTTCAGCAAAACTCATAGCCAACGATTGACTTTTACATAAACCTTCCAACTCATGGAAACCAGCCCCTTAATTTATATTAGCTGCATAAGGCTAAATCTGCTAAGCATTTTCGGTCAACTAATTTAATTATAACCTTTAATATTTTGTTCCGGCATAATTAGCGCCACCTTATTGCAACTGAGGTAAATTCCTACTACTTATTATAGCATATTATCAATATAATAAAAACGAGAAATACCGCACAAATTAACATAAGTGTATTTCGTGCGGCACTTCTTCTACCCCAACAACAAATTAATGCTTCTTTAATCCTATCAAATTTTATTTCAGCAGTGCTGCTTTGGAATCTCCAACTCCACTATTCAGCAGTGCTGCTTTTGAATTTGCAACTGCCTTACTCAGCAGGACAACTTTTTTAGCTATTTCCTTTTGCACACGCTCTTTGTAATCCTTTAAGGCCGTATCAATGCTGTCGAAAACTTGGGAATCGTAATCTACATAATTTATAGCGTTCTTCAAATCTCCCATAAAATCTTCGCAAGCCTTATATACATCTTTATAACAGTATTTATCTTCGTATTTATCATTACCGAAGAAACTCGTGCCTGCATATACTTCCATATCATCATAATCCATATCAATCCGATAATCGCTACGTGAAGTATGCGGAATATCGCGAAGCTCTCTCATTACATCCTCACAGCCGCGGTCTTCAAACTCTTTGAGCCTTACATTGAGCATATACACAAGCACCGAATCCTTCTCATTAGCACTGCCGCCGGGGAAAACAGCAAATTCTTTAAAGTCTGCCGGGAGCTTAATTCCGCCTGCAGTTGCCGCCCCGGCAAATTCCTGCAGCACATCTGTATATTGCTTGTTAATCTGTCCCCAGAAGCCACTTTCATCAAAGGTATAAAACTTTCTCAGCTTATCTTCCTTGTATTGCACAAAAACCTCAAGAATTAATTTCTTATACTGTGAATAGCAGATACGGTCAAATTCATTTTCTGCAGCACTCATGGCTCTGCTTTCGCTGGAATAATCATAACGATATTCTCCCTGCGGATAGGAACAAGTCATACGGTAATCCTGTGCGTGCATTTTGACATCTTCCCTACTAACCTTCGGAACGGTAATCTTTGCTAAAGCGTTTTGCAGTTTTTCCGGCAGCTTGCTTAAGTCTGCGCCTTCGCCTTCCGCTATGCTCAAAGCTTGTACAGGGCAAGCTGCAACAATTTCTTCAGCCTTCGCTAAAAAATCATCACTAAAATAACCACCATTGGCAGGCACAGCCTTGCCTTCTGCGTCTTCCTGTAACAGTTTTGTTTCTAATAAGCAGTTGCCACAAGCAATGCATTTTTCACTAACCACAAACTTTTTCATATTGATTCCTCCAAATCATAAATTTTTTATATCCTGCATACACTGACTGCCAATCGACAATGCTTCCTTTGTTTCTTGCGTAACCTTTCCTTCGTCCGTAATTACAGGAGCATCAATAATTTTTTTCAGTGTAACCGCCAAATTTATACAGCTGCAAAAGGACTTGCGGTCGTTTTCTGTATAAGCAGCTCTATCCATGCCCTTAGCAGCAATAAGTCCATCTGAATATGTAATAGCTTGCATAAACAACCTGTTTAACCTTGGCAATAAATCAGACACCTTATTGCAAGAATCTATCACGCCGTCTAAAACAGCAGCTAAATTTTCAGCCTGACTGTAGACAACACGCGAACTGCGCAGCTGCGCACCAGCCATTTGCAGCTCCCTTTCAGAATCATTGATAAAAGCATTGCCTAAGCCAAATACACCGAAGCCCTTTAAGATACTGACAGCAATTTCTTTATCTGTCATTGGTCTTACTGCTGTCTGCGCTACTGCATGGATAATCTGTATTTCTTCTGTGCTAAAGCTCTGCTGATTTAAAACTGCAAGCATCTTGTCATCACGAAAGTCAATTTTCATGAGCTTGCTATACACATCAACAAAATTCTGCATTGAAGTAATTAATATCGAACGCTTACGGTTGGAAAGCTTCTTCATAGCATCATCTGCTGCCTGCTTCTTGGCTTCCACAAGCCTGTGGGCTTCCTGTTCCATAGCAAAAGCTTTAGCATAACGCTTTTTTGTCCTGCTATCTATCTGCATTGATTTCTCAGCACCATAAAAGCTACTGCCTAAAGCTGCTGCCCCAAGTATAAGTCCGATCATATCATCTTACCCCCTTCATAATGTCAGCACTGCATCTTTATCATCAAAAAAATTGTTAAACTCTTCCAGCGACTGAAAAGCACATTTTTGCTTAAATACCGCCAGAATATCATTCAGGCCCTGGGTAATCGCTTTATCATCTACTGCGTAAACGCCCTGCATAACAAGCTCAAAACCACCATCAAAAGCCGCCGTCATATATGCATCTCTTGCTTTATTGTATTCATCAATCCGCTGCTTTTGCTGCGCCAGACTTTGCAGCGCAGTATTAATAATATGCTTAAATTCCGCCTGGCGTTTTTTATCCAGCCTGCGTTCCATCTGATATTTAGTGACCGCCCTGGTTATTTCCCCCACAACCAGGGAAGTAACCACCGCGGCCACCGGTCCGCCCAAGGCAAAAGCCATGTTCGCTGCCAATACACCGGCAGTACCGCAAACAATTTGCGCAGAGCATTCTTCGCCGCTAATATTGCCATCTAAATAGTTCGCAACAATGCCACCTATTTCTACAGCCATCGTCAGCTGCATAATCGGCAAATTTTTACCTGCAAGTTTGGCAAAATCCTTCGCCCCGGCTTTTTTCGCTACTGCGACAACACCATCCTGTACTACCGAAATACCGGCAGCACTGCCAAAGCTCCTTACAGTATCCTTCCCGACATTTTTTACAGCCTGCTTAATGTCCTGTTCACCTTTCACCAAGCTCACAAGATTAGTCAAGCCGGAAACAGCTACAGTTACAAAGGCTGCTTCCTTGCCGGCAGAAGCAGCCTTCTTTACCGATGGCGCAACTGCATCCAGCTTAGAACTGATAATTTTGCTGTTTTTTATTTCATCGACCGTATTTGCTATTTTATATTTAGTCGCCTGTGTCCGAATATGCGCCTCTGCCTTCACTTCTTCTTTAAGCATATTAACGCTCGTCACAGCATCCGGGCAGTCAACAGCTTTTTTATTTGTCTTGAAGATTTTCTTGCCAAATAAGGTTTCTGATGCATCGTTAATCTTCGCAGCGCCTGCTTCAGTATATTTTTTTGCTATATACTCATGGTTATTTAACGCACCCTTGGACTTGTTCAGCGAAGCATTGGTATTAGCAAGGTTTGCATCAGCATTAGCCATTGTTCTTATCTGCTCCGGCGTCAAATCAGAGCCATAACGCCTGATTTGCTCATCTAACGGAACAATGTGGTCAACGTTTGATTGCTTTTCATTAATATGCTTATTAGCACTATAAAAAATTTTATCGCCGGTATATTCGTCAATTACACTTTTTTTCTTACCAAATGACCTGTTTTTATAGCTGTTAGCCGCATTATTGCGTCTGTTAATGTCATCTACCTGACTACGCTTTATCTTATCACTCATATGCTGCCTCCAAAATTTATAAAGAAGTATCTTCTACTCCTTCCATTAGCTCACTCATCGTAATCCCTAGCTTCTCGGCAATCTTCATTAAGGTTGAAAGCGATACGCATTTCGTATAGCCGCCATTTTCAATACGCGATAAATATTGCGGTGTAATACCAACTTCGTCGGCAAGCTTCTCCTGTGTCATGCTCTTCAATTTCCTGTAAAAAACTATCTTGGCACCTATTTTCTTGTATCTCGACGCAAACATTTAGCCCTCACTCCTTTTACCAATATATTATCGCATATTCTCGATTTCATATCTTTGCACAATTTTTTCATAACTTTACATATGGTTTAATTTCTTATGCTTTGCTTTTCGGAATGGGCAATGTGCTTACGTAATTTTATTTTCGCTATCTCTCACTCTTTCTCCTGCATAAGCCGTACAGGATCAACCCCCAAGGCCTGGGCCAGCAAAAATATAGACTCCATATTAAAGGGACCCTTGCCGCATTCAATATCAGAAACGCGTGCCCTTGACATTTTGGCTTTCTCCGCCAGCTCGCTCTGTGTCAGACTCAATGCTCTGCGATAATACATAATGTTCAAGCCAATAGTTTTATATTTTTCTTCAAACAAACTACCACTCCTTATCTCTCCCCTCTATTATGCACTAAAAAAGTACCTCTTGCTGTGCTTTAAATTTTATATATGTGGAATATATTTGACATGAATTTTGCAAGCTTACTTGACCACCGCCTACATTTAGTATAAGATGAAGCAAGAAACAATAATACAATTATAAAATTTCTTTTTTGTGATATTATAATGACGAAAAAGCAGATGCCGACAAAACATCAGCATCTGCTAGCAACATAAGATTTTAGATTTTTGCGAGGTTATACCTATGACTACAATGCAACGCGCCTTTCCGGCGCCAGTGATTCCCAAATTCTTCACTAATAATGTCTGCGGCAATTATCAGATTCGCCGCTTTTTTAACGGTCAGGACGACTTTATCTGCGCCCAAGGCCCCTTTCATACGCAAACTATCGCTTCACAAAGTGAGGAAGGTGCGGCAGCTTCTTCCCTGGCTATAGCCTTCGCCAATATTGACGAAAACGATAAAAAGCAGGTGCTTGCCTTCTGCAATGCCTACGGCCTGCCCTATTCTTCGCAGCGCTGCCTTGAGAAACGTGCACATCTTGATGACGAAAATCATTCTGTGATCATCAACGATTTCAGTTTTATCGACACTACCCTTTTTATGGGAGATATCATTGCAGAAAAAGACTACGCTGCCAATGATGCCGAGGTTACCTTGAATTACACACTGTTCGAAGTAGACGAAATGGACATTATGAGCCTGCGCCTTTTTGCCCGCTGCGTCAAAATCGTCCGCAGCCTGCTTATTGTCCAAAGCTATCTCTTCCGACACGAAGGGACACAGGCAGGCGTTATCTATGCGCTTGCCTACCTGCTGCATTACAGCGCACGTGGCATTCACTACCTGCTGCCGCGCATTGAAGCTCCTACGCTCAAAGCTGCAGAATACTTTGCTTTGCATAAGCGTATTTCACACACGCAGCTGCTCAAGAGTATCCGTAAAACATATGCAGACTACGCCTGCCAGCTGCAAGACTTTCTCGCAGTTGTAGACAAGCATATCCTGCACACACTTGCTGATTATGACAAGAACCTGCTGGCGAAGAAACAGCTTACTGCTATAATTCTCGCTGAAGATATTCCAAGCATAAGCCTTGACCACACTTTTGCCAGACGCGTCCTGCTCGATATCATCAACGATAATATCTATACCGCCAGACCGCAAATGGACCTGGCGCAAGAAAAATTTACCAGCCTTTGGCAATGCAGTTATCTTATGCAGGCAATTTATCTTGATTTATATCAGCTACTGCTCAATCCGGGCGAATACCACCGCTGCGCCAACCCTGAATGCAGCAATTATTTTCTCATCAGCGGACACCGTGCAGACAAACGCTACTGCTGCAATCGCTGTGCTTCCAAAATGGGTAAGCAAGGCAAAACATATAGACCGCATAAAGAGAAATGAGAAACAAATTCAAAAACAAAAAAATATCCGCAACTGTGCGGAGGAAATCGTCTTGATTGGACTTGTATATACTTAATCAAATGCCCGTTATCTGCTATGTTGGCTGATAACAGGCATTAGCTTTTTGATTGAGCGAACAGTCACCTAGGTGCGCCTAATAATGTATGCCCAATAGTCGCTTCTCTTCTGTCTGCCCTAAATTATCTTAGTCACTAATAGGAAGTTCTGTTTTACAGTGTCACGCTTACTTCTTTGGTTCTGTAAACTTATACTTGCCTTTACCTTGCCCGATGACCGCTTCAATCACTCCTGCTTCTTTTAGTTTATTTATGAGATTACCGGCAGCAGTAATAGAGATGTTTACAATACCTATTATATCATTACGTCCAAATACACCATCGAAGCTCATGTAGGCAAACAGTTTTTTTGCGTTTTCCTTAGTATTCTTGTTTGCGTTCAAACTGTCAATCGCAGCTTCAATTAAAAGGTTTTCAGAAGCAATTAACACCTTTTCTCCTTCAACTGCAACTTTTTTCGGGTCAATTAACACCTTTTCAATTGGAACTTTGTAATTCAGATTGTAGAGCGTAGCAAAAAATGATTTGGGTGTCGATCTGAAAATCGGCTCGACTTCGGGACGGTAATTAACCGCATGACGATAATCTGCCTTGATCTTCTTGAAACCGCTGCCACGACGCTCCATAAAGTGCATACGGCTGAAAATATCAGCAATCACTGGATTACGGCGTTTAGATGCTACATTGTCCATATCAAGCTCTTGTACGATAGAGCCATCAAACATACCGCCTGGGGAATATACTTCCATGCGGTTATCGAAAATATCAATGTGTACCTCGCTGCCGATCTCCATATAGTCACGGTGAATCAGCGCATTGACAATTACCTCATGTACTGCCTGTTCGGGGTATTCGGGCATCTCCACTCGTCCATTACCAACCTTTTTCCACCTTTTCTTGGTATTGTTCTTAACGAACTCGGTGCCGTTCTGCAACAAAGATACCAATGAACCACTGTATTCCTTATCGTCAAGTGCTTCAATAATACCTGAGGCTTTGTTCAAGCCATACCAACGGGTACAGAACAGGCGAGAGTGCCGCATCGGAGATTCATCCGCCAACAACATGCCTGCGTTGGTTAGCATATTGTTTTCGTCAACAAGCTCAAAGGAAATAAAATCGGAATCCGTTAACTCTGTACCTGTTCTCATACGATAAACAGAGCGCAGCTTTGTAAAGGCAAGCGATTCAAATGAATAACGCGTAGAAAGACTGTCAAAAGACGTATTGCTTCCACGCAAAACAAGCCGCTTCAAATCTACAGCACTTGCAGGGACACTCTCATTGCCGATGCGAACATAGGCTATCCTGTTACCATCGCCTGTATAGTAATAAGGAGTTTCCTGCCCTGACGGAACTCGCAATAAAACGAACTCTTTGCCATCCTCTGCGTGGATGTTCAAAATCACTTGTGGGGCAGGATCCATTTTAGTTTTGATAGCTTCGCTAATCTTTTCAGATACGCCCTTTGCATCATCTAACCCGACAAGAACTTCATCGTTGGACACACCGAAAAACAATGCTCCACCAATCCCATTGGCAAATGCGCTTACGCTTTTTAACCAACTTTTAGGCTTGCGTTCTTCAAGCATTTCTTTCTTATCATATTCCGTAGCTTCACCTATGAAATCAGATAATTTCATATTGTTAATACCTCGTTTCATTTCCTATCGTTTCAGAGAGTGCGCCCGAAGCACACGCTATCGGTTTTACATTTCTGCGTTTAGCTCCTCTTTTCTCAATCTTACCCTTAGCCATTTAGCAATCCTCCATGAATAAACGGTATTGCGCCATAGCGGCCTAAAAGATAACCTTTTTCAACCTTAGCATCTTTGCGTATTGAAAAATCATAAAGAGAAAATAAATCCGTAGCTGCTGTCAAATTATCTTTTTCTGTAAACCATATCTGATCTCTACGAAGAATATCTAAATCAAGCAGATTAGTATTATGAGAAGTAAAAATAAGCTGTGCCCCATTAGGATTAGTATCGCTATTATTGAACAGCATTACCAGATGTTTGGTTAGCAGCGGATGCAGATGAGCATCTATTTCATCGGCCACTAGCAATGTCCCCTGCTCCAAAGCTTTCTTGATAATACCTATAAGCTTAAAATAGCTGTTTGTCCCATCAGACTCCTCAGCCATATTAAGCACATACGTATTCGTTTCGTCAGCATCATCTTGAACTGTATGCACCGTTTCTACATTCAGATAACTCATTGCTCCTTTAGACAGTTTCAGCAACGGATCTACATCTCTGACCTGCAATGACTGAATACCAAAATCAGCTACCTTCAGCATAGAAGCTACCGCACTGCGATAATCACTATCCTTGAGCTGCTCTGCATTAACACCATACGCATCTGCTACTGAATTTTTAGTAATAATCCGGCACGAAGCAAACCACTCCAAAACAGGTATTACTTTGCTATAGCTCCAATTTGAAGCAACAGAAAGATATAACTTATTAGCTGATGTACGCTCCTTCAGCACCTTCTGCTCCTCTATATCGCTCGTAAAACGGTACTCAGAGCAGTTGTCCCGCTCAAATATAAGTGCTTGCCTGCCGTTAGGATAATAATATAAGTATTCTTCTACTACTTCCTTATCCGTAACAGCAAAACCATAGGTATACCTTATACCTTGAGTAATAAAGATAACCTCAAATCTTGTCGGCTGGCTTGGGGTAAGCTTGTCAAATTTAAAAGGAATACGCTCAATGCTCTTATGCAGCTGTTTTTCGTGCGAAGTCAGAACGTAATTAACCATAAACCAAAATGCATTAAGGACATTTGACTTGCCAGACGCATTAGCTCCAAAAATAACAGATGATTTTAGATACCGTTTGCCTCTATCCTCAATCAAAGCTTCTTCATGCTCATTATCCTTGCTTGCCAGCATAGACAAGACAATTTCTTTTTTTATGGACAGATAATTCTCCACGCTAAACTGAATAAGCACAATTCTCATCTCCAAAACACTTTATACTATAATTATAGAGCTATTTTTGTGAGATTTCAACGAAAACAGTATGTAAATCTACAGTTTTTCCTTTATTGTCCTGATTAATACATCACTTATTTATTAATCAAACTATTTACAGTGATCAGTAGTATATATGATTACCTCTCAGACTAAAAACAGTATTTCCGTTTTTATTTTCTACTCACTTCGATTAGATACTATATTCGGGAAATTATCAACGGATTTTTCGTTTTTATTTTCTATCATGTTTTTTCTAGCAAAACAAAAAAGCTCTCGGATTTCTCTGAGAGCCGATTGCCATAGTTGGCGGAGTGGGTTGGGGTGGCAAACCCTGTGCGGGGTAAACCGCTGTAACATTTCGCAAGAAGCAAAATTCAAAAACAAAAAAGCTCTCGGATTTCTCCGAGAGCCGATTGCCATAGTTGGCGGAGTGGGTGGGATTCGAACCCACGCACGGGGTAAACCGTCTAACGATTTAGCAAACCGTCCTCTTCAGCCAGCTTGAGTACCACTCCATTAGACTACTTGTCTATTATAACAGATTCTTATCTAAATTGCAAGACCCTATTATAATTTTTTAATGGCGGAAAGGGTGGGATTCGAACCCACGGAAGGCTTGCACCTTCGCTAGTTTTCAAGACTAGAGCCTTCAACCACTCGGCCACCTTTCCATTAGAATTTTATTATACTTTAAAAACACGCTTACGTCAAGTACTTACAAAGCACCAAGCAATAAAGCCTTATTACAACGCTTTATCCGTTACTACAAGCAAACGTGTTTCCAACGCTTCGGCATCTGCCAAAAGCTGCTTCAGCTCTGCTGCAGCCTGCGCATTCCACGCCTCATCCTTGGTCAGTCCCAGGTTAATGCGCACGTTGTACTCCGCACAGCGCAGCGCAGCGCGCGCCAGCAAACCGCTGCAGGCACCATCCGTAATCACGCCTGGGTTTCCTGATACTACCAACCTGTCTGCCAGCTTCAGTACAGCAAAGGAGCTGCGGGCAATATTCAGGGGTACAATCGCTGCCTGCTTTGCAGCGGCACGTATTGCCGCTGTACGCACAGCCATTTCTTCATCAGTAGTCTTAGGCAGCTTATAACAACTCATAAAGCTGTTGAATACAGCCGCATCCTCATCTACAAGCGTCAAAAGACGTACGCGTTCTGCTTCCGCTTGCTCCAGCAGCTCTTTGACCTCCGACTCGCGGTCGGCAAACTTTTCTTTGCCAATAGTCAGATTAGCAACCATAGAAGCAAGCGCCGCCGCCAAAGCTCCAGCCATTGCAGCGCCGCCGCCGCCACCGGGGGCAGGCGCAGCGCTTGCAAGCTCAGTTAAAAATTCCTTACAGCTTAAATCGCCAAGCTTATTCATTAATTTACTTCCTCATTTTTCTTCAGCCATCTGCGCACCTGCACAACAGCAGCATATGCATCGAGCGGCTCCGGCGGCACCAAAAGACCTAGCGGCACCAGCTTACGCCAGCCTTTAGGAGGATTCTCCTGCCAATACAGGCTACGAGCTTCTTCCGTACTGTATGCTTCACCGACAAGCTCCGGTACCAAATCCGGATAAAGCTCACGCAAAACTGCGCCTATAGCTTTATTATTTGTGCCGTTGCCCATAATAATTCCCTGCAGCTTAGCTGAACCGACAAACTGTCGCAGCTCTGCAGCAAGATTATCCGTCATCGCAATATGCAGGCTCAGGATTTTGCCATCAGCGGCAACTAATGCCAATCCTGTTTTGCTGCGCCCCGGATCTACGCCAAGATAATTACTCATTGACCGGAACCACCTCCAGCCTTACCCTTACAGGTCCGGCTGTCGTAATATCGCCTTTTGCATAAGCACGCAGAATAAAGCTGCCTCTGGTGCGACGCATCGAATTTGCTGCTTCAATCATAGTAGCAGCATCCATACTGCCAACCTTACCCGTCATCGGATCAGGCAGCACACCGGCCTTTACCGCATTATGGTTAATCTGCGTCAAGAATTCCATAAGCACGCTTTCATAGCTCGGGCCGTTATTACCAAGATTATACTGCTCACTGAAAATCAAGGTTCCGTCAGGATAAATGAACTGATTATCTACCATTTCAATATCGCATACTGCCAGTTCGCCAACTATAATATTGGCAACGGCACGGATACGGAAGAGCATATTACCCTTGCTTTTATCCAGTCTTGCTACAGCATTATCAACAACATTTTTGCCAATCCAGATGGCCTGCAGAGGCTTTTGCTCATCGTGGATGACACCCAAGCGCTGCAATGCTGCTTCATTAGCATTTTGCAGCAGCCAGTTCATCTGAATCATATTTTCTTCATGCTTCAGACCGCCACGCATAATACCGGCAAAGACAACCTCACCGGCGCGGTAATATACCTGGCCTTCACGCATATTGATGATACCCTTACGCAGAGCCTCGGTAGTTTTTTCCAGCTCGTCAATTTCATTCGTCAGCTGCAGCTTGGAATGTGTAAGCGAATTTACCTCATTCTGTGCCTGGCTGTACATGTCATTAACCTGGGCCAGCTTGATTTCCATTGCATCATTTTCGGCAACTGCTTCCTGAATTTTAGCATCAAGCTCACTGATTTTTTTGTTCTGCTCGTTAACCTTGCCTTTAGCCTGTTCAAGTGCAGCAGTTGTATCTGCCTTTTCTTGGTTTAAAAGCTTAAGCTCCTGCTGAATTTTTTCCATGCCGAACAAAGCTGTACGCGCACTCTGTGATGCTATTGCCATAACACTGATAGTCAGAACAGCAATAATTGTACCGCCGAGTACCGTAAGTAATATGGACGTATGCTTTGGACGCAAGCCAAATACCGACATTCTTTTTTTGCCTATTTTACTGCCCATTTTATCGGCCAGATAGGCAATCAGGCCACCTACAATGGCCATAATGATAATTAATCTTATACCTACCAAGTACTCACCTCCATGACTTACTCATCCAAGTCTTTTAGGCATTTTTCTTTTTCATCAGATAAACGCCGACACCCAAGCAAAGAATGTTAGGCAATGCGCAGGCCAGTAGCGGCGGCATTGCACCACCCTTGCCCAAACCGGTAGTAAAGGTCATTATTGCATAATAAATAAATATTACGATGATACTGATGCCCAGACCGATAGAAGAGCTGGTACGCTGCTTCTGAGTTCCCAGACAAGCACCAATCATTGCAAAGAAGAAGCTTGCCAGCGGAATATTGATTCTCATAAAGATTTCGCACCACTGACGTGCTGCCGAGGTATGCTGTTCTTCCAGCATGCTGATATATTCGCGTAATTCGCGGATAGTCATTTCCTCAGGCTCCTTTTGCTCCCAGGAAATCTGCTTCGGCGAGAAATTCAAAGGAATAATCTGCTCCTTGAATTTGGCACTGCTTTGTACGCCGTCCTTATCGTCCAGCGCAAAAACATTGCCGTCTACGATACGCCAGCTGCCGTTTTCCCAATAGCCTTCCTTGGCGGTCTGAATACGAGCAATTTTGCCTTTATTAAACTCTTCGATAGTGATATCGGTCATCTTGCCAAGCTTTTCATCAAACTTATTAGCATAGGTAACACGTTGGGTATCACCGCTGATAGTTTTGATGATAATATGATTCTGAGTTGTGGGGCGCGTATTGTGACGAATTTCCTCATTCAGGATTATCGACGCCTTCGCTTTGGAGGTAGGCACTACCTTTTCTGCCCACACCATGGAAAACATGCTGACAAAGAAGCCAACAACCAGCACCGGCGCAACAATACGGTAGTAGCTGACACCGCCGGCCTTCATTGCCGTAATCTCACTGGAACCGGAAAGCTTGCCAAAAGCCATCAGCGCTGCCAGCAGCATAGACATCGGGAAGGTATAGTTGATAACCTCCGGCAGATTATACATAAACAAACGGGCTACAGTCTCCAGCGGAGCACCGTATTTAGTCATGTATTGGGTAATTTTAAACAGCATCGTGCTGGCAATAAAAATACTGGAGAAAGCAGCGATGCCGAAAACGAAGGGGTATAAAAGCTCCTTCAGTACATAACGGTCTAATAATCGTAAGCGCACTTTTCTTCCTCCTGTTACATGCTAAAGTTATCGCCAAGGTAATATTTACGGGCAACAGGGTCATTAGCGATAGTTTCGCTGTCGCCATGCAGTAAAATATGACCTTCAGCCAAAATATAGGCCTTATCAACAATGCTCAGTGTTTCACGGACGTTATGGTCCGTAATCAGCACACCGATGCCGCGCTGTGCCAAATGCGCAATCATGCCCTGGATATCCGCTACGGCAATAGGATCGATGCCGGCAAACGGTTCGTCCAGCAGAATGAAGGCCGGGTCGGTAGCCAGCGCACGGGCAATCTCTACGCGGCGGCGTTCACCGCCGGAAAGCGCCTTGCCCTCGCTCTTGCGCACATGATTCAGACGGAACTCATCCAGCAGAGCGTTCATCTTCGCTTCTCGCTCGGATGCATTCAGATCAGTTGTTTCCAGAATCGCCATGATATTGTCTTCTACCGTCATTTTGCTGAAAATAGAAGCCTCCTGCGGCAGATAGCCGATACCTGCACGCGCTCTTTCGTACATGGGCATTGAGGAAATATCCTTGCCGTCGAGCATCACGGTACCTGCATCAGGCTTTTCGATGCCGACAATCATATAGAAGGTTGTCGTCTTGCCGGCGCCGTTAGGACCGAGCAGGCCTACTACGCTGCCCTGCTCTACGCTGATGCTTACTCCATCAACAACGTGACGGGTATTATAAATTTTTACCAGATTATCTGTTGTTATAACCAAAACTTTGCCCTCCGCTTCTTAGGCTAAAGCTTTATCATCTGCGCCCTGTTTTTCTTTACCGGGCAGCGCAGGCTGCTTTTCCGGAATATAGATAATATCTACATTACCGTCGGCAATAGCCACGTTGGTATTGGTAAGACGCAGTTTATCGCCGGCAACGCTGTTGCCGTTCTGAGTTGCTTTGGCATTGCCGATAAGCTCTACATAACCGCTGTTATCGGTTTTGTAGACTGCACTGTCAGCAGAAGCTGTCAGGCTGCGGGCATCACTGCGGATATCAACACCACCGTATGCATTGGCAACTCCCTGTGCCATATTATAATCAATCTTTGCCGCATTCAGCACACTGCCGTCGCTGTCGGTAAGACGTGCCCAGCCGCCGATTGTTTCGGCAAATTCGCGCGCCTTGTAATAATCAACTCTGTCAGAGCTCAGGCTTTTGCCGCCCTTGGTAATCATGGCACCGCCTACAGCAGACAAATAATTTTCATTATGCACTATAAACTCATTGCACACAATATGTGCATCATCACGGTCGGCAATAACATTGCCGGTTAAAACACCGCTCTTGCTTTTGCTGTTGAATTTGGCATAATCGGCAGTAGCTCTGCCGCCATCCTGCATCAGTACAACATTTCCTTTTGCTACAGCTTCGCCGCTGCCCAGGTCATACTCCAGCTCATCAGCCTGAACGCTGAAATTACCCGGAGCCGCAAAAGCAGTTGCTGTTATGCCTGCTGCCAGCACGGCTGCAGCTATTGTCAGCAGTAATCTATTTTTAGAAGCCATCTTATTCGCCGCCTTTCTCCACTTTAGCATTACCATTAAGCTTAATATGCTTAAAAGCACTGGTAGTTACAGCACTATCCGCAGTTGCGGTATAGGCATCCTTATGCATTTTAAAATGTCCTGTTGCCGTAATAAGCTCTTTTTCCTGATTCCAGCTTATTTTATCGGCATAAAGCTCGCCGCCGGTATTCAGTACAGCCCTAATATTACCCTCTAGGAAAAAGTCATTGCTCTTCATGCCGGCACTGCCTTTATCGGCAGAAATATCGATAAAGCTGCCGTCCGCACGATAAACTTTGCCTTTGATGCCCTTCAGATAGGCTGTGTTTTTAGCCTTATCGTTAACAACCTCTTCTACTGTAAACTCCCACAGCTTTTTGCCATCCTTTTCCCTTTTAACCATACTGTTTTTTAAGGAAGCATTAATCTGCGCTGTAACACCATCACCCGGTTTTACAGTTATAGGTTTATCGCCGCTCAGCATCAGCCAGGCAATAATTGCACCGGCAATTACAATGCCTGCCAATACTGACAGCATTACTTTCTTATTTTTCATCTGGCTGCTTTTCCTCCTCCGGTGGGGTGTATGGTGTATTCCAGCGATGCTGGAACCACAACCAGTTATCAGGATATTCCTTGATTATTTTTTCAACTTCCTGAGTCATTTTCAGGGTAACATTATAATCATCCAGCTTTTGGTCGCCGGTGAATTCATAATGGATAGGGTCGCGTACAATCGCTTTATGGCCATAGCCGTCAGGCTTACGTACTATAAAAATCGGCACAATAGGTGCTTTGAATTTACGGGAAAAATATGCCGGTCCGTTAGGCGTTGATGCCATCTTGCCCAAAAAAGGAACAAAGATACCGTCATAACCGCCATCCTGGTCAGCTATCAGGCCCAGCATACGGCCCTTCTTCATAGCACGCGCACAGCCAAGGATTTCACTTGTACCACGCGAAAAAATTTCCTGGCCTACGCCCTTGCGCAGCTCATTCATAAAATCGCTGTAAACACGGTTAGGCTGCGGTTTTTCTACCGCACTCAGCGGAAAGCCGTTCAGCGCCAGTGCAGCTCCCAGCCATTCCCAGTTATCCATATGGCAGGCCAGCATAACAACGCCATGCTTTTCTTCCAGCGCATCCCACAGAACCTCCGGACGGTCAAAGGTTACCAGACCGCGGATATTGTCCTTGTTCAACGCCGGCATATACATAATTTCCATAAAGGTTATGCCAAGCTTCACAAACAGCGATTTGATTGTAGCCTCGGCCTGCTCCTGACTATAGCCTAAGCGCTCGCGGATAGTTTCCTCTGCACGCACACGCTGCTTTTTGGCAATTTTATGATAGAGGTGGCCCATACCCTTACCGATAACCACAACTGCCTTATAGGGCAGCCAGGAAATTACGGTACTCATTGTTTTTAATAAATAATAAAGCCACATTATTGTCTATCTCCTTGTCCAGCTTGCTCATATGAAGCAACAATTTTTTCCCATTTGTCCTGAGCAGCTAAAATATACTCTATTGCCTCGCGGACAGCACCTCTGCCGCCAGGATTATCCAAACCGATATCAGCTGCATCATACACATCTTCTGCAGCATCATCGGGAGCAAATGTCAGGCCACTCTCGGCAAAGGCCGGCAAATCATTGAGGTCATCACCTACATAAGCAACCTCTTCTACCGACAGTCCGCGCAGCCTTTTCAAGGAACGCAGCGCTTCACGCTTATCCTTAGCGCCTTCGATAATGGTTGTTATACCCAGCTCCTCAGCTCTGCGGTGGATAATCTCGCTTTTGCGTCCGGTAATAATTGCTACATCAAGACCATTGCGCAAAGCACAGCTGATGCCCATGCCATCCTTTGCGTTAAAGCCCTTAAAGCATTCTCCGTCTGCCGCAATATAGATAGTTCCGTCGGTCAGTACGCCGTCAACATCCAAAGCCAGCAGTCTGATTGCTTTAGCTGCTTCTATAAATTCGTCATCCTCATCCTGTGCATCGTCGAACCAGCTGATCATTACACCACTCCCTGTCTTACCAGGTCGGTCATATGCAGCAGGCCTATAACCTTATTATCTTTGTCAATAACAGGCAATACGGTAATCGGTTTCGGTTTATTGCTTTCCATAAGATGCAGAGCCTGCGCTGCCAGCTTGTCTTCGGTAATTGTTTTCGGAGATTTCGTCATCAGCTCGCAAACAGGACGCTGCAGGAAATCAACACCCTTGCTCAGACCGCGGCGGATATCACCATCAGTCAGCACACCCTGCATAATGCCGTCTGCATCCACAACGGATACAGCACCGAGGCCTTTAGCGGTAATAACAAACAAAGCATCCTGTACCTTGGTATCCGCCAGTACAGTCGGGTTCTCCTCGCCTTTATGCATAATGCTGCCTACGGTCAAAAGCAGCTTGCGGCCCAGGCTGCCGCCCGGATGGAAGATAGCAAACTGACTTGCCGTAAAGTTATGCTTTTTAAGCAGCGCCAAGGCCAGCGCATCGCCGTAGGCCAGCGCTGCAGTCGTGCTGCTCGTCGGCGCAAGACCAAGCGGACAGGCCTCCTTGCTGACACCTACATTAAGTACAACGTCGGCATTCTTGCCTAAGGTAGAATCAGGCTTGCCGACCATAGCGATAATCTTGGCACCAATGCGGCGCAAGGACGGCAGGATATTCAAAACCTCACCAGTTTCACCGCTGTTGGAGAGAGCAATAACAACATCGCTTTCCGTAACCATGCCCAGGTCACCGTGAATACCCTCTGCAGGATGCAGATAAAAGGACGGTGTACCGGTGCTGGCTAAGGTTGCAGCCATTTTGCGGCCGATTAGACCGGATTTGCCCATACCGGTAATAACGGTACGCCCCTGGCAGTCCAAAATCAGTTTTACTGCCGCAGCGAAATTTTCATCTACACGCGGCACCAGCTCTAAAATCGCTTCTGCCTCCATGCGCAGAACGTCCTGTGCATGCTTTAGCATTGCTTCCATGTTCTCACCCTACCTTTAGCCACGTACAATCTTGTCAATGGCAAGTACGTCGGTCAATAATTTTTCCAGATTATCCAGCTTAACCATGTTCGGACCATCGCTCAATGCTTCTGCCGGATTATCATGTACCTCTAAGAAAAGAGCATCGATGCCAACAGCAGCAGCAGCACGTGCCATATGCGGAACATATTGGCTCTGGCCGCCGCTGGAGGTACCCTGACCGCCAGGAATCTGTACGCTGTGAGTAGCATCCATAACTACGGGATAACCAAGCTCACGCATAATAGCCAGACCGCGCATATCTGTTACCAGTGTGTTGTAGCCGAAGCTTGCACCACGCTCGGTCAGCATAATGTTATGATTGCTTGCTTCCTCAACCTTTTTGATAACATTCTTCATGTCCCAAGGTGCCAGGAACTGGCCTTTTTTTACATTAACAGTCTTGCCGGTTTTGGCAGCTGCATAAACCAAATCGGTCTGACGGCACAGGAAAGCCGGGATTTGCAGAATATCTACAACCTCGGCAGCCTTTTCAGCCTGCCAGGGCTCGTGGATATCGGTTACTACAGGAACGCCCAGATCCTTTTTAATCTGAGCCAAAAGCTTTAAGCCCTCTTCAATGCCGGGTCCGCGGAAAGAAGCATAAGAGGAACGGTTAGCCTTATCAAAGGAAGCCTTAAATACATAGGGAATGCCCAGCTTGTCGCAGATTGCTTTTGTACGCTGACCAATCATCAGGCTGCGCTCATAGCCTTCGAGCACGCAGGGGCCTGCCATCAGCATCAGGGGATGGCCCTGACCTACTTCATAATTACCAACTTTAACGATTTGCATAAGTATCCTCCAGCTTATTTATTCATTTTAGCAAACAGCTCATTGACTGCTGCCAAATCCTCGGGGGTATCAACACCGATGCCCTGGAAATCGCTTTCCAGAACTTTAATCTTATAACCATTTTCCAGTGCACGCAGCTGCTCCAGGCTTTCCGCTCTTTCCAGCGGTGTCGGCTGCAGTGCTGCATATTTCAGCAGGAAGCTGCGGCGGTAAGCATAAATGCCTACATGCTTATAAACCTTGTAGCCCTCCGGCTTATTGCGCGGATACGGCATCAGGCTGCGTGAGAAGTACAGTGCATAACCGTTAAGATCGGTTACAACCTTTACGGCAGCAGGATTGTTGTAATCCTCCTCGTTCATAGCAACCTTCAATGTTGCCATCTGCAGCTCGCTGTCACCGGTGAAGCATTCAGCCAGACGGTCAATAACCTCAGGCGGAATCATCGGCTCGTCACCCTGTACGTTAACGATAACGTCAACATCAGGATAGTTCAGTGCTACCTCGGCAAGACGGTCGGTGCCGCTCGGATGGTCGGGAGAAGTCATCATAGCTTTGCCGCCAAAGCCGTCCACGGCCTTTTTAACAAGCTCATTATCGGTAGCTACAACTACCTCATCCGGCAGCTTAGCCTGGCAGGCACGCTCATAAACGTGCTGAATCATCGGCTTACCTGCAATCAGGGAAAGCGGTTTGCCCGGAAGACGGGTAGAAGCATAACGTGCGGGAATTACGCATAAAACTTTCATTTTTTATCAAGCTCCTTTTTAATGGCATGATCAATATATTCTTTGAACTTATCCATACCCTCGGTAATGCAGATATCCATGTTCAGGATATACAGAGGAATTTCGCGGGCAGAATAAATAAATTCAGTCGGTATCTTAACAGCATCCTTCGCCGTAGTAACCATCGCTACAGCCTTCAGGCTGCTGGCACGCTCGTTGATGTACTGCATTTCCAGCATACCGTAATCGTGATGGTCGGGATAGCGTACAGCCTCCATGATATTCAAGCCGATGCTGGAGAGCGTCTGCTCGAAGGAGGACGGATTGCCGATTGCGGAAAAGACCATAACATCCTTGCCGCGCAGCTCTTCCAGATCCTTGATATTTTCGGAAATGCCTTTATACCAGTCGGCAATTTCCACAAAGTTTTTCGGATGGTGAATACTTTCTACCACCGGTGCCTTGTCATTATATTTGGCAATAGTATGACGCAGCTGAATGCGGCTCAGCTTGCTGCTCTGGTCGGTTTTTGTCAGCAGAAACAAATCGCCGCGACTCAGGTTTTCGAGCGGCTCACGCAGAGTACCGCGAGGCAGCACGCAGCCGTTGCCAAACATATTCAGCGTATCTACAAGAACTACATCCAGATCGCGTTCCAGCTGCCAGTGCTGATAGCCATCGTCCATAATGATAACCTCAGCATTCAGCTTTTCAACAGCATAACGGCCGGTAACAGCACGGTTTTTGCCGATGATAACAGGAATTCCCGGCAAAGTCTTGGCCATCAGGTAAGCTTCGTCACCTGCTTCATAGGCAGTCATGAAAATCTTATTGCCGTCGGAAACTACGCCCAGCTCCTTGCCCCAATGCGAACGGTAGCCGCGGTTCAGGATAACAACGCGATAGCCCATAGACTTGATAATTGCCGCCATCTTCTGGGCGGTAGGAGTTTTACCGGTGCCGCCGACGGTAATATTACCGATAGAGATAACGCAGCAGTTCAGCTTTTTTCTGTGCAGCAGGCCGCAATTATACATAGACAGCTTGCAGCAAACGCCGAATTCGTATAAATAAGACATGCCACGCAGAACTGCCAGCAACAGCCAGCCGAAGAACGGAGTTTCCGGACCATAGGCAACCTGCATAACATATTGGATAATCGCATCACCGTGACGCAGGCGTCCGCCGCCTTCATCCGTCAGGTTACGCGTATTAATCGGATAGCTTTTGTATTCACGGGCAGGCACAGCAGTTAAATCAAGCAGCTCCTTGAGATAATGGATACTGCGCACATCCGCGCCGCGGTTCTCTTTAATAACCTGCAAAGAAGCTGCACCCATCTGCGCACGACGCTCGTCATTGCCCAGAATATCCAGCATTTCCTTCGTCAGCTCATCATTATTGTTAACCATCTTGCAGGCCTTAACCTTGCTCAACAGTGCATAGGAATCCTTAAAGTTCTGCATGCTCGGGCCGACGAGAATCGGTTTGGCATGGGCAGCAGGCTCCAGTACGTTGTGACCGCCGGTATTGCTGAAGGAACCGCCGACGAAAACAACATCGCCGACAGCATAAATACGTCCCAGCTCACCGATGGTATCGATAATCAGCAAAGGATATTCCTTGCGCTCACCGCTTTCTTCCAGCATCTTGGAACGGAAGCCTGTTTCATAGCCGTAATGGCTTGCCAGCTTGGCAATTTCCTCTGCTCTGGCAGTTTTACGCGGTGCGATAATCAGACGCGCATGCGGATATTTTTCACGAATGCACTTAAAGGATTCAAAGAGCACCTTTTCTTCGCCTGGATGCGTAGAGCCGGCAACGATAATAGGATAATCCTCTTTCAAGCCCAGCTCAAAACGGTATTTCGCCAAATCCTCCGGCGTAACCTCCGCATAGGTCTGGTCAAATTTGGTATTGCCGGTAACAAAGATTTTGCTGCGGTCGGCACCGAGATGCGCAATATAATCGGCATCAATGCTGGACTGCATACAAAAGCGGGTTACGGTATTGAGCATATCATCCCAGATACCATAAAGATATTTGTAATTTTTTACGGATTTTTCGGAGATACGGCCATTTACCATCATTACAGGTATATGGCGTTCACGGATAGCGCGCAGGAAATTAGGCCACAGCTCTGTTTCTACCGGCATAAAGACACCGGGATGAATACGCTTGACCAGAGATTCTGCGACAAACGGTAAATCCAGCGGGAAGTAGATAATAGCATCTGCTTCGGGAATAATCTGCTTGGCCATGTTATAACCGCCTACGGTAAAGGCAGATACCAATACCGGGCGCTCTGGCATTTCCTTGCGGATTTGTTTGACAAGCGGACTGGTGGCAACAATTTCGCCTACGGACGCACCATGAATCCATACGCAGTCCTTGCCGGCAACCTTAGCGATATCCTCTTCATCTACACAACCGAGGCTCTGCTTAAAGCGCAAGGCGAAGCCTTTTTCTGTAAACAGGCGGTAAGTGTAATAGGGGACAATAAAAATTACCAGCACTATTAAAATAAGAATATTGTAGAGTATATACATTTACTAACCTCTTTTCGCCTTACTTGGCTTCCTTGCTGCGATACTGAATCTTATACAGATGCGCGTACAGCCCGTCCATAGCCATCAGCTCATCATGGTTACCCTGCTCGATAAGCTGGCCCTTTTCCAAAACCATAATCTTATCAGCATTTTTAATCGTCGAAAGACGATGCGCAATAACAAAGGACGTTCTGCCTACCATCAGGCGGTCCAGAGCCTCCTGTACCACGCGCTCGCTTTCCGTATCGAGTGCAGAGGTTGCCTCGTCGAGAATCAGAATCTGCGGGTTCTTCAATATTGCCCGGGCAATGGAAATACGCTGACGCTGACCACCGGAAATATTCATACCGCGGTCACCCAGCATTGTTTCATAGCCGTTAGGCAATTGCATAATAAAGTCATGGGCATTCGCAGCCTTCGCTGCAGCCTCTACCTCTTCACGTGTCGCATCAAGACGTCCGTAAAGAATGTTATCATAAACAGAACCGTTGAACAGCACTGTTTCCTGCGGTACAATACCAACCTGCTCACGCAGGGAATCCAGCGTAACCTTGCGGATATCCTGCCCATCAATCGTAATACTGCCATTAGTCGCATCGTAGAAACGCGGCAACAGGCTGGCTACGGTAGACTTACCAGCACCGGAAGGACCGACGAAGGCAATCATTTCGCCGGGCTTAACCTCGAAGGAAACATGGCTGAGCACTTCTTCGTTTTCGTTATAAGCAAAGCTTACATCATTGAAGCGTACATCGCCTTTTACCTTCGGCAGAGCCTTGGCATCAGGTGCATTTTTAATAACCTCAGGCAAATCCAATACGTCGAAAACACGCTGCGCTGCAGCCAATGCCTTCTGAATATTGCCGATAACACGGCTTAAACGTTTAATCGGGTTAGAAATATTAACAGCATAGGTCAGGAAGGCTACCAGAGAGCCTGCGGTAATGCTGCCATTGATAACGCTGTTGCCGCCGTACCAGAGAATAATGGAAACGCCGACAGCCGCAACAAATTCAATCGTCGGGGTGAGCGTTGAAGAAAGCTGCGCATACTTCATGTTGGCGCGGAAGTTGTTCATGTTTTCCTTGTCGAAGCGCTCTACCTCATAGCCTTCGCGCACAAAGGATTTGATAACGCGCGGAGAGGAAGCAACCTCCTGCAGTACAGAGGTAATGTCAGCAGCAGCCTCCTGAATACGGCTGCCGGATTTACGGATGCGCTTACCGAAGCTGTCAATGAAGAACAGTACAACCGGGAAGGTTGCAAAGGTTACGAGGAACAGCTTCCAGTCCAGATACAGCATCATAGCGATAGATACGATAAGAATAACGCTTTCGGTAAACATTTCCACAACGTTTTCTACCATTGCGGACTGCAACGCATTAACGTCGTTAGTAACATAACTCATAATGGTACCGGTTTTATGTTTATCATAAAAGCTCATACTTAAACGCTGCAGCTTTTCAAAAACATCCCTGCGGATATCAATAATCACACGCTGACCGACATAGTTCATCAGGTAGCTTTGTCCGTAATAGGAAACACCGCGGATAATAAAAACAACCACAATGCTGATTACAATATAGTTCAGCATAGATGTATCCTTATCACGCAGAACCTGGTCTACCATGTCCTTGATAACCCAGGGCAGATAAGCAGTACAGCCGGAGGCAATGCCGGTGCAGATAAGCGCTGCCAGCGCACGCATCCAATAGGCTTTAACATATTTCAGTGCTCGAAGGTATAAATTCATTTTCTCTCCTCAGTCATTTTTAAGATTAATTGAGCAACGCGGTTTACCGCACCTGGCTCACCCAGTCTGTGCTTCATATATGCCAAATCGCTTTGCAGCTGTGCCTGACGCTCTGGCTGCAAAAGCTCGACTGCAGTTTTTGCTAATTTTTCCGGGGTGAAGTCCTCCTGCAGCAGCTCCGGCATAATCGTTTTGCCCGCAACAATATTCGGCAGACCGATATTGGGGATGTTGATTACCAGACGCGCGATAAAAGCATTCAATGCGGAAGTACGGTAAACAATAACACTCGGCAGTCTGCACAAAGCAGCCTCCAGCGTTACCGTACCGCTGGTAGCCAGCGCCAGGTCCGCTACGCTGAACAGATCATAGTTATGGCCTTCGATAATTTTTACCTCAATGCCATACGCCGCAATTTTTTCCTGCAGCATAGCAAGCGGAATTGTGTTAGCGCGCGGCATAACAAACTGCACATCAGGCATCTGTTGCTTTAAAAGCTTTGCACCTGCCAGCAGCGTCGGCAGCATTTTTTCAATTTCCATAAGACGGCTGCCGGGCATCAGCAGTACCAGCTTTTTACCGGGCTGCTTGCCGGCCCAGACTTCAGCCTCGGCCTTTGTCATTGTAGGATGTACAATATCCAGCAGCGGATGACCTACAAACTCTACGGGAGCACCTGCTTCCTTATACACATCGTATTCAAAAGGAAAGATGCAGGCAACCTTATCCACTATCTTCGCAACCTTTTTGGCACGGCCCTTGTTCCAGGCCCATGCCGACGGAGCAATATATGATACAACGGGAATTCCTTTATCGTGAGCCAGCTTTGCCAGCTTCATATTAAAACCGGGGTAATCGACAACCACCAGACAGTCCGGCTTGCGTTCGTCCATAATGCGCGCAAAATCACTGCGTAGACGGAATAAATCAGGCAGCTTGCGGATAACCTCTACAAAGCCCATTACGCCGTGATCCTTAATATCCCACAGCACCTCGCCGCCGGCTTGGCGCAGAGCATCGCCGCCCATACCAAAAACCTCGGCCTTGCTATCAAGTTTTTTTATAGCAGCAGTCACAGCAGCTGCATGGATATCGCCAGAGGCTTCTCCGGCAGATATTAATATTTTCGCCATGATGTCTCCTTGCATTTACCTATATATATTCAGTATATATTATAACACAAAAAGCGGCTGACATAAGCTATCAGCCGCTAAGAAATACGAAATTTTTCCGATATTTATTTTACAAGAATGGTAATATTATGCTCATCTGCCAGCGCAATCACCTTTTCGCGCTCCGGAATGATAGTATTACCTGCTTCAATAACAGCTCCTGTAGCACCGGCGTGAATCATTGATTCAATCGTCGTCGTACCGAAACCGGGAATATCAAAGCGTTGGTCCTGCTTCGGCTTGGCAGCCTTGGCTACGATAACGCCGCCCTTGCCTAAAAAACCGCCGCGCAGAATGCAGGCATCAGTGCCTTCAATCGCTTCTACCGCCATAACGGCACGATTTTTTACAACAACGGTCTGACCGATATCCAATCCGCCGATGGCTTTGGCCATCTCAAAACCGAATTCCATATCCGCAAGCTCTGCCTCCGTAGGCTTACGCTTAGTCAGGACACCGGGCGGCGGCAGCAACGGTTTAATCAGCAAGGTCTGATCCATAACCTCAATGCCTTCGTCCTCCAGCTCCTTGACAATCGCATTCATGATAGTATCATCCTTGCGGTCCGGAATGGTAGCCAAAATTTTTATCGCCCGCAGATCAGGAACAATCCTGCCTGCTTTGTACAAAACTTCCTTTGTTACCTTGCCGATCATGGTGACCTTGGTAACCTTATTTTTTTTCAGTGTAGAAATAATCTTGCCGATTTTGCCGATGTTGATATCGTAATAAACATCAACACTGCCGGGCAGCTCCTCGTCAATACCGGGAACAACACCTACAGCGACAACATGGTAACCCAGCTCTTTCGCTGAGCGTGCTACCTCTACCGGCAGATGTCCGACACCTGAAAGTACGCCCAGCACCTCCATAGCCTTAGCCTCTGCGTGTACGGATGATGCCGCGTTCTACATTACGCAGGAAACGCATAAGATGTTCCATGGGCTCAGAGCTTGTCAGCTCCTGCTCCATAGTGCTGATTGCTTCCTGCAGTGGCAGACCGCTGCGATAAAGAATGCGGAAAGCCTTTTTCAGCTCACTGCGTTCCTCTACCGGCATACCTGCGCGGGAAAGACCTACGCTGTTCAGACCGGAAACAAAAGCAGGATCACCGGCGCAAATCATGAACGGAGGAACATCCTGGGTTACACGTGCCATACCGCCGATCATTACGTTACGGCCAATCTTGCAGAACTGGTGTACCGCAGACAAACCGCCGATAACAGCACGGTCCTCAACGATAACGTGACCTGCAAGTGTTGCAACGTTAGACATAATAACATTATTGCCCACGATGCAGTTATGTGCAACGTGAGTATAGGCCATCATCAGGATGTTATTGCCGATACGGGTTTCGTTGCCTTCACCGCATGCACGGTGAACAGTGCAGCATTCACGGAAGCTGCCGCCGTCACCGATAATAGTATAGCTTTTTTCACCTACAAATTTTAAATCCTGCGGTACCGCACCAATAGAGCAGCCTGGGAAAAAGTGGCAATTCTTGCCGATTTTAGTATATGGATGGATAGTCACATGCGCACCAATCACGCAGCCGTCGCCAATCTCCGTATCTTCGTCGATGACAGCATAAGGACCTACGCTTACGTCCTTGCCGATTTTAGCAGACGGATGAATGATTGCAGTTTCATGGATACCACTAGTTGGCATAATAACCGAACTCATTATTATCACTCCCCAAATAAGATATTAATCAAGCAATTAAATATAAATATAATACTATAATCACAGGTATCCACGATTTTTAACACTACAAAAATCACAGTTATATGAATTTAGCATTAATTTTAGCTGTATTGCTCGCTTATTCTACCAATTACAGCTTTTTTGTATTTTGCTGATTAATTTTCTTTCGGGTCCATAATAGCAAAGGTGCAATCGCATTCGCAGGCAACCTTGCCGTCAACCTTACCTTCGCAATGAATGATACCCATGCTGCCGCGCATAATTTTAGTTACCTCAGCGGTGGTTACAACCTGATCACCGGGCACAACCTGCTTGCGGAAGCGTACATTGTCTATTTTAGCGAAAACAGCAATCTTGCCGCGGTTTTCTTCCGGATACAGCATAGCAACGCCGCCAACCTGAGCCATAGCCTCAATCAGCAGAACGCCGGGCATAATCGGTTCATTAGGGAAATGACCTAAGAACTGCATTTCATTAGCGGTAATATTTTTAATACCTACTGCGCGCTTCATAGGCTCAACTTCCAGAATGCGGTCAACCAAAAGCATCGGATAACGATGCGGCAGAATCTTTTTAATTTCGTTAATATCTAATACTGTCATTTATTACTCCCCCTTTGTTCTGTAAGCCTGAATTTGTTTAGCGATTTGCGAATTAAAGGCATGTCCTGTTTTTACGGCAATAACATGTGCTTTAATCGGTCCCAGCAGATACAAATCGCCAATGGCATCAAGAATCTTGTGTCTGATCAGTTCATCGTCAAAACGCGGCACAGAAAGAATTTTTTCATCATCAAAAACAACTACATTCTCTAACGAACCGCCAAGGCCCAGTCCCATCTTACGCAGCATTTCCAGCTCGGAAGTAAAAGCAACTGTTCTGGCAGCCATAATATCCTTTTTAAAGCTCTCCTTATCGAGCAGGATATCGAAATACTGGGTTCCCAGCATCGGATGACTGTTGATGGATGTAAAAGAAATTCTGTAGCCGTCATAAGGTAAAATAACGATATAACGGTCATTGTCATAAACGGAAAATGCTTTATCAACGGCATATATATGACGTTCTGCCTCCTGCTGCACCGGTTCTGCTTTTTCAATCAGCTCGCAGAAAACCTTAGCACTGCCATCGGTTACCGGCGGTTCCGGGGAAGACATTTCAATACGGATATTGTCAATCGCCATCATAGACAGCGCACCCATAAGATGCTCAACTGTAAAAACCTCAGCACCGTTTGCACTAAGTGTTGTTGCCTTTACCGTGGAGCTTACATTCTCCGGCAAAGCTTTTATTTCCGGTCTGCCCGGTAAATCGGTACGGACGAAGACAATGCCTGTGTCAGTCTCTGCAGGCTTTAGTGTCATCAGTACATCCTTGCCGGAATGCAGACCAATGCCTGAATAGGATACCTCTTTAGCAATTGTATGCTGGTATTCCTTTTTTTGCTCGGTCATTTTGCTCCTCCTTTATCAAATTTATTTTTTTCTGCCAAAACGTTGGCGTCCGTCTTTCCAACGGTCATGCACCCAGAACCACATTTCCGGATGCGCAATAATCTCATGCTCCAGTATTGTCACCAGCTCACGGGTTACAGCATAAAAATCCTGCTCCTTGTTTTTTGTTTTCGGGGTGTACAGGGGAGGATAAATTTTAGCCGTACAAGTGCCATCTGTATTGTTGTGCAGAAATATCGGTAAAATCGGTGAACCGTAAATACGCGAAAGTGCCGCCGGTCCCATAGGGATAACAGAATCCTTGCCGAACAGGTCAATGCGTACGCCATCGTTGTTCGTATCCTGGTCATAAAGGATGCCCAGAAGATTTTTTTCGCGCAGCATACGGCTGATAGCCAGCAGGCCATGCTCGCCACGGTTATAGGTAACCTTCTGTCCCACCATCTGGCGGAATTCATTGATAAGCTTATCCATATGACCGTTGTTCTGCTTACGGGTAATAGACAGCATAGGATAACCATGCAGCGCTACGGTAGCGCCCAAAAGCTCCCAGTTGCCATAGTGGCCTGTAGCCATGATGACGCCCTTGCCCTGAGCATAAGCAGCCTCCAGATATTCCAGGCCTTCTACCTTTACCTTCTTGTCAATATTATCCTTATTCAGCAGCGGGAAACGCATAACCTCAACGACCATACGGCCGAAGCGGTGCAGACTGTCTGCAGCGATTTCCGCAGCTCTTGCTTCATCAACCCCCAGGCATTCGCGGATATTGGCCTCTGCCATCTGCATACGCCAGCGCGGTACAACCGCCACTGCTACGCTGCCCAGAAATTTTGCCACCAGCTTGCGCAGCCACATGGGGGAGATGCACATAAATTTACTAAAAAGCTTGACTATATAATAACCTAACAAGCTTTCACCACCCTATTATTTTTTCAGCTCTGCCAATTCCTTTTCCAGAGCTTTGACGCGCTTGAGCATGTCGCCCACCTTACGCAGATTTGCTTCCTGACGCAGCCATTCCTTCATAGGCATTGCAGGGAAGCCGCCCATAACGGAATTGTCAGGAACGTTATTGGTAATACCCGTTTTGCCGCCAAAGACGCAGTTGCTGCCGATGGTAATATGACCGACAGTACCAACCTGACCGGCAAAGGTAACATTGTTGCCTACGGTTACGCTGCCGGAGATGCCTACATGAGCAACAACCAGGCAGTTTTCACCTAAGATATCGTTATGGCCGAGATGTACCAGGTTATCAATCTTGGTTCCCTTGCCAACGATAGTGCTGTCAACGGTAGCACGGTCGATACAGGTATTGTTGCCAATCTCTACATCATCCTGCAGCACTACATTACCGGTCTGCAGCACCTTGCTGTGCTTGCCGTTTTGGGTAATATAGCCAAAGCCGTCGCCGCCGATTACAGAACCGGACTGCAGAATAACTCTGTCACCCAGTACACAGTCCTCACGGATAGTGGTATTAGGATAAATAGTACAATCCTTGCCCATTTTTACGCGCTTGCCGACATAAGCATGCGGATAGATTACGCAGCCGTCGCCGATTTCGGCATCATCCTCAACAACAGCAAAGGGCTGAATAGCAACATTGCTGCCGATTTTTGCCTTCTTGGATACATAAGCATAAGGACTGATAACACGCTCAACCTCTTCCTGCGGACGGAACAGCTCCAGCAGTGCGGCAAAGGCTGCACGCGGGTTGGCAACTCTGATAACCGGGCGTCCGTCAAGCTCCGGATCCTCGGGACTGAGAACCATTACGCCGGCCTTGCTGAGATGACAGTGCTCTACATGCGGCGGCACCGCAAAGGAAATATCCTTCGGTCCTGCCTCAACCAGTCCGTTAACGCCGGTAATGCGCAATTCGGGGTTATCATGCTCTACCGTGCCTTTTAAAAATTCTGCTAATTCTTGTACACTCTTCTCCATTTCATACCTCCACCATAAAGCCGCTTACGCAAAAAGCGGACGGACTATCCGCCCGCTTCAGGGTGCTGCTTATTTCATTTTTGCAATTACGTCACCGGTAACATCGGTACCGCCCTGAGGAACGGCACGCTTGTCTAAAATAGCGCCCAGCTTTTTCTCGTCGGCAACTTGCTTCAGAGCAGTATCCAGACTTGCCTTCAGCTTATTTTGAGCCTCGCTTTGAATCAGCTTGGCTTTAGCGCCGTAATCTTCGGCAACCTTTTTGGCATCATCGCCGGTTTTACCTGCCATATCCTTATCCATCTGGGTTTTCAGATCGGTCATTTTTTTAGTTACATCTTCCTGAGTGGTTTTTACGATAGGAGCTTCAGCTTCAATCTTGCTCATATCAACAGTACCAAAATCGGAATTACGTCCGCTGCAGCCGAAAGTAAACATAGATGCTGCAATCATCAGACCGGCAATAATTTTTTTCATAATTTTTAACCTCACTTAATTATAGCTCATATCAGGCCCGGGCACTTAACAATGTCATGCCTTTTTCAAGGCCTTGATTATAGCAGCGGTAATATCCTCTGCCTTCATATTAACTCTAAACTTATTGAAAACAATAGTATAGCCGCGCTCATGCGCCAGCTTCACAGCCTGGCTTTCGATATCCTGATTGATTTGCTTCTTCAGGCTATCGTTCTTTTCCTGCTGCTTATCAATTTCTCTGTCTATAATACTCAGTGCATTATTTAAAGCCTTCGGTGCCGCGTCAAGCATTTCCTTGTCGCGTTCCTCCGGTGATTTAAGCTGCTGCATAGCCTGAGCATGCTGCTGCTGCGCCATATCGCGCATCCGCTGCTCGGCCTCTGCCTTGTACGGCAGTACCTTGGCATCAACCAGACGGCGTTTTTCCGCCTGCAGCTCGGCAATCTGCGCACCACGCTCTTTCTGCAGCTCCTGCAGCTGTTTTTCAACGGCCTGACGTTCATCAGGCTTCATTTTAACAGCCTCCAGGATAGCCCGCAGATTAAATAATTTAAGCTTATAGGCTTCTTCAACATTCTTTTTGCGTTCTGCCAGCTGATTGTCAGCTTCTGCCTCAGCCTGTGCCACAAACTTCTGCAGCTTGGCATTTTCAATCTCCCTCTGTTCTACCATACGGGTATTGAAATCAGCCTCCATAAAGCTTTGCTGGCTGAGCTGCCGCAGACTGCGCAGCTTATTCAGGCTGCTTAGCTGCGCCTTAGCCAGCTCTTCCTGACCTTTACGCTTATTAAGCAGATCCTGCAAAATTTTTTCGCCCTGCTCCAGCTTAGCATACTGAGGATGAGCACTTACAGCCTGCTCCCAGTTGATAACAGCAATTTTTTCCTGCGGTCCCCGGACATTGGTACTGCATGCCGAAATCAGCAGAGCAGCTGCAATAATAGCACTTATTTTTACCAGCTTGTTCTTCTTCATGCCTGCCTCCAATAACATTGCTGTCCATCCGTAAATACCGCGCAAGGCAATCTGCCAACTTCAGAGCAGCAACGCTGCAGAAGCTGTTATTTGCCTGCCTGCATAGCCTTGGCAACCTCGTCGGTAATATCTACACCGCCGAAAACAACAGTGTTCTTATCTACTACAACTGCCAAACCTTTTTTGTCAGCAATCTTTTTGATGCTGGCTTCGATTTTCTTCAGCACAGGGTCCATCAGCTCTTTTTGTTTGTTGGCCAGACGTTCCTGAGTCTGAGTATAATACTTTCTCTTTTCTGCCTCGTTCATAGTCTTGCTTTTCTCATTGAAATCCTTTTGGGCAGATTCGATTTCTTTGTTCATAGCTTCGTTAACTTTGCTCAGATCCGGGCTTTGTGCTACCAGCATCTGATAGTTGACTACACCGATAGCGGATTCGCTGGAAGCGGCAAAAGCACTCTTGCCTACACCGCTCTGCGTTACGGAAAGCGCAAAGCAGCCCAATACGAAAATCGCTGCTACAAACAAGGAGATCAGCTTTACATTTTTAGGGTTACGCAATTTCTGCATCATAATCTAAATCCCTACCTTCTTTTCCTCATACAAAAATTCAGAAGCTACAACAGCAGAAAACAGCAGCAAGCTGCCGTCATCCGTTTTTGTACTGTCTGTTGCAATAATATATCTTATTATATCAGCCTGCGCTAATTCTTTCAAGAATTGCTAGAGATTTCCTATAAGACGCAGGTAAAATTCACTGCCGCCGTAAACATATTCCGCGCTGAGGAACTCATGAATGCGGTAGCGCACCGCAAATTCATTACGGTTATCACCGGAAAAATGCTCGGCCCGCAAACGCCATTTAGGACTCAGGCTGTACTCCAGGCGATAATTGTTGTCGCCTATCGGTATCCGCCGTACGTAGCTCCAGCCGCTCTTGCCCCAATAATGCGTATAACCTGTGCCGAAGCGCCATTGGACGTCATCCAGGATAACCTCCGCCTCGCCGAAAATCTCATCGCGCGGCGAAATCATTTTACCAAGATGGGCCTTGCCGGAAAGGTTTTCCTTATTGCGGCCGATGTCGCCATAGCCCTCAAACCAGATTTTATAATCATCCGATTCAATCATAATATTTACGCCGAGATCAGCACCGGGCGTAATTTTAACCTCCGGGCGCAGCTGATAATTTTTTACTTCCGGCTCAGTCATGAGCTTCTCTAAAAGCTGCTGCTCCAGCTCCTGGCGATGCCTTTGCACATAAGCAACAGGTAGTCCGCGCAGCTTGTCGCATTCGCCGGCATATTTATACTTCATCTGCATCAAAAGCACATTAGGAATAGCCTCGCTGCGTAATTCATAGCGGATATTACGCACCAGCTGGCCTACGGGATAGATAACTACCTGCACTACCGTGCGTCCGTCCTCCTGCAGCACATCCACCGCCGGCTTAAATTCCGGCAGCTGTGCCTGCACCTCGCTGCGTACCAGCTTGCGCAGTACGCCGCCGGCCCAATCGCCTGCATCCACCGATGCACCGCTGATAGCCTGCTCCAGCTGAGCATGCAGCGCAGGAATGCGCCGCTCCAGCAGCATCGCCGTCTGCGGCTCTACTCCTGAAAACTGCAAATCGATAAGCGGCTTTTCGATAACCTTATTCCAAGGACGTGCGTACAGCTTCACCTGTGTAGTTTCGCCTACATCCAGCTTAACATCGGTAAGCTCGTAGCCGGTGAATACCCTGTCGCCGATTTCCGTCAGCAGGCGGGCATAGTCCTCCCCGGCCGCGGCAATCATTGCCGTATCCTTATCAATAAACAGCTGGTCCGCCACCACCTGCATGCTGCTGCTCATCTTCTGCAGCAGCAATTGGCTGGTGCCGCCGTTAGTATCTATAACTTGTACTTCTACACTGTTAACCGGTGCAGAAAAAGCATGCTGCAATGGCAAGATGCTTGTCATTGCAGCACAGAACAGAATCTTATTCAGCTTCATAGCCTAAATATTCTCCGCAAAATCAGAACTGTCCACCAAAGCTGAAGTGGAACTTGCCACCATCCTCGCCGTAGCCATAGTCCAGCTTAACCGGTCCCAGCGGAGAGTTGATACGCAGACCTACGCCGTAGCTGTTCTTGAGCAGTCCCATATCAAATTCATCCTCATGGCGTTTATCCCATGCATAACCGTTATCGGTAAAGAGTACGCCCTGAACCTTCTTGACAATCGGGAAGCGGTATTCCAGAGTTGCCTTCAGCATGCTGTTGCCGCGGAACTGGTCATCCTCATAGCCGCGCAGAGTATCACTGCCGCCCATGGTGAAGCGTTGAGACAACGGCATATCGCCGCTTGCATAGCCTGCGCCCAGGTTCAGTGCCCAAACGCTCTCGCCGCCTGCACGATAGTAGTAGCGCCAGTCAGCGGTCCATTTGGTGAAGTCAAAATCGCCTCCCATGCCGCCGGCCCATTCTACGCTGTAGCCGATGCGCTTGCCTTCATGCGGATCATAGATGTTGTCGCGGGAATCATATACACGGCCGAAGGTAATACTGCGGGTAACACCGAAGTTTTCCTTGCGACGCTCAGCGGCAGTTTTAGGCATCCAGTCTTCGTATTTATCACTTTTTGTAATAGTTCCGTCCTCATTTTTTTTGTAGAACTGATCCTCATAATACTGGTTCGGATCATTTTCGTAGCCGTCAGCTTCGCCCTTGTAGATATCATCACGGTTTTTGATTGTGATGTAGTTGCTGACAAATTCATTATGAGTTCTGCGGCTGAAGGTAATTTCCTGACCGCGACGCTTTTTGTCGTAGCGGGCAATTTCGTCACCGTCGATATTGTAATCGGCATATTCGTTGGTGATATCGTAAAGGTTAATAGTAGCACTGGTTTCCTTGTCATCCAGCCAGGGGCGGGTATAGCTGAAGTCATAGTTCTTGTTATCCTCGCCGCCGAACTCCCAACGCAGGTTAATCTTGTCACCGATACCGCGGAAGTTCTTATCGCCGATGGAAACCATGCCTACAAAGCCGTCAGCATTGCTGTAGCCTGCGCCGATGCCGAAGGTACCAGTGTTCATTTCAACTACGGAAATTTCTACTTCAACACCGTTCGGCTCACGGCCCGGATTCAGCTTAATATTAACGTCTTCAAAATAGCCCAGGTTATATACGCGCTGCATGCTACGGCGGGCAGCCTTGGCATTGAAGGGCTCGCCTTTTTTCAACTTCATTTCACGGGTAACAACATAATCCTTGGTTTTTACGTTGCCCTTAACCTTGAAGCCCTCAACAACGCCTTCGTTGACAGCAACCTTCAGAGTACCGTCCTTTTCCATATGCACGTCGGTAACACGCGCCAGAATGTAGCCGTTGGAACGGTATTCCTCTTCCAGCTTCTGTACGCATTTATTAATATCCTTCAGGTTGGCGATTTTGCCCTGCTCCAGGTCAAAAAAGCTTGCAACCCTTTGCTTGTTCAATACAGTGTTGCCTTCAACATCTGTTTTTTGGTATACAGGGTTTTCCATAACATGGTAAATTACCTGTACACCTTCCGGTACCGTCTTGAATTCCGGACGCAGGTCATAGAACCAGCCCAGATCATAAATAGCGCTCAAATCCTCGCTCAGGCCTGCTTCGGTAAACTGCATGCCGGGTTTGGTTTTCAGAGCAGCGGCAATTTCAGCCTCAGGCACAGCAACATTACCCTCAATAATCTGCTTGGTAATGGTCTTACCGATATAAGGAGCCAGCTTGTTTTCCTCCTGATGGGATGACGGTGCAGTCTGCGTTACAGAGGTATCAGCACCCATAGCAGGTGTCTGAATTTCTTCGGCATAGACAGGTGCGGCCAGCATCATTGCTGTCAGGCCTACTGTCAGAGGCCGCCATAATTTTTGTTTCTTCAATTGATATTCCTCCTCATATTTCATTTAGAGTTACTCAACTCAACTCGCGCTGACTGCACTAATTTGTGCATATCGGCTTTAGATATAGTAACACGGTCGGGAGCACCTTGTTTCTCCTGTACCGGTGTATCCTTAGCTTGCTGCTTCTGTATAGCTGCAGTCTTGGGCACCGCAGCCTGCACCGGTATTTTCTGCTCCGGCTTGACCACAGGTGCTGACACAGGCGGCGGCAACACGGCCTGCGCCTTCGCGCGGTAATGGTTTCTGGCAAAGCACCAGCCGCCGAAACCGGCAACTACCAGCAAAACAGCTGCACAGCCTGCCAGAACCTGCCGGTTCCAGCTCCAGGGGCGGTCCTTCTTCCGACGCAGATTTTTCAGCTCAGCCTCCGCCAGCATCAAATCAAGCTCGCCCCGTATATCCTTATTATCCATAAAGCTTTGCTCCGCCTTATCCAGACTGCTCTTTATGCAGCGGATGCGTTGAAACAATGTACGGCTTGACTGCGTCATGCTTTTACCCCTTTCTGTGCATAATTGTTTTTAATAACTATGTCTTATATAATCGTCTGCTGCCTTGAGTTTTCACAAGTCATTTCAGATGATTACAACAGATTTAGTAAAGCTAACTTGCATTTTCGCTTTTTTTCGTTATTTATCAGCCTAAATACTATTCCTTATTAAATTCATGTATAAAGCGGGAAAGCATACCGCGGATACGGCGCACCCCCTGCTTCTGCAGGCGGTAAACATAACCGAGGCTTACATCAATAGCATCGGCAACTGCCTGCGCCGGCCTGTCCTCCAAGTACATTCCCTGCAGCACCTGCTGCTCCTTCAGCGGCAGACGATCCATCGCCTGCGCCACCTTTTCGCAGAGCAGATGCTGTTCCGTCACCTCGCTGGGAGATGCCAGCTCCGACGGCAGAGCATCACTTAAGGTAAAGCCCTTGGACAGTTCACTGTCCAGATAAAGCATGCCCTTATCCGTGCTGTGCCGCAGATAATCTACCATGCTTCCTCTGATACGGTATGAGGCAAACAGGCTGAAGGCTACCTGACGCTTATAATCATAGCTTTCCGCCGCTTCCAGCAGTCCCACCATGCCTTCCTGAATCAGCTCCATTGTATCGGCCTCAGGCAGCCTGAAGCTCGACGCAATTTTGAAAACCAACGGCTGGTAAGCTGTCATCAGGCGCTGATGCGCTGCTTCGTCACCGGTAGCGTCACGCCGCCAAAGCTCCAGCTCTTCTTCCTGCTCCAGCAGCGAAGTCTTGCGTAGCTCTTCCAGATATCCTTGCAGCATCTGTTCACCTCCTCTCGTAAAATATTCTTTGCTTAGAACGAAATCTTATATTCCAAGCCATACCAGTCCTTCGGTTCCTTCGACATATCGTAGCTGCGTGAATAAGTGATATTCATGTGCTTACTGATATCGTACTGTCCGAAAATGCTTCTGTCAACAGCATCAAAGCTTGTTGTATAACCAATCATAAAATTATTATTAAGATATTTGCTTACTAAAACATTATACTGGTTTTTCTCATCTTCCGTCAACTCTTTATTACGGTCATAAGCGCTTTCAAAGCCGATACCGGAGCGTGTTTTGCCGGTGTAGATACGGAACTGGTCAAGTCCCAATGTCTGTTTGACAAACATCTCCACATCACCAAGCACTGTCATCTGCAGGCCGACAGTCATCAGATTTGCCATATCATCACCGGTAACCTCGTTACTGCCTGCACTTTCACGCTGCAGCGTCAGCATACGCACAATCGTATTTTGTGTCAGCGGCGGATCACTTGTCAGCTGCAAATCCATTTCGCTTACGGGGCCGTTAATCTTCATAAAGATATTATAACGGCTGAAGCGCGCTGTGCTGTCCAGATTTACGTTCGGCAGGAAGCTGCCGGGATCAACCCATACCAGACCGGCCTGATTCAGCTTAAAGTCTGTACGCAGATATTTTACAGTACCCTTATCAGCCTTAATCGTGCCGTCAATCATCGGGAAGACTGTGCTGCCCTTGATATCAATACCGCCCTTCAGCCAGATATCATACAGATAGCTGTTGTACAGATGTACCTTCGGGCCCAGTACAAGCTTCATATCGAGGCCTATGTTGCTATCGCCCTCACCCAGCTCGGGCACTGTCGGCATATTAATAAGAACATCATCCAGACGCAGACTGCCGGCAAGCCGCGGGCGGAAGGCCATCGGCGGTGCAACATTGCCCTTACGATTTTTCATATCCGGATATTGCTCCGGCTGCAAGGTTACATCACTCGTAATCGTACCGGTGAAAATCTTAGATGCCAGCTGCGCCTTATCAGCCTTGATATGCAGACTGTAGGCTGTATCAGCATCGGTATGCAATGCATAGCTGCCTTCGGCACTGAGCGTGCCCTTGCCTAATTTAGCAGAAAGATTCTTCAGCTGTACAGTATTGCCGTTAAACAGCACATCCAGATTAATATCATCAAAAACAGTATTTATATATTTAACCTTAACACTGCCACCGGCAATTTTTACCGAACCGAACATCAACGGCTCCTCCAGCGTACCGGCAAGACGGATTTTACCCTGTGTATCGCCTACGCCCCATTCAACCATTTTAGTAAGCGCCGGCAAAATTCCCAGGCGCGCCTTATCCAGATCCATCACAATATTCATCTGTGCATCAGGATTATGGCGCTGCTTTTTATCGCGGAACAAATCCAGCGGAATATCACCCGCTGCGCTGACGCCGTAAGCATCCTTAGTGGCAATCAGCTGCTGTAGCTTAATATTATCGTCGGCCAGTGCCAGCATTGCAGTCATGTCGTCCACACTTACGCCGGCAACAGAACCGTTGGCAATTTCCAGCGAAGCTGTGCCCTGAGGATTATCAAAGCTGCCATGCACCTGCACCAGCATATCCGTTTCGCCTTTAATTTCCAGCGGGTCCTTCATGACTGCGGTAACGATTGCCGGATTAGCCTTAACTGCGGCCACCTCTACATCCAGCAGCTTTTTCTTAAAGTCAACAGAACCGCCGACAGCGATAATTCCTCTATCGCTTACGCCGTCCTGCTCCTGCAGTCTGACATTGTCAAAATGCAGTACGCCGCCCTTATCCACGCGTCCGTCAAAACGCATGTGGGCATAATTAAGATCATGAATTTTTACATTATCGGCTGCAGCCGTAATCTTGACGCCTTCACCGTGGCCTTTGTAGCTGAACAGCAGCTGTCCCTGCATTAGGCCGTTAATATCGTAATCCTGACGTGCCATACGCAGCAGGCCGCCGATATCACCCCAAATATTTTCCACCTTGCCCTCAATATAATGCTGTACAAGGTTGAGATTAAGGTCTGCACTGTATAAGCCGTAATTGACAGGATCGTCACGATAAGGCTGCTTAAAGGAAGCATTCAGCTTGTTCTTATCACGTCCGTTGCTGGCAAGCGTTCCTTCCAGCTCCGTCAAAGCTTCGCCATTAACAGTTATCTTTTCACTGCTGACTTCGCCGTCAAAGAAGGGAGCTGTGAGCGTACCGCTCAGATGTCCCTTAGCATTAAGCTTGCCGCCCAAATCGACTGTATCATCACTTATCGGCAAATGCTCCAGACCAACATTCTTGGCATCCATAACAAAGTTCAGTCTGCGGTCTGCCGTCATGGTGCCATCCAAGGTCAGGCTGCCGTAAAAGGCATTGACTACAAAATCCTGCAATCTCAGCAGGCCGTCCTCATAAGCATAATGACCGCTGATATTATTAAACAGCTGCTTGGCGGCACTGCCGTCGGCAGCATGCACCTCGCCATGAATATAAGGATGGCTGAGGCTGCCCTTTATCTGCATAGTATTATCAAGATTACCGGTAACTATATCAGGCTTGCCCACAAGCACCATCAGCGGCTCAATGCGCACATTCTTCGTTGTCAGCATAAGGTCCGCCACAGGCTCTGCACCCTGCAGGTTAACGGTACCGTTAAGAATATGCTGTCCCTGAGCCATATGTGCGGTAAAATCCTTAAAGCCCAGGATATTATCCTTCATTCTGATAATGCCATGCGCTTCATTAAGCTTCTGCGACATAAATTCAGCCTGCGCCAGCTGTACCATACCGGAAAACTCGGGAGCATCCAGCGTACCGCCGACATCAAAGCCGGTAGAGCACAGTCCGCGTCCGTCCTGACCTGCTGCAGCCAGCACAGGATCAATCGGAAAATCTGCCATACGTCCGTGCACAGCCAAAGCACCATCCTTAGCCACGCGTCCTTGGGCAGCCAAGGTACCGCCGCCTTCGGCAAAAAAGCTGAGGTCGTCAATATTAAGACCCTTGCTGTCATAGCTTCCGTCAAAAGCCAGACGGTTAAGCTTCAGGCTGCGCCAGCTGATATCCATTGTATCGGCAGCAGCGTGCAGCGTAAGCTTGTCCTGCACCAGCTTGGCCAGAACAGCCAGCTTACCGTTAATATGCACCTGCTCCTGCTGTTTGCCGGGCAGGCTCTGCGTAACCTGCTGCAGCTGTGCGTCTGCCGTCAGTACCTGCTCCTTAAGGTCATACGTACCGTTAGCGGTAATCGTACCGCCGCCGTATTGCGCGCTCACATCATGCAGCTGCACCACGTCCTTAGACACATCAAACGGCACACGCAGCTTTTCCGCCTTATAGCCTTTATAGGCCAAGGCATCACTGCTCAGCACGCCAAAGCCTGAAGGAGAATCGGTGTTGCGCAAATCCGCTTCACCCTCCAGGTGTAGCTTCTGCCCGTCAACCAGAGCGTCAATACTGCTGACGCTGACAAGGTTTTCATCCGCGCGTACCAGACCGTCAAGCTGCAGGCTGTGCTGCTCGCCTGCCAGGCTCAGCTTACCGCTGAGTGCTGCCAGCTTCACTTCACCGCTAAAGCGCTGCTTGCCGTTCTTATTCACATAAATCAGAGCGAGCTTGCCTAAGCCGCCCTGCAGCTCATCGACATTACCGTATTGCTTAGCCAAAGCAGCATAGGGTGCCAGCGCCAGCTTGTCGCCGGTCAGCTTCATGCGGCCCTCGCCCTTGGTAGTCATCGTGCCGGCCAGCTTCAGCTTATCAGCACCGCTTGTCACAGACAAATCCACGGCAAAATCAGGATTGGCACCGCCGTTGATATTGCCTTCCACGCCAAACTGCCACTTGCCCTGCGGCATAGTTACCACCAGCTCGCCCTTGTCTACCGCCAGCGTACCGTAAAAAGGCGTTTCCTCAGAATCCGACGGCTTCAGCAGATTCTGCATATTCCATTTATTTTTGTCATTCATTGTGAGATATATTTTCGGGCGCATCACATCAATCCTGCTCAGCGCACGCTCAGGCTTCTGCATTGCCAGCCAGGGTCGCAGCGTAAGCACAGTACGCGGCAGCTCGGCCACCTTCTCGCCCTTGGCATCCTTTACGACAACGTCCGTCAGCTCGGCCGTCAGGCCGCCTTCCCATTTCAGGCCGCCGATAGAAACACTGCCATTGATATATTCCGCTGCCAGCTGCTGCATTTGCGGTATGGCCTGCTTAATATACTTAGGCATTACCGTATGCACTAAAAAGATGTGGCCTGCCGCAAGCAGTATGATTAACGCTCCAACAAATTGTAGATATTTTTTCATGACACTTCACCATTCAATAGTTTAACAAAATTCTATGACAAAAATATGACAAGACTGTTTTTTATATACTTCGACTTTTATTTATTCGACATTAGCAGAAAACATCCTCTTATTGAGAAGAAATTTCTTTTATCCGCTGAAATCTCGGCTAAAGCCGCATAAAAAAGCCGGTGAGTTTTATGCCCCACCGGCCTGATTGTGTCACTGTTTATTAAATTTACGCCTTAATTATTTGGCAGCTTCTTCAGTTGCTTTTGCTGCTTCGGCAGTTTTGGCAGCCTGTACCTTTACGGCAGTAGCAGGATTGCTCATCGGTACGCCGATAGAGGTTTCCAAAGCGGTCTTGGAGGTGTTATAATCATACAAAGCCTGCGTATAGTTGGTCTTAGCCTTAGTAAGCGCAACCTGAGCATCAAGCACATCAGTGTTGGTGCCTACGCCGGACATATAACGCAGTTGGGCAATGCGGTAATCCTCATCAGCCTGCTCCACAGCCAGCTTAGTATTGCCGATACGTTTTTCTGCTTCACGCAGACTCAGATAATTATTACGTACGTCAAGATTTACGCTGTCCACAGTATCGCGATAGGTTTCCTCCGCATTCTTCAAATCAGCCTCAGCACCATGAATCTTCGACAAGGTTACGCCGGTATCGAAAACGTTCATTTCGACGCTCACACCAACGCCCCAATTGCCATTCTCATCACCAGGCCAGTTAGTATCACTCCAGGACTGGCTGGCGCTGGCAGCCACCTGTGGCATATGACCGCTGCGAGCAACCTTCAAAGCCCCCTTATAAGCCTCAACATTTTGTTTAGCCTGTTCTAATTCAGGACGATGCTCTGCTGCATAAGCAAGGCAATCCTCCATGGTTCTGTCATAAGCAGTATAAACAAGAATATTATCGAGCTTTAAATTTGTATCCATCGGCAGACCAACAATTCTATTCAAGCTAGCCTCTGCAAGCTGATATTGGTTTTCTGCCTTAATCAAATCCTGCTTAGCATCTGCCAGCTCCACCTGAGAACGCAGTACATCGGCCTTAGCAACAACGCCAACGTCATACTGTGCCTGAACATTTTTCAGATGGTCCTCCAGACGGGTAACGGATTCCGCACTGAGCTTTTGCATATTATCTGCTTGCAGCATATCAAAGTAACCACTGGTAACGGTAGAACGCATCTCATTATAAGTACGTTGTACGCCAATTTCATTATACTTGAAATTAGCCTTAGCCTTTTGAATTTGACCGCTTAATTTACCACCAGTAAAAATCGGCAGAGAAGCAGTCAGACCATTAGAATGTTTATTAGCGATACCTTTGCCGGCATTAACTCTGTCGTAAATCAGATTACCGGTAGCATCTACACCCTTTAATCTGTTGGTATATTGGTCATCATCAGCACCGCCGCGCTGGGTAGTATGGCTTGCGCTGATGCTGATACCGCGGCTCTGGCGCGCAGCATTGTAGCTGGCACGCGCACTATCAAGCTCGTATTGGGCAATGCTTACAGTCGGGTTGGTCTGGAAAGCACGCAGCATAGCGTCATCCAGGTTTAAAGCAACGGTTTCGCCGGCAAAAGCACTTTGGCTCAGTGCCATGGTCAGCGCTGCAGATAAAAGCAAGAAACGTTTTGTTAATTTATTTCTATTCATCCGAAAACCTCCATTTTCTAAAACTGACTAATCAGTCAGCAGTAAAATTATATATTTATTTAGGGCTGTTTGTCAAATATTTTTTAGAAATAAGTACGCACACCCATATAAGTATTAGCTTTATTACCGCGCACATCCATGGTTTCGCCGTAAAGCGACAGGTTATCATGCAAACGGAATTCGCCGCCCAGACGCACCTTGAGATCATCAAAATCGTATAATTGGGAATACAATCTGAAGTCCCTGCCTAAATCGTAGCTGGCGCCGACCCCGAAGTCACCCTGCATCGCGCCCATGCTGAAGGCCGCATTACCATATTGACGGCCTACGAGAAAATCAAATTTATTGGCATTGCCGATGTCATAACCGCCCATATAAAGGAAGGTATCGTCTGCCGGGTGCAGCGTTACGCCCAAGCTGCCGCGCCAGTCGCCGCCCTTGGCGGCAAAGCCGGCGTCAGTCGAAACCTTTGCCTCGGTGAGGGTTCCCAAAATCCTGTTGGCACGCTCACTCGTTTCCTTGACGTTAACCAGCGTTTCCTTCAACGACTTTTGTGTCACGGGATCCTTAGCTACTGTTTCCAGAACCTCGACGATATTTTCCATACGCTGGCTGGTATCTGCCATATTCTGGGCAATCGCAGCCACATTCTGGCCTGTCTTGCCGTTATTGTCCACACCGGCCATAATGCTTTCGATATGGGCCGCCGTGCCGTTCATACGATGGCTCAGCTCATTAATCTGATGAATCATCGAAGTAATATCCTGCTGGTTGGCTACTGCCACATCAGCCATTACCTTCGTAAAGGTATTCATATTCTCGGCAATATCATTCATATTCTTAAAGCCGGATTTCATGGACTGCTGTACTTCCTTGTCGCCAAAAACATTTTCAAAGGCGTTGGCGATATTTTCCATACGCTTTACCAGATCACCTGAGGAAGCAAAGAATTCGTCCATACCGCCGCCGGGAACACCGTTAATCGTGCTGCCTTCGGCTACATAACCCTGTCCCTGCTTGGCAGGAGGAATAACGCTGACAAATTTTTCGCCCATAATACCATCGGAAGAAATCGTAAAGGTTGCTCCCTGCGGTATTTTGATATCATCGTTGATTTCTGTGATAACCTCTACCTTATCCGGTGCCACATTGATTTTTTTGACCGTGCCTACCTGCACTCCCGCATAGCGCACAACATGCCCAGGCATCAGTCCGCTTACCTGAGGATAGTTAATGCGCAGCTCATAGCCTTTTTTGCCAAAGCTGAAAGCACCCATAAAGGTAATAATGCCGGCCAGCACTACCGCGCCGCCTAATGCAAAGGCACCTACCTTAACCTCACTGCTGCTCATCTTTCTCCTCCTCTTTCAATTCCGTACCGTTAATAAATGCTTTAACGATAGGATTAGTGCTGTTTTTTATCTCCGCAACCGTGCCCAGCTGCACAATGCGTCCATTATATAGCATAGCGATACGGTCTGCGGCGTAATAGGCCGATTCCATATCGTGTGTTACCAAAACTGAAGTTACTCCCAGCGTCTGCTGAGTTTTGCGTATCAGCCTGCTGATGGTCATCGTCATTACCGGGTCCAAACCTGAGGTCGGCTCGTCATAAAAAACCATCTGCGGCTGCATAGCCAGCGCCCGCGCCAGACCAACGCGCTTTTTCATACCGCCGGAAAGCTCTGCCGGCAGCATGTGCTGCGTATTCGGCATGCCTACCATCTCCAGCAGCTTGCCGACGCGCTCCTGTATTTCCTCCTCCGGCAGCTTAAAGTGCCGCCGCAGGCCAAAGGCTACATTCTCGCCTACGCTCAAAAAATCGAATAAGGCGGAATACTGAAAAACTACGCCCATATGCTGGCGTAGGCCATCCCATTCATCCTCGGTGAAGGAGCTTACCTCCTGACCGTCGATAACAATACTGCCGGAAGTAGGTGCCAGCAGTCCTGTCAGCAGCTTGATGATGGTACTCTTGCCGGTGCCCGAGGGACCGATAACCGCCAGCGTTTCGCCCTGACGTACATCCAAATCAAGATTATCAAGAATTACCTTGCTGCCAAAGGCCATTTTAAGTTGTCGGAGCTGAATCATTGCTTCGTTTGACATTCTTCCGACTCCTTATACATATAAAACGATTGAAAGAAAATAATTGGTTATAAACACCAGAATAATTGAAAGCACTACCGAGGCCGTAGTCGCCAGACCAACGCCCTCAGCGCCGTTCGGCGCGTTCAGGCCCTTATAGCAGCCCACGATAGCAATTATCGCACCAAAGACACAGCTTTTGACCATGCCGCCGAACACGTCATAGAATTCCGCCAGTGTCCTGATAGAATTTTCATAAGTAAAGCTGCCGATGCCGGCGTAATAATGCGCCACCACCCAGCCGCCGATATTACCGATAAAGTTAGCAAAAACCACCAGCACGGGCATCATCAGCACCAGCGCGATAAAG
>OODJ01000020.1_pt1 | contig 178484 bp, 164 predicted proteins | sample 1671611 | NCBI WGS metagenome assembly OODJ01 (sample SAMN06348174, study PRJEB24527) | human gut metagenome | biome: human gut; feature: ankylosing spondylitis patient; material: feces | host: Homo sapiens | place: China | collected 2015-10 | reverse complement strand
ATTAAATATATTGAAATTTTACGAAGAAAGTGATGTACTGATATTAGTTAGAATCTATAACAAACAGAAAGGGAGCTTCTAATTATGAAAAAACTAACTGCAATCGGTCTTATTTTCGTTATGCTGCTTTCCGTATTTTCACTGACATCATGTGGAAAAGTGACGGCATATTCCCTTATTACGGATGCACAGGAAAAAATGAACGCGCTTGATTCCTGCGACTATGATATGGATTTATCCATCACAATGGACATGGGAATCATGGGAGGAAAAATCGAAATTCCTGCAAAAGTAAACATAAAAGGCGCCGGGCTTACAGGAGAAAATCCGGTTTCACTTATGACCATAGAGATGGGTCTTTTAGAGTCTATTTTTGGAGATAACACCCTGGTGGTATATACAGAAGGTGAATGGATTTACATGGTTGCCGGCGGGGAAGGCAGAAAAGAAAAAATAGAGACGGATAATACAGAAGAAGAGCAAGAGACGCTCGACGTGCTTGAAGCAGATATAAATGACTTAATACAGAAAATATATTCCGAAGAAGCCATGAAAGATTTGGAGGTCATAGAAAATGAAGACGGAACCCGTTCTGTTTCCATGACGGTGCCGGATGAAGTTCTTGAAGGCTTTTGTGATTCTCTTTTAGACCTTATATCAAAAACGGGAACGGAGACTGAAGGGGAAAGCACAATCGGGGAATTTTCTGTTTCCAACGTTATATTAGACCTTGTTGTAAATAAAGAAGGATATCTTTCCAAGGAGGACATGGGTTTGGATATCACTGTTAAGGTCGCTGCTGAGGAAGGTGTTTCTTTCTCTATCACGATGAATTTTGAGATGTCTTTGGCGTTTAAGGATCCCGGCACAGCAGTTACGGTAACACCGCCTGAGGGATATCAAGATTTCCCTGAAACAGACTTTGGTTTTAATTTGGATAATGAAACGACGATTTGATTAAAAAAGGAAAGAACCACCGATTGTTCGGTGGTTCTTTCTCTTGTAAGAAGCACTTGCTGCTTTGTCTTTAGAAGAAGGATGAAAAGGATAATATTTTATGCATATTTGTATCACATAAAGAGACAGTATGCTTTTATATTTAACATCATTAAGCAGCTTTGCTTAAGTCAAAACGGGAAAGCTTCCCCCTTTTTTATAGGATAGCCCACTTTTCTGCGGGAGGTTCGGAAAAAAGATAAAAATGATTTCACCTGCCGAACAACAAGCGCCCTTCGGAAAATGCCCGAAGGGCGCTTGTTTATCCGTGGTATAGCTTTTTCGTTTGGTATTGTGGCTCGCAGGTCAAATTGACGCCGAGCTTTTTAAACACATTTTCATCGACACGTGAAAGGATAACGGATGAGTGCACTTCCGTCCCGCGCAGCTTAGGAAGCTGAGCCAAGGCGAGAGCGGCTTCCTTGTTTTCAGCAGCGGAAACAGCGAGTGCGATGAGGATTTCATCGGTATGGAGCCTTGGGTTGTGATTCCCCATATGGTTAATTTTCAAATGCTGAATAGGTTCAATTACCGTTGGAGAAATCAAGCATACCGAATCTTCGATTCCCGCGAGAATTTTCAGCGCATTTAGCAACATGGCGGAAGAAGCGCCAAGCAGTGCGCTTGTTTTTCCTGTGACAATTGTTCCGTCGGGAAGCTCGATTGCGGCGGCGGGCGCTCCGGTTTGTTCCGCCTTATCAAGCGCGGCCTTGACCGGTGCTCTCATTTCACGGGAGAGTCCCAGTTTGCTCATAATCAGTTCGATTTTCTGAACCTCACTTTTTTCTCCAAGCCCCTGACGCAGGGAACAAAGCGCAGAATAATACCGGCGGAGAATTTCTTCTGAGGCGGCCCGCTCTGCTTCGGCGTTGTCAGTGATACAAAAACCAGCCATATTGACACCCATATCCGTAGGGCTTTTATATGGAGAAAAACCGTAAATATTTTCAAACATGGTTTTTAAAACCGGGAAAATTTCAATGTCTCTGTTATAGTTGACAGTAGAAATACCATACGCCTCAAGATGATACGGATCAATCATATTGACGTCGCCCATATCTGCCGTTGCCGCTTCATAGGCGAGATTCACAGGATGACCAAGGGGCAGATTCCAAATCGGGAAAGTTTCAAATTTCGCATATCCGGCACGAATCCCTCGTTTGTGTTCGTGATAAAGCTGAGAGAGGCAGGTTGCCATTTTTCCACTACCGGGTCCCGGAGCGGTAATGACGACGAGCTCTCGGGAGGTCTCGATATAATCGTTTTTCCCGAAACCGTCGTCACTTACAATAAAAGGGACATTGGACGGGTAATCTTCAATGATATAATGCCGGTAGACCTTAACGCCAAGAGCTTCCAGCCGTTTTTGAAAGATTTCTGCCGCAGGCTGCGCGCTGTACTGGGTGATAACAACGCTCCCGACAAAAAGTCCGATGCTGCGGAAGGCGTCAATCAAACGAAGGGCATCCAGATCATAGGTGATTCCAAGGTCACCGCGCAGCTTGTTTTTTTCGATATCTCCCGCAGAAATCACGATGACAATTTCCGCTCTGTCACGGAGTTCATACAGCATTTTTACTTTGCTGTCCGGCTGAAAGCCGGGAAGAACACGGGAAGCATGATAATCGTCGAAAAGTTTTCCTCCGAATTCAAGATACAGCTTGCCTCCAAAGGAATCGATTCGTTCCAGAATTTTTTTTGACTGCATGGATATGTAGCGGTCATTGTCAAAGCAGATGGTTTTCATAATGGTCTCCTCTGATGCGATGATGGAATCATAAAACCGAAAGAATATCAATCGGTAAATTGCGTACAATTCAAATACCAATAACAAAAAATAAGGACAGCCCAGAATTTTTCTTAAGTAGAATTTCAGTTCCGCCGCTGGGAGGACGGAATGTCCCAAATATTTCTGTCAAACATTATATCACATAAAAAGCGTTTTTTCTACCGGCTTATCAAATTTTTGAGGAATTTTGACGAAAAAATCCGTCTGAAAAAAGGAAAAAAGAAAAACGGCTTTCGTTGCCTTGACAAAACCTTCGGAATGTGGTATAAGAGGAAAGGAAAATTTTTTGGAACGGAGCTGATAATTTGGAATCGCCCGAATACTACAGAAAGCTTTTGGATATGGCAGTTATGGCCGGGGAAATTATGATTCGCTCCGGAGCAGAAACACATCGTGTGGAGGATACGCTTCAGCGTATTCTCAGTACGTCAAATTTTGCGCATGCGGAATCGTTTGTATTCACAACAGGACTGATGGTAACGCTTTCGGATCCGGCAAGTGAAACCTTGTCCATTACACAGCGGATTTCAGGGACAGCTCTGAATCTTGGCAGAGTGACAGAGGTCAACAGTGTTTCACGTAATTTCTGCGATGGGAAAATCACGCTGGACGAAGCGATGGAGAGGCTTCGGGCAATTAAAAATAAAAGGCAGTATTCCAATTTTTTGACAATGATCGGGATTGTACTTGCTTCCAGTGGATTTTCCATTGTTTTTGGAGGCAGTTTCCTTGACGCGCTTGGCGCGGTTTTTTGCGGCTTGCTGCTTTCTTTTGTCCTTCTTGTGCTGGCGCCTCGAATTCGAAAGACGTTTATTGTAAGCATGATCAGTGCCGCCGTGATTACCATCGGAGCTACCGCATTTTCCTATTTCGCAGGGGAATGGACAGGGATTGCTTTTCACAGTCAATACATGATTGTCGGCACAATGATGCCGCTTGTTCCCGGACTTGCGCTTACCAATGCCATCAGAGATACTCTGCAGGGAGATTATATTTCGGCAGGATCTCGCACAATTGAAGCGCTGATGATTGCAGCTTCCGTTGCGCTTGGCGTTGGTGCGGGACTTTCGCTTTCTGGCGCTGTGGGGTTGTCGGATGTACTCAATTTTACATTTGATCTTTCTGTGCATACTGCTTTTGCTTTTATCAAAGCTGTTGTTTTCTCATCTGTCGCAATTATCGGATTTGGCTTGTATTTTGAAATTCCCAAGCGATATCTGTTGCCGGCCGGACTTATTGCATTAATTAGCTGGGCGGTATATCTCTTTTCTGATTCTCTGGGGCTTTCTGCGGTTTGGGCTTCTTTTTTTGCGGCGCTTGTTTCCGATTTTTGCGCGTATTTTTGTGCGCGTACATTGAAAGCGCCGGTTATCCTCTTTTTGCTCGGAGGGATTCTTCCTCTTGTTCCGGGAGTCGGAATTTACAGAGCAGTTTATAATATCATTTATGGAACGGAAAGCGCATCAGAGGTTTTAATTGAAACGTTGTTGATTACGGGCGCGATTGCGCTTGCCATTTTTATTATGGATGCCATGATTGATATTGAAAAAAGAACAAGAAAATATTTTAGAGACCGACGGATATCCGGCAGAAAAAAATAACGGTATGGTACGGATGCGGGAAGCGGTTTTGGGGCAGAATGATAAAAATTTTTTGGAAGATTGTTCCGGAGAAAATGCTTCAATAAAATCTTCATATAAGAAAGCAGTTTTCAGAAGAAAAAGTTATATACCAAGTGAGCATAAACGGATATTTTCTTTGTTATTTTGCTTTAGGTTGGGCAAAGAAAGGATATTGATATTATAGAATAAACAGAGGAAGGGGCGATGAATATGTTTTCCGCATATGAGCTTCATGAACAAATTGAGACCTTGCTCCGGGAGAAGGAATTTAAATCCTTAAAGGAGCTTTTCACACATGAAAATCCTGTCGATATCGCAGAAGCGCTAGACGGTTTTTCTGAAAAGGAAATCACAATCAGCTTTCGTCTGCTGTCAAAAGAACAGGCAGCGGAGGTTTTTGTCGCAATGGAAAGTGAAAAGCAGGAAATGCTTCTTGCCAGCTTCAACGACAAGGAATTAAAAGAAATTGTTGATGAACTTGCCCTTGATGATGCCGTTGACATTGTAGAGGAAATGCCTGCCAATGTCGTTGCCAGAATTTTAAAAAGCGCGGATCCGGAAACTAGACGGCTTATCAATGAAATTTTACTTTATCCGGAAGACAGCGCCGGCAGCATTATGACACCGGAATACGTCAGCCTGCGCAGGGATATGACGGTCGGGGAAGCCTTTGACAAGATTCGTTTGGAAGGAATCGATAAGGAAACCATCTATACCTGCTATGTGACGGAGAACCGGACGCTTGTGGGAATTGTATCTGCCAAAACGTTGCTTCTTTCGAATAGAGAAACAAAGCTTGAGACGATCATGCAGACGGATTTCATTGCCGTGAAAACCACTGACGATAAAGAATTCGCAGCAACACAAATAAAGAAATATGGGTTTCTCGCGATTCCTGTTCTGGATGCGGAAAATCGGCTTGTCGGCATCGTCACGGTGGATGACGCAATGGATATTATTGAATCGGAGGCGACAGAGGATATCGAGCAGATGGCGGCGATTTTGCCTTCGGAAAAACCTTATTTGAAAACCGGAATTTTCCGTTCATGGGCATCCCGTATTCCGTGGCTCTTGCTTTTGATGATATCCGCAACCTTTACCTCTAAAATTATTTCCTCCTATGAGGCGGCACTTGCCGCATGTACCGTTTTAACGGCATTTATCCCGATGATCATGGATACGGGAGGCAATGCGGGTGGACAAGTCACTGCTATCATTATCCGCGGGCTTTCCCTTGGGGAGATCGGAATCCGTGATATCTTTCGCGTCGTTTGGAAGGAACTTCGCGTATCGCTTCTGTGCGGATTGACTTTGGTGCCTGCCGTTTTTCTTAAGGTGATGTATATTGACGGACTTCATGCAGAGCCAGATGGGCTTGTTATTTCTCTTGTCGTTTCGGCAACGCTTCTTTTTGTCGTTGTGATTGCAAAGCTTGTCGGATGTCTTTTGCCTTTGCTTGCGAAAGTCTGCCACTTGGATCCCGCTGTGATTGCAAATCCCCTTATCACGACGGTTGTGGATGCGCTTGCGCTGATTGTATATTTTGCGCTTGCGTCGCATTTCATCCCTGCGTTGATGGGTGGATAATTTGGGAAATAAGATAAAAAGCATGCTTAATTACTGTATAAAAAACCGAGAGAGCTTTTGTGTTTGCTCTCTCGGTTTTATTTCGTCTCGGTGCGGGATAAGTGTCAGCGGGGATAACCTATTTTTCTTCATGATCCTCAATTTCTCTCTCAAAAATTGAATATTTCCAATCATCTGTTCCGGAGATTAATCTCCATCCCTGTTTGCCGTATTCATTCAATTTTTCAATATATCTGATTAATTTCGTATGAACATTAAAAGAGGGTTCTGCACTTAAATCTGCTGTCATATATTCGTATCTTTTCATGTGTAATTTCCTCTCTAACTTTTAATTTTTTATTATGCAAGAAGTTGACCTAAGAGGTCCACAACAATAGTATATCATTTAAACTGAAACGGCAAAGCTATAACCTTGCCAAGAGTAACCTTTCAGTCAAACGAAATTTTTGTTCATCAAGACGTATCTCAGATAGAAACTTTATTGAAAAAAGAAAAATTTCAAATTCGAGAAAACTTCCGCATGCGCGAACGGTAAAAAGGCGTATCTGGCAGTGAATATCAGATAAGAGACGTCAGACACCGGTTAATAAAAGGCGTTTTGAGGAAGGGATTCCCGACCAATCTGCAAAAAACAGCAGCGTTTATCGGAGAAAACGGTGTCCGGCCTGATTTTCAAAAGATTTGAAGAGTGAAACTGAGCAAGCCTTTTTTGTTAATCGGGAGAAAGGGAAGGAATAACACTATGGTAGAAATCAAGTGTGGAAAAACCGTGTTCCAAATGACACAAAAGATATTTTTCACATACGGATGCAAAATCACGCAGCGCCTCCTCTTTCAGCTCGAAGGCAAAAATTCGCTCCAGCTTTGCATAGACAGCATAACGCATAGCGGCAAACACAGAAGATGAGAGCAGCGCAATCAGCTGTCCGGTGTGATAAATAGAATCCGCTTCACTTTGCCTTGCGGCGGAATGTTCTAATGCAGTTTGTGATGTACGGAAACAGTTTTCGCAGTAAAAAATGCCGTTTGTCACATCAAAGTAATACGTTTCCATATCCGAACGTCCGCAGCCATCGCAGGCAACAAGATTAGGACGGAAGCCCGCTTCCGATACTACACGCAATTCAAATACCGCTTTAATTTGTTCTATGGGCTTGACTTTTTCGGCAATAGCATAAAAGCTATTCAGTGTGAGCCGTAAAAGGGTTTCTTCCTCTTGTTCTTCCAAAGCGATATCTGCGGCGATGTCCGCGAGATATCCGGCGAGAGCTGTGCCTTCCAGAGTGTCCCGAATGTGATAAAAGCTTTCTACAAGTGCGCCCTGCCGCATGTAATAGGTATTTGTGGATTTATAGAGTGTCATTTCTGAATAGGAAAAAAGCTGTGTCGGGGTGAAAAGCGGACTTTTCAGACGCTTGGCCCCTCTTGCAAATACGGAGATTTTTCCATGACTGGCAGTCAGAACCGTCATGATTTTATCGTATTCGCCGATTGGCGTTTCTCTTAAAATCAAACCTTTCACGGTTTCTATCATGAGAAATCTCCTTTTGGTGAAATTGAAATTCTGGGTGGGCTTCTTTGTCGGTGAAAATCACGGCCTCCATACGGTCGAAAAAAATAAAAAGTTACAGCATAGGATAAAGAATAGAGTGAAAACCCAAAGCAGCATGAGTTTTTCAGGAGAAGCGCTTGCTTTTGTCGCAATCCTCTCTGTGAAATTGCCGTCGAATGTCACGCAAAGAAGAAAAAATCCGTAAGGGATAAGCACGTCTTAGCTTGTCGAGGGCAGAGGCAGGGCAAAATCATGATTCGTCCTTAAATCCGAAATTGGCGATCACAGCGGTGCTGTCGCGCCAATTTTCTTTGACCTTTACCCATAAATCAAGAAAAACCTGAATTCCGAAAAATCGTTCCATGTCTTCTCGTGCGCGCGAGCCTATTTTTTTCAGCATTTCTCCGTTTTTTCCGATGATAATGGGCTTGTGGGAAGCTTTTTCGCAAAAGATTTCCGCGCGGATAGAGAGAAGATTTTTCTTTTCGGAAAAGCTTTCAATGACGACGGCGATACCATGCGGGATTTCATCTCCTAAGGCGAGAAGAAGCTTTTCCCTGATGATTTCAGAGGCGATGACACGCTCCGGCTGATCGGTCAGAATGTCGTCGGGGAAAAACCACGGTCCTTCGACGGCGAATTTTTCGAGTTCTTCGAAAATAATATCGACATTTTTTCCGTTTTTGGCGGAGATCGGAATCACGGCGTCAAAAGTGTGGCGTTCGGAGAATCGCGCGATGGTGTCGCCGATTGTCTTTGCATCGCAAAGATCGATTTTGTTGATAATGAGTATCGTCGGAATCCTTGATCCCTCAAAGCGGCGAAGCAGTTCTGTTTCCACAGGACCGACACGGTCTCCGGCTTCGACAAGAAGCAGAATGACGTCTACGTCTGCCGCCGCTCCGTCTGCGACCTTCATCATATAGGAACCGAGCTTGTCCTTCGGTTTGTGAACGCCGGGGGTGTCGAGAAAGACATATTGTGTCTCTCCTTTGGTTAAAATACCGGTAATTTTTGTTCTTGTTGTCTGGGGTTTTGGAGATACAATCGATACATGTTCGCCTAACATGCTGTTGAGAAGTGTCGATTTTCCGACATTCGGTCTGCCAATAAGGGCGGCGAATAGATTTTTTTTCATCGTAATAGTCCTTTCCGCCGACTGAGCGGCAAGCTTGTTTTTGTGGAAATAAGATGCCAGACCGCAATTTTCATTGCTTTTTGCATCGGTAAGAGCCGATATTCGGTCTAATCAACATCTCCTTTTTTCAGAGACGACACGGATGATGAGGGGTAGGACAAAGGGCTATCTTTCAAACAGCGTTCTGAGAAAGAGAAAATTTTTTTGGAATCTTCATATTTTTTATGTAGTTTTCAGTGTATTTTGAACTGACATTTTTTTGTGGCGTTTATATACGCGGAACCCCGATTGCCGTCAAAACATCTTCCTGCTTTTGAATCATATACGCTTCTTCTTCTGCGGAGGTTTCATGGTCGTAACCAAGCAGGTGAAGTGTGGAATGTACGGCAAGAAAGGCGAATTCCCGTTCGGGAGAGTGCCCGTACTCCGCCGCTTGGGCAACGGCCTTTTCCGCGGAGATGACAATATCGCCGAGCATAACAGCTTCATTTGCCGGGTCGATATCCCCTGCGGCAACATCGCTTTGACTGTCGTCTTCCTCCCACATGGGAAAAGAAAGCACGTCGGTAGGCTTGTCCTTTTCCCGATATTCAAGATTGAGCGCATGGATTTCCTTATTGTCTACAAAGCTTACGGAAATTTCTGCCGGACGGGGAAACGCTTCCTCGTGAAGCGTTTCCGTCACTGCCTTTCGGATGAGACTGCGGATAGCGGGTGTGATTTTAACGGTTTTCTGTCGATTTTGAAAATATACGGTATGCTTCATTTGTCTTTTTCCTTTTTGACAACGCGGAATTTTTCACTTTTTGCTCGTTTTTCACGTTCGTATTTTTCATAGGCGAGAATGATGCGCTGGACAAGCTTGTGGCGAACGACATCGCGCTCAGAAAATTCATGAATGGCAATTCCTTCGATTCCGTGCAGGATTTTCATTGCTTCAACAAGTCCGGAACGCGCTCCCGTCGGCAGGTCGGTCTGTGTGATATCTCCGGTTACAACCGCTTTGGAGTTAAATCCAAGCCTTGTCAAGAACATTTTCATCTGCTCCGGCGTGGTATTCTGCGCCTCATCAAGAATAATAAAGCTGTCATCAAGTGTACGTCCCCGCATATAAGCGAGAGGTGCGATTTCAATGGTACCGCGCTCGATGTGCTTCTGATAGGTTTCTGCCCCCAGCATTTCAAAAAGGGCATCATGAAGCGGACGCAAATACGGATCAATCTTTGTCTGCAGGTCGCCGGGCAGAAAGCCAAGCTTTTCACCTGCTTCCACAGCGGGACGGGTCAGAATAATGCGGGAAACTTCTTTGTTGCGAAGCGCGGTGGAAGCGGCTGCGACAGCAAGAAACGTCTTGCCCGTACCGGCGGGGCCGATACCGAGAATGACGGTATTTTTCTTGATAGCGTCAATGTATTTTTTCTGTCCGACTGTTTTTGCTTTGATCGGCTTGCCTTTTGTCGTCACACAAATACAGTCGTCGCCGAAATGCTCGAGGGGCTCGCCGCTTTTCACCATGGAAACGACGTATTCCACGCTTTGTTCGGAAAGTTCGCTTCCCATTTCTGCCATGTTTTTGAGATACTCCAGTGCGGTATATGCGGCGAGAACCTTATCGCTGTCCTCACCGCGAATGACAACAGCGTCTCCCTGCGCTTTTTCTGTGTCTCGATTGAAGACGGAAACGTCAAAAGCTTTTTCGATAACTGTGATATTTTGGTCAAAGTTTCCGAATAGAGACGCGGTTTGCTGTGCGCTGTCAGTAAGAAGGATTTTTTCGTACATGAATGATTTTCTCCTTATTTTTAAAACGACTGATACAAAGAGATTGGAATGCTGCATAACTTTTTCCGGAAGATACTGGGAAAGATTCTTTCTCTTGAAAAGGAAAGATGTTGAAAGGTTTTATTTTGAAGAGGCACAGACAGGATGACACGGTGCCTGTGCATCGGAAAAAGTCAGGCAATATCGAAAGGAACACAGATAACGTCTTTTTTATATAGAAAGCCGGCATTCCTTTTTGCCGCGTTGTCTCTCTCTGTCGGAATTACTGTTCCGAAGGGGATGCTTCATCCGTTTCAATTTTGACCTCTTGCGTAATATCGAGGATGCATTCTACTTCCTCTCTTAAATAAATACCGTTTTCATCCTCGGAAAAATGGGTGTGGCGGGAAAGAATTTCCGCATTTTCAAGGTCATTTTCGCTGATGCTGCGGAGTTCTTCATAAGCGAGGGATAGAGCTTCCGACTGAGAAAGTGTTTTTTCTTTCATTTCATATTCAGCATAGGTCGTTTCCGTGATGAAGATAGGCAATTTAATGACGCCGAAGAGATACAGCCGCTTTTCTTTTTCTATTCTATCACAATTCTCATATGAAATGCTATCTTTTCCGAAAAGATTTATGGTTTCAGAAAAAATTTTTATGGATTTTTTGTTTGTGAAGTTTCCGGTATAGACTTTTTCCTCTTTCTGATACGGAATTTCAACGTTATAAACGAGAGTGACCCGCGCCGTGACTTCTCCCCGTGCGCGCACAAGACGATAACCGAGTGCGTTGGAATCAATGACACCGCTTACAAGAAGATCCCCTTTTTTGACGATTTGCCCGCGGTTTACTGCGGCAACACCGCCTGTGATTTCAAGCGATTCGATTTGCCCGTCAAACGCTGCAATGAGATTGGACGGAGCCTGAACATCGACCTTGTCCGCATCTTGACTTCTTTCCCGGATTTCAACGGACGCGACAGTTCCGCGGAGATTGAGACTGATCCAGGAAAGTCCGTCGACTTCCAAGACCATGGCCTGTTCGATTTTTTCTGTATCCAAATCGGGAATATAGGCGCCAAGCTTGACGCCGTGCTGCTCCAGCGCCTCGATAATGGTCTGAGAGGAGAGCTTATCCGTACCGGTGACGGTGATATCCCAAATAAAAAAAGAAGAAGAAATGACGAGCACAAGCGCAGCGACGGCTCCCACCAAAAGACCGATTCGTCCTTTGTATCGGCGCATAAGCGCGCGTAGTCCGCAAAGCTCCCGTTTTTCACCGGCAAAACGATTTTCTGCGCGCAGTCGTTCATATTCTTTGAAGTATGGAATGAACAAATGGAAGGATAAAATCCCATTTTCTGTTTCCAGTCCGTGAAACGGGATATCATGCGATACGAGAAAATCAAGCGCATGGTTGCCGTCTTTCTCATCTACGGATATTCGGTAATCGCTTCGAACAAAAGTAAAAATCTTTCCCATAACTGCCTCCGTTTTGCTGTATGGCTATTGTATTCCGGATTTTTCTTCCGGTTTCAGTTAAATGTGACGGTTTCAATGGCCCCTCGGAACATCAACTTTTTTTCTCCCGCCCAACACATGATGAGAGCTTTTCCGACGATTTCAATGATACCGTCGCCTGTATTGACACGGATTTTTTCACGGCTGTATTCATCGATTCCGAGGACGCCTGTTACCAGCATTTCACACCGTCCTGCAATTTCGACCGTTTCGCGGGGCAGGATCGGAACATGCGGCGGCCGGACAATTTTTTCTTTTTTGATTTTCATGTTGACCTCCACCCTTGCGTACAATTCCCCCGCATGGAACCATATCGGGGGAAATGTCTGCATATATTGGAATTCAGAAAGAAGAAAAGTCATGCGTTTTTCCGGAGTTTTCCGACCAATCTGAAAAAACTGTCTGAAAGGCAGTGCATGTCAGACAGCGCCGCGAACCATCTTATCAGGCAGAAAACTTAGGGAAACCGACATTTTGACGGAATAGGGCCGCTACTCCGGACGCAGACATTTTTTGCTTTATTTATTTCTATGCGGGAGGTGGCGTCAATAAAACAAAATAAGAATAAATTTTCTGTTCTGCTTTTAATCCTGTTTTCCTTTTGGCTGATGGCGTTTTGCTTGATTTTACCTGAAGCGGCGGCACAGTCTGCCTTGCGGGCGCTTTTTCTGTGTGCGAAATCCGTTGTTCCGTCGCTCGCCGTTTTCATGATCTGTGCGAAAATTCTGATTAAAACAGGATTTTGTGAAAAACTCTCCCGAACTCCTCTTAGGCATCTTTGTCCCCGCCTCGGAATATCCTGCGGCGGACTTACCGCATTTTTGGTCGGGCTTATTTCGGGTTTTCCGATGGGCGCGGTGATACTTTCCGAACTTGTTCTTCGTGGAGAGATTTCAAAGGAGGAGGCTCGCCAGATGATGCCGTTTTGCAACAATGCCGGACCTGCTTTTGTTATCGGAACGGTAGGCGCCGCTTTTTTCGGTTCGGTGAGCCTCGGTGCTGTTTTGTTTGCCGCACAGACTGCGGCTGCCGTAACCGCAGTGCTGTTGACGGCAAAAAGACGAAGAATGACCGGAGCGGCAGAACCGATTTTACCTGCAGGACACGTGCCGAAGCAAAATATATCTGCTGCTCGGATCGTTTCATCATCCGTGTCAGAGAGCGCTTTCTCTTTGGTATCTGTCTGTGGCTTTATTGTGTTTTTTACCGTACTTTCCGATTCTTTTCTTGTCATCTGGAAAAGACTGGCTCAGCATTCCTTTGGGGCGATTTTAAGAGGGGTATTTGAGATATCCGGCGGTCTTTCAGCGCTTGGAGAGACCGGAGAATTTCCTTTCGCTGTTTTGCTTGCTGTCTGCGGAGGAATTCTCGGCTTCGGCGGAATCTCCGTTTGGATGCAGGCTGCCGACCGTGCGGAGGCGGGATCGATTCCGATGGAAGGGTATCTTTCAGGCAGAATGCTTTGCAGTTTGCTGTGTGCTTTGTATGCAGTGCTTTTTGGCGCTTCTCCTCAGAAATCTTTTTCTTCGTTTGCCGTTATTCTGATGCTTCTTGCAGGGCTACTGCTCTATGCTGCGGTTGTTTCCATAAAAAATAAGGGATTTTTCAAAAAAAGGGTGGAAAAATAAGAAAGAATGCTGTATAATAGAAACGTAAAAAATCATGACGGAAAGGACGAATACCATGTTCAAAAAACAGATGCCGGAGACTGGGACGGAAATCGAAAAATTTTGTGCGTTCTGTGAGCATGGAACGCCGGTTCCCGGCACGGACGACGTAGTTTGTATCAAAAAGGGCGTTGTAAAAGCAGACTTCGTTTGCCGCCGTTTCCGATATGACCCGCTGAAACGAAACCCAAAGGAAAAAATACCGTTGCCTGAAATGGAAGCGGTGTCGCTCGATGACTGAAAAATGGAACAGAAAAAAAGTTTTGAGAAAGCAATAAGAACGCTTGAATTTGATAAAATACGCGAGATGCTTGCTGCGGTTTGTCCGACTGAGGGCGCGAAAAAGCTGGCAATGGCGCTTTGTCCGTCGCGTGCCATTCTTACGGTTCGCCGGATGCTTGCGCATACAGATGCGGCGAAGAGCATGCAGACTGTAAAAGGAATGCCGCCTTTTTCCGGGATTTCCGACATCACGGATGCGGTCGACCGTGCCGATAAAGGCGCGGTGCTTACAATTCGTGAAATTCTTGCCGTTGGACGTACGCTTTCCGCGGCGCGGGCCGTGCGGGATTACCGCAATGCCGACCGTACGGAAGAAAACGCGCTTGATGAGTATTTTTCCCGTCTTGTCCCGAATCGGTTTCTTGAGGAAAAGATCGAAAAATGCTTTGTCGGCGAGGAAACGGTATCCGATACGGCAAGTGACACGCTGTACGATATCCGGCGCAAAATCCGAGCGGAAAACGGGAAAATACGAGAAACCCTTCAGAAATATGTCACCGGCAGCGCCTATGCAAAGTATCTTCAGGAGCCGATTGTCACGATGCGCGACGGCCGTTATGTCATACCGGTAAGGCAGGAATACCGCAACGAAATCCGCGGGCTTGTCCATGATACCTCGGCATCGGGAGCAACGCTGTTTATTGAGCCTCTTTCTGTTGTGGAGTCAAATAATGAGCTTCGCGTTTTGGAACGTTTGGAAGCGGATGAAATCGAAAGGATTCTTTCTGAGCTTTCCGCTGATATTGCAGATTACGGAGAAAAGCTGAAAGAAAACAACCGAAACCTTACCCTGCTTGCTTTTGCCTTCGGAAAAAGCCAACTTTCTTTTCGAATGGAGGGAATGGCTCCTGAGATTACAGAGAAATCGGAAATCCACCTTGTCCGAGCGCGCCATCCCCTGATTTCCGCAGACAGCGTTGTTCCGATTACCGTGTCGCTCGGAGGAAAATACGACGCCTTGATTATTACGGGGCCGAATACGGGCGGAAAAACCGTGACGCTTAAAACGCTAGGCTTGTTTTCCCTGATGGCGCAGTCCGGTCTGCATATTCCGGTGTCAGACGGATCGTCTGTCGGAATTTTCGGCGACATTCTTGCTGATATCGGAGATGAACAAAGCATTGAGCAGTCGCTCTCCACTTTCTCCTCTCATATGGTGAATATTGTGGATATTTTAGAACGCGCCGACGACCATTCTTTGGTTTTGCTTGACGAGGTAGGCGCGGGAACGGATCCTGTGGAGGGTGCGGCGCTTGCTGTTTCCATTTTGGAATCGGTTCGGGAAAAAGGTGCGCTTTGTGCTGCAACAACGCATTATGCGGAGCTAAAATCTTACGCGCTCGATACCGAAGGCGTGTGTAACGCTTCCTGTGAATTCGATGTGGAGACGTTGCGGCCGACTTATCGGCTGATTATCGGCACGCCCGGAAAATCCAACGCTTTTGCGATTTCCCGCAAGTTAGGGCTTCCGGAACCGGTTATTGCGCGCGCGCAGGGTTATGTTACCGGAGAGAGCCGCCGTTTTGAATCCGTGATTGAACGGCTTGAGACAGAACGAATTGCGATGGAAAAAGCCAGGGCCGAAGCGGAAGCCCTTCTTGCTAAAGCGAGAGGGGAAAAAGCGGAAATGGACGAGTTTGTCGAAAAGCGGGAACGCGAAGCGGAGAAAGAATTGGAAAAGGCAAGGGCTTCCGCTGTACGGATGGTGGAAAGCGCCAAGGCTTCCAGTGAATTTATTTTTGAGCAGTTGGAAAAGGTAAAGAGGGAAAAAGAAAGCGAAAACCTGGCAAAATCTTTGGAACAGGCACGACGCGATATCCGTCTTCACTTAAAGCAGAACAGCGACAGCTTGGATCCGGTGGATCCCAAAACGGCGGAGAACTATGTGCTGCCGCGCCCTTTGAAAAAAGGGGACGAGGTTATTCTTGTGAACATCGGTAAGAAAGGCGTGCTGCTTTCCGATCCGGACGGCAGCGGAAACGTTACTGTACAAGCCGGAATCGTCAATATGAAAACAAATATCAAAAATCTCATGCTGATAGATGGGGTAAAGGTGACGTTTACCGATAAAAACGGCAAGAAAGCGCCGGTTAAAAGCGTGGGTGACCGTATGGCGTCATCATTCAGTCCCGAGCTTGATTTGCGTGGAAATTACGCGGACGACGCGTGCTTTCTTCTTGACAGATATCTTGACGACGCACAGCGTGCCGGTGTAACACAGGTGCGTATTATCCACGGGAAAGGAACCGGCGCACTGCGCCGTGCTGTGACCGATTTCTTGCGTCGTGACGCACGGGTTGCCTCTGTGCGCTGCGGTACGGTCGGAGAAGGAGATACCGGCGTTGCGGTTGCGGAGTTGAAATGAAAAGACGAATCGGACAGTCAAATGGATGATTTCTGAAAAACGAGATCGAAATCATACCGTTGTCCTGACGGTAAAATGATAATTGGTTGTTTCCGTGCTTTTGTAGAGAACTCCTCGTAGGGGCTTTATCCGGACGGGCTTTTCCCGTCCGGGAAAGGCTGCAGATTTCGGCGAATCCGTTCGCGTGAAACGCACAGTATAAATGAAAAAATTCTTTTTCGAAAGGATACATAAACATGAAAAAACTCAAAATGCTTGCCGTAGATCTTGGAGCATCCAGCGGACGCGGCATTGTTGGAACTTTTGACGGAAAACGTTTCGCTCTGGAGGAAAATCATCGTTTCCCCAATGAACCTGTTATGATTTCCGGGCAGTTTACATGGGATATCCTGCGTATTTTCCATGAAATCAAAACGTCTCTGCACAAATGCGCCCAGAGCGCCGACCGTGACATCGCTTCTGTCGGCATCGATACTTGGGGAGTGGATTTCGGTTTTCTCGATAAAAAAGGACATTTGCTTTCTAATCCTGTTCATTACCGGGATACTCGTACGGCGGGAATCCCCGCATATTCGGCGGAACGTGTATCTCCGGAGGAGGTCTACGGGATTACCGGTATTCAGGTGCTGGAGCTCAATTCTCTCTATCAGTTGTTGGCGGTTCAAAAGGATACACCGGAATTCTTTGATATTGCTTCTGATATGCTGTTTGTTCCGGACTTGCTCAACTATTTCCTGACGGGATATAAGCAGACGGAATATACCATTGCTTCCACAAGCCAACTGCTCAATGCGAAAACGCGCGACTGGTCGTGGGAACTGATTGAAAAATTCGGGCTTCCTGAAAAACTGTTTGGCAGTATTGTCATGCCCGGTACTGTATGCGGTACCCTTACGCCGTCGCTGACGGAGGAATTCGGCGGAATGAATCCGAAGGTGATTTCCGTGGCGGCGCATGATACGGGAAGTGCGGTTCTCGCCGTCCCTGCGAAGAGTGAAAAATTTATCTGGCTCTCTTCCGGTACGTGGTCAATTATGGGAACAGAGACAAAAGAGCCGGTAATCAGCGAAAAAACCAGAAATTACAATTTTACCAATGAGGGTGGCTACGGCGGCACAATCCGGTTCTCCAAAAATATCACGGGACTTTGGGTCGAACAGGAATCCAGACGTCAGTGGGAGCGCGAAGGAGACAAGGTTTCTTTCCAAGAGCTTGCCGATATGGCGGCTGCGGCAGAACCGCTGCGCTGCTTTATCGATACCGATGATCCTCGTTTCGGTACGCCGGGCAATCTGCCGCGCAGAATAGCGGAATATTGCCGTGAAACCGGGCAGTATGTTCCTCAGACGAAAGGTGAAATTGTCCGCTGTATCTTAGAAAGCCTTGCGATGCGGTACCGTTATACGGTTGAATGCATTGATGAAATGTGCGGTGAACGGATTCCTGCTATCAATATCGTCGGCGGCGGCACGAAAGAGGATCAGCTTTCTCAGTTTGCGGCGACTGCCTGCGGACGTCCTGTGTTTGCGGGTCCCGTGGAGGCAACAGCGCTTGGCAATATCGCGGCTCAGGCAATCGCACTGGGAGAGGTGCGCGACATGTGGCAGGCGAGAGAAATCATTGCGGAGTCCTTTGAGGTGAAGGAATATGAGCCCGAGGCAGACAAAAAAGGAGCATGGGACGAGGCATACGCACGTTTCCTGTCTCTTATAAAATAACGTAAATTCTTTGTTCTGAAAGGAATGGATTATTATGGCAAATAAAGCTTATGAATTGGCAAAAGAAGTATATGCGGCAATCGGCGTCGATACAGAGGCCGCAATGGCACGTGTAAAGGAAATTCCTGTTTCCATCCACTGTTGGCAGGGAGATGACGTGCGCGGCTTTGAAAATCCGGACGGAGATCTGACCGGCGGCATTCAAACGACAGGAAATTATCCCGGCAGAGCTCGTACCATTACAGAGCTCCGTGCAGATATCGAAAAGGCGTTTTCACTGATTCCCGGCAAAAAGCGCCTGAGCCTGCATGCGATTTATCTCGATAATCTCGGTGAGAAGGTTGCGAGAAATAAAATTGAGCCAAAGCACTTTGCAAGCTGGGTGGATTGGGCAAAGACCCATCATGTCGGACTTGACTTCAATCCGACTTGTTTCTCCCATGAAATGAGCGCGGACGGATTTACACTCAGCCATCCGAGTCAGGAAGTGCGTGATTTTTGGATTGAACATTGTATCGCGTCGAGAAAGATTGCCGAATATTTCGGCAGAGAACTGAATGACACGACCGTTACAAACTATTGGATTCCCGACGGATTTAAGGATATTCCTGTCGATCGCTATGGTGCGCGTGCGCGCCTTGTCGATTCGCTTGATAAAATTTTTGCGGGAGACGTAGATACGACCCATAATCTCAATGCCGTGGAAAGCAAGGTGTTTGGTATTGGCGCGGAAAGCTGCACCATTGGTTCGCATGAGTTTTATATGGGTTATGCGATGAAAAACAAGATGCTTCTTACTCTTGATGCCGGACATTATCATCCGACAGAAGTGATTTCCGATAAAATTTCATCCGTGCTTCTGTATCTCGATGAGATTTTACTGCACGTATCACGTCCTGTTCGCTGGGATTCCGACCATGTCGTGATTCTTGACGATGAGTTGCGTGCCATTGCGCTTGAGATTCTTCGGAACCATTTTGAAAACCGTGTCCACATCGGACTTGATTATTTTGATGCTTCCATCAACCGTATCGCGGCATGGGCAATTGGCTCGCGCAATATGCAGAAAGCGCTGCTACTGGCGGCACTGGAGCCGACAGAGAAGCTGCGCGAATGCGAGCATGCTTTCGATTATACGACAAGACTTGCTATGCTTGAGGAACAGAAAACGCTGCCGTTCGGCGCCGTTTGGGAGGAATATTGTGAACGCTGCGGAGTTCCGGCAGGCATGGATTGGATAAGCGATGTCAGAAAATATGAAAAAGACGTATTGTCACGTCGATAACATGATAAAATAACTGTGTAAATTTTCAAAGAAAAGGAACGGTTATTTTATGAGAATTTTGCACAGGAAATCATTTCGCGCATGGGGGGCATTCCTTCTTGCGGCAGCTCTTTTGGCGCTGCTTGTTTCCTGTGCATTTTCTGGTTCGGAAGGCGTTTATGCCGAAGCATTCGGGTTGCATTTTCTGAAAGAGGAAGAGGTGCCGGCAAAGGTAACCTTTGCCGCAGCGGGAGACAATCTTATCCATTCCAGCATTTATAAGGGCGCTTGTACCGGGAACGGATATGATTTTTCTTCGATTTATGAAGAAATTTCCGATTTTATTTCTTCCTTTGATATCGCCTTTGTTAATCAGGAGACCCCTCTCGGCGCGGACGGCTTTTCGGGATACCCCAGATTTTGTTCTCCTTTTGAAGTCGCCGACGCGCTTTCGGGAGCGGGATTTGACATTGTCAATCTTGCCAATAATCATATGCTTGATAAGGGAGCGGAGGGGCTGTTCCGGACAAAGGAATATTTGGAAAATACAGTGGAGATGACCATCGGCGCAGATGCGGACGGATACCGTATTCTCGAGCGGCAGGGGATCAAAATTGCCTTTCTTGCCTATACGTATTCGACCAACTGCGATGACAATGTCGATGTGCCTCGCATCTCGGAGGAGCGTATTCGCCGTCAGGTGACGGAAGCGAAAGAGGCGGCGGACCTTGTTTTTGTTTCTATGCATTGGGGCATTGAATATGATATCGGGGGATATGTTGAACGCTTTCATCCTACAGCAAACCAAGAACATCTTGCAGAACTTTTAACGGAACTGGGCGTGGATGTGGTAATCGGAACGCATCCTCATGTGCTTGAAGGAATTGAATGGAAGACTGCGCCTGATGGGCACAAAACACTTGTCGCTTATTCTCTTGGAAATTTGGTTTCCAATATGAGATTCGACAAAACTTTGCTCGGAGGCATTTTGACTCTTGACATAATGAAAAATAAGGATTACACTTATATAGATAGTGCGAAAATTTACCCTATTGTTTGTCATTATTCGACGGCATATACCGGACATAGAATTTATTTTCTGCGCGACTATACGGATGAGTTGGCAGTATGCCACGGTACCCGCCTGCAGCAGAATGAAAAGCCGTTTTGTAGAGAAACGCTGATCGAATATTATGAAAACAACATTCCGGCAGAATTCCGGCCGGAGAATTACGCATAAAGAGGAGACGAAAACATGATCAATCTTGAAAAAGAAATCAGAGAACAACCGGCTGTGCTTGCCGGTGTAACAGCGGCAAATCTTGCTACTGTTCATAAAATCGTCGAGGATATCCGAGCAGCTGGTGTTACCAATGTGCAGTTTGCAGCACGAGGAACCTCTGATCACGCAGCAATATACGCACAATACCTGATTCATACGCTTGTCGGGATTCCGTGCGGGCTTACTACGCCTTCCGTCGTTTCCAAATACAATGGAAAACTTGCCTTTGAAAAAACGCTTGTGATCGGAATTTCCCAATCCGGCAAGGCAGCAGACGCTCTTGCGGTTCTTGACCGTGCAAATCAGACAGGGGCTGTTACGGTTGCCGTTACAAACGATAAAAGTTCTCCGCTTGCAAAGACGGCAAAATATCATTTATATTGCAATGCTGGTCCCGAAACAAGCATTGCAGCTACCAAAACGTTTACATCACAAATGCTGGCGCTGGCGCTTCTTGCTGCTGTCTGGGCTGGGGATGAAGCTCTTGTGGGGGCGCTCGGAGCTGTTTCCGGAGAGGTCGAATCCCTTCTTACATATATGCCGGAAACATTATCGGGAATTGCGAAAGACTATGAAAATATTTCATCCGCCGTTGTTCTTGGACGGGGATTTGCCTATCCTATCGCCTGCGAGGGAACGCTCAAAATCCTTGAAACGAACGGAATTAAAATGCGAGGATATGCCGTGTCTGATTTTCATCATGGCCCGAAAGCGCAGATCCATTCAGGAGATACGGCAATTGTGATTGCGTTGCGCGGGGCGGTGATGGGAGACGCGCTTGAGATGACGGAAGAGCTTTTAAAAATCGGCGCCAGGGTGATTCTGATTACGGATGATCCTTCTTTGTCAGAAAAGGCGGGCGTTCGTGTGCTGCCGATTCCGAATCATACGGATTATCCTATTCCGGATGTGATTTCCGCTTTTTGTGCTGCTGTTACGCTTCAGCTTTTCGCGCTGGAAATGGTGATCGCGCGCGGTATTGATCCTGATGCGTCAGACGTACTGAAAAAAGTCACCATTACCGTTTGAAAAGTGCTGTCAAAGCTGCTTGTAAAATTCCTTATGAGTGGGAAGGACGTCGCTTTTTCTTGCAGACATATCAATTTTGTAAATCTATTTTCAATAAAAAAGAACAGTTTTTGCTGTTCGGAAGGAGAAAAAAATGAATTTTGACATGCTTCACCCGGCGGACCAAATTGTAATGATTATGAATCGAATCTATTATTATGGAATGACGACCACGACAGGGGGAAATCTTTCCATCCGCGATTCGGAAGGAACCGTTTGGATTAGTCCGAGCGGGGTTGATAAGGGAAGTCTGCGCCGCGAGGATATTATGCAGATTAAACCCGACGGAACCATTGTCGGCCTTCACAGACCGTCCTCGGAATATCCGTTTCATCTTGCCATCTATAAAAAACGTCCCGATTTAAAAGCGGTGCTTCACGCACATCCGCCGGCACTTGTCGCATTTAGCCTTTTGCGGGGAATTCCGGATACTTCCATTATTCCTGATGCGAGATTCCTTTCGGGAAAGGTCACGATTGCGAAATACGCACTCCCCGGAAGCGCTTTGCTTGGAGAGAAGATATCTTCAGAGTTTGAAAAAGGAATCAACACAGTGGTTCTGGAGAATCATGGGGTTGTTATTGGCGCGGATTCCTTGTTCAGAGCGTTTATGAATTTCGAAACACTTGATTATTGCGCAAGAATTCAAATCAATGCCAAAGCGCTGGGAGGAACGATCCACGGCCTTTCTGAGCGCCATATGGAAATTTATAAAAACAAAACGGCACCGAACATGGAAGAATTCGTTCCGGAAACCCATACGAGCGAAGAACTCGGTGTGCGCCGTGACATGTGTGATTTGATTCACCGCGCATATGGCAATCAGCTGTTCACAAGCGATCAGGGAACGTTTTCCTGTAAGCTTTCGGATGGGTCGTTTATCATTACCCCATATGCCAAAGACAGAAATTATCTTGAACCGGAAGACCTTGTGCTGATTCGGGATGGCAAATGTGAGGCCGGAAAGACGCCTTCCCGCTCCGTCAGACTTCATGCGGTTCTGTATGAGAGAGATCCCGATATCAAAACGGTGATTGTGGCGCATCCGCCGCACATTATGGCGTTTGCCATTACAGATAAGGAATTTGATGCCAGATTGATTCCGGAGAGCTATATTGCACTGAAAAATGTACGCAAGTATCCGTTTGGTTCCTCTTTCATGCAGCCGGAACTGCTTGCGAAAGAAATCTCTATCAAAAATCCTGTCGTTATCATCGAAAATGACTGTATTATTGCTGCGGGAACTTCGCTCCTCAATGCGTTTGATCGCCTTGAGGTTATGGAATATAGCGCAAAATCTCTTGTGGAGGCAGCAAGCCTTGGCGGGGAGGTTATTAAAATCAGCCCTGAAGAGGTAAAGGAAATCGAAATCGCTTTCCATCTCTGATCCAAAAAAAGATATCTGCATAAAATAATACAATGAAAGAGGAAGATGGCATGGAGAAAAACTATTACGGCGAGCTCAGTATTATCGGCATGAAAGGCAGCGAGAAATTTCTTGAAAATGTCGATTGGTATCTGCATCAGTGGCGCAAGGATAAGGAGGGAACTTTCCTTGTAAATGCCGACTGTCCCCGTTTCGGTTCAGGGGAGGGAAAAGGCATTATTCATGAAACAATGCGCGGACATGACACTTATATTTTCGCCGACGTGTTCAACTACGGAGTTACTTATAAGATGTACGGAATGAATGTCCCCATGAGTCCTGATGATCATTATCAGGATCTCAAACGCATCATCTGTGCGATTGGCGGAAAAGCCCGCCGTGTTTCGGTTATTATGCCGATGCTTTATGAAGGCAGACAGCATCGGCGTACGTCAAGAGAATCTCTTGATTGCGCAATGGCCCTGCAGGAACTTGTGGCGATGGGAGTATCCAATATCATTACCTTTGATGCGCATGACTCCCGTGTGCAGCAGGCAATTCCGCAACGAGGCTTTGACAATGTTCGCCCGTCTTATCAAATGCTCAAAGCGTTGGTTAGGGAATTTCCGGATATCACCTTTGACAAAGATACGCTGATGATTGTTTCTCCGGATGAGGGGGCCATGTCCCGTTCCATGTATTATTCCTCGGTTTTGGGGCTTGAGCTTGGTATGTTTTATAAGCGCCGCAACTATACCATTGTCATTGACGGACGCAATCCGATTGAAGCGCATGAATTCCTCGGACGTTCTGTTGAAGGGAAAGATATTATTGTTGTGGATGACATGATTGCCACCGGCGAGTCTACACTGGATATCGCGGAACAGCTGAAAGAAAAAGGTGCGCGCCGCGTCTTTATCTTCGCAACTTTCGGGCTTTTTACGGCGGGATGTGAAAAAATAGACGCCGCCTATGAAAAAGGACTGATTGATAAGATTTTCACGACAAATCTGAATTACAGACCGCAGAGCATCATTGACCGCCCGTGGTATGCAGAGGTCAATATGTGCAAGTATGTGTCCTATATCATTGATACGCTGAATTCAGATTCCTCCATCAGCGAGTTGCTCAATCCTGTCGGGAGAATTCATGCCCTTGTGGATCGGGTGAGAGCGGCAGAATCCAGTGAATCCCGGTAAATTGACAGTGTTTCATAGAAAGCATATCCGGGTTTATCATGAAAAAGAAAAAGTACATACTTCACAAAGCAAAAAGACATGATGCATGATAACATATAGAAAGGGAGCGTTTTTATGTCAAACAGTACATCTATCACGGAAACCTACGAAAGCCTTCCAAAGGTTGCGAAAATTATATTGCAGCTTTTTTTCGGCGCGGTTATCGGGGGTATTTATCGAATTCTTCGCTATGTTGAAACGAGAAATATCGTAACGCTTGTTGTCGGAATTGTGGGGCTGGTTACTTTTGTCGGCAATATTGTGATATGGATCGTAGATTTGGTTACGGAAGCTGTAAGTAATCGAATCACGGTTTTTGCAGACTGAAAAGAAAACAAGAGGTTGAAAAACCTCTTGTTTTTTATTCCCGAAATGGAAAGTCTTCTACCGAGCCTGTCTTCAGAACATGATCCGTATCATCAGAGATCCAGCTTCATATCGCCGTTTTTCACCCATCCTAATTTTCTTATCAGAGCATCGAACAGCAGAGTAAGAACGGCCGGCAGAATAAAGCAGACAAGAATGAGTCCGACCCAGTTGAGTACGGTTACCTCATACGGATATCCATTGGATTTGTCAAACCAACCTAGAATCATTCCGATTGGTCCAAGGAGACCACAGGTTCCCATGCCGGAATTGATTGCCGCTCCGTACATTTTCAGATCAAATACGCAGGTCGCAAGCGGACCGGTAATGGCAGAGGCAAGCGTTGGCGCAATCCATATGCAAGGATTTTTAATGATGTTCGGCATCTGAAGCATACTGGTTCCAATGCCTTGAGAGAGAAGTCCGCCCCATTTGTTTTCACGGAAGCTGACAACGGCAAAACCGACCATCTGCGCACAACAGCCGGCGATGGCAGCGGCACCTGCAATAGCAAGTCCCTCAGAACTGCTTGTTGCGGCAATGCTGCCTGTAAGAGTGAGTCCGGCGCAAATAGCGGCGCTTGAAATAGGAAGGGTAAGCACCATGCCGATAACAACGGAAACAATGATTCCCGTTACAAACGGTGCCTGAATCGCAGCCCAGCTGATGAAATCACTGATATAACCTACGGCGATGCCGATATACGGCGCGATTAAGAGAGAAAGTCCACCGCCTACAAGGATGGTAACAAACGGAGTGACGATGATGTCAACTTTCGTTTTTTTGGAGACAAGCATTCCGATTTCCACCGCAGCAATGGTGATAAAGAAAACTGCCAGCGGGCCTCCTGCGCCTCCAAGTGTATTTGCGGCATATCCGACAGCTGCCGCAGAAAAAATGACAAGCGGATGACCTCCCAGCGAATAGGCGATTGCCGCACCCATTGCCGGTCCTGCCATTGCTTGCGCATATTTGCCGATTTCGGTTAAAAATCCCAGATTGGGAATCATGCCGAGTGCGCTGAAAATCGTTCCGATAAGAAGGGATGCGAAAAGACCCTGCGCCATGGCTCCCATTGCGTCAATAAAATACCGTTTTGCAAGCCGTTTCAACAAACTGCCTCCGGATTTTTTTTCGATGTTTTCCATCGTTTTGTACCCCCATTTGAAAAGCAGATATTACTATTTATCATATCATTCTCTTTTTTCCATGTCAATAAAAAAGAGAATTTTAACCGATTTTTTCGGTAAATTCTTGCACTTTCGGAAAGGATATATTATAATAATACGGAATAATAGATTTTGGAGGGCTCCTATCAATGCTTGATCGTACCAACTATACTATGTTGCTGGATTTCTATGAACTGACGATGGCAAATGGATATTTTGTCTCCGGAAAGGCGGATGAAATTGCATATTTTGATGTGTTTTTCCGTGATATTCCCGACGGGGGTGGTTATGCCATCGCGGCAGGGCTTGACGAGGTTATCGGATATATTGAAAATCTGAATTTTACTGAGGAAGATATCACATATCTTCGGTCCAAACATATTTTTGACGAAAGATTTTTGGAATATCTCAAAACGTTTCGGTTTACAGGGGATATTTATGCCATTCCGGAAGGCACTCCGATTTTCCCGCGTGAGCCGATTATGACGGTCCGCGCCCCTGCCATCGAAGCGCAGTTTATTGAGACGTTTGTGCTGCTGGCGTTAAATCATCAGTCGCTGATTGCAACCAAAGCGAACCGGATTGTAAGAGCAGCCGCAGGACGTCCTGTCGCAGAATTCGGTGCGCGCAGGGCACAAGGCGCGGAAGGCGCGATTTATGGGGCGCGAGCTGCGTTTATCGGAGGATGTTCCTCCACTTCCTGTACGATGAGTGACCGAGATTTTCAAGCACCGGCATCCGGGACAATGGCACATTCATGGGTGCAGATGTTTGACAGTGAATACGAAGCGTTTGAAACGTACTGCCGGATTTATCCAAACAATGCGACGCTCCTCATCGACACATATAACGTCTTGAACAGCGGGCTTCCGAATGCGATTCGTGCTTTCAAGGAAATTCTTGTTCCCCAGGGAATTCGGAATTTCGGTGTTCGTATCGATTCGGGTGACATTGCCTATTTGACTAAAAAAATTCGGGCAGCTTTTATCAGAGAGGGATTTTCGGAAGCCAAAATCGTTGTATCCAATTCACTGGATGAATATATTATTCGCGACATCATAAGCCAAGGTGCTGAAATCGATGCTTTCGGCGTAGGGGAACGGCTGATTACAGCGAAAAGCGATCCCGTGTTCGGCGGCGTATACAAACTTGTCGCCAAAGAGAAGAACGGAATCATTGAACCGAAAATCAAAATCAGTGAGAATCCGGAGAAAATCACAAATCCTCATTTCAAAAAAGTATACCGGATTTATGACAATGAAAGCGGAAAAGCGGCGGCGGACCTGCTTTGCGTATATGACGAAACAATCGATGAATCAAAACCGCTTGAAATCTTTGATCCGCAGAACACATGGAAACGAAAAACCTTTACCAATTATCATCTGCGTACCTTGCTGGAACCGATTTTCCGGAATGGAAAGCGTGTTTATACTTCTCCTTCTGCTGCGGAAATCCGTGCATATTGCGCTGAACAAACCGATAAGCTTTGGGATGAGGTCAAACGGTTTGAAAATCCGCATGAATATTATGTCGATCTATCCCAAAAGCTTTGGGACATCAAACAAAAAATGCTCCGGAACTGAAACAACGGAATCGAAACAGGGGAGGTATTTATGGCATATTTAGGAGAGGTCGTTTCATCAGCGCTTTCTATCATCTTTTTTATCGCGGTGATTGCGGCACTAGGATATCTTGTGGGAGGAATCAGCATCAAAGGGATTTCTCTCGGGACTGCCGGCGTACTGCTTATCGCGCTGCTTTTCGGTGTGCTGGCAAGCTATGTGCCCTCTTTTGAAATCGGAGGGAAAACCATTACGCTGTACAGCAGTTCATTATCGGCAAATTTTAGTTTGGTTTCTCAGATTGGAACGGCGTTTTTTGTGACATCTATCGGTTTGATTGCGGGACCGAAATTCTTTCGGACGTTCAATAGAAAATCCCTTTCTTATATTTTGATGGGGGTTATTGTAATACTCGCCGGTGCTCTTACTGCCGTTTTGCTTCTTGTATTTGACGGGGACATGTCCCCTGAGATGGCGACAGGACTTTTGACGGGAGCATTGACGAGTACGCCGGGCCTTTCCGCAGCAAAGGAAATGGTAGAAGGAGACGCGGCAGGGGCTGTTACCGCCGGATACGGGATCGCCTATGTATTCGGTGTTCTCGGCGTTGTTTTGTTTGTTCAGATTATTCCAAAGCTTTTGCGTGTGAACATCGAGCAGGAGAGGGCTTCCTTTCAAGCGGCCGGCGCTGTCACGGTGAAGCCGATTACCCGTAAGCTGACAAAACTCGACCCCTTCGGCGCGTTTGCCTTTTTCCTTGCTATTGTATTTGGCTGCTTGATTGGGTCCATTAAAATTCCGGGCATTAATTTCTCGCTCGGTACTTCTGGCGGAACACTGGTTTCCGGTTTAATCATCGGACACTTCGGACATCTGTTTGGGATCGATTGCCGGATCGGCAAGGAATCTCTTCAGTTTTTCCGAGAGCTTGGGCTTGTTTTGTTCCTTATCGGAGCAGGAGTCCCGGGAGGCGTCAATTTTATGGAAAATATCGCGCTCAAGTATTTCTTATACGGAGTTATTATGACGCTGCTTCCGATGATCATTGGTTTTGTTGTTGCAAAATATATTTTCAAGCTCAGTATTTTCAACAATCTCGGCTCGATCACAGGTGGTATGACAAGCACGCCTGCACTGGATGCCCTTATCCGGTCTGCCGGAACGGATGAAGTTTCTTCTGCCTACGCGGCAACTTATCCGATTGCGCTTGTCTGTGTAGTACTTGCTTCAAAAATTATTATTATGGTCTTTTGATTTGAATGAAAGACCGGAATGGAGATTATAATGAAACAATCAAAATGGATGTGGTGCCCGGGTGACTTTGAACTGTATCATGGAATGCTTGTTCATAACAGACGGACAATGGGAGGCGAGCATTATTCGACGGAATCGGGGACAGGTTCCCAAACGGTGTCGAAAGGACCTGTTTATTATTCCCCTATGTGGCGCGTGGATGCACCGCACAGAAATCTCTTCCTTTATAAGGTCGCCAACCTTGAGAAACCGGAAGACGTGACGTTTTATGCCAATACGGAACATGCAAGCATTCTGGTGGACGGTGTACGGTATCCTTCCGGTGCGACGGTAACGCTGAAGCCGGGACGTCAAATGGTGAAAGTGTTTGCCTATAAGGACGGCGGTTTGCCCGCGGTATACTGTATAGGAGATACGTTTGCATCCGATGAAAGTTGGTCATATGGTTCTTTTGGCGTGGGGGATCTTCCTGCGGGAACAAATGATATGTATACGGAGCTTTCCGACAATCCTGAAATATTTAAGTTTTCCTATGAACGTATCCGGCCGGTTCTGTCTGAGAAGATAAATGGAGGAATTCTATTTGATTTTGGCTGCGAACGCTTCGGAAAGCTGATTTTTGAAAATGTAGCACCGGAGGATGCCGCATTTCTCGTTGTTTGCGGAGAATCCCGTGAAGAGGCGCTTGATCCGGACAATGCGATTGTCCTTGTGAATGCCAAAGCGGAAAAAGGAAAATTCACATCCATAGCGGTGGCTTTCCGATATGTTTTTGTACCGGAAGCCTGCGAATCTTTGGAGCTTTCCGCAGATTTTGAATATCTGCCTCTTGCAGATAAGGGCGCTTTCCATTCGGATGACGAGATGGTCAACAAAATTTGGGAAGTATCTTCTTATACCTTGCACTTGAATGCACGTGAAGGCTTCTTTGACGGGATCAAGCGTGACCGCTGGGTATGGGGCGGAGATGCGTACCAAAGCTTTTTTGTCAATTATTATTTGATGAATGATAACGATATCGTACGGCGTACCCTGAGAATTCTTCGCGGTGCGGAACCGATGACCATGCATGTCAATACCATTCCCGATTATACATTTTATTGGATTATGAGTATTTGGGAATATTATTTCCATACGGGAGATTCCGCCTTTGTTCGTGCCGTATATCCGCAGATGCGCTCGACGATGGCATTTATTACGGGAAGACTGGATGAGGACGGCTTATATATCAAGCGTGCGGGCGATTGGGTTTTCGTGGACTGGTCAAAATTTGACAAAGATTCTGGACCTCTTTGTGCTGAGCAAATGCTGCTCTGCCGTGCTTATCAGTGTATGGCGAATTGCGCAGAGCTTTTAAATGAGTCCGAAGAGGAAGCTCTTTATCGGGCCGCAGCGTCTCGACTTGCCAAAATTATCAACGACCGCTATTGGGACGAGGAAAAAGGCGGCTTTGTGGATGATTATAAAACCGGAAATCGGAATATTACACGTCATGCCAATATTTTCGCCTTGCTTTATGATTTGACAAGTGAAGAAAGAAAAGAAAAAATCATTGTTCATGTAATTAAAAATAAGGATATTCGTCCGATCACAACGCCTTATTTTGAATTCTTTGAATTGGATGCTATGTGTCAGATCGGAGAATTCGATTATATGACGGATATGCTGCACAGTTATTGGGGCGGAATGATTCGCCTTGGCGCTACTACCATTTGGGAAGAATATTTCCCGGATCGTTCAGGAACGGAGCATTACGCAATGTACGGCCGTCTTTATGGAAAAAGCCTTTGTCATGCGTGGGGAGCATCTCCGATTTATCTTCTTGGGAAGTATGCGCTTGGTGTACGTCCGACTTCTCCTGCGTATGCGACCTATGAAGTCAAGCCGAGTCTGATGTGTTTCGGTAGCTTTTCCGGAAAGGTCCCTGTACCGAACGGCACGGTTGAAGTCTCTGTGGATGCATCTGCGGTTACGGTAAAAAGCGATGTGGAAGGCGGTACGCTTGTGATAAAGGATAAGACGTATCCGATTGAGGCGGGAAAACCTTTAACCGTACCATATGAAAAATAAAGAGTGTTTGAAACAGTACGGATTTTGAAAGAGAATTTCTGTCTTGCTGTCAGATATGGCTTCATAAGGGAAAAGCACGAGATAAACACAGGAAGAGAAATGGTAAATGAATTTTGAGCTGATTGATAGGAACATTTGGGATAGGAAAGAATATTTCGAACACTATTTTAAAGATGTTCCTTGTACATACAGTATATCGACAAAAATTGACATTGCCCGAATAAAAGAGAAAAAGCAAAGACTGTACCCAACAATGTTGTATTGTCTTTCTACGATTGTCAATCGTCATTCTGAATTTAGGACGGCGATCAATGAGCAAGGCGAATTGGGCGTTTACGACGAAATGTCGCCATGCTATACGATATTTCATAAAGATACGGAAATGTTTTCTAACCTCTGGACAGAATATGTTCCGAATTTTGAGGATTTCTGTGCTTTATATAGAGATGATATACAAAAATACGGGGAACAAAAGGGGATAATAGGAAAACCGAATGTCCCTCAAAACACATTTACAGTGTCTATGATACCTTGGACAGTATTTGATGGATTTCATTTGAATTTGCAGAAGGGATATGATTATCTGCTTCCTATATTTACAATGGGGAAATACTATCCGGAAAATGGACGAATTCTATTGCCTTTGGCAATTCAAGTTCATCATGCTGTGTGTGACGGGTTTCATATTTGTCGTTTTATAAATGAATTGCAGGAATTGGTGAACAATGATTTCTCTTAATATTGTTTTTTGCTTTTATTTATAAAAAGGCAGGATTTTTGCAAAAATCATCAAAAAACCGGAGAAAGTACTTTTCTCCGGTTTTTTTGCATGTTTGATTTTTCTTAAAAACTGCCGGCCGCGGCCTTTGCTCGCTGTTTTTTCGGCAGAGCGGTTTTGAAAGTTCGTGTGCCGGCAGGGATCAGTTTTTACTGACAGAGCAGCGTATAAAGCAAATCCACAGCATCCGCTCTTGTAATTTCGGCATCTCGGTCATCAGACGCGACAAGTCCGACCGAAGCAAGCATTGCGTAGCCGTCGTCTGTAATTTCCTCATCCGTACCGACGGATGCGTATACAGCATCGCCGAAGGGAAGCTCCTGCATCGAAGCAATCCGGCTGATAAGCGTTGCCGCTTGTGCGGAAGTTATGATATCATTCGGACAGAAACATCGGCCATCCTCCGTATCAATACCGACAACAAGCCCAAGCTTTCTTGCCGCCGAAATATATTCATTCTGATATTCCGTAAAGCTTGCACTGTCAGCAAAACCGGATTCGTTTGCTGCAATCAGCGAAGGATCAATTCCTACCGCGTTCATGGCCATAATAAGGAAATCAGCCCGAGTAACGGTTTTATCCGGATAAAAGAAATGCGTATCTCCGATTTGTTCGCCGACAATCACACCCAGTTCTGCCATTTCCACTGCGGGAAGCTGATATTCGCTTCCGTCAAGGTCGGTATAAACAATCCCTGTTTTATTCTCCGTTGTGGTGATTTTCACAGTAGCGGGTTCCGATTCGTTGCCGTATTGATCTACCGCAATATAAGTGAAAGAATCTTTTCCGACGGTTCCATCATACGCTGTATAACAGTAGCTTCCGGAAGCTTCATCTATGAGCTCCAGCGTTCCTTTTTTCGGTTTTTCTACAATTACATAGCGAATCTCATCTCCGTCGGGATCGGTCGCCGACAGTTCTGAATAAACCGGCACGGATTCCTTTGCATCAAGCATTGCCGCAGAAACCGTCGGTGCGAAATTGAGAGAATCCAGCATACAAACTTTGCAGACAAAGGAATTTTCATAATAGTTCCCATATGGTTTGAACTGGAACGTGGCAACTGCACCTTCTTCTGATGGAATAAATCGAAGAGCGGCAAGAGCCTCATAAGGAATAAGCTGTCCCGGCGTTACATCTACAGCTCCGAGCTTCAAAACACCGTCTGTCACATCCGGCAGAGCAGTGATTTCTATGGCAATCAAATCTTCGCTGCCGAGTATATCGACAAAGTCTTCGGCTTCAAATGAGACAGTATTGGTTCCGACACCTGTTTTAATCATACCCGACTCTTCTTGGAGAACCGATATGGCAGGTGATAAAATCCCGGCAGCACTTGCCGTGATGCCAAAACAAAGAAGCATGCAAAAAATGAAAAATGTGATTCCTACTTTTTTCATAACACTGCATTTCCTTTCTTTTTTTGATATGGATATTTTGCCCAGGCACGAATTCATTTATACAAAGCGCCAAAGAATCGATTTCAAAAATTCAGCCGATAGGATATGTCAAAATGACATTTTTATATGGAGGTTGTCCTTATTTCTGTTTCCGATCGACTTGCGGAAGACGGATGCCTTCTTTCATTTTTGTGATAAGCGTCTGACAAGTCTTCCGCATCTCCGGGATAAACCCTTGACTTTTACTGAAAAAACAGATAAAATAACGCTGGGGGCGTTTTGCGCTTCTGACATCATAAGCCGCAGACATGCGGCGGAACGGAGTGTATTATGTTTGCATTTATTTTAGGTATTATTGCCGCTGTAGTTGGAATCGGTATGTTTCTATATGTCATGAAAAAGTGCAAAAACGGGACTTATCCTGCGAAGAGAAAAATAGGAAGCGCTGCTTCCGGTCTTTGTCTTGTGATTGGCATAGCGCTTATCGCCGTCAGTTGTATTACTTCCATCCCGACAGGACATACCGGTATTGTAACAACATTCGGCCGTGTAGAAAATTATACCTATGAAGCGGGAATTCACGCAAAAGCGCCTTGGCAGCAAGTTATCAAAATGGATAATCGGATTCAGAAATCCGTGGTGGAACTGTCTTGTTTTTCAAGCGATATTCAGGAAGTTGCCACAGTTTATACCATCAACTATCAGATTGAGAAGGCAAACGCTCAAACCATTTACAGAACCATCGGTAAGGACTATTATTCTACGGTTATTGAGCCGAGAATTCAGGAATCCGTCAAAAGTGTAATTGCGAAATACAATGCGGAAAGCCTGATTGCAAGCCGTGAAAAGCTCTCCTCTGAAATCAAAGCGATTTTGGTTGATAAGCTTTCCTCCTATAACATTGAAGTCATCGATGCTTCTATTGAAAATCTTGACTTTTCAGATACATATACCGATGCTGTAGAAGCAAAGCAAGTTGCAGAGCAGAATAAATTAAAAGCACAAATCGAACAGGAACAGGCAATTTTGGAGGCTGAGGCTGCGGCAGAGCGAGCTGTTATTGAAGCAGAGGCGGAAGCGGAGGTTCAGAAAATCAACGCGGATGCCAAGGCATATGCGGGAGAAAAGGAAGCAGAAGCAAATGCTAAAATCGCCGACAGCCTGTCCGGTGATCTTATTGAATATAAATATGTGGAAAAATGGGACGGAAAACTGCCTACTTATGTTGGCGGCGAAGGGGGAACGCTTCCGATTCTCAATATCGGCAGTGAAAAGCAGTCTGATTCGGAACAATAAAAAATAGCAAATCCGTAAATTGCCGGGGAAAAGCAAACATCGCTTCTCTCCGGCATTTTTGAGGAACATAGAAATTTCTGAATTTTAAGCATCTCTTGGCGTAATTGCGGTATGGAAGCCGGATTATCAATCGTCTTGTCTGATATCTGCTTGCGTCAATGCTGTTTGAATCAATGGACAAATAAGGAATATCCGGCAGGTGAATCCGGCATAATAAAAAAGTATCCTGATGATACAGGAAAGAAGAGTATAACCATTGCGTGAGGATTTTTCCCGTTGCGGATTTGCTTAGACGGTATACCGCTATCGATAAGGTTCATTTAGAGAAGTATAACGACGAGTGATAAAACAATGTGTTAAAAGAAGAAAAGCCTTTTTTAGATGCTTTTTCTCAAAACGGTTTGGATGATTGAAAAAAATAACTCTTGCAAGGGGATTTCTGCTGTGTTATAATCATTTTGTGTCAAACGAACATGTGGGAAAATATGAAAAAATAGATATAAAAAATTCAAAACTACACATCAAAAACATGGATTGCGGTTGGACAACCTCGCACAAATGGTTGATTTCAAATGCCAAAACGGAAGTTGGAGGCGATTTTTTTGAATAGTATGGAGCTTTTGGAAAAAACAGCGATGCCAAAGGAAAAGAATATTTCCCGTGCGCGGAGGATTACCCTTTCCGTCATGCTTGGTATCATTTTGATCACAGCTTTCCTGTTTTTTTTCGCCGGTTCGTTCGGGCAGCATGCCTATACGTATTCGGACAACACGAAAATTCTTGTTTATCATTTGGTATCCGATGAAACCTATGGTCCGAATGAATATCTGTTTGTGAGGGTATCCGATTTTGAGGCACAGCTTGCCGAAATCAAGCGTCTCGGATATGAAACCGTATTCGCAGACGAGCTGGACAAAACACATGGGAAAAAATGTGTGGTTATCACCTTCGATGACGGTTATGTGGACAATTACACCAATGTTCTTCCCCTTCTTGAAAAATATGATATGAAAGCAACCGTATTTTTGATTTCCGATATGATCGGTGCTGATGGACATTTGAGTGAGGAACAGATCCTCGAAATGCAGAAAAGCGGACATTTCCATTTTGGAAGTCACACAAAAACCCATCAAAAACTATATGACCTGGATAAAGAAACCTTGCAAACTGAGCTGCTGGAATCTCGCCGTCGCATTGAAGAGCTGACAGGAAAAACGGTTCGTGCGCTGGCATATCCAAATGGCGTCTGCGACAGTTCGACGGAACTTGCCGCTGAGGAATACGGATATGAGTATTGCTTTACCACAGATAAGCCGGCAGATGAATTTTATCCCAATACCCGTCTGCCCCGTAGTTATGTAGTTCGGGATATGGCAATCACCGATTTTCTGAGTATCATTGATTAAGGATCAAAACCTCTTTTATTCTGACCTGTGAAACCGACACGTGCCGGAATCCTGCGGACACTTGCAAATAGGAAATCCGGGGGGAATCTGGTTTTTATTCTGATCAAGATTTGCCGCAGACAGCGGAGAAATGAGGAAGTATGGAATATCTCTCTTTACCAAAAGTGATCCAGACCGGAAAATGGCGCTCAGGTCATATACAGGGCATTGCCATCGACCGGGAAAGAAAATATCTTTATTGTTCTTTTACGACAGAGCTTGTCAAGTTCGATATGACAGGGAAATTGATTGGCACGGTACATGGATTTACCGGACATCTTGGATGTCTCGCCTGTAATCCGACGGACGGACGCATTTATGCGTCGCTTGAATATAAAAACGATGTTATTGGTCAAGGAATCCTGCGTAATCTCGGAATTGACGGACAGGTTCAAAATGCTTTTTATGTCGCGGTCTTTGACGGAGAAGGCATCACCCGCCTGAATATGGACGCCGAAAAAGACGGTGTCATGAAAACCATATGGCTGAGAGAGCCGACAGAGGATTATCTTGCTGTCTGGGAGGAGAACGGGCAAAGAAGGGAACATCGGCATGGCTGTTCCGGTATCGACGGAATTACCTTCGCGCCTGTTCCGGGAGATACGAAAGAAATGCGGCTTCTTGTTGCATACGGAGTTTACGGTGACAAGACAAGGGAAGATAACGATTATCAGGTATTGCTTTCTTATCAGACACAGAATCTGGCTGTGTTTGAGAGTGTTCTTACGGCAGAAAATATCCATAAAAGCGGACCTCGGCACTGTGATGCACGATATTTTGTCCACACCGGAAACACGGAATTCGGCGTTCAGAATCTCGAATATGATACATATACCGGCGATATTTTTATGGCGGTTTATCGTGGGCGCAAGGAGAAATATCCGAATTATTCTATGTTCGTGATTGATGGGAAAAAAGTGCCGGAGTGTCAGCCCCTTATCGGTTGTAAAGGAGAAATCGGACAAGTGCTGTCCCTGCGGCAATCAGGGCTTTTTGACGAAAAATCCGGCATTTACGGCTATGAATTCCGATATGGAAGCACGGGAATGCTGTCGCTTGGCGGCGGATTTTTCTATTTTTCCGAGGATTATGGAGAAAACGGAGAGTTTGGCTCGATGATCCGACTTTACCGTTATACAGGAAGCACACCGACGCCGTTCGAAGCTGTGGAATAACAATTGAAAAGAAAAAAGCCGAAAATCAACGGAGAAAGCTTTGTTGATTATGATAAAATGGTTTGGATAAGATCTTGAAAATCATAGAAAAGCAGGCAGCTTTTCATGGACACCGGAAAGAATTCTTGGGTCAATGAAAAGCTGTCTGCTTTTCTTTATCATTGGGAGTGGATAAAAAGTTTTGTTTTTTTGAGGGAATCTATTTTTCACAAAAACCGCTTCTGTCATGAAAGTCATCTTATATAAAACATATCTTTCCTTATGAAGAAAATATCGAATTGGTTGAAAATGATAAAAAACATTTCAATAAAAATCAAAAATTTTATATCTGATTCAAAAACAGTGCGTTTTACATTTTAAGCCATTGACAAAAATCACATAATTTTGTAAAATTATAAACAGTATATTGGTGATATCTGCTTTGGGAGTTATTTTTAGAAAAAATTTTCACGAAATTTTAAAAAAATTCCAAACCAAAACAGAAAAAGACACACTATATGAATGTACAGGTATATCAATATAAGAAAGGAAAGTCTGTCATTCAAGCGATGACACACCATTTGATTTTATGGAATACGGAAAAAATCTTCGGTATCTCAAAAGCTCTGATCTTCATTTTTATGTAGGAATTGTTTTGCTTGCCATGGGGGCTATTTTTCTGATGCTGGGCTGGTTCTTTTGGATTTATGTTCTCCCGTATCAGGATATCATCAGTCTTTTTCTTGTTTTGCTTGGCGGTTGTATTGCATGGATTCCCCGTTCTATGCGCTCTGACGAAAAGGAAATAGACAAATGCGTTGCAGAACGAATTTCCGAATATGCCAAAGATGTAATCGACCGCTTTCATCTTTCCGGCGATTTGCTTTCAAAAATGAAGCCAATCGTAACCGGAGGCTTTGTTTTGGACGAAGACGGGGTGGTTTTCCGCCGTGGGAAAAACGACCGGAAATACCGTTCATCGCGTTATATTGCAACAGCGTTGATTTTTACAAAAAACGGAATTTTTGCCGCAACCAAAAGGTTTTCTCTTATTGAAGAAGATGAAAATGAATCTGTGAAAGAAATCCTTTTTTATGACATCGACGATGCCGCTGTAAATGTTACGGAAAAACAAGTCGGAGACGATAAAGTTAAATTTTATCGTCTTGCCATCACTGCGTCGGGCAAAACTGTTCTGGATATTCCTGTGGTGCCAAGCGCGCAGATGGATCAGCTCTGCGGAGAAATTCTTTCGCAGTCTGTCAAAGCAAAAGAATAACGTTTCCTTTTATGCTTGAAATGAAAAATTCCGGCAGCTGCCGTACTGAGGTACGGTATTGCCGGAAATTTTTCTTTTTTGTCACATGTTATCTGACGTCGCCGGTAATTTCTTCTGTATCCCGTTCACGGAAAAGAAGAGAAATGCACCAGATTCCTGCAAGAGCCACAACCGTGTATACGATCCGGCTGACAAGAGCATCCTGTCCGCCGAAAATCCAAGCGACGATATCAAAACGGAAAAGACCGATGCTTCCCCAGTTGAGCGCGCCGATGATTGTGAGTATAAGCGCAATTCTGTCGAGCATAATAATAACCTCCGATCATGTTTGAAAACGTCCGTCAAAACGGTACGTTTGTTTATTTTTATCATGATTTCTGTCAATGTTTTTATCTTTCGACATTCCATATTTTGTCCCTATCCTTTGTTTTTATTCATCAAATCATAAAAGAGAGACACATAAAAAAGTTTTGACAGAAATGATGTGTTTATAGAAATAAAGAATGAGAAAAATATTGCGGTTGCGTTTTTTGACAGGTAAAAATATTTTTGTCAATAAAGGATTTTTGATACAAAGATACTTATAAAAATCTTATTTTTGGCTGTTTAATCTGTTTTAAAGAAAAATTCCGTTTTTCAAGTCCTCCTTGTTACAACATACCTTTCTGATTGGAAGCTTTATCGTTTTTTGATACATTTAGGCTGTACTTTACGATGTCTGCGAAGGGAATGTTGGAAGGAATCGTTGATTTCTTTCTGTTTTTATGATATAATCAATCCGGTAAATCCGGGCGGATAAGCTTAAAAGCTCCGTGCCTCTTTTTTGGAAAAACAAAAAATTCCCGGTTTTCAGTCAGGTGATATCCATGCGGGTACGAAAACGAAAAAACGGCGATATCAGAAGAGCGGCTTTGGGAGAACTTCTGCTTCCTTTTGATAAGGAGACACCAGCGCCGATTCCTCTTGAAAGCTTATTTCCCGGTAAAACGGAATTCAGACTTGAAATCGGCTGCGGTAAAGGCGCGTTTATCACAACACTTGCAGAAAAGCATCCGGATGTTGGCTTTCTTGCTGTTGAACGAGTAGGAGACGTTATTTTGCTTGCCGCTGAAAAAGCAAAAAAGGCAAACCTTCAAAATATCAGATTTTTATGCTGTGATGCAGAGTATTTGCCGCGCCTGCTTCCGATTCATTTTGCTCGGCGTATTTATCTCAATTTCTGTGATCCATGGCCTAAGGCCCGTCATATGAAACGCCGGCTTACCTACCGTGAATCTTTGCTTCGGATTGCTTCACTGATGGAGCCGGGCGGTGCTGTAGAATTTAAAACGGATAATGCCGAGCTTTTTGAGTTTTCTATTCCGGAATTTGAAGCGGCGGGATTTTCGCTGCGTAATATTACCCATGATTTGCATGGAAGTGAATGGGCATCAGGCAATATTATGACAGAATATGAAGCCAGTTTTACGGCAAAGGGTGTTCCTATTCACCGCTTGGAAGCTTATTTCCCAGAAAATTCACAAGTTCCGGTAGGTTTTTGATAATTCTTTATCAAAGAAAGAAAAAAGGCTTGATTTTTTTGAAAAGCTATGATATAATAAAACTTACTGTATTATAGCAACTCATAAACAGAGGTCATTTTGTTTGTTTGAGATAGTCCAAATATTCGAGGGAGGTGCAGGATATGGCAAAATGTATGTACTGCGGAAAGGGTGTTACGTTCGGCAATAATGTTTCCCATTCCAACCGCAAAACAAGCAGAACCTGGAAGCCCAATATCAGAAAGGTCAGTGCCGTCGTAAACGGAACCCATAAAACCGTTGCGGTTTGTTCACGTTGTCTGCGCGCAGGCAAGGTTGAAAGAGCCTGATTTTCATTCTGTGACCGGTGATGTTAAGTCCTTTCTCTTTGAGAAAGGACTTTTGCATTTTTACTGAAAAAACAGGAGCCTAAAGCGAGAAACTTTAGGCTCCTATCTTTTTTCAAAATGTTTTGCCCTATTTTCGGGAATGATAAGCAAAGATAAGTTATGGTGAAATGGGTTGTGTCGTATAGACGAGTTCGAGACATTGATTTTACTGTATATATTTGTCCTTTTTCGAAGAGTTTTTCAAAATATTTTTATTGTATTAAAGAAAGTTAACGGGACATAGGTGTCATCATTTTTTTAGTTTTTCTGTGTATATATTATCTTTTTCATAAAAGGAGAGAAGTCGCTTGAACAAGGGTTTTAACAAACAAAAGAAATTTCGCAGGAGAAGTTCAAAAAAGTTCTGAGATTTTATTCAAATCAAGGTGTTATGTTGTTGCGGACAGCAATGCGCTTATTTTTGCACTACGTTTTAGTTAAATCCAAAATCCAGTATAAGGTTAAAAAAACTGAAAAAATTGCCACTTATAAAACGGGGATGAAAGTTTATAATAATATCAGAACGCGGCGGCAAACCAAACGCACGCGCTCTGCGGAGAAAATATTCTTCGCGTGTTATAACAACAGATGTGTGGGCGGTATGCTTTTTTGCAGAATCTGTTTTGCAGATGCTCCAAGATAGCGGATACGCAAATACACGCTGTTCTTACAATTCAATTTGATTGAATAAATTTGAGGAGAATTTAAAATGGCAAGTAGCAACAAAAAGCTTGTTCCTGAAGCAAAAGAAGCTCTCGACAGATTTAAAATGGAGGCTGCGAGCGAAGTCGGTGTTAACCTGAAACAGGGTTACAACGGTGACCTTACCTCTAAGCAGGCTGGTTCTGTAGGCGGTCAGATGGTTAAAAAGATGATCGAATCCTATGAGAACTCCATCAAAACAAAATAATCGGATTTTATAAGCTGTTTTTACAATAGTATTATAAAGATTTTGATTGTTCAAAAAAGCATTCTCCGGTGTCCTTTCTTGGACGCCGGAGTTGCTTTTTTCTCTTATTTCTTTGCAGCGGAACAGAAATTTATCCGTTTTTCGAATTCGTTATATCAATGCTTTCTATGACATATCGCCGGTATCGTGAAAGACAAATTCAAAATTAAAAAACAGGAAAAAATTTCCACCATCCTGAATAAATCAGGAAAACGGTGGAATACTACAAGCATAAACAAAAAATTTACATAGAAGCTTCCGACTTGGTGCTTCTTTGAATCCGGAGGTTCAAAATTTATGAAATATCTCGTAACCTTTACCTGTCTTGTCCTTGCCTGCTGCCTGTTTTGCGGCTTTATTCCGACAGAATCCGATCGTATCATCTATGAAAATACCGTTCGATTGCATGTGCTCGCCAATTCGGACAGCGAACATGACCAAAGTGTGAAACTTACCGTGCGAGATGCCGTACTTGCGGAAATGGAAACTCTTCTTTCAGATGCGGAAAACCCGGAAGATGCTGTTTCTGTCATTTCGGAGAATCTTGATAGAATCCGAGAAGTATGCAACGATACGCTTGCATCTCTCGGAGAGACCTATACGGCAACCGTTATTTTGTCGGAAGAAAAGTATCCGACACGCAATTACGAAACCATGAGTCTGCCCGCCGGTGTCTATGAATCTTTGCGGATTAAACTCGGTTCTGCTGAAGGAAAAAACTGGTGGTGCGTTCTGTATCCGGCACTTTGTACCAATGTGGCAAAGACCGAAGAATCTTTAATCAAAACGGGCTTTTCGCCGGAACAGATTGAAATTCTCACGAACGGCGAAAGCCCGAAATATAAAATCAAATTTAAATTTCTTGAAATTTTCGGGGAAGCATTTTCTGAATAAAACGGATTAAATATCCCTCCCTGACACCGGCTGTACTCAGTGTAAATCCGGACAAATCCATATAGGAAGCAATTTCAAGATAAGCATAAAGGCCGGGAAGAATGGTTGTTACCCGATCCGGCACAACACTCCGAAGCCACTTTCCTCCTTTGCGGGCGTCGCATATTGCGGCGTCCGCTGTTTTTTGCAGTTCCTCTATAGGAATGGTAAATCCGTCTGTTACAGCGGCGATGTCAGCGGCATAAAGTCTTGCCGCTGCCCGTGCCGTACCTCCGATAAAATATGCTTCGCCGCCAACCTTCCGAAATTTCGGACAAGCGGAAATGGTTTCCCGCACATATTTACGAATTTCCTCTAATTCTTCTGGACTCGGGAAAGGATCTCGTTTTGTCACATCGGTAAAATATTTCATCAGTCGTACACATCCGATAGAGAGGGATTCCGACGCGAGAATTCTATCTCCTTCAAAAACCGCGATCTCCGTACTTCCGCCTCCCATATCCAGTAAAGTTCCCCGCACTCCATCCGGAAACCGATGCCGAATCGCCGTAAAATCATACAATGTTTCCGTTTCTCCGCTGATGATTTCAATTCCGATGCCGAGTTTTTCCTTAACGGTGCGGAGAATCGCTTCGCTGTTGGAAAGTCCGCGCAAAGACGCGGTCGCAAACGCGAAAAAACCATCACACGGAATGCTGTTTGCTCTGGCTAAAAATTCACGTAATACAGCGAATAATTTTCCCGAGCCATCCGGCGTCAGCTCACCGTCTTTTACATATGCGGCAAGTCCGAGCATGCTACGTGCGGATGAAAAAACAGAAAAAGCGCCTGTTTTTGTATCAATATCATATAGATTCATCCGAACACTGTTTGCACCGATATCCACAATGGCATATTTGAATATCCGTTCGTTAAAATCATTCATGGTTTGTCCTCCGGAGCCAACTAGTCAAGGGAATGCGTCTATGATTCACGTTCAAAACGGATAAAGCTTGTTCCCTGAAACAAAAGCTTTCCCTTGTCACCTTCTGCGGAAAGCCCATAGATATCAGACGGCACAGAAAATTCCATTCGGTCACCGCTTTCAAATTCAAACGTCATGTAATAGTGATTATAAGCGTGATTCAGTCCTGTGTCGTTCGAGCCGGAGTTATGAACACGGACAGAATATCGCTTGGATACGAGTGTCGCCGGTGCTGAGATTCGGGGACTTGCAGCATTTTTGCGGCTTTGAGAAAGCGATTTGATGATGGTAAACAAAATTACCCCGAATACAAACACAAACATGAATAAAACAAAAACGGGGATTACTGCACCCATAAATTCCGTAATCACGAAAGCCACCTCCTTTTCCGATACGATTTTATTATACACAAAAATATTCGTATATGCAATAGAAAATACGCAAGGTTTCGTTTTTGCTGAATATATATGATAGAAGAAACCCGTCAGACGAAACCCGCCTGGAGCTTTTTCCACAGGTTATCATTGACGGTTCTCGGAGGTCATCATGTCCTATTTTCTATCATGGCTCATGTCAAATATTCTTTATTTATTCCTCAAGGTGTCGTATTCGCAGAGTTTTCCGCCGCCGTTGTCGCCGTCAGAGGAGGCGGAATGTTTTCGGAAAATGCAGCAAGGAGATATGAAAGCCCGGGAAAAATTAATCGAACATAATCTAAGGCTTGTAGCGCATATTGTGAAAAAATACTATACATCCAACAAAAATCAGGATGATTTGATTTCTGTAGGAACGATCGGTTTGATTAAGGCAATTGATTCTTTTGATATTACCAATGGCGCAAGATTTGCTACCTATGCCAGCAAATGCCTTCAAAATGAAATTCTGATGTATTTTCGTTCTCAGAAAAAAAGCGCCTGTGAAGTATCTATTAATGAAACCATTGATACCGATAAAGATGGAAATCCGTTGACATACATTGATATCATCAGCGTAGATGATACCATTGCCGAGGATCTTGATCTGAAATTTAAAAGCCGTCGGGCGCTTGAAATTGTCAACAATATTTTGGAACCGCGGGAACGTCAGATTATCATCATGCGCTATGGACTCGGCGGCGCTCCCGCCATTACGCAACGGGAAACGGCGGCAAAGCTCGGTATTTCGCGCTCCTATGTGTCTCGAATCGAAAAGGCTGCTCTTGAAAAAATCAGTAAATATTTGTCGCATTCTCCATTTTGAGAACGAGCTTCGGCGATCTGTGATTGGATTTTCCCATTTTTTCCGCCGTTTTTTGGATTCCTAAACGTAAAATTCCGTATCCCAGTCATAAAACCGGAGTTTTGTGAATAAATTTGAATCAAATAAAATCCGCCTTTGTCTGCGGCGAGGACCGGCGGCTACGATATTTCGCCGAGAAAGCAGGAATGGATATGTTTATGCAAAACAGCGAAAATGATACGGGACACAGCGTCCTGACAAAAACCTATGAAGGCACCTCCACAAAGGAAGTCTCAACCGAATATAACCTGCCGGACTATCTTCCGGATATCAACAGGCTTCTGAAGGTCAGTGCAAAAATCGGTGAAAGCAGCAAATATCTATCCGGGGATACGTTGGAATATGACGGGAAAGTCAAATTTGCTATTATCTATGCTACCAGCGACGGAAAAATCAGAAGTGCGGATTTTGACACGGATTTCTCCGGGAATATGGGCATTTCCGGGGCTTCCGGCGACTGTGATATTTTATTTGATCCGGGAATTTCCAATGTCTCCTGCAGACTTCAGAATCCCCGCAAACTGACGGCAAAGGCTAAAATCGATGCCAAAGCTTCCGTTATGTGCCGTGCTTCCACAGTGCCTGCCGTATCGGGGAAACTTACTCCAGATGAAGAAGCAATGCTGCAGTATCGCAGCCGTGCCATTGAAAGCATTTATGAACTTGACGCGGAAGAGCTTGCGACTCCCGTCAGCGAGGATCTTGAAATCGATGCTTCCATGCCCGCAATTGAGGATATTATCGCGGTGGAATTGGATCCGTATATCAGCGATATACGTTCAGGCGAGAACAAGGTGTCTTATAAAGGCGATATCGTTGCCAACATTCTATACCTTGCAAAAACGGAATTCCCTGACGACATAGAGCCGGAAAATCCTCCGAAGTATGTAGCGTTTTCCAGAAAGATTCCGATTTCCGGAGAAATCGATGCACAAGGCGTGACAGAAAACTGCGTACCCATTGCTTCTGTCCGTACCGACAATCTCGAATTCCGTCCGCAGGAAAATAATTTCGGAGAAAGCCGTACCGTCGAACTTGATTTTGACTATAGTGTATTTGCCAGAATTTTCTGCAATGAGGAAAACGAGATTACCACAGACATGTATTCAACCGACTATCAAAGCACGGAGGAAACCGAAACGCTGGAATATGAAACGGTACTTTATGCAAAGGCCTTTAATTTTACCGCGGACGGCAGTACACCCCGAGAGGATACGGATTTTGATGAAATCGTCGCAACAACAGCGACAGCCTCGGTAGAAAATGTTGAAAAACAGTCAGGAAAATTGATTTTTACGGGGAATGCAGACGTTTCGGTGATTCTTACGAACGGCGCGGGTGTTTATATGAGCCGCAATTATACCATTCCTTTCCGAGCACAGACAGATGCGGGACGTACGCCGGATTCTTTTGACTTTTTGGCAAGTGCATTTGTGATGTCCGCTTCAAGCAGGTTGGATGAGAGCAACATTTACAGCGATTTGGAGATTTTTATTCCGTATGTGATTTTTGAAAAACATTCGCAAGAGATGATTCGTCAAAGCAATATTTACAAAGATGAGCCGGTAGAACACGGAAACGCTGCGTCGCTGACGCTGTATTATCCGACTGCAGATGATACGCTTTGGGATATTGCTAAAAAATATCGAACCACCATTCCGGAAATCATGGCGGCAAACGGCATTCCGGCTGATGCCGTTCCGAGTGTGCTGGTGATTCCGAAACGCGGCGCAGGTGCTCCGAAATACAGCAAAGTCATATAAAAAACAGCCACCGGCCATACCGGTGGCTGTTTTTTCTCAGCATGAATCTATTTTTCAAATAAAAACGGACAGCATATGCTGTCCGTTTCGGTTTCATAGAATTCAGAAAAATTCTATCAATTTACACCCATTGTATCAATTTCCTCACCTGCAAGAAGCTTATTGGTATCAGAAAATAGCTTATCAATTGTGGCAGTACGAATATAAACACCTTCTTCGGCCTTTTCGGATATGGATTCCAGAAGAACTTTTTCACCGCCTGCGTAAAGCTGATAGGTGTTGGTCGTAATGGTCGGTATGATATACATATATGTCGGATTCAGCTGCTTTACGACATTACCGTCGATATCCGTGTATTCGTCATATAAGTCGTATATTTCATACTCATAAATGGTTTCTTCATATTCTCCACGTGCAGTGTCGGGAAGAAAAACCGTGACCTTGACAAGACCATCTTCGTCACCTTCAAAGCCGCTTGGCTTTTCGACGCCGTCATTCGAGTCGACCGATTTCAGGAAAAACCGGTTGGCATCCTCATCATAATAAGCTTTGTCATAGGTAACATCTCGTGTGGTCCCATCCGATAACGTTGTTGTTACTACGACATTGTGACAAAGAATATTGCCTCCTTGATCATGAAGCTGTTCGCCTTTTATACCGTTTGAATTGTATTGATAATAGGAAATGCTGTGATCTTTCGGCAATGTTTTTACACGGACAATTCGGGAAGGCGCAGAATCGACGCTTGTCATTTCTTCATCTATGTCCGCATAAAGAGCGAGCTTTCTTGTGATCAGAACATAATAAAGATCGCGGAAAATCTCAAATTCACCCTCAAATTGAATACTGCTTCCCACTGTTTTGTAAGATACATCATAAACAAGCGGTATTTTTGCACCCTCGTCAGTTATTCTGTAAACGATTGCGCCGTTATCTCCTGATTCGGTGACGTCAACATGACGTTTTCTCTCTTTGCCGGAGAGTGTAAAACGCAGATCGATACCGTCACGTTCCGAGATCAGCTCCATGTATTCGACACTGGTGAAGTACTCGTAATACATATACGGGTTTGTATAATTTGCGACATCCCATTCAATAAAAGCGAACGTCTCGGCGCTTACCTTTCCGATGACTTCATATGCGGGAGCATATACGTAATAGTAATCTTTTCCGTCGAGATCAGTGAATTTTTTGCTGAAATAGAGAAGCGATGCCAGCTCATCGTAATTTTCTGCTTCCGGGTCTGCACAGTTAAAGAGCAGAAGTGCATAATTGTTGTCTTCCATCTTTTCAAGTCTGTCTTTGTCGATGTCCAGTCCGTATTTCTCGTATACTTCCGGGCTGTAAATCGATTCTCCGTAAGCGACGATACTTTCCGCTTGTACGTTGTAAAGTTCGGTCAAAACGGTGTCTGAATAAGCAGACTCATTGATAATATAGGATTTCGGATAGAGCATTTCATAAATTTGGCTTGCGGCGGAAATTCCCTCTTCCTCGGCGAGTCCTACCTGAACGATAACACGCCGTGTTCCATCGGAACCGTATCTCATGATAGAGAAATTAGAGGTATTGTAAATATCGTTTCCATAAGGAGGCGCAAGCTCTGTTGAAACAAGAAAAGCGCTGTCGGCAAGCACAGTGTTGCCAAGTCCCGATTGAAGTGCATATACAATATCATATTCGGTTTTAGAGCCGTCTTCATTTGTCACAACATTTTTTCGGCCTTCCAAACGGACGTAATATCCGGATGAGGTGGTAAGTGCGTTTCCGATATAAATCCGATAAGAGGTTCCGTCGTTCAGGGTAACTTCAAACCATGAAGGGTCAGACGCTTCATCAAGTCCGTAGTGCCGAAGGTCTTCTTCCGTTGCTGTTTCGAGTACACGGTCCTGACCTGCCGGAGAATTGGTGACAAGTACTCGCACATCTCCGAGAAGACTTGCTACGCTTTCATAAGAGAGCGTGATATGTTCGCTCCCTTCTATATTAAATAAAATGCTTCCGTTTTCTTCATAGGAGGTTAACTTATAATGCTCGTTTTTGTTTTTGATTTCCACCGATTTGATTTCCGAACGGTCATATTGACGGAGAATATAGATGGAATTGTTTTGATATACTTCTCCTTCATATAAATCCGGAATAGGGTGTTCCTCTGCTTCGATAAGCGGGGCGATTACCGCGAAATAAACAATCACCCCGACGAGCAGAACGCAGCCGAGAAGAATAGAGACTTTTGCGGTCTTTTGGAGGGACGTTTTTTCAACGTCGCTTTTGGTGAAAAGGGCTTTGATTTTTTGCCAGAATTTTTTCATGAATGGCGTCTCCTTATATAAACATAGACTCCAAGTCCTGCTACGAGCACCGGAAGAACCACAACGCATACGATCGTCCATGTGCTTGCCGCGGATGTCGACACTGTCAGTGCAGAATTGTCAAAAGCTTTATAATCTATGCCTTCAAAGGTTGTTACGCTGTCCCACATCAGGTTGAGCAGCGCGTACAGGATGCTTCTGTTGGCGCAGGATGCTTCATATTCCTCAGACAGAAAATCCGAGGATCCGATTGCAACAACAAAGCTGACATCATTGTTGTTAAGCTCCCACACCATTCTTGAAACACCAAGCAGGGCGGTGGAGCCGGTGACGATTTCTCCGTCTGAAGTCCTTGTTTTTGCCGTATCGTATGTTTTTAACAGGGCAAATGACGATGCGGAACCGTTCATTCCCTGAACGATTTCCGTATTATCAAGAATCAACACCTCTTTCGGCGTGCCGAAGATGGTCGTTGTTTTTCCGGGATCTTCTCCGCCAAAAGTTCTGGTCAGGATCTGTGTTGCCATGGACGGAGAGCTTTCCGTAGGCTGATACGTTTGAGCATAGTCAGCGAATACTTTTGCAGCTCCGGACGAAGATACGGAATGCTGGTCATCTGTAACAGAACCGCCGTATCCAAGCCCCCATTCGGAGAGAAGTCCTTCCAGTGCAGGCAGTTTCGGTGAAGATGCGTCCTCTACTACAATCATGTTTCCGTAATTGGTTCCAAGAAAGGTTCGGATTTTTTTCACTTCGGAAAGTTCTGTTGTTGACAAAAGGTCATATTTCGGAGAATTGATGATGACGATATTGTCGCCGCAGTTGCCGTTTTCCGGAACGGTGAAATCTTCTGTGGCAAGATTGATTTCTTTGACTTCAAAGCCGGCAAGTTCTAAGACTTCCTGCCAATCAGAAGCTTCGGCAAGCGTAGGTTCTCCATGACCTTGCAGATAATAGGCAACGGGCTTTTCGGATTGACCCGTCAGCTGTGCTACCGCGGAAAGAATTCTTGCTTCCGCATTGTAGCCAATATATTCGCCGCTTGAGGAATCCGAGGAGAAAAAGGAATCAATGCTATATTTTTTTGCGGGAACATTTTCAAGGGCATTGTGGTTTTCATCGGCAAGCTCAAGGATCACGTCAGAAAGGGAAGGAGTATCTAGTGCCGTCATTTTATATTTTTCCGCAAGCTCCGGATGAACGGTCGTATTGTAGGCAATTAGTTTGATGTTATCGTATTTCGCCGTCAGTTCCTTGATAGAACGGTAAACCATACTGGTCAGCGCATTCATTCCGCTGAAATAGTCCTCTTCGGACATGAGTACGATATTCAGATAAACCGGTTCTTCTCCGTCTTCTGTTGTCAAAAGATCATCCAGCTTTTCATAGAAAGCGTCGGAGAGAGAATAAATGCCTGATGCGGTCATATCCGTATACCAACCGTAAACGGAAGACAGAGATGTGGCGATAATATTCAAAATAAGAACGAGCACAATGAAAATAACCGTAACAACAATGGAAAGTGTGCCGTATTTCAGATTTCTTTTATTGGACGGACTGCTGGTTTTATCCGCCGTCCCTCCTTGTATGGATTTGTTTTTATGATTTGCCATGATTTCCGTCCTCCTTTTTACGATTTTGACCAACGGCGTTTTTCAAATATTCTTACTGTCAGGAAAAGAAATACAGCGGAAAGAGACAGGAAGTAAAAAAGAGAATCATAGCTGAAAATTCCGTTGGCAAAATAAGAATATCTACTTGTAATGGAAAGTCCGGACAGAATGTTGCGCACCCACTCGGTATTGATATAGTTGTTAAGAGAACTGATCATCAAGAGGAGAACGATTGCGCCGATGGTTCCGAGTGCGGAGATAAACTGGTTTTCTGTCAGAGACGAAATAAAAATGCCGATGGAGATGAATGCGCTTCCAACCAGCAAAACGCCGATCACGCATCCGATATACATCGCGGTATTGGGATCGCCGTAAAGAGAAAGAGGAATATAATATACAATAGAAGAAAGCAGGAAAGAACCCCCGAACATCGTGAGCGCGGCAAAATATTTGCCGAAAACAATGCCTGCGAGTGTCACAGGTGCAGTCATAATGAGCTGATCCGTTTTCATTTTTCTTTCTTCACTGACAAGTTTCATGGTGATAAGCGGAATGATAACAATGAATAAGAACAGAAGAATGGAAAAGTACGATGGGAAACTGCTGTTTTCTCCTGCCTGGACGGTATATGTCATAAAAAGAAATGCACTGACGGCAAAAAAGATTGCACAGAACATATATCCTACTGGAGAAGTAAAATAGGCGCGCATTTCGCGTTTATAAATTGCATGCATATTGCGGTCCCTCCCTTATGCCCGTTTTTTGTCGGATTTGGCGGCGGATTCTTCCGCTTCTGCCTCGTCCACAACAGAAATAAAGATATCCTCAAGATTTGCACCGGCAAATTCAAGAGATAAAATCGGCCATGAATTTTGGGCAAGCATATAAAAAATCGGCCTGCGTATATCAACGTTATTGCTGCTTTCGACGATGAAAACGGCGGAACCGTCATCAAATTTCTGAGAAATTTCCGCATAAACAACACCGTTGAGCTTTTTGATGGCAGAAAGTACATTTGCTGCCGGTCCGTCCACCCGTATAATGATTCTGCGGTTCCCACGCAGGGCACTCTCAATATTTTCCGTTTTTTCGTCGGCAACCATTTTTCCCTCGTTGATGATAAGGATTCTGTCACAGATCGTCTTGACCTCGGAAAGAATATGGGTACTGAGAATGATGGTCCGTTCCCGTCCAAGCTCTTTTATCAGGTTCCGAATATCAATGATTTGTTTGGGATCCAGTCCGTTTGTCGGTTCATCAAAAATGATAACCTCGGGATTTCCTACGATCGCACCGGCGATGCCGACTCGCTGACGGTAGCCTTTGGAAAGATTTTTGATCATTCTGTTGAAAGCATCTTCAATTTTGACGACCCGGCAGATTTCCATGAGATGCTCTTTGCGGTTCAAGGAACATTTTTTGAGGTCGTAAACAAAATTTAGGTATTCTTTTACCGTCATTTCTAAATATAATGGCGGCATTTCAGGCAGAAAGCCAATTTTTTTCTTGACTGCGAGCGGATGCTCGAGAATGTCAAGTCCGTCAATCATGGCTTTTCCCGATGTAGAGGAAAGATATCCTGTTAGGATATTCATTGTTGTGGATTTCCCCGCTCCGTTTGGACCGAGAAAGCCGACGATTTCCCCTTTTTGAACTTCAAAGCTGATGTCGTTTACGGCATATCTTTCGCCGTATTTTTTTGTCAGGTGTTCAACTTTAATCATAATATCCGGTACCCCTTCCGATATCGTCCGGCTTGTCCGGACATTTATCAATAGTATATATCATATATGTAAACAAATTTTGAACCGTTTGAAAATGCGCGTTCATATTTATTCGATAATGCGGATCCGTTTCGGAAGACATTTGACTGTAACCTCGGGATATGTTCCGCCGAACTCGCCGTCCAGCGTCCACGGGGCGTTGTCAGCAAAACGAAAATTGATTTCGGATGCCGAGAATTTATAAACAAAATCATTTGTCGTTTTCGGTGTGAGAAGTCCGGCAAGAGCCTGCTGAAGCTGTCCCGCGGTATCAGGAAAACGTATCATCATGACTTCAAGCTGCCCGTCCCGCAGATCATCTGCGGAGTTATTCTCGAAAAAACGGAGTCCGCCGACCGTTTTGGAGTTGGCAACCATTCCGTAAATAAACTTGTCGGTAACTTCTTTTCCATCACAGGAAAAAGAAACCTCAATCGGATTCAACGAAAACAGTCTTTTCGCCGCTTCTGCGATATATGCGGTACGTCCGAACGAGGCTTTTGTGATCTGAGGCGTTAAGTATGCGACATCGGTAAAAGCGCCGAACGCTGCAACATAAGAGAATGGGCGCTCGCCGAGCATTCCGATATCGTATTCGACCGGAGTTCCCGATACAATTTTTTCAATGGCACCTTTGATGCCCTTGGGGATTTTATGGCTTGTTGCGAAATCATTGACGGTTCCCGTAGGAATATACCCGAGCATGGGAGAGGTTCCGGCAAGACAAATCCCCGTAATGGTTTCATTGAGTGTACCGTCGCCGCCGCAGCAGACAACCGCACCGAAATCTCCGGATTTTTCGCGGACGACCCGGATAATGTCACCGGTGCATTTTGAAAAATAGACGGTTACAAAGTCGAAGCGGGAAAGAAGCCCGGCGGTCATATCGTAGACCCATCTTTTTGCTTCTCCTTCCCCTGAGTTCGGATTGATAATCAGCAACGCATCTTTTTCCACAGAAAGCAGCGCCTCCTCTCATATGGTTACTGGACAAATCTGTTTTAGGAACATTGCCGAAAAGATACTATTTATTATAACCTGTTTTTTCCTAAAAATCAAGACTCTATCGTCTCAAGCCGTGGTTTTTGCCATATTTTTTTGCTTCATTGACTTTTGTTTCCATATATTGTATAATATATTTTAACAAGAGAAAAACAGATATAAAAATTCTGTTTCAAGTCGATTTTGTTTGTTGCGGCAGCCTATGGAAAAACCGTGCCGTCCAACAGGATAAAAATGATCAGAATGGACATAGTAGCGATATCTATATGACTGCGAACTGCTTGCGCCGGAAATCAGTGCTGCGATTGTTTTCTTTTGAGTACCGTTTCAAAAGAAAATGACGCTTTGTGAGTCAAGTGACCTAATGTAGGCGGCGTCTGTTCCGACAGAAGCCGGACATTGATTTGCTGCGAGGCTGTTTTTCAAATTCAAAAAAGTATTTTCAGATATTGAATGATAAAAAATACCGCCGTTTGGCTGGTTTTTCAGGAGGGAACAATGAAATTTACGGAAATGCCGTATCGCCGACCCGATATGGAACAAATTCTTGCACAATTCGACCGGATTGCGAATAAGCTGTCCGGCGCAGAAAACGCCTCGGAACAGATTTCGGCGTATGAAGAGGCGGATGCGCTCAAAAAACACTTTATGACGGCGGCGTCTCTTGCTTCTGTGCGTCATACCATTGATACGCGAGACGAGTTTTACACAGCGGAAAATGGCTTTATGGATGAAAAAGCACCGATTGTGCAGGAGAAAATTCAGAATGTTTTGGAAAAAATGCTGGAATCTCCCTTTCGCGCGGAACTGGAAGCCCATTTTGGGAAGCTGTTTTTCCAAAATCTTGAGATTGCGGCGAGAACGTTCAAGCCGGAAATTATTGAACTGATGCAGGAAGAAAATGCACTGGTTTCCGAATATCAGGCGCTTTATGCTTCCATGACAGTAGAGTTTGACGGAAAAACGCTTCCGATTACCAAGCTTTCTCCATACAAGCAGAGTACGGACCGTTCCGTCCGAAAAGCTGCTTATACGGCGGAGGGACGATGCTTTGACTCCCATAAGGAAGCGCTTGACTCTCTTTATGACAGGCTTGTGAAAAATCGTACTGCGCAGGCAAAGGCGCTCGGCTATGAAAATTATATCGGACTCGGATATGACCGGCTTGGACGAAATTGTTATGACAGCCGGGACATCGCTGCTTTTCGGGATCAGATTGCGGAAGACTTTGTTCCTGTTGTCGCGCAGATCAAACGGAATCAAGAAAAGCGGATCGGAGTCGACCGCCTGAAATTTTATGATGATGTGTTTATGTTCCCGGATGGAAATGCCAAGCCTCACGGTACATCGGACGAGATTCTCGCTGCCGGACGGAAGATGTATCATGCATTGTCACCGGAAACGGCAGAATTTATTGATTTTATGTATGACAACGAGCTTTTTGATGTGTTGGCGAAAGAAGGTAAGGCACCGGGCGGCTACTGCACGGAATTTCCGGATTATGATGCTCCGTTCATTTTTTCCAACTTCAACGGTACTTCAGGTGACGTGGATGTGCTTACTCATGAGGCGGGGCATGCATTTGCCTTTTATCGGGCGGCAAGGCGGGTAACATTATCTGATTTCCACAGTCCGACCATTGAGGCATGCGAATGCCATTCCATGAGCATGGAGTTCTTAACAGCGCCTTATCATGAGCTGTTTTTCGGCAAGGATGTGAAAAAATACGAGTTATCCCATTGTGAGGATGCCGTGATTTTTATTCCTTATGGCTGCATGGTGGATGAATTCCAGCATAAAATGTATGAAAATCCGGAGATGTCTTCAGAAGAGAGAAATCGGTTTTGGCTGTCGCTTGAAAAGAAATATCGGCCATACCTCGATTTCGACGGATTGCCGTTTTATTCCCGCGGTGCCGGCTGGCAGCGCCAGCTTCATATTTATATGTATCCTTTGTATTATATCGATTATTGCATGGCGCAGACCGTGGCATTCCAATTTTGGTTTGCTTCTTTGGACAACAGAGACATGACATGGAAAAATTATCTTGCTTTTGTCGATAAAGCAGGCACGCAGACCTTCCGCGACTTAGTCAAGGATGCCGGCCTAAAACTCCCGTACGAAACAGGCACCATGAAACAAATCGGAGAACGGCTTGCTGCGTGGATTCAGAATCATCAAATATAAAAAACGAAAAAGCTTGTTTATTGCTTGAAAATATCCGCTTATCCAAAGCGTGGCTTTCGGGGAGATGCGAAAGACGGCAGGACCGCTGTTCGCCGCAGGTGTATACAATATACGCCATGAGGCTTTCTTGTTTCCCCGCGCATTGCCGCGCTTTTTCTTATGAAAAGCGAAGAAAGAGCCAGGCTAAAAATAGCCTTGAAAAGTCGAGGCATTTATGTTATAATAAATTGATATTGATTGCAGAAATGAAAGCGAAAGTCTGGTTTCGCCGATATGATCTGGTATTTCCGGAGGGAATATGACAAGACAGGAGAAAATTCGAAATTTTTCAATCATTGCCCATATCGATCACGGCAAGAGTACGCTTGCCGACCGAATTCTTGAGGCAACCAAAAGCGTTTCCTCACGGGAGATGGAGGAGCAGCTCCTCGACAATATGGATATCGAGCGGGAACGTGGAATTACGATCAAGGCGCGCGCTGTCAAGTTAAGTTATGAAGCGAAGGACGGAGAAGTATATGAGTTTAATCTCATTGATACGCCCGGACATGTGGACTTCAACTATGAGGTTTCCCGTTCGCTTGGTGCCTGCGAGGGCGCGCTGCTTGTGGTGGATGCCACTCAGGGCATTGAAGCGCAGACACTTGCCAATACCTATCTTGCGCTGGAAAACGATCTTGAAATGATTCCTGTTATTAATAAAATTGACCTGCCGAGCGCAGATATCGAAGGTGTGCGCCATGAGATTGAAGAGGTCATCGGGATCCCCGCTGAGGATTGCCCGGCGGTTTCTGCCAAAACGGGACTGAATATCGGTGATGTACTGGAACGGATTGTAACGGATATTCCTGCGCCCAAGGGAGATGAAACCGCTCCCCTGAAAGCTTTGATTTTCGATTCCTATTATGATTCTTATCGCGGCGTCGTGGTCTATGTGCGGATTAAGGATGGAAGTGTGCGTGCCGGTTCCAAAATCAAAATGATGAACACAGGTGCTCAGTTTGATGTCGTCGAGGTCGGATATATGTCGGCTTTCGGACTTGTTCCGGCAGAGGTGCTTTCTGCCGGAGAGGTCGGATATATCACAGCCAGTATCAAAAGCGTTGCGGATACACGTGTCGGAGATACCGTAACCGATGCTGAGCATCCGACGGACAAGCCCTTCCCGGGATTCAAACAGGCGCTCCCCATGGTGTTTGCAGGGATTTATCCTGCGGACGGCGCAAAATATCCGGATTTGCGTGATGCTCTGGAAAAATTGCGTCTCAATGACGCCTCGCTGACATTTGAACCGGAAACGAGCATTGCGCTCGGATTCGGATTCCGATGTGGCTTCCTCGGGCTTTTGCATATGGAAATCATTGCAGAACGGCTGGAGCGGGAGTTTAACCTTGATCTTGTCACGACGGCACCAAGCGTGATTTATAAAGTGACCTACAAAAACGGTGATATAAAATATATTGACAATCCTGCAAATTATCCTTCCGCAGATGAAATTGCCGTTGCCGAAGAACCGGTTGTAAAAGGGAGCATTATCACACCAACGGAATATATGGGCGGGATTATGGAGCTGTGCAAGGAACGGCGAGGAATTTTCGTCGATATGAAATATCTGGATAAAACCAGAGTGGAACTGCATTATATCCTGCCGCTCAATGAAATTGTATATGACTTTTTCGATGCGCTCAAAAGTCGGAGCAAGGGATATGCGTCGCTTGATTATGAATTGGATGGATATCGGGAAAGTAAGCTTGTCAAGCTCGATATCCTACTCAATATGGAGCTTGTGGACGCATTGTCGTTTATTGTACACGCTGACAAAGCGTATGCGCGGGGCAGAAAAATTGCAGAGGCTCTGAAAGACAACATTCCGCGCCAACTTTTTGAAGTGCCGATTCAGGCGGCGATCGGAGGGCGTGTCATTGCGAGGGAAACCGTCAAGGCTATGCGCAAAGACGTGCTTGCCAAGTGCTACGGCGGTGATATTACCAGAAAGAAAAAGTTGCTCGAAAAGCAAAAGGAAGGCAAAAAGAAAATGCGCAAGCTCGGTTCGGTCGAGGTTCCGCCCGAAACCTTTATGGCGGTGCTGAAGCTGGATGATGAATAATTGCCGGTGTTTTCCGGCAAATCTTCAAAACATTCTGCCGGCAATGGCAGAAGGAGGGGAGCATGGAAAGGCTCGGAATCTATATTCACATACCGTTTTGTATCCGCAAATGTGCTTATTGTGATTTTTATTCCTTAGAGGATACCGGCCGGCGTGGGGCTTATGTCGACGCGCTGGTTTGCCAGATCAAAAGCTTCCGCGGGGTGGCGGCAAATTCTCTTGTTGACAGTATTTATATCGGCGGCGGGACTCCGTCTGTGCTTTTCGGAGAGGATATTCAGCGTATCCTTGCCGCAGTCCGGTTTTCTTTTCATGTATCGGACGAAGCGGAAATTACCATTGAAACCAATCCGGGCACGTTGGATACGAGCAAGCTTTCCGCTTATCGAGAAGCCGGGATCAACAGGCTCAGCATCGGACTTCAAAGTGCGGACAACAGAGAGTTAAGGCAGCTGTCCCGTATCCATACAAGGGAGGAATTTGAAAGCTCATTCCTTCTTGCGCGTTTGGAAGGTTTTGAGAATATCAATGTGGATGTCATGTACGCGCTTCCGGGACAGTCGGAAGAAACGCTTGCCTCTACCATCGATTATGTTCTTGCACTGGAGCCGGAGCATATCTCCTTTTACGGTTTGAAAATTGAACCGGGGACGCCTCTTGACGGGGATCCGCAGATTGCGGCGGCCATTCCCTCTGAGGATAAACAATATGAAATGTATCTTGCTTCCGCAAAAAAACTGGAGGCGGCGGGATATATGCAGTATGAAATCAGCAATTTCGCGAAGCTTGGCATGGAATGCCGGCACAATCTGAAATATTGGACCTGTGAAGAATATATCGGCTTTGGTCCGGCTGCCTATTCCTTTTTTGGCGGCAGGATGTTTTCGTATGTGAAGGATATCGACCGGTTCATTGCCATGCCGGAGGACAGCGTTGCGCTTTTTGATGAAAATTATATTCCGACAGAAAAAGAACTTGCCGCGCAGTATGTGATGCTGGGCTTCCGCTTGAAAAGGGGAATTGATGTCGCCGAATATGAGGAGCGTTTTGATGATGATTTTGAAGAGCGGTATAAAGAGAAAATGAAGCCGTTTCTCCTAAAGCAATATATTCTGAAAACAAAATCGGGATATCGGTTATCCAAACGTGGTATGCTCATTTCCAATTATATTCTGAGTGAAATTCTTGAATTTAAGGAGGATTAGCATGAAATCAAAAAAGGAATTGTTTGCGGAAATTGTGGAAAAGCAGATGCGGATGGCAAAAAAAATAATGCTGATTGTTTTTGGCAGTATCGGAATTTTATTTTTAATTCTTGCTTTGGTGCTTTGGATTGCCGATGTAAGAGATGCGCAGACAGGAGTCATGCCCTCTGTTATTTTTGCGCCGATGGGGGCGATTTTCTTAATCCTCGGGGTCGTTTTATATAAAGTTCTTCCTGTAAAGATGAACTATGAAAAATATGAAAAACGATGTGAAAAATACGGGGCAATGAACTATTACGATATGGCGGCGGAGCTGATGCTTCAGCGTGAGCAGATTCGGGAACTTGAGGAAAAGGTGGCGACGCTCGAAGCCCGCATGCAGTAAAAGCTGAAAGAAATTATTTTATACGTCGCCGGCAGGCGGCAGAAGGAGATTTTCTATGAACATGACACTTAGATGGTACGGGACCGGATTCGACACCGTGACCTTGAAACAAATCCGTCAGATACCCGGTGTGACCGGAGTGATTACCACTCTTTATGATTCTGTGCCGGGAGAAGCGTGGGAAACGGAAAAAATTGCGGCACTGAAAAAAGAAGTGGAGGACGCGGGACTGCTTATTCACGGCATTGAGAGCGTTAACGTCAGTGACGCAATCAAGGCGGGTATGCCGGAACGCGACCGTCATATTGAAAATTATATTACAACGCTGGAGCGACTCGGCAAAGCTGATATTCATATGGTTTGCTACAATTTTATGCCGGTTTTTGACTGGACACGCACAGAGCTTGCCAGAAAACGTCCCGACGGGTCAACGGTTCTTGCTTATACACAGGCGGCGGTGGATAAGTTGAATCCGGATGAGATGTTTTCCTCGATTTCAGGGGACATGAACGGGACTGTTATGCCCGGCTGGGAGCCGGAGCGCATGGCAAAAGTGAAGGAGTTGTTTACCCTTTATAAAGAGGTTGACGACGAAAAGCTTTTTGCCAATCTGAAATATTTTCTTGAGGCGATTATGCCCGTGTGCAACCAATACGACATTAAAATGGCAATTCATCCGGACGATCCGGCATGGAGCGTATTCGGATTGCCTCGAATCATCATCAACAAGGAAAATATCCTGCGCATGATGAAAATGGTAGACGACCCGCACAACGGCGTTACGTTCTGTTCCGGTTCTTATGGGACCAATCTTAACAACAATCTGCCGGATATGATCCGTTCTCTGAAAGGACGTATCCATTTTGCGCATGTCCGCAATCTGAAATTCAATTCTCCGACGGACTTTGAAGAAGCGGCGCATTTGTCCTCGGACGGCACATTCGATATGTATGAAATTATGAAAGCACTTTATGACATCGGATTTGACGGACCGATCCGTCCTGATCACGGACGCATGATTTGGGATGAGGTCGCGATGCCCGGTTACGGTTTATATGACCGTGCGCTTGGTGCAACCTATCTCAACGGGCTTTGGGAAGCCATTGTCAAGGCAAATCGGAAATAAACAAACGGCGGGTATTCCCGCCGTTTTTCGTTTTATTGAAGCTCCCGGTTGAATAAAACAATGAAATTGTATTTTGAAAGCGGGAAGGGATTTTCATTGGAGCAGAGACACGTGAAAGGTTTGGTTATCCTTTTTTTGTAAAAATTTTTTGTATTTGCTAAAAAAAGTTGCGGAAATTCACGGCTTTTATGTTGACATTTTGATTGGGATGAACTAAAATGAATATGATTTTGGGTTCTAAGGGAGGTATTTGGAATCATGTATGATTTTCCAATCGGAGCGATTGTGGATTCGTTCCGCTGCGATACAAAAGAAGCGGTGAAAAAAGCGGCGGCAATCGGTATCAAAGGACTTCAGATGTATTGTACGCGCGGTGCGCATGGACCGGAAAACTTCGGAAAGGAACAGCGCCGAGAGCTTTTGAATTATGTCAAAGACTATGGCATGGTATTCTCCGCGATCTGCGGGGATCTCGGACGCGGTTTCGGAGATCCTGCGCTTAATCCCGAGCTGATTGAGCAGTCCAAACGCATTATGGATATGGCGAAGGATTTTGAAACGAATATTGTAACGACGCATATCGGGGTGGTACCGTCAGATAAAAACCATGACCGGTATAAAATTATGCAGGAGGCTTGTGCTGAGCTTGCGCGCTATGCCGATAGCATTGGCTCTCATTTTGCAGTGGAAACGGGACCGGAGCCATCCGCGGTGCTCGCGGAATTCCTTGATTCCTTGGATTCGACCGGCGTTGCAGTCAATCTGGATCCGGCGAATCTTGTCATGGTAACGGGAGATGATCCTGTTCAGGCGGTCTATAACCTGCGCCGCTATATTGTCCATACTCATGCGAAAGACGGTGTTAAGCTTGCGGATGGCAATCCCGAGTATATTTACCGTGTCGTTCATCCGATTCCGGAGGAAGTACAGGGTGTAAAATATTTCAAGGAAGTTCCGCTTGGCACAGGCAGCGTGGATTTCGCAAAATATCTGGCAGCGCTCGATGATATCGGCTATCGAGGATTCCTTACGATCGAACGCGAGGTCGGAGAGGATCCTGCACGCGATATCAAAATTGCGTATGACCATTTAAAACAAGTAATCCGTGAACATTGAGTAAGAAGAGGCAAAGCTGCGGCAGACGCGGCGGAAAGGAAATCGGATATGGAAAAGAAACTGAAAGTCGGTGTTATCGGTGTCGGGAACATTGCGGGAGCACATATCGACGCTTATCGTAAAAATCCGAATGTGGAATTGTATGCATTCTGTGATATCAATGAAAAAAGACTGGCGTCAATGGGGGAAAAGTACGAAGTTGAAAGACTTTATACGGATTTAGACGAAATGCTTGCGTTGCCGGAGCTTGATGCGGTAAGCGTATGTACATGGAACAGCGCACATGCGCCGTGTACCATTGCCGCCTTGAATGCCGGCAAGCATGTTCTCTGTGAAAAACCGATGAGCATCACGGCTCAGGATGCAGAAGCGATGCAGGCTGCCGCGGAAAAGAACGGCAAGCTGCTGATGATTGGATTTGTCCGGCGTTTTGGTCCGGATATGAAGATTCTGCGGGAGCTTTACGAGGATGGTTTCTTCGGAGATCTCTATTTCTCTAAGGTGGAATATCTGCGCCGCAACGGGAATCCCGGTGGATGGTTCGGAGACAAGTCGCGTTCCGGCGGCGGACCGCTCATTGATCTTGGCGTGCATGTGATCGATTTTGACAGATTCCTGAAAGGCAAGCCTCATGCGGTTTCCGTTTACGGAGCTACATTCCAGAAGCTTTATGACAGAAAAAATATTCGTTCAAAGAAGGCGTATCGTTCTTCGGGTGCAGGACCTGATGATATTTGTGATGTAGAAGATCTTGCGACGGCGCTTATCCGTTTTGAAGACGGTTCTGTGCTTAGTGTGGAAGCAAGCTTCAGTCTAAATATCAAAAACGATGAGGGAAAAATGCAGTTTTTCGGTACGAAAGCCGGTGCGTCTCTCAGTCCCGAACTTGAGCTTTACGGAGAACTGGACGGGTATATGACGGACATCTCCCTGAAAGCGGAGACAACAATGAACCTCGGCAATATGTTCTGTCAGGAAATCAATCATTACGTGGATTGCATCCTGAACGGAACGGAATGCATCAGTCCTGCCTGTGACGGCGTAGAAATGATGAAAATACTGAATGCAATCTATGAGTCGGCAAAAACCGGACATGAGGTCATTCTGAAGAAATAAAAATCATTTTCCAATTGATCGGAACCGGTACACCGGCTCGTTTTCGAGCCGGTGTTTTTTTGACAGCAAGGATCACGTTCTCAATCATTTCTCGGCAGGATAGGACAAAAATAAAAGCCATGTTGACATACATGTCAACATGGCTTTTGCTTGAATTAAGAGGTCTTTAATATTCCACGACTCCCTCGTAGACGAGATTGGCGTCTCCGTCCAGTGTGATTCCCGCGTCCGAACAGCGCACGACAAGGTCTGCATCCCGAAGCTTTACAGTGATGTCCGCATCCTTTTTACAGAAACCGAGACGGACGGCAGCTGCAACTGCAGCCGCGGCGCCTGTACCGCATGCTTGCGTTTCTCCGTTCCCGCGCTCCCAAACACGCATTTGAATGGTCGTTTCATCTGCAATATGAATAAATTCCGTATTGATGCGTTCCGGGAAGAACGGCGCATGTTCAAACAGCGGACCTGTCATTTCTATATGGATGTCATTTACATGCTCGCAGAAAATGACGCAATGCGGATTCCCGACAGAAAGGCAGGTAATTTCATATTCCTTGCCGCCTACTGTTACGGGATAGCGGATGATTTCGTCTGCGTTTAACGTGCAGGGAAGCGATTTTGCAGAAAAATCCGGTTTTCCCATTTCGACGCTGACATAGGTTACTTTGCCGCCGCTTGTATACATTGTAAGCGTTTTGATGCCGCTTGCGGTTTCCACGGTAATTCGTTCGGAATGTACATATCCGTTATCGTACAGATATTTCCCGGTACAGCGAATGCTGTTGCCTGCCATTTTTCCCTCACTGCCGTCCTGATTGAAAATTCGCATTTTGGCATCTGCGATTTCGGACTTTTCAATGAGAACGATCCCTGAGCCGCCGATACCGCGTGACCGGTCACAGAGGCTGACCGCCAATGCTTCGGGACAGGTGATTTTTCCGTCAAAATTCTCAAAAAAGATATAGTCGTTTCCGGAACCCTGCATTTTCGCAAACGGAAGCTTCATCGGTTCCGTACGCATATCATGGATATCCACAAGCTCTGTATTATCCTCGCGGAAGCGTCCCGCAATGACATCTGCGAGCGCGTTTGCCGTATCCAAGGAGGTAAGGCAGACAATGCCAAGCGTCAGCGCTTTTCGATGCAGTGCGATATAATCGTCGAGCGTCCGGTCAAAAAGGGCACCGGTATAAACAATATATTGGATGTTCCCGGATTCAAGGAGCGCAAATGTCGCCGCGCGATCCGTCATGCCGGGGACCTCCGTGGCATCTACGCCGAGTCCGCGGATGACTGCTGCAGTATCCGGCGTGGCATATAGTTTCATACCGAGGTCGCTCAGCTTTTTGGCAAGGGAAACCACTTCATGATAATCATGACTTTCCACACTGAGAAAAACGCCGGTGTCGCTGTGTGTCGGCGTGGACTGAATCCGGTATCCCGCCGCAGTAAAGCCCTTGAACATTGCTTGTGCAAGCGTGCGCCCGATACCGAGCACCTCTCCTGTTGATTTCATTTCCGGACCGAGATAGGAGCTTACATCTGTCAGCTTTTCAAAGGAAAAAACGGGGACTTTTACTGCGAAATACGGAGGGGTTTTGTATAATCCCGTCCCATAGCCGAGGGCGGAAAGCGGGGTCCCGAGCATGACGCGGGAAGCGATATCCACCATTGGCACACCGGTTACCTTACTGATATAAGGTATGGTACGTGACGCACGCGGATTGACTTCAATCACATAAAGTTCGCCGCCGTATATCAGATATTGAATATTGACAAGACCTTTTGTCCCGAGCGCGAGCGCCAGCTTTTCGGAACAGTCTACAATTTTTGCCGTCATTTTATCATTGATGCCGTAAGGAGGATAGACTGCGATAGAGTCGCCGCTGTGTACGCCTGCACGCTCGATATGTTGCATGATACCGGGAATGAGAACATCGTGTCCGTCGGAAATCACGTCCACTTCCAGCTCCGGTCCCATCATATATTTGTCGACCAGCACGGGATTTTCAATACCTTGCGCAAGGATTCGCTCCATATAGCGGCGAACTTCGGCATCATGATGGGAAATCTGCATATTCTGTCCGCCGATGACATAGGAGGGACGCAGCAATACCGGATATCCCAGTTCTCTTGCTGCGGCAAGTGCTTCCTCCATGGTATGCACAGCCATGCCGCGCGGACGGCGAAAGCCGAATTTTTCAAGAAGCGCGTCGAATTTTTCTCTGTCTTCCGCTGTATCGATTCCTTCGGCAGAGGTTCCGAGAATCGGAATCCTGTGCTGATTCAAATATCCTGTCAGCTTGATTGCTGTCTGTCCGCCGAAAGCGACGACGACACCCAAAGGATGCTCCACCTGGATGACGTTCATGACGTCTTCCGGTGTCAACGGCTCGAAATACAGTCTGTCAGCGGTATCATAATCGGTGGAAACCGTTTCGGGATTATTATTGATAATCACTACGTCATAACCCATCTTTTTGAGTGTCATGACACAGTGTACGGACGAATAATCAAATTCGATACCCTGACCGATTCGGATAGGACCTGAGCCTAGGACAAGAATGGTTTCTTTTTTTCTGTTCCCAATAAATTCGCGCGCTTCACATACGCTGTCGTAGGTAGAATAGAAATAAGGCGTCTCCGCGTCGAATTCCGCACCGCAGGTATCAACCATTTTATAGGATGCGGAAAGATAGGGAAGTTCCTTCTTGCCGGACAGCCGGCAGATAGCGGCATCCGGATAGCCGAGCATCTTCGCTTTACGGTAAAGCTCCTTCGTCATCGGGGATGCGGCGAGTTCTTTTTCGAATGCGGCGAGCTTTTGAAGTTTTGAGAGAAAAAATTTGTCGATTTTAGTGATTTTGTGAATTTCATCGATGGAGTATCCGGCTTTCAGTGCCTCAAAAATCGTGAAAAGACGTCTGTCGTCCGCACGGCGCAAACGCTTGGAAAGCAGTGCTCCGTCGATTGGAGCAGCGTTCAGCGTATCGAGAGAGATTTCCGCGCCGCGGACGGCTTTCATGAGGGCAGCCTCAAACGATGTGCCGATCGCCATCACCTCACCCGTTGCTTTCATCTGTGTGCCGAGTGTGCGTGACGCACCGGCAAATTTGTCGAACGGCCATTTCGGAAATTTTACGACAACATAATCAAGAGCCGGCTCAAAGCAGGCGCAGGTTTTTCCGGTGATGTCGTTTTTGATTTCGTCCAGTGTATAGCCGAGCGCGATTTTTGCCGTAATTTTTGCGATCGGATATCCCGTTGCTTTCGAAGCGAGCGCGGAGGAACGAGATACACGGGGATTGACCTCGATTACCGCGTATTCAAAGCTGTCCGGAGAAAGTGCAAACTGACAGTTGCATCCGCCGACGATTCCGAGTGATGAGATGATATGAAGCGCTGCACTGCGAAGCATCTGGTATTCTTTGTCGGCGAGTGTCAGTGCGGGAGCCACAACAATGCTGTCGCCGGTATGAATGCCGACGGGATCAAAATTTTCCATTGAGCAGACGGCAATCACGTTTCCCGCAGCGTCGCGCATGGTTTCGAATTCGATTTCTTTCCAGCCGGCAATATATTTTTCGACCAAGATTTGTGTGATGGGCGAGGCATCAAGTCCCGTTTTTGCCGCTGCCCGCATTTCCTCCTCGGAAAAAGCCACGCCGCCGCCGGAACCGCCGAGTGTGAATGCCGGACGGATAATAACGGGATAACCGATTTTTTCCGCAACGGCAAGCGCCTCTTCCACCGTTTGCGCGATTCCGGATGGGATGGTCGGCTCACCGATCTTATCCATAGTTTCCTTGAAGAGCTTTCGATCTTCTGCTTTGTCGATAGCGTCGATGTTGGTTCCGATCAGCCGAACGCCGTGTGACTCAAGAAAGCCGTTCTTTGAGAGTTCCATGGCAAGCGTGAGTCCGGTTTGACCGCCAAGCCCGGCAAGCAGGCTGTCAGGTTTTTCCTTCTCGATGATGCGCCGGAGTGTTTCCACGGTCAGCGGTTCCAAATAAATCTCATCCGCAAAGGCCTCATCGGTCATGATGGTCGCAGGATTGGAGTTGACAAGTACGACATTTACACCGGCTTCTTTCAGAACGCGGCAGCCTTGTGTCCCGGCATAATCAAATTCTGCTGCCTGCCCGATCACAATCGGGCCGGAGCCGATAATGAGTGTTTTCCTGATGGTTTTATCGAGAGGCATCGCAGTCCCTCCTTTCCTTCATGACGGCAAGGAAACGATCAAAAAGAAACGATGTATCGTGAGGACCGCCGCAGGCTTCCGGATGAAATTGAACCGAAAAAGCGGAAAGCTCCGGATAGTCGATCCCCTCACAGGTGCCGTCATTGGCGTTGATATACCTCAGAACGCCTGTTTTCAGACTTTTTGGTACAACGGCGTATCCATGATTTTGGCTTGTCATATATGTCCTTGTTCCCATCATATCGCGTACCGGCTGATTGACGCCTCGGTGTCCGTATTTCAGCTTTTCTGTCTCGGCCCCTAGGGCGAGTGCCATGAGCTGATGTCCAAGACAGATGCCGAATATCGGTATTTTCCCGAGAAGCGTGCGAAGCACTTCAATTTCCGTCGTATTTTCCGCGGGATCGCCGGGACCGTTTGACAGCATAATCCCATCCGGCGCGCCGGCAAGAATTTCCGCGGCACAGGTTCCCGCCGGAACGGCGGTGACCGTGCAGCCTCGGCGGACAAGCTCTCTTATGATGTTCCGTTTTGCACCATAATCAATGAGAGTCACACGATACCTCGCCGATTCGGGGGAGAATGTCTCCGGAATGGTCCGTGTTACGCTGTTTACGGCATTTTGAATGGTATATTCTTTGATTTCTGTGATAGAAACAGGAACCGCATCTGCGAGCATAGCATTCATAACGCCGTGCTCGCGGATCTTTTTGGTCAGGTCTCGGGTATCGACACCGCAGATACCGGGGATACCGTTACGCTTTAGAAAAGTATTCAGTGTATATTCGCAGCGGAAATTGGAGGGAGCCTCACAAGCTTCCCGTACAATATAGCCCGAAACGGCGCATTTCCCCTCAAAATCCGCTTCCGAGATTCCGTAGTTTCCGATAAGAGGAAAGGTTTGCAGCACGATTTGTCCGAAATAGCTCGGATCCGTTAGCGTTTCTGTATATCCGCACATGCCTGTTGTAAAAACAAGTTCGCCGATACAGCTTCGATCGGCGCCAATGGCGGCACCCTCATAGACGGTGCCGTCTTCTAAAATCAAATATCTCTTTTTCATCATTTTGATAAGGTTGCCGCCATAACGGCTTTGATGGTATGCATCCGGTTTTCTGCCTCGTCAAACACAATGGACTGCGGTCCCTCGAATACTTCGTCTGTAACCTCCATGCAGGAAAGCCCGAATTTTTCACCCATTTCCTTTCCGACGGATGTCTTTAGATCATGAAAGGCAGGCAGACAGTGCATGAATACGGCATTTTCTCCCGCCTTTTTCATGACTTGGGAATTAACCTGATAGGGGGAAAGATCGTTTATCCTTTCTTCCCATACACCGACTGGCTCACCCATCGATACCCATACATCGGTGTAGATGACATGAGCGCCGTCCTTGACGGCGTCGAGAGGATTTTCACAAAAGTTTAAAACCGCTCCCGTATCCGCGGCAATTTTTTGACAGGTTTCAATCAGTGCCGCGTCAGGAAAATATTTTTTTGGCGCGCACGCCGTAAATTTCATTCCCATTTTTGCACATCCGACCATCAGAGAATTTCCCATATTGTATCTGGCGTCTCCCATGTAGACAAGATGAATTCCGTTCAAATGTCCGAAATGCTCGCGAATGGTCAGAAAATCTGCTAAAATTTGTGTCGGATGAAATTCATTGGTCAGTCCGTTCCAAACGGGAACCCCTGCGTATGCTGCCAGTTCTTCTACGATTTCCTGTCCGAAACCGCGGTATTCGATGCCGTCATACATGCGTCCGAGAACTCTTGCTGTATCCGCGATGCTCTCTTTTTTGCCGATCTGGGAACCTGTCGGATCAAGGTAAGTTACATTCATCCCGAGATCGTGTGCCGCAACCTCGAAGCTGCACCGTGTACGGGTGCTGGTTTTTTCAAAAATAAGTGCGATGTTTTTTCCCTCGCAAAGCTTGTGCGGGATATTGGCTTTTTTCTGTGCTTTCAGTTCGGCGGCGAGATCCAGAAGTCCCGTGATTTCCTCCGCAGTGAAATCGAGAAGTTTCAAAAAATGTTTTCCTTTGAGATTCATAGGGCGTCCTCCTTTTTTATTCGGCGCATGCCGCCTTGATGGCGGAAACCGCTTTTTTCAGCAGATCCATTGGAATATTCAGCGGCGGCAGCAGGCGTACCTTGCTTTTCGCTTTGATGACCAGAACGCCGTTTTCCCGGCATCGGTCGATGACTTCGCCCGCAGGCTTTTCTGTCTCGATTCCGATCATAAGCCCCATGCCCGTGACGCTTTTGATACCGGGTGCGCCTGTGAGCGCACCGAAAAGATATGCGGATTTTTCCCGCACCTCGGAGAGCAGATTTTCATCAATACGGGAGAGAATATTGAGTGCGCCCGCGCATACGGCGGGATTCCCACCGAATGTTGAGCCGTGTGAGCCTGCCGTGAGCGTATCTTTTACCTTTTCGCCAAGCAGACAGGCCCCGATAGGAAGCCCTCCTCCAAGCCCTTTGGCGGTGGTGATGATATCCGGGATAACGCCATAATTCATATATCCGTAAAGCATACCTGTTCGGCCGTTTCCGGTCTGGACCTCGTCTGCCATGAGGAGAATGTCTTCTCTTGCCGCGATCTCGGAAAGGCCCATGACAAATTCTTTCGTCAGTGGCATGACGCCGCCCTCGCCCTGCACCGGCTCAAAAAGGATTGCCGCAATTTTATACTGGGAGACAAGTTCCGTGACGCTGTCGAGTCGGTTTGGCTCCGCATAGACGAAGCCCTCGGTGAGAGGGGTAAAATCCTCATGGAAAACTTCTTGCCCTGTTGCGGCAAGCGTCGTGATGGTGCGTCCGTGGAAGCTGTTTTTCAGTGTAATGATGGTGTAAGTATCTTTTCCTTTTTTTTCTGCTGCATATTTGCGGGCTGTTTTAATGGCGCATTCGTTTGCCTCGGCACCGGAATTGCCGAAAAATACTTTTTTCATTCCTGTACGCCTGCAAAGTGCCTCCGCAAGAAGCGCACAAGGTTCCGAATAATAAAGATTTGAAGTATGCTGGCATTTTCCGAGCTGAGCGGTCACGGCGGCAATCCATTCGTCGTCCGCATAGCCGAACGTATTGACAGCGATACCGGCGCCGAGATCAATGTATTCTTTTCCGTTTTCATCCTTTACGAGGGATCCTTTGCCGGTAGCGAGCTGAACGGGAAAACGCGCATACGTGTTGGCGATATATTCTTTATCTGTTTGCCTGATATCCATTTTGAAACCTTCTTTCCGGTTATTCGGCGGCGTGTTTATCCGCCACAACCATGGTCCCCGCGCCCTCGTCGGTCAAGGCTTCGATCAGAATGGCGTGGGGGACTCTTCCGTCCATGATAATTACTTTTTTTACTCCGCAACGAATGGCGTCGATGCTGCATTCTACCTTAGGAATCATGCCGCCGGAAATAATGCCTTCACGGAACAGTTCCGCTGCATCCCCGATATCGATAAGCGGAATCAGGGAGGAGGGATCGTTCCGGTCACGCAGGATCCCGGCAATGTCCGTCATGGAGATGAGACTTTCTGCTTTCATGGCACCTGCGATCCGTGCCGCTGCGGTATCGGCGTTGATATTGTAAACATTTCCCTGCATATCACATCCAACGGTGGAAACGACGGGAATATAGCCTTTTTCGAGGAGGTCGGTAATCGGTTCTACATTGACATTCGTGATTTTTCCGACGAAGCCGAGTTTTTCATCTTTGACCTCGGATTCGATCATGTGTCCGTCGATGCCGGAAATTCCCATGGCCTTGCCTCCCTTCATTTCCAGAAGATTGACAAGGCTTTTGTTGATTTTCCCGGCGAGCACCATTTGCACAACGTCTACGGTTTCGCGGTCAGTAACGCGCAGGCCATCGACGAATTCGGATTTCTTGCCGATTTTACCAAGCAGTTCCGTAATTTCGGGACCGCCGCCATGGACAAGTACGATTTTTACACCGATAAGAGACATGAGCACAATGTCTTCCATGACCTGCTGCTTTAAGTCTTCGCTTGTCATTGCGTTTCCGCCGTACTTGACGACAACGATTTTGCCATTGTATTTTTGGATATACGGCAGCGCCTGTGTTAAAATTTCGGCTCGCTGCGCGTTGGTGATATTTGGTGCCATGGTTTCTCCTTTATGTCCGGTAATCTCCGTTGATTTTTACGTAGTCATATGTCAGATCACATCCCCATGCGACAGCATTGCCGCAGCCGCTTTTGAGATCGATCAGAATATCAATCTCTTTTTCCAGCAGAATTTTTTTTGCGTTTTCTTCGGAAAAGGGAATACCTGCGCCGTTTTCGCATACTTTTATCTTTCCTGCGGCAGAAGAAAACGATACGTCGATTTTCGATACGTCGACATTCGCACCGCTATAGCCGATCGCGCAGAGGATACGCCCCCAGTTTGCATCTGCACCGAACATGGCCGCTTTGGTAAGAGAGGAGCAGATAATACTTTTCGCAACGGTTTTTGCCGTCTTTTCGCAATCCGCGCCGCAAACTTTGCATTCGAGGAGCTTTGTCGCGCCCTCCCCATCTCCTGCGATGCTGCGGCAGAGATAGACCGTAACAGTGTTGAGGGCTTTCATGAATGCGTCAAATTCTTTTCCTTCGGCGGTGATTTCGGGATTTCCTGCCATGCCGTTTGCAAGAATCGTCACCATATCATTGGTGGAGGTATCGCCGTCTACGCTGACCATGTTAAAGGTGGACTGAATATCGGTAGAGAGCGCTTTTTGCAGCATGTTCGGAGAGATGGCAGTATCCGTCGTAAGAAAAACGAGCATGGTCGCCATATTCGGGTGAATCATGCCGGAACCTTTCGCAATACCGCCGATGGTGCAGGATTTGCCATTGATTTCAAAGGAAACGGCGATTTCTTTTTTTACGGTATCGGTGGTCATGATACCCTCGGCTGCTGCTGCACTGTTTTTTCCAAGTCCCGAGACGAGCGCGTCCATGCCGTCCGCGACCGGCGTGATGTCAAGCGGCTGTCCGATGACGCCGGTCGAGGCGACAATCACGTCAGTGCAGGGGATTCCCAGCTTGTCTGAGACAAGCGTGCACATGGCTTCGGCAATTTCCATACCGTTTGCATTGCAGGTATTGGCGTTTCCGCTGTTACAGATGACCGCCTGGGCATATCCGTCGGCAAGATGTGTTTTTGTAACGGCAAGCGGCGCGCCTTTTACAAGATTGGTGGTATAAACTGCTGCCGCCGCTGCTCTTTTTTCACTGTAAATCAGAGATAAATCCCTTTTTTGTTTATTTTTTCGGATTCCGCAGTGGATTCCGTTTGCTGTAAAGCCTTTTGCGGCACATACGCCGCCCGGTATTGTTTTCATATTGGGGTTCCGTTCCGCCGGAATTTGCCGGCAACGATTCTATCAGAATTTTCCGCTGTTGCGGTATCATTTCTCAAAGTTATAAAATAAGTCCCGTGGTAGGATCACATCCCATCACGAGGTTCAGACATTCCACGGCTGCGCCGGATGCGCCTTTGCCGAGATTGTCATATCTTGCGACAAGCAGAATCCGTTCTTCATTTCCAAATACGGAGATTTCCATGCTGTCACGGCCGGAAAGTCCTGCCGCGGAAAGAAAACCGTTTTCGTCAGAGGATTCTCTATATCTCACAACGGGCGTATCGTAGGATTTTGCGTATATGTCTTTGATATCCGAAACAGAAGCATTTATAAGATCTTCTGCGAAAAGAGGCACCGTTACCAGCATGCCGCTGTAGAAATCCGATACAATCGGACAGAAAACAGGAGCTTTGTCAAGCCCCGTGATGGCTTTCATCTCTTTCAGATGCTTGTGCTCCTGCGTGAGAGCGTATTGCCGCGGTGCGCAGAGGAGAGGGTTTCTGTCTGCCTCCTCGTATTCCGCAATCATTTTTTTGCCGCCTCCGCTGTAGCCGGTAACGGAGTGACAGCTAAGACGAGATGAGGGCGAGAGAATGCCGCTTTTAATCAGCGGATATACCAGCGCGATAAAGCCGCTTGCATGACAGCCCGGTACGGCGATACGCTTTGCATGCCGGATGTTTGCTTCAAAATCCGGTGAAAGTTCCGGAAATCCGTAAGCGAAATCCGGGGCTGTTCGATGTGCGGTTGAGGTGTCGATAACGACAGTAGTCGGATTTTCGATCATTCCTACCGCTTCGCGCGCCGCATCATCCGGCAGACAAAGAAACGCAACGTCGGCATGATTGAGTGCGCTGCGCCGTGCGGCTTCCTCCTTGCGAAGACTTTCGGGAAGTGTAATGAGTTCGATATCCGTTCTTTCTGCGAGCCGTTCGCGGATTCGAAGACCTGTTGTGCCGGCGCTGCCGTCGATGAAGATTTTTTTCATGACAACCCCTCCGGTTTTTCAAGGAAACAAGCGACATAACGGAGCTGCTCTTTCACGGAATCCGGTCCCGGTCCGCCTTCGGAGACGCGTTTTTTCACGCAGGTTTCCAGAGAAATTTCTTCATATAAATCATTTTCAAAAAGCTCGCTGTAGGTTTGATATTCCGAGAGGGAAAGGGTTTCAAGCGTTTTGCCGCCGGCGATGCATTTCGCGACGATTTCTCCGACAAGCTTATATGCACTGCGGAAAGGCATTCCTTTTTTCGTCAGATAATCAGCGAGATCCGTAGCGTTGATAAAGCCGCGTCCTGCCGCTTCTTTCATATGTTCTTTTTTTACCCGCATGGTCGAAATCATAGGTGTAAAAACAGAAAGACAGGCTTTTACAGTGTCACATCCGTCAAAAATCGATTCCTTATCCTCCTGCATGTCTTTGTTGTAGGCGAGGGGAAGTCCTTTGAGCATGGTAAGAGTACCGATCAAATCGCCGTAGACACGCCCTGTTTTGCCGCGGACAAGTTCCGCCATGTCGGAATTCTTTTTCTGAGGCATAATGCTGGAACCGGTGGTATAGGCGTCATCAAGCTCGATAAAGGAAAATTCCCATGAGGACCAGAGGATGATTTCCTCGGAAAACCGGGAAAGATGCATCATGATAAGGGAAAACGCGGAGAGCAGTTCAACGCAGAAATCGCGGTCGGAAACGCTGTCCATACTGTTTTGTGTGACTCCGTCGAAGCCGAGTGCCGCCGCGGTCATCTGACGATCGATGGGATAAGTCGTACCGGCAAGCGCACAGGCTCCGAGCGGCGAGACGTTCATTCTTTTTACAGCATCGGAAAGCCGTCCCGCGTCCCGAATGAACATCATGGCATAGGCAAGCAGATGATGGGCGAACGTGACGGGCTGTGCGCGCTGGAGGTGGGTATATCCCGGCAGAATCACATCGGTATTTTCCGATGCCTTTTGATAAATGGCGGCGATGAGTTCTCTCAGGGCTCTCATAATCTCCGCCGTCTCGTCCCGCAGATAGAGACGCAAATCCGTTGCGACCTGATCGTTGCGGGAACGGGCGGTATGCAGCCGTTTTCCGACATCACCGAGACGGCGCGTAAGCTCCGCCTCGATGAACATATGAATATCTTCCGCGCTCATATCGATGGCGAGCGCGCCGGATTGAAGGTCGGTGAGAATTTCCGAAAGACCTTTCGCAATCCTATGATAGTCGTCCTGACTTAAAATTCCCTGTGCGGCGAGCATAGCTGCATGCGCCATCGAACCCTTGATGTCCTGTTTTGCCATTCGGGAATCGAAATGAATGGAAGAATTGAAATCGTCCGCCGCGCGGTCGAGTTTGCCGGACGAACGTCCCGCCCACATTTTTTCCATGATAAAAGGTTCCTTTGTCTGTTTATTTTTTCTTTGCGTTTTTCTCGTTTACCTGAGCCTGCACCTTGATCGGTAGTCCGAACAGATTGATAAAGCCTGTAGCATCCGCCTGATTATAGACGTGATCTTCGCCGAACGTAGCGATTTCCTCGGAATAAAGGGAGTAATCGCTCCATGCACCGGCTTTGATGATGTTGCCCTTGTAAAGCTTCAGTTTCACTTTGCCTGTAACATTTTCCTGTGTCTTGTCGACAAAGGCGGAGAGCGCTTCACGCAGCGGTGTAAACCATTGACCGTTGTAGACAAGCTCGGCAAAGGTGACAGAAAGCTCCTGCTTTTTATGAGCCGTCATTTTGTCAAGACAGAGCGTCTCGAGATAATTGTGCGCAAAATAGAGGATGGCTCCTCCCGGTGTCTCATAGACGCCGCGGCATTTCATGCCGACAAGACGATTTTCCACGATATCGAGAAGACCGATGCCGTTTTCTCCGCCCAGCTTGTTGAGAGCAAGAATGATTTCCTTTGCGCTCATTTTCTTTCCGTCAAGAGCTGTCGGGATTCCTTTTTCAAAATCGAGCGTAATGTAGGTGGGCTTATCGGGTGCATCCATCGGGGAAACTCCCATTTCAAGGAACCCTTTCTTTTCATACTGAGGCTCATTTCCGGCGTCTTCGAGATCGAGTCCCTCGTGGGAAAGATGCCACAGGTTTTTATCCTTGGAATAGTTGGTTTCCCGGTTGATTTTCAGCGGAACATTGTGTGCTTCCGCATACTCGATTTCCTCTTCGCGGGATTTGATGTTCCATTCGCGCCACGGTGCGATGATCGGCATATCCGGTGCAAATGCTTTGATGGCAAGTTCGAAGCGGACCTGGTCGTTGCCTTTGCCGGTACAGCCATGGCAGATGGCGTCCGCGCCCTCTGCCTTGGCGATCTCAACGATACGCTTAGCGATGACCGGGCGGGCAAATGATGTGCCGAGCATGTATTCTTCATACAGCGCACCTGCTTTTACGGTCGGGATGATGTAGTCGTCGACAAATTCATCGGTTAAATCCTCGACATACAGCTTGGAGGCGCCGGTTTTGAGAGCTTTTTCCTCCAGACCCTCGAGTTCGTCCGCCTGACCGACGTTGCCGGATACGGCGATGACCTCACAGTTGTTATAATTTTCTTTGAGCCACGGGATAATGATGGAGGTATCAAGTCCTCCGGAGTAGGCAAGCACGACTTTTTTGATTTCTTTTTTATTCATTGGTAGAATCTCCTTGTTTCTGTGATGTTTGTTTTGCATAATTATACATGAAAATGAATAAAAATTCAATCTCTTTTTTGAAATTTGTTTAGATTCATTGAATTTAGACAGAATGACTTATGTTCTCGCGAAAAAATTGTGCATTATGCTGCAAAAATTTTCTGCAATAATGGAAAGATGATGTATGAAAAACAGAAAAGTATGATTCCATCAGAATATTTATCTGTTTGTATAGGTATTTTGAATTTGCTTTCTATATAAATTTAAGGAAGACCAGAGTAAAGGCATAACCAGTGAATTCTCTTTTTCTTTGTTGCGTTTGAAAACGCTTGCGGAAAATTTTCGGACAATTTGATAAAAACAGTTGACAGAATTACTGCGGCGTGATACAATAACTCCAATCCAACTTGAATGATGCGGATCGTGATAGAGGCGCAGCGCGCAATCAGTAGCTTTTTCGGAGAAGGCGGTCGTCTGCCGGCGAAAAAGGGAAAGGTGCCGTTGCCGAAAGCATGCAGGGACGGAACTGCATTGCTTGGTTTGGCAGATAATATCTGTCCGACTGTCGTTTTTGCGGAGAGCTATCGGGACTGCAGATGCGGGGTTTTATCCGCAAGTGCGTTTTCGATAGCTGATAACTTTGTTTATCAGCTTATTTTTTTGTTCTGAGGTAAAAAAGACGGTTGTCTTTTATGAAATTGCGTATCATAATGAAAGTGAAAAAGCATATCAGGAGGGTGAAACGATGAAAACCGTAATTTTTAAAGGCGCGGCAACAGCGCTTATCACACCGTTCCGGAACGGGACTGTTGATTATGAAGCGTTCGGCGCAATTCTCGATGCGCAGATTGCCGCCGGTATTTCCGCACTTGTTGTCTGCGGGACAACCGGAGAGGCGGCGACCATGACGGACCGTGAACAAATTGATACCATTGCATTTGCTGTTCAGCGAGTAAAAGGACGTGTTCCGGTTATTGCCGGTGCCGGAAGCAATCATACAGCGCATGCGGTTGAGCTTTGCCGTGAGTCCTGCCGTGTCGGTGCAGATGCACTGCTTGTTGTGACGCCCTATTATAATAAAACCTCTCAGCAGGGGCTCATCAAAATGTATACGGAAATTGCGGATAAAGCGGAAAAGCCTCTGATTCTTTATAATGTACCGTCCCGCACGGGCGTGAATATCGAGCCTTCTACTTATGCTGCGCTTGCGGATCATCCGAATATTGCGGGAATCAAAGAGGCAGGAGGGAATTTTTCCAAGATTGCCGAAACGGTATCCTTGGTAGGCGACCGTCTTGCTCTTTACAGCGGAAACGATGATCAAACCGTTCCGATGATGGCACTCGGCGCGTCGGGCGTTATTTCCGTACTTTCCAATGTCCTGCCTGCTGAAACGGAAAACATGTGCAGGCTGTTTCTTGAGGGAAAAGGAAAGGAAAGCGCCGCAATGCAGTGCGGCTTTATACCGTTGATTTCGGCTCTTTTTTCTGATGTCAACCCGATTCCGGTTAAGGAAGCGATGGCGATGCTCGGCTATTGTACACCGGAGCTCCGCCTGCCGTTGGTGCGGCTTGACGAAGCGAAAAGGGAAATTCTGCGTACAAGACTGCGCGAGGCTGGATTGGTTCCGGTTATGTAAAGTAATTGACGGATGAGAGAATGGCATGGGAGATTCCTTTGCCGGAGGGAGGAAACGATGAAAGTAATTTTAAACGGAGCGCGCGGAAAAATGGGCTCCGCAGTATGGAAAATGCTTGAAGAGGGCAGACGAGGCATGGAGATCGCGGCGGGAATTGATCCTACGGCAGACGGTACCGATCCGCGGATTTTGAAAAATCTTTCCGACTATAAGGGAGAAGCGGACGTGATCATCGATTTTTCCAATCACGTTTGTACTGCGGCACTGATGGAATATACTGTGGCGAGAGGACTTCCGTGCGTGGTAGCGACGACAGGGCAGATATCGTCGGAGCTGGAGCTTATTCATGCAGCGGCGCAAAAAGTTCCGGTTTTTCTGTCGGCAAATATGTCCCTCGGCGTGGCGTTGCTTGCAGATTTTGCAAGACGTGCGGCGGCGCTTCTGCCGGATACCGATATTGAAATTGTGGAAAAGCACCATAATACCAAGCTTGACGCGCCGAGCGGAACAGCGCTGATGCTGGCGAATGAAATCAAAAAATCCAGAGAGGATGCCTGCTTTGTTTGCGGAAGGTACGGGCATCAGTTGCGCGCCAAAAACGAGATCGGGATTCATGCACTTCGCATGGGAGGCGTTATCGGTGAGCATGAGGTGATTCTTGCGGGTGGCACGGAAACCATTTCCTTAAAACATGAGGCGCACAGCCGGACACTTTTTGCAGACGGTGCGCTTGCCGCGGCGGCTTTTCTTGCTGAGATGCCGGCAGGCCTTTATGATATGCATGACTTGATTGAAAAGCAGACAGCGGCCGGTGCCAAAAAGGAGGCTCAGTGATGCGGATTCCTTTTACAAAAATGCATGGATGCGGAAATGATTATATTTATGTAAATTGTTTGAATGGCGACCTGCCGAATCCCGGTGCGGTTTCGGCGGCAATGTCGCCGCGTCATTTTTCCGTTGGCGCGGACGGATTGGTTCTGATTTGTCCTTCCACTGTCGCAGACGTCAAAATGCGGATGTTCAATCTGGACGGTAGCGAGGGGAAAATGTGCGGTAACGCTATCCGCTGCGTCGGGAAATATCTCTATGATAATAAAATAACGGAAAAAACGGAGATTTCTGTTGAAACACTGAGTGGAATCAAGCATCTTTCCCTTGCAGTGGAGGGTGAAAAGGTCAATACGGTAACGGTGGATATGGGCTATGCTGTGCTTCGCGCGTCGGAAATTCCCGTGATATCGGAATCGGAAACCGTGGTGGATATGCCGGTGACGGTCGGAGGGAAGGAGTATCGGATCACCTGTGTTTCCATGGGTAATCCGCACGCAGTGACTTTTGTCCCTGATACAAGAAAGCTCGACCTTGAAACGATAGGACCGGCTTTTGAGCATCATCCGATGTTTCCGGAGCGTGTGAATACGGAATTTATTCAAGTAATAGATCGCAAAAATCTAAACATGCGCGTATGGGAGCGCGGAAGCGGAGAGACATGGGCGTGCGGAACCGGTGCGTGTGCCGCGGTTACGGCGGCAGTGGTAAACGGATACTGCGATGCGGATTCTCCCGTAACGGTACATCTTGTCGGCGGAGATCTTGTCATTACCGTAGGAGAGGATTTCCGTGTACAGATGACCGGAGGCGCTGCCAAGGTATATGAGGGGGTATATGAATATGAAAATCAAAATCAATGAGAACTATAAGAATCTGAAAAAAAGTTATCTGTTTTCCGAAATCGCCAAGCGTGTAAAGGCTTACAGCGAGGAAAATCCCACCGCAAAAATTATCCGGCTTGGGATCGGTGACGTTACACTTCCTTTGACAAAATCCGTAACGGAAGCCATGACAAAGGCGGTTGCGGAGATGGGACGGCGGGAAACCTTCCGCGGTTATGCGCCGGAATACGGTTATGATTTTCTCAGAGAAGCGATTTCCCGTCATTATAAACGTTTTCAGGTGGACATTTCTGCCGAGGAAATTTTTGTGTCGGACGGGGCAAAAAGCGATGTAGGCAACATCACGGAGCTGTTTGGGGACAATCCGGTATTGATTCCGGATCCTGTATACCCGGTATATTTTGACAGCAATGTCATGAGCGGCAGACAAATTACCTTTATCCGCGCGGACGAGAGCAATGGATTTCTTCCGAAACCGGAAGGACTTTCTTGTGAGGGAGCTATCATTTATATTTGTTCACCAAACAATCCGACCGGTGCCGTCTATGATCATGCAGGCTTAAAGCAATGGGTGGATTTTGCCGTGTCGACCGGATCGCTGATCCTCTATGATTCGGCATACGAGGCATATATCAAAGGGGATTATCCTCATACAATTTATGAAATCGACGGAGCAAGAACATGTGCGATAGAAATCTGCAGCTTTTCGAAGACAGCAGGGTTTACCGGCACGCGTTGCTCCTGGACAGTGGTTCCGTCAGAGCTTTCGGCAGGTGGTATGTCTTTGCGTGAGATGTGGGAACGCCGTCAGGCAACGAAATTCAACGGTGTACCGTATGTGGTTCAGAGAGGAGCCGAGGCAGCGCTTTCCGATACCGGTCTTGCCGAATGCATGGAACTTGTCGGTTACTATATGGAAAACGCCGCGTTGATTGCCGGTGTTTTGAGAGAAAAGGGAATTTTCTTCACGGGAGGGACTTCATCGCCCTATATCTGGATGCGCTGTCCGGATGGAATGGATTCATGGACCTTTTTCGACGCACTTCTGCACGGCATTCAGGTCGTCGGGACGCCAGGGGCGGGCTTCGGAGCATGCGGAGAAGGCTATTTCCGTCTGACTTCTTTCGGCTCGCGTGAGGCGACGGAAGAGGCCGTGGAAAGACTGCGCGGATTCCTGTCATAAAAAGCATATTGCGTGATATGGGAGAAAAAACAAATGGAACAGAAATGGATTCATTCAAATCTTTCAGCCGGTGAGAACGGATATCTGTTTTTTGCCGGTATGGACACAGTCGCCCTTGCAGAAAAATATGGGACCCCGCTTTTCCTCATCGATGACAAGCGGGTGCGCGAGCGCTGCAGGGAATATAAGACTGCCATGAAAAAGTATTTCGGGGAGACCTCCTACCCGCTTTATGCCTCCAAGGCGCTCAGCTTCAAGGAGATTTACCGTATGATGGCGGAGGAAGGCATGGGGACGGATATTGTTTCCTCCGGCGAATTGTTTACGGCGGTATCTGCCGGTTTCCCGATGGAGCGGGCTTTCTTCCACGGAAACAACAAAACGGATTTTGATATTGAATACGCGATTCAAAATGGCATCGGATATTTTATTGTAGACGGGATAGAAGAGCTTTGCCGCATCGACGAGTATGCAGGAAAAGCCGGTATCCGTCAGAAGATTCTTCTGCGGATCACACCCGGGATCGATCCGCATACGCATCAAAAGATCAGCACCGGCGGAGTAGATTCCAAATTTGGTTCCGCAATCGAGACGGGGCTTGCAGCGAAAATCACAAAAGAGGCGCTATCCAAAATGAATTTGGAGCTTGTCGGTTTTCATTGTCATATCGGCTCGCAGATTTTTGATATCGCACCGTATACGACCGCTGCTGATATTATGCTTGGATTTATTTCGGAAATGAGAGAGCGGTTCGGTTTTGAGGCGCGGATTTTGAATCTCGGCGGCGGTTTCGGCGTGCGCTACGTGGAGACGGATCCAGAAATCGACATTTCGGCAAATATCAAAGATATTTCACTTCATATCAAAGCAAGATGTGAGGAATACGGTCTGGAGATGCCGCAGATCCTGCTGGAACCCGGCAGAAGCATTGTCGCGGATGCCGGTATCACGCTTTATACGGTCGGAAGCGTAAAGGAAATTCCGGGATTTAAAAATTACGTTTCTATCGACGGCGGTATGACGGACAATCCGAGATATACGCTTTATCAGTCCTCTTATACGGTTCTGGTGGCGGATAAGGTGGGAGAACCTGCGGATTTTGAATGTACTGTCGGCGGGAGATGCTGTGAAAGCGGAGATTTGATTCAGGAACATGTGAGAATCCCGAAGCCGCAGAGAGGGGATATTCTTGCTGTGCTTGTGACAGGCGCCTATAATTATTCCATGGCGTCCAATTATAACCGGGTGGCAAGACCTCCGGTTGTGATTCTGCGCGAAGGCAGAGATATTCTTGCTGTACGGCGTGAACGGTTTGAGGATCTTGTTGCCTGCGATTTGTAAAGCGGTGTATTTTTCATACAATACGGAGAAAAAATCATGATAGTGACAAAATTCGGCGGAAGTTCTCTTGCAGATTCCGCTCAGTTTAAAAAGGTAAAGGCGATTGTGACATCGGATAAGAGACGTCAGGTGGTCGTTGTTTCGGCGCCGGGAAAACGGTATTCGGGTGACAATAAAATTACCGATCTTTTATATACGCTGGACGGGCATCTTCGTTACGGTGTGCCGGATGATAAAATCTGGGAGTCTATTTCAGAACGTTACCGGGAAATTGCAGAGGCTTTGGAGCTTGATCTGGATATTGCAGAGGAGCTTTCCGAATTGGAAAAAACACTCGGTAAAGAGACTGACCAAAATTTTCTTGTCAGCCGCGGCGAATATTTCTGCGCAAAACTGATGAGCGCATACCTTGGTTTTACTTTTGTGGATGCTGCGGAACTGATGCGCTTTTCGTTTGATGGAAAGCTGGATTTGGAAGCGAGCGAAGCACTTGTCAAAGGGGCGTTTGAGGCATACGGAAACATGGTTGTACCGGGCTTTTACGGCGCATATCCGAACGGCGATATCAATTTGTTTTCCCGTGGCGGCTCGGATATCACGGGTTCTTATCTTGCGAGATTTCTGAATGCAGAGATATATGAAAACTGGACGGATGTTTCAGGGATTTATTCGGCGGATCCGAGGCTTGCTGAGCATCCGAAACCGATTGACCGCATTACCTATAAAGAGTTGCGAGAGCTTTCTTATATGGGCGCGAATGTTCTGCATGAGGAGAGTATTCTTCCTGTCCAGGATTGTGGAATTGCTATCAATATCCGCAATACCAATGAACCGGAGAATAGCGGAACCGTCATCACGCGCGATGCCGGCGCGGGTACGCCGGTTACCGGAATTGCGGGGAAAACCGGCTTTATCTCTTTTGTGATCCATAAAAAACATATGTCGGGAGAGATTGGCTTTTTGCGCCGAGTCCTTTCGATTTTTGAGAAATACGGCATCAACGTTGAGCATATTCCGACCGGAATGGATATCATCAGCGTTGTTGTGCTGGAAGAGCAGGCGGCAAAGCATGTCCATGCGATTCTGTCCGAAATTGAAAATACGCTTTCGGCAGATGTGACAGTTGACCGGAACTTGTCCCTCATTGCCATTGTCGGGCGTAATATGGCAGGACATTATGGCATCAGCGCTTCCGTATTCGGAATTTTCGGGGACAACGGAATCAATATCAAGCTCATTGTGCAGTCTCCGGATGAATTAAATATTATCGTCGGAATCGATGCGCAATATCATGAAAAAGCAATTGGCTGTCTTTATAACGGACTTTGCCGCGAGGGTCTTTTGTGACGGTGCAGAAAATTCCGCATAGAATAAATACATCAAAACAATGATAAACGGAGCCGAGATGTGTTCCGGAGGAGTAATAGGTTTATGAAAGAATACAGCGTTGCCGTACTTGGTGCGACAGGCGCCGTCGGGCGCGAAATGATTCGAATATTGGAAGAGCGGAATTTTCCCGTAAAAAAGCTGATTCCGCTTGCCAGCGCGCGCAGCGCCGGCACAAAGCTTATGTTTCATGGGGAGGAGGTCGCTGTAAGCGAGGCATGTCCAACCTCTTTTACCGGGGTCGATTTGGTACTTGGCGCCGCACCGAATAAGCTTGCACGCGAGTTCGCGCCCTATATTACGGCGGCGGGGGCGGTTTTTGTTGACAATTCAAGCGCTTTTCGTATGGAACCGGGTGTTCCGCTCGTGATTCCGGAAATCAATCCGGAGGACGCGCTGCTTCACAGAGGAATCATCTCCAATCCGAACTGTTCTACCATCGTTACCTTGGTGGCGGTAAACGCCATAGGACAACTGTCAAAAATCCGTTCGATGACCGTTTCCACCTATCAGGCGGTATCCGGCGCCGGCGCCGGCGGTCCCATCGAGCTTGAGGAGGAAATTGCGGCGCTTTCCTGCGGTAAAACGTATACGCCGTCGGTGTTCCCCTATACGATTGCCTATAATCTGATTCCTCAAATCGGAGATTTTCTGGAAAACGGATATACAACCGAAGAGATGAAAATGCAGAATGAAGGCAGGAAAATTCTGCATCTTCCCGAACTTCGTGTCGGATGTACCTGTGTGCGGGTCCCCGTTGTCAGAAGTCATTCGATTTCCGTTTCTTTGGTTACGGAAGAGCCGGTGTCGCCGGAGGCGGCGCGTGCCGCGATCGCTGCGGCTCCCGGATGTCGGCTTGTCGATGATCCGGAGAACAAACGGTATCCGATGCCGCTTGATACGTCGGATCAGGATCTTGTTTTTGTGGGACGTATTCGGCGGGATATTGCAAATGAGAACGGCATTTCCCTTTGGTGCTGCGGTGATCAGGTACGCAAGGGCGCTGCGACCAATACCGTGCAGATTGCGGAACTGCTCATCACAAAGGAATGAAGACGGGATAAAACAGGCATATTTTTTCCTGTTATGATAAGGCGAGTGCATTCCATGGAATCCATGCAGCACTCGCCTTTTGTTTTGCAGAAGACAAATGGTATGCCTTTCCTATTGGTGACGTAGACAGCCGGAGAGAGAAAACAGTCCCGACAAAGGTGTGAATGCCTCTGTCGGGAGTTTTTTCGTTTGCATATTGCGTTGAAACAAGCCTGTTTGTCTGTTTGAAACAGCGGAATTTCGTCTGTTACTCCAGAAAAGCGGTTACACGGTATCCGGATTGGAGTACCAGCCAGCCGGGAGTAAAGGGACGCATTGCATTCCAAACGCCCGCGCCGAGAAGACCGTATTCGGGGATCAGAGCAAGCTTTGCCGCCCAGCTTCGGGCGTCTTCAAACCAAACGATATGCGCGTTGCCGTTTTCCGTATACTCAAAATATGGTGTTGCCGCCGCTTCGTCATATCGGATTTCTGCTCCGTAGCGTCTTGCAATATCGACAGCTTCCTCATTGCCGACAAGCTTTGCGCGCGTTTCTCCTTGCTTGTAAGGCAATGTCCAATCATATCCGTAATTGGGAAGTCCCATATAAATTTTATCTGCGGGGATTTCTGATACTGCATAATCAAGGACACGGCGTACGGATTCGAGAGGTGCCACTGCCATTGGCGGACCGTATGTATATCCCCATTCATAGGACTGTCGATGATCATAACATAAAAATCTATATCCTCAATAGAATATCCAGTGTGAAATCGGTGCTTCCGTGAGTTTTCTGAATGGGAGATGGCTTATAGATGATTTTTTCGACGATAGCTTTTAATATAAAGTTTTTTGTTTGAGCGTCTAAAGAATCATCTTTTAGGGAGTCAAGGGCATCTTGCAGCTGAATCATGGCATTCCAATCATCGTTGTGGGCTTGCATTTCGCTTTTTACTTCTTTTAACTGCATTTCGCACAACTCGATTTTTTCGCGCAGGACGGCGTTTCTTCTGTCAAAGAGCTCCTGCGTGTATTTTTTTGTTTCTAAGAGTTCATATTGTGTTTCTTCTTGTTCTTTATATTCGGATAGCTGTTTTTCGAAGCGACGGATCATTTGTGTTTGAATTTCCGAAGAAAATTCTGTGCGTGTCTTCAGACTTGTTTGAAGCTGTGGAAGTTCTGCGGTTTCGAGTGCTACGATCAGTGCGTTCATAACATCATGCAGGCGAACGGATTTTCCGTGCGATACGGAGGATATTCTGGTACAGACGAGCCGGTCTGCTTTGGACTTTTGTATATTCAATGTCATCATATGTCCGCAGGTTCCGCAAACCAATATGCCGGCGAGCGGATTTCGCAATGTTTTGCCATGCTTTAATTTTGGAGTTTTTTTTCTTTCCATCAAATGCTGGGCTTTATTCCAGGTATCCATATCGATGATGGCCGGATGCTTCCCATCCACGACGATAATGTCGTTTTTATGGCTCTGTGTTCTTTTCTGCGTTCGTTGTCCTTCTTCCATCATAACGACATGATGTCTCCGATTATAGACAATTTTTCCGATATAATGCTGATTGCTAAGCATATAGGAAATGCTGGACCTGCCCCATTCTCCACCACGGAAATTTTTGATTCCTTTTTCATTGAGCATTCGTGCGATTTGACTTGCGGCGATACCTTTGTTGACGTACAGATCAAATACAAACCGCACAATGTCTGCATTTTGATTGGGCGCAAGAGTATAGTCTTTTCCGCTTTTTACTCTGTCATAGCCGTATGGCGGAACGGATGAGACGTAGCATCCGCGTTTTGCCGAAGCGATCCTTCCGCGCCACAAAATTTCCTTTGTATATTCCAGATAATCTCTGCCGCGCAGAAGCTCATCCTGAAAGAATCTTCGCTCCATTTTATTGTTCATGTCATAGGTCATCGGAGGGGTAAGCACAAGCGTATTTGTCCATTTAAGCGCATTGATCAGTCGTCCGCAATCCTCCAAATCTCCTCTCGACAGTCTTTGAGGATCCACAACAAGGATTCCTTTGACATCGGGATTTTCCATGCGGAGCAGCACTTTTTTGATTTCGATTCGATCTTCTATGGATTCGCCGGAGACAATTTCGCGGTAAATACACTCGCGGGGAATCGTGTAGCCGAGCTCTTTTTTTGCATATTCCTGAAGCATGATTTCATGCTTTGCCAGCACCTCTTCCACACTTTCATCCGGATTGTCTTGACGTGATTTACGCAGATATACAAGATAAATAGCTGCCATAGGGTCTCCTTTTGAATCACAGTGTAAGTTTGAAAAACGATTCATAAAAAAGAATGTAGGCTCATTTTAGATCATTCCGGTCCCATTATATGAAAAAACCAGCCGTTTTGTTAAAAATGACGCTGCTTCGGATGATGTTCGAGTTTTCAATATCTAAAATATAAAAAATCTCTATAACGGTTGGTACAACGGTGGAGATTTCTTTCTAATAAATTTGAGAGAAAACGGGATGATGAGAAAATCTGGAAAAGTCTGTGAAAAAAGTCGTTTTATCTGTATAAATTGACAAATCGCCCGATTTATGATACAGTCATAAAGTATAAAGGTAGATTGAAATACCGATGAGATGAAAGGCGATTTGAGAGAATGAAAAAAGAAAATCGGCTGGTACATATTGTAGAGCCTCTTCTTGTTTGGTACAAAAAGAACCAAAAGGAGCTTCCATGGCGTGTAGATGCGACGCCATATCATGTATGGATTTCGGAAATCATGCTTCAGCAGACGAGAACTGCGGCAGTTATTCCGTATTACAAGCGTTTCCTATATGAGTTACCCACGGTGTCCGCACTTGCCGCAGTGTCCGACGACAGACTAATGAAGCTATGGGAGGGACTCGGATATTACAGCCGGGCGCGAAATTTAAAAAGAAGTGCGGAGATGTTAATGGCGTCTTATGCCGGCGCTTTGCCGGATACGGCGGAGGAATTGAAAAAACTCCCTGGAATTGGGGAATATACCGCAGGTGCGATTGCTTCTATCGCCTTTGGCAGACCAGAACCTGCTGTAGACGGAAACGTTCTTCGGGTGGTGATGCGTTTTCTTGGATGCACAGACGATATTGCATTGCCCGCAACAAAAAAACAGGTCACAGATGCATTGCGGACTGTTTATCCATCTGGGGCAGACGCTGGTAATTTGACACAGGCGATTATGGAGCTGGGAGAAAATATCTGTATTCCGAACGGTTTGCCGAAATGTGAGAGTTGTCCTCTTTTTCGGCAGTGTGAAGCAGGTCTTTCCTCGCGGGCGGAAGAATTTCCGGTGAAAAGTCCGAAAAAAGCTCGCAGACGGGAGGAGCTAACGGTATTTCTCCTTTCTTGCCGCGGATATTATGCCATTCAAAAAAGACCGAACAGGGGTCTGCTTGCCGGACTTTGGGAATTTCCGAATATTTCGGGAAAGTTTACGCCAGAGGAAGCGGCGATCTATATTCGCAATCTTGGTACAGAAGTATTGTCTTGTGGGATATGCGGAAATGCTGTTCATATTTTTACACATGTTGAATGGCATATGACGGGATACCTTGCAGAATGTGTAACCCCTTTGAATGCGTTCACATGGGAAAGTGCGAAGACAATACGGACACATTATGCGATTCCGACAGCACTGCGCGCGTATCTTGAGATCATGGAACAGGATGCCGAAGAAAAAAATCATTGATAGATTTTTCATGGGCATCAAATGCCTAAAACTTTAAATAAAAAAGTCCGTTTTCACGGACTTTTTTTATATAACGGAGATGAACGGATTCCCGTGGCGTGTTTTTTGAGAGATAAATCCTAAATTTAAATCAATTCAAATCAGAGAGATAAGGTGCATGAGTAGATATTGGATTCATGATAGATAAAAAATAGGTATACGATTTCAAAAGTAAATGAACATCAAAATATTTTTGAGAATATAATGCTGTAAGTATAAAGTAAGAAAGCAGGGATGAACCTTGTCTCAAAACAATAATCATCAAAATAATAATTACTGCCATGGATGCTGCAATTTTTGTCCTTATCGTTACTCATGTAGTTGTTGCACTTGCCCTGCCCCTGTGACGGGACCCACAGGAGCGACGGGACCTACCGGTCCGGCAGGCCCTATTGGACCGATGGGGCCAATGGGACCCATGGGATTAATCGGACCCACGGGAGCAACGGGAGCGACAGGGTCTACTGGACCGGTAGGTCCTACGGGAGCAACCGGTTTGACTGGTTCTATTGGTCCGACAGGAGCAACAGGCTCAACTGGACCTACGGGCTCTACCGGAACCGCAGCAACCATAACGATCGGTACCGTTTCAACCGGAAGTCCGGGCACGGACGCGCAGGTAATCAATTCCGGGACGGCAGAAAATGCCATACTCGATTTTACCATTCCGCGCGGAGATACCGGACCGACAGGAGCGACCGGTCAAACCGGCGCTACAGGACCTACGGGAGCAACTGGTTCTATCGGTCCGATGGGAGCAACGGGAGCGACAGGGTCTACCGGACCTACGGGTCCTGCCGGAACCGCGGCAACCATAACAGTGGGTACCGTTTCAACCGGAAATCCGGGAACGGACGCACAGGTGACCAATTCCGGGACGGCAGAAAACGCCATACTCGATTTTACGATTCCGCGCGGAGATACCGGACCTACGGGAGCGACCGGTCCAACCGGCCCAACGGGTCCTGCCGGTTTCGTTGGTTTGGAAGGTCCAACCGGTCCAACAGGAGCTACAGGCTCTATAGGAGCAACTGGTCCGACCGGCCCGACCGGTCCGACCGGTCCGACTGGTCCAACTGGCCCAACGGGAGCGACCGGTCCAACCGGTCCTGCAACCATAACGGTGGGTACCGTTTCAACCGGCGATCCGGGAACAGATGCGCAGGTGACCAATTCCGGGACGGCAGAGAACGCCATACTCGATTTTACGATTCCGCGTGGAGATACCGGTCCTACTGGCGCAACCGGTCCTACCGGCGCAACTGGACCTACGGGACCGGCCGGAACCGCGGCAACCATAACGATCGGGACCGTTTCAACCGGAAACCCGGGAACAGACGCGCAGGTGACCAATTCCGGAACAGCCGAAAATGCTACGTTTAATTTTGTCATTCCACGTGGAGATACCGGTCCGACAGGAGCGACTGGCTCTACCGGCGCTACAGGACCTACGGGAGCAACCGGTCCGGAAGGAGATATTCCTGATGATATCTTTGCATCCTTTATCAATACACAATATCTTCTTGTAAGTGGAAGCTTGATTACGTTATTTCCGGCTGTTACGGATCCAACCGGAAATATTGTAGCAACCGACACGGAGCATATCTCGCTTACCGCCGGCTATTATTTGATTTCTTACAAAGTATCTGCCATTTTTCAAACTCCGAATTATATGCAAGTAACGCCCTTTTATAATGGAACTGCTCATTTAGAAACAGGAATATATTTTGCTACCAGCGCCAATGGCTCCAGCGCATGCGGATCGGCTTTTATTATTTTGGATGCACCTTCTCCAACTGAATTTTATTTGGCTTATAACGGTTCAGCCGATGCGCGTGACGGTGAAATTAACCTAACGATATTAAAATTGCGCAGGACTGCATAATATAGAGAGATTGTTGAATCGAAAATATTTTGGTTATCAAGATAAAAACAGATTAGGATTGCAGCCTATTCGGCGTAGAAGAATAGAGGATATATCAAGCAGAAAAGTTCTAGATGTATGTATCTTCAGGAACAGACCGAGTGAGGATGCAGAGCGATGTAGGATAAAAGGAAATACCGGAGAGGAATTTTTGTGATTTTTCTTTTTCGGTATTTCTTTTGTTCCGCAGACGGAGGCTACTTCTTTTGTGAATGTAATTGATTTGTAAATCAAGGGGTGTTTTACATAATCGGAAAATACATCACGGAAAAACAATATGGCGGAAAATGCGGACTGACAAAAGACTCTCCCTTTCTTTATGGAAAGAAGAAAGATTGTAAGAGGACCCCAATATAGCGTCGCATAAAATAACGTGGAAGGGGGGGCGAATATGAATCATGAATGGAGAATCACAGAAAACGGATATCGGGTAAAAACGATTCAGATGGACAGCACAACGGTCAATATTTTCCGTCCGATTTTGACAGAGGAAGAGAGGGCGCTGCGGGAAGCTGAAATACTTCATATTTTACAGCAGTTCGGTAGGATAGCGACAGACAGAGAAAACAAACGACAGTAAACGAAAACAGACAACATCGGCACATAAATTATGATAGAATGGTATTATGAAGGAGACGGACGGTCTCTGCTATCTTTTTTATAAGAGACTTTGGGCGTTTTTTCAGAAAATAAAATCCGACCTATGAATGAGGTCGGATTTTTAGATCATGAAAAAGATATAAAAACACAAAATTTTTCATTTTCATCTATAAAAAATAATATGATTTCTCATTTAGTCATCTTTGGGATAATGATACGGTTTCTTGTGTGATAATGTTAATATATTCTATTATAGTAAGGAGCCGGATAAGATGAAAATAAATGGTCAAAATGGCAAAGTTAATTTCTGCGGAAAACGGATTCGGCAAACAAGAGAGGCGCGAGGGCTTACACAAAATGATTTGGCAGTGAAGCTTCAACTCATCGGAGTGGGAATGATGCAAAAAACAATCAGCAGGATTGAGGTGGGAGACCGTGTTGTTCCGGATTATGAACTAAAATATTTTTCTGAGGTTTTGGGGGTATCGGTAAATTATTTGCTTGGCTTGGAGGATTGACAAGAACTTGCGGCAAATTCATTCTTTTTTTAGAGGGTATTATCATCAGCAAACCCATTCATAGGTCATGACAAAAACAGCGTTGGCGGCGGCACCTATCGCCGCGTAATCGTGCCCTTCATAGAAGGAGCCGGGCTGATCACGGGAAGATTTTGGAACAAGCGCAGCAATCACGGGATATCCCGCTTCGTTTAGGCGTATTCTTGCTTTTTCGATAAAAGCTGCATATGCTGCGGCATCTGCCGGAAGAACATATTCAAAATCGATATCCAGTCCGTAATAATCTTTTTCCTGAATGTTTTCTAAAATGTTGGAAATCAGTGTATCTGCCGCGTTGTTGTCTCTGAGTACGGCGGAAGCAAGCTCGTTGGAAAAGGTTCCTTCCTTGGTAAGGGTTGAAAGATGCATAAGCGGTGACGCCCCGTAACTGAGAGCGGAAAGGATCAGTCGTTCATCGTCAAGAGGAATCAGTTCTCCTTGTGGAGTAAAGCCGTATGTAAAAGGAGAAAGAAATGTAAGGTAGGGAAGTGTTCCGTAAAGTGCTTCATCGGTAATAAACGGGTATGCATAGGAATTGATCCGTACCGTATCGGATTTCTTTTCTTCCCAGCCGAGTATGAGTGTCTGTCCCTGGAAAATCGGTAAAATTCCGCCGTAAAGATTGGGATTGTTTGCAAAAAGTTCCCGTGCAGTTGTGCCAAACCTTGTGGCAATAGACGCGATGGTATCGCCTGCTCTTACCGTATAGGTTCCTGATGGAGTCAAAATCAGAAGCGCCTGTCCTACGACAAGGGTATACGGTTCTGAAATTGCGTTCCATATCGCAAGAAAATTTTCTGATACGCCGTAAGATGAGGCAATGCCGGAAAGTGTTTCTCCTTTTTTTACTACATGAATGGTCATAAATAAAAAATTCCTTCCTACAATGTGTTTGTTTCCATTGTATGAAGGAATTTTTATTTTGGTCCAAAATCAATCAATATACGTGATTTCCAGTTCGCCGCAGCCGGCAAAAATATCATCAATTTGATTCTCAAAGGCACGAGGAATCGTTACCGTTTTAAGATTGGAGCAGTCTGCGAAAGCATTTTTCCCGATTGTTGTAACGGTGGAAGGGATAGATACCGATTCCAGCGAGGAGCAATTCCAAAACGCCATTTCACCGATTTCCTCAAGTCCTTCGGAAAGATTCAGGGTTTCCAATGCAGAGCAGTAACTGAACGCAATTTTTGATATTTTCTGTACGCTACTGGGGATGGTGACTGATTTAAGCTGCTTTTGGAAAGTAAGGATCCCTTGACCGACACCGATTTGAAGAACCGGATATGTTTTATCGTCAAGCACATATTCACTGTCAAAAACAATGCTGTCGGATGCGGTCTTCCATGTATATACGGCAACGCCGACAATCTCTTTGTTCTCTTCAATCGTCCGGATAATATAATCATAATCAAGACTGTCAATGACCTGCGGATCATTGAATACATGTGTTGTCTCCGTGGCAGCGGTGGTTGCTGTGGTCCCGGAAGAGGAAGTGCTACCGGAAGTGGTTTCGCCTGTGCCTGTAGTTTCTTGCGGGGATTCTTCCTTACAGGAGGCGAAAATAAATGCACTCATACATATTACGAGAAGCAAAGCTAAAAATTTTTTCATGGTAAACTCCGTTCTGCCGTCTCAATATAACTTTTAGCCGAGACGACAATTTTGATTCAAATCATATAAAAATCCATCATACGGTCCGACCATGTCCGCAAAGGGATAAATTGCGGTGGTCTCTCTTTTTCCGATGCTGAATAAATAAACTTACCCTTACATAAAATAAATCATATCATAAAGGATTCGTTTTGTCAAGGTAAAATCGGGAAAGCGGGAAATTTCCGGTAAAACCGAAATCGAATCGGGACGGAGTCACATATGGGATTTCTTCCGGAGGAGCCTTATCGGCGGACAGTATATCTTGTTTTTTATAGTTTACTCGGGATTTTAGCGGTTTATGTAATTGCTAAGTATATTTTCCCTGTTTTGCTGCCATTTGTGCTGGCGTTTGCGGCTGCTTCTCTTTTGCGACGTCCGGCTGCCGCCGTTGCAAAAAAAACAAAAATTCCACAGAGAATTGTATCCGTGGTTTTTGTTATTTTGTTTTTAAGTGCAGGAATCGGACTTCTTTTTGCGGCTGTCATGGAGGCGGCAGAACAGCTTGGCGCACTTGCCCGCGGCATTGCCGCTGGTGAAAATACGATCCTTTCCAATTTTACGGCAATGCTTGACAAGATTGGCGAATTTGCGGCGGGGCTTCCTTTTTTCTCCGGGGAGGATGCGGATACTTTGCGGGATACGATCGGAGAGGCGCTGACAGACATGCTGAAGAACGCTGTTTTTACCTTTGCGTCCAAAATTCCCGGATATGCCGGAAAAATTGCCGCTGCGGTTCCTCAAGTGTTGATTTTTTCCGTGGTGACAGTTTTGTCCGCTGTTTATTTTTGTGCGGATTATGAAAAAATTATTTCCTATATCAAAACACATGTACACGGAAAACCGCGCGATGCACTGCGGGAAATGTATGGGCAAACGGGGCATACCTTGATGAAATATTTCAAATCTTATGTAATCCTTTTTTTGTTTACCTTTGCGGAGCTGTTTATCGGCTTTCTCATTCTTGGGCAAAAATACGCGTTTTTGCTTGCGCTTATGACAGCGCTTGTGGATATACTGCCTGTTCTCGGAACCGGAACCATTCTGATTCCGTGGTCTGTTTATCTGTTTTTTGCCGGAGATATCCGCACAGCTGTGGGACTTTTGATTCTGTATGCGGTTATTTCAGTGCTCCGTCAGATTTTAGAACCCAAGATTGTCGGAGCAGGGATCGGTATGCATCCATTGCTTGCGCTGGTTTCCATGTATGTAGGGCTGAAAGCCTTTGGGTTTTTTGGCATGCTGCTTCTTCCACTGGCGGTTGTGATTGTTAAAAATACAATTGCGGCATTTAAGCCGCGCCGGAAGGAGGAGGCCTCATGAGAATCGGCAGAATTCGGTTCCGTGTGCATCCGTTTGCTGCTGCCGGGATTTTTTTGCTGCTTGCCGTGATGCCGCGGCTGTATGCATTTGCGGCAATTTCTTCTGTTCTTCTGCATGAAGCAGGACATATTATTGCGGCGAGGATGCTTGGAAAACGGATTATGGAAGTTCATCTTATGCCCGTTGGGTTTTCTGTAGGGCTTTCTGCCGCTTCGTCTTATTCCGAAGAATTTCTAATTGCAGCTGCAGGTCCTATTATGAATCTTCTTTATCTTGCCGCGGCGAGAATATGGATGCCGTCTGAGGTGGCCGCTTCCGTATTTGCAGCTTCTTCCTCTCTTGCGGTGCTGAATCTTCTTCCAGTGAAAACGCTGGATGGTGGGCGTATGATCGGTGCCGTTCTTTCCCGTTTTTTCGGAGAGGGAACAGCGGATAGAGTATTATATCTTTCAACCTGTGCGTGCCTTTCCGTGTTATGGATGCTTTCTCTTTACGTATTCTTTTACAGCGGCATCAATTTTACGCTTCTTGTTTTTTGTGCCTATTTGTTTTCTTATCTTATCGTAAAAAAATTGTAAAGATACTTGCCACACGGTGTGGAATATGGTAGAATCAAGAAAAAATAAAAATGCGTTCTGGCGCTTAGGAGGCAGTATGACAAAAGCAAAAATTGAAATGGAAAACGGCGGAGTGATGACATTGGAGTTGTATCCGGAAACAGCTCCGATTACGGTGGAAAACTTCGTAAAGCTTGCGAAAAGCGGCTTTTATGACGGGCTGATTTTTCATAGGGTAATTGAAGGGTTTATGATACAAGGCGGCGATCCGACGGGTACTGGGATGGGAGGACCCGGCTATCAGATTAAAGGAGAATTTGCGGCGAACGGTATCAAAAACCAGCTGAAACATACGCGCGGCGTCATTTCTATGGCGCGTTCAGCGCGCCCGGATTCTGCAGGTTCTCAGTTCTTCATTATGCACCGCGATGCGCCGCATCTTGACGGGCAATATGCCGCGTTCGGAAAAATGACGGACGGCTTTGACGTACTGGATAAAATTGCCGTGGTCGATACGGATTATGCAGATAAGCCGCTCTCAGAACAGAAAATGAAGAAGATCACAATTGTGGAAGAGTAAGGGCAAAGCTTTTTGGTATTCCTCGGAACCACAGATATATGCTGCTGCTCATCTTCAAAAAACATATGTAAAATTTAAGAAGCAAACGCTTTCGGCTGTAGAAATCCAGCGCGGAAGCGTTTGCTTCTGTTATGGTATTATGAAAAACAGGTAGGTCGTATCGATATAAAAAATAATATATGATATTCTATAAGAGAGACTGGCTTATAAAAGGAAAAGATAATCTTGTTGATGTTGAAAAAGATGATTGCGGAATGCACTTATTCTTTTGACTTCAGGCAATAAAACAATAAGTTTTTTGGGGGAAAGAGAAATAAGAAGCGGGTGGGATTGCTGACGCTGGCAATCTTCATTATTTCGCCTAGTGATTCAATTATTGCGAGAAAAATTCTCTCGTGATAAGGCTTGGAAAAGCAAAAAAAGACTGTTATAATGAAAATGCGGCTGTCAAGGATGCTTTGTGAAAGGAAGGAAAAGGAATGAAACTGTATATCGGTGAAAATATCCGGCGCTGCCGTCAGGAAAAGGGGATGACGCAGGAAATGCTTGCGGAAACGCTTGGTGTGTCGTTCCAAGCGATTTCCCGATGGGAAACGGGCGCCGCTTATCCGGATATCGAGATGCTTCCTAGAATTGCCCGATTTTTTTCCGTGTCAATGGATCAGCTGATGGGAACTGACAGAATCAGCATGGATGAAAAGAAAAATGAATATTGTCAGAGACTTCAAAGACTCAAAACGGAAGGAAAATATGATGAAGCTCTTTTACTTTGGAGAGAGATGATTTATGAATACCCACGCGACTGGGATGTTTTGATCCAGTTTTGTTCTTTTTTGCAGATGCGGATTCGGATGGGAAGTAAAGAGCTTTTAACTGAACTTCGCCGCTTTTGCAGTAAAATATGGGAGGAGTGCAGTGATCACTCTATTCAGATGAGGGCGATAAAAATCATGGTATGTACAGAGGAAAGCGAGGTACAGGTTGAAGAATGGATTCGGAAAAGCCAATTCGGAAAAACGGCTTATGAACTCCGTCTTGCTCGCTGTGAGTTCCGTGGAGAAGCAGAAGAACGAGAAAAAATAAAAGAACAAATGAATTTAGATGCCATTAGGAATATTTGTTTTAATATGCGTTTTTGGCACGGCGAGCCATCTCAAAGTGTGGAAGGCAACCGTATTGCGCTGAAGCTTTTGGATGTAGTATCGGAGAAAAACGAAAGCGAGGCTTTTCTTTGGGATTACGCTTTTTTCAATACTCGTCTTTGTGCAGGACTGTTTGCTTCCGGTGAGATTGAGGAGGGGTATCAGGTAATGGAAAAAGTTGTGGAAATGCTGGAACGGTGGTTTTCCATTCCGGATGGGACAGAAATCCCCTATCATTGTCATTGCTTTCGAAATTTGACTTATAAAAAGATACCGAGATGTTTCGATTTTTTTGAAAGACCGCATGGATGGGAATGGTTTGACTGTGTGCGTGGGGAGGAACGCTATCAAGCCTTAGCGGCGAGAGTTGCGGAATGTAATCGGAAGCTTCTTTCCTGAAACGTCGAAAATGCTGAAATCTCTGACTTTAGGAAAAGCCAGAGATTTCAGGTTGAATTGTTTTCGTTTCTTTGTTTAATCAAAAAACGGGAGTACATAATGTGTGCCGTTTACAGACAAGTAAACAAAATTGAATGTCAAGTCCGCAAGCACTGCGATGAGAAAGACCCAGAATAGTCCGCTTAAAATTTTAGGCTGAATTTTGCCTACGGCAAGATGAATCGGCTGAAAGAGGAATCTCATAAATAGGGTAATGGCAATACCCCAAAACAGAGAAGGTAGCAGCGCAATAAATTCAGATTCTCCGCCGGGTAAGAACGTATAACTCCACAGTTTAATACCAAAAAAGGATTCAAAAAAGGCAGCGGTTACAAGTTCAATTGCCGTCGCAAGCAGGGCGGAGGAGAAAAAATAAGCCAAATATCGCGGAAATGCATGATTTGGAAAAATCGAACGACCGAAAAGATGCATATCCGACGGGGTCCCAAAGAGAAGATAGATAAAAATTAACGCAAATCCGTAGATTGTACAAAAAGGCAGTACAAGAAAGCCTCTGTCATTGGGGCTGTGTATGATAAAAGAAAATATGGTTTCCCAAACCCATCCGATAAACGACAGAATGAGACCTGTTAAAAAGAGCGTTTGTATTTGTTTTCGCTTCATAGAAGACGGAGCGATAGTTGTTGCAACCATTGATCGTACCTCTGATTTTCATGTGTTGCCGACAATTTTTGCGTGGCTTACGCAGCTGGCTGTCGGGGTGTTCTGCTACTATTATTATTCACTTGTAAGGAACAATGATGCGGATTTGATGGAAAAACAGGGCTCTGTTTTTTTCAATAGCATAGCACATAAACATGAATAATCTGTGAAGAGAGATTAAATATTTACAAAAACAAACGAATTTTGAAGTGTATCATCGCAAAAAAAGATTTTCTCGTTACAAAAAATGGAAATATTAACAACCTTTTTGGAAAAATATACAAGTGCTTTTTTGGAAATTTTGTCAATTGCTCAATGAAAAAGCGTAATAACCTAAAAGCTCAAAAGCTTGATTCCTCTCTTATTTGGATTCGCTTACCATTTTAAAATGCCAAGGTGCTCCAGTAAAAGTTTAAAGCCCATTAGGATAAGAACAACACCTCCGAAAATTTCCGCCTTGGATTTATATTTTGCTCCGAAAATATTGCCGACTTTAATACCAATGGCAGAAAGTGTGAAGGTAATGATTCCAATAATGGATGCGGCAATCCAGATATTTGATCCTTCGATGGCAAAGGTAACGCCGACCGCGAGTGCATCGATGCTGGTTGAAATTGCGAGCGGCAGCATGGCACCGATGCCGAAAGAAGCAGTCATCTGCTCTTCTTTTTTTCGTGATTCCCAAATCATGCTGGCGCCGATTAAAACCAGCAGTGCGAATGCGATCCAGTGGTCGATTTTTTCAATATATTCCTTGAAACCGACACCGAGAAAGTAACCCGCGATAGGCATGATAGCTTGAAATCCGCCGAAATAGATGCCTGCGGTAAGCGCATGTCTGAATGTCACTTTGTCTGTCGATAACCCTTTGCAAATGGAGACCGCAAAGGCATCCATAGAAAGCCCGATGGCAATGATGATAAGTTCCCACATAATTTATATTCTCCTTCATTTTTTCGCAGATAAAAAAAGACTTATCTGCTGTATGGAACAGATAAGTCTCGCCGTTTCATGCAAAACCAGAACAGAGATGTTCAGTATGTTGGCTTCGCAGCGCCGCTTTTGGGTGCGTCGCCGACTACTCCCTTATGTTTTGGGCTATTATAGCACAGCTTTTTCAATTTGTCAATCAAGTCTGAGGGATTTCTCTTTTCGGGTTGACATAGAGGAGGCCGTATGTTATAATCCAATATATCTTATATAATGAGAAAATATACCGAAAATACAGAAAATACAGAAAATACAGAAAATACAGAAAACGAGGAATCTATTTATGACAATTCCGGATTTTTTGCATCTACTGCGCCGCCGTACGCTTTTGATTTTATCGGTGACATTGATTTGCGGTGTAATATCGCTTGCTGTGACGGCTTTCATACTACCTCATGAATACACAGCTTATGCGACTTTTTGCGTCAGGAATCGCAGCGACTACGGGGACGGTATCACAAGCGCGGATCTTGCGGCGTGTGAATCGCTGACAGAACCGTGTATCGCCTTGATTACGGGGTCGGAAACGATGGCGCTTGCGGCACGGGAACTGGACGGAATGTCGGATGAAGAGCTCCGGGGAATGCTTGATTTCGAGGATATGGGAGCCGGCGTGTTTCGGATGTCGGTTTCTGGCCGCGATTCCGAGCAGACAAGGCTTATTGCTCTGAAGATCACGGAAACGGTGACTTCCAGAATCCCTGCGGCTTTGAACGCCGGTTCTCTTTCCGTCATCGACGGCGTTACGGTTACACAAAACAGCCGTCCTGTTGCGAGGGGGATTTTTCTTGGACTTATCGCCGGCTTTGCGGGCTCGGTCTGTTTGGTTTTTATTTTCAGTTTACGCAAGAAAGAAAATGCGTAATCGATGGTTCCGTTTAGGAAAGGATGGCAATTGCTTTGTTTGAAATTGATCGAATACCGGCGGAAATTTTCGCTGTTTTAGAAGAAAAGGGAATCCGAAGAGAGGATATTTTGCTTGCCGCCTACTGTGACAGGGATAGAAATCACGAGCCATGTGATTCCTATCTTGTCGCAACGGCGGAGGATCTCATCATTCTGACGGGGACTTTTTCACGTCAGACGGATATCCGTCGGAAATTTTCATCGAGAATATGGAATGAAACGGAATATACGGTGTATCCGCTGAAAACGCTGCGACGTTTTCAGATTGAGGAACTGATTTCCAGCGCGCGGTTTACCGCGATAGGCGAGGACGGTGCGCCGGTCTTCCTTGCGGCAATGACAAACTTTTGCCGCACTTCGATGATTGTTTTCAAAAAATATTTGGAAAAGATTGTGCGTGATGGTACGTTTACGGTGGATCCGGACGATGATCCGAAGCTTAGCAGATGTCCGAAATGCGGAAGCCGTTATCCTGAAAAAAACAGGAAAATCTGTCCGAAATGTATGGAAAAGGGGAAGCTGTTCCGAAGGATTTCGCTCTTTTTCTTAAAATACAAGCTGTATCTTTTTTTGTCGCTTGTTTCTCTTGTCGGCATGACGGGGCTCAGCATTTTGGCTTCCTATTTTTCGGCGGGATTTTTTTACCGAGAGGTTTTGGAGGAGAGCGGGCGTTTTTACCGTGAAATCGCTTTTGTCCTCGTGCTTGTAATCGGCGCGAAGATTTTTACTACGCTCTCTACAATCGTCAACAACTATGTGACGTCCATGATTGCGGCAAAAGTGAATTTTGACCTGAAAAAAACAATTTTCGGTGCGATCGAGCGTCTTTCCCTCGGCTTTTTTACAAGCCGTCAGACAGGAGGGCTTATGACGCAGATCAACAACGATTCCAATACGATTTATGATTTTTTCTGCAATATACTTCCTCATTTTATTGTGAATGTCGTAAAAGTAGCCGTGCTGGTTGTACTGCTCTTTATTATCCATCCGGTGCTTGCGCTTCTGTCGCTTTCCGTGATCCCGATTTCTTTGATTACCATGCGCATCAGTCATGCAAAAAACCGGAAGCTGCACGCCAAACGATATTCCAGCCAGCGGTCTATGACATCTTTTCTTGCCGATGAGCTTTCCGGCATGCGGGTTGTGAAAGCATTTTCTAAGGAGGAGGAAGAGATTTCCCGCTTCGATGCGCGTTCCCGCCGGCTTGCTGATGCGGATATTCGCCGCGGTGTATTCAACACCTTCTTTTCACCGCTTTCCGGTTTCCTTTTGTATACATTCGGTAACCTTTTGGCGCTTGGCGTCGGAGGATGGTTTGTGATTCAGGGAAGGATTGATTATGCCGATCTGATGATGTTTACAACTTATACGAATATGATTTATGCTCCGTTGTTTTTCTTCAGTGAAATGTCGGAAATGACAGCGGATTGTTCAAACTCTCTGCAAAGGCTGTTTGAAATCATGGATTCTCAGCCGGAGGTGTGCGAGGCAAAGGAACCTATACACTGTGAAAGTTTTCGCGGGGATGTCCGCTTTGACGGTGTTTCCTTTTCCTATATTAAAAATCATAAAGTGATTGATAATGTCAGTTTTGAAATTGAAGCCGGCAAGACGCTCGGGATTGTCGGACACACGGGCGCGGGCAAGAGTACGCTCGCCAATTTGCTGATCCGACTTTACGATCCTGAAAGCGGCGAAGTTTTTATCGATGGAATCGATATTAAAAAGCTGGCGTTTGCGGACCTGTACCGTAATATTGCGATTGTATCGCAGGAAACTTATCTCTTTATGGGTACGATACTGGAAAACATCCGATATGCACGTCCCGACGCGAGTTATGACGAGGTCATTGCGGCAGCAAGAGCTGCCGGCGCCCATGATTTTATTGTAAAACTGCCGGATGCGTATGATACAAAAATCGGGTTCGGCTATAAGGATCTTTCCGGAGGGGAAAGACAACGGCTTTCTATTGCCCGTGCGATTCTGCGCAATCCGCGGATTTTGATTCTTGATGAGGCGACGGCGGCAATGGATACGGAAACGGAACGGAAAATCCAGAATGCCTTGCAGATTCTGATTCAAGGGAAAACTACCATCATGATTGCGCACCGGCTTTCAACGCTGCGCGATGCGGACAGTCTGATTGTAATCGAAAACGGAAAAGTGGCGGAACGCGGTACGCATGACGAACTGATGGCGAAGGACGGCGTTTACCACAAGCTTTACAGCCTACAGATCGAGGCACTGAAAAATGCGGGTATTGCATAAACCGCGGGTAAGGAAAGGATGTTATGATGACAGAACAAGAGCATCGGGGCGGCAGGCGCCGCCCGCCTGAAGAGGAAAACGGAAGGAGAAAGCCTGTGGCGGAAAATCCGGATACGCCTCAGATTACGAGGGAGAACGCTTCTTTTTTTACACAGGGTGGATTTCTCTACATGAAATATCCGAAAGATGCGGAACCGGTACGCGTCATGCTGCATCGGGATTTTCCCTTTGAATTTCTTTGGGAATACATATCTGTGCTGGATGTCGACGGCTATGAGCTTGCGTCTATCCGCAGAATGGACGATTTTCAAGGGGAAGAACGGGAAATGCTGGTACAGGAGCTGGAGAGAAAGTATTATTCTCCTGTTATCAAAAAGATTTATTCTGTAAAGGAACGGTTCGGCTTTTCTTATTGGGATGCGGAAACCTCAGCAGGACGGCTGACTTTCACGCTTCAGGATACGTTCAAGAGTATGATACGTGCGGGCGGGGGCAAGCTGTTTCTGTTTGATGTGGACGGAAATCGTTTTGTCATCGAGAATGTCGAAGCACTTGACCGCAGAAGCTACAAAAAAATCGAGCTCTACCTGTAAGCGGGGTGATGATGTTGACAAACGAAAACGAACGGCTTTTCTCTCGGGCAAAAGCGCTTTGTCCTGGTCTTTCAGATGGGGATATTGTTTCTGTTTGGGAATATAACCTTGACCGAACCTTGCCGGATGGATTTTCGGACGGCTTTGTCACTGTGACGGAGAAACAGCTTTTTGTCTTTGAAAACGGGGAAAAAATATCGGAAGTTCCGATTGACCAAATCGGAGAATTTAAATTTACTGCCGGAATCGGCTGTGTTTTTGCAGAATATACTGCCAAATCAGGTGAAGTGACTTTGATTTCCCGGGCAGATTGTACACATAAGAGCAGGATTGCTGCGGGAATCAAAGCAGCAAATCATTATCTGCGTTATGGCAGACATGCTTTTGAAAAATATTCTCCTGCTGCACGGGTATGTCCGAAATGCGGACGCGCCTACAGAGAAGGTTCGGAGACATGCCTTACTTGTATTGATAAGAAAAGAATTGCTGCCCGTTTATGGGAGATTATGAAGCCCTATAAATGGCATCTTTTCGCTTCTATCATTTTATTTATCGTGATATCGGGAATCAATTTGATTACTCCTTATCTCAATAGGATTTTGGTAGATGATTATATCCGCAGTGAGGAACCTGTTTTGCTTTCTGCGTTTGTCGTAGCAGTTTTGGCGATTCTTGCAGCTCAGCTTGTGCAAAGAGGGCTTTCCTCTTTCCGGAACTGGTTTCTTGTCATTGCAGGTAACAAGGTGGTCCTGCGTTTACGTGGGGTTGTATTCGATAAAATTCAGCAGCTTTCCATTGCTCGTATATCCAAACGTACCGCCGGAGAGCTTTTGAATCGGGTATCCAGTGACACGGCGCGTATCCGGATGTTTATTGTCAATCAGATGTCGAGTATGCTGGAACAAATCATGCTGTTCTTTGCCGTTGGCATCGCACTTTTCATTTATGATTGGAAGCTGGCACTGCTTATCATTCTGCCGACGCCGATCATTGCGATAGCGTTTGCTCTTTTTCGCGGAGCAATGAGCAAGCTGTTCCGGCGAAACTGGGAAAGACAATCACAGTCAAACACCGTTCTCCACGATATTTTTTCCGGAATCCGCGTTGTAAAATCCTATGGGATGGAACATCGGGAGTCGCAGCGCTTTGAGGAATACGCGGCTGCGGAAAAGGAAACACAGCTGCAAATTGAAAAAAAATGGGCATATATCAACCCGATTTTGCAGTTCCTCATGGGATTTGGAGAATTTATTTTGCTATATTACGCCGGCAGTGCCGTCCTCGGTGGAACGATGACTTACGGAGAAATGTCGCAGTTTTCAAGTTATGCCGCGATGCTGTATGCGCCGCTTCAGTTTCTCGCGACGCTGCCTCGTCAGATTATGCAGGCGGCGACATCGATTACCAAGGTATTTGAAATTATTGACGAGCCGGTGGAAATCAAGGATTCCGCAAACGCTGTCGATATCGATATCAAAGGAAATATCGATATCGAAGACGTGTCATTTGGTTATGACGAAACGGCAGAGGTTCTCAGGGATATTACCCTTCATGTAAAGCCGGGTGATTTTATCGGACTTGTCGGGAAATCCGGAACGGGAAAATCCACACTCATCAATTTGGTTATGCGAATGTATGATGTAGACGAGGGTATCATTAAGATCGACGGTGTGGATATCCGGGATATTTCTCAGCGCTCCCTTCGTTCCCAGATTGGCGTTGTTCTTCAGGAGACCTTTCTGTTTAACGGGACAATCTTCCAGAATATCGCATATGCAAAAAAAGATGCGACGCGTGAGGAGGTCATCGCTGCGGCAAAGACAGCGGGCGCGCACAGCTTCATTGTAAAGCTGACTGACGGCTACAACACATGGGTAGGCGAACGGGGATGCACGCTTTCCGGCGGAGAAAAGCAGCGGATTGCGATTGCCCGTGCGCTTCTGCACAATCCGAAGATTTTGATCCTCGATGAAGCGACGGCATCGCTTGATACCGAAACGGAGAAGCAGATTCAGGATTCTCTTGCTGCGCTTTCCAAAGAGCGCACTACCATTGCCATTGCGCACAGACTTTCGACTTTGCGGAATGCGACACGCCTTGTTGTCCTGGACCGCGGCAGAATCGTTGAGACCGGTACGCATGACGAGTTGATTGAAAAACGAGGAATTTATTATCAGCTTGTCATGGCACAGAGAGAAATGTCAAAAATGGCATAAAGATACGATGATGAAATATGGAAAGCCCGGACAGGATTCTGTTCGGGCTTTCCATGCTTTTCGGCGGATGCTTTATCAAAGCATCCGCCGCTTTTTGTATCATGAATGCCACGCAGTCATCGTGCGGTTCCAAAAACATCCGTGTTTGAGGCTGTGGACAGGGATATCTATATGGGATGGGGCAGATTTTCGACTTTACCAAATGTGACAGCCGAGTCCCCTGATATGTCGGTGATTATGATTTGGTACTTATGCTTCCGTTCTTTTTATCATACTGGACAAATGATTACAATAGACAAACAAGGGGGCGCCTTGTCTGGAAAAAGAGCTGCTGCCAAAAATCATTCCTGTGCCTTTTGTCATTTGTATTTTCCGCGCATACAATAAAGTGAGCGAATAATCGCCGGCGGATGTACATACTTTGTGATATCCGCTTTGTCAAGAGAAAGGAAGGAAATCATTTTGAAGAAAATTTCAAAGCTTGCCGTTGTGGGAGGAGACATGCGGCAGCTTGTAGCGGCCCGTGAACTTGCGGCGCATGGACATGAAGTTGTGATCTGGGGCTTCGATGTATATGACGGAAATTATGGCAATATTACGAAGGCGTCCTCCCTTTCGGATGCGCTTGCAAACGCGGAATGCGTTTTGCTTCCGCTTCCGTACAGCTATGATGGGACAAGACTGAACTGCCCACTAACAGGAGAAGAAATCCGAGTTTCGGACGTTCTTTCCATGGCGGAGAAAGAAGCGATTCTTTTCGCGGGAATGGCGCCGAATATAGAAGACAGGCGCGTTGTGGATTACTATGACAGAGAGGAATTCTCTGTTCTGAATGCCATTCCGACAGCAGAGGGCGCACTTGCTATCGCTATGTCAGAGTTGCCGATTACCGTACATGGGATGCGCGTCGGCGTTGCCGGCTTCGGCAGAATCGGAAAAACCGTCAGCGCACTTTTCCGTGCTGTCGGCGCGCAGGTTACGGTGTTTGCACGCAGTTTTGCTGCTCTCGCATGGGCAGAAGCTTACGGCTGCCATCCGGAACGTTTTGACCGTCTCCGTGAGACGGCACATACCTTTGACTGTATCATCAACACGGTACCCTCTCTTGTCATTGATGCCGCTGTCCTTGGGAAAATGAGACAGGATACGCTGATTATCGATCTTGCATCAAAGCCGGGCGGAGTAGAATTCGGTACGGCGGAACGTCTTGGTATCCGGGCAATTCCCGCGCTGTCACTTCCCGGCAAGTCATCTCCCGATACGGCGGGAAAAATTATTTCTGAGACAATATTAAATATACTGTGTGAAAAAGGAGTTATATAAAAATGATAGGATATTGTTTCTGCGGTTCTTTCTGCACCATTTCCAAATCTATTAAAATCCTGCGTTCACTTGCTGCGGAAGGGAATAAGATCCTTCCGATTATGAGCGACAGTGTCTATACGACAGATACGCGATTCGGACGTGCCGAGGACACCATCCGCACTGTTGAGGAAATCTGCGGCACTCCGGTGATTCATACCATTGTCGACGCGGAACCGATCGGACCTAAAATTGCTCTGGATATGCTGGTGATTTCTCCCTGTACAGGCAATACACTTGCCAAGCTGGCTGCCGGTATTACGGATACGCCGGTCACGATGGCAGCAAAAGCACAGCTGCGCCGCGACCGTCCGGTGGTCATTGCGCTTGCCACCAACGACGGACTTTCCGCAAATCTGAAAAATATCGGACTTTTGATGTCCCGGAAAAATATTTATTTTGTTCCGATGGCACAGGACGATCCGGAAAATAAGCCATATTCGCTCGTATGCGATTTCGATATGCTGAAAAGCACAATGGTATCCGCCTTTGCGGGCAGACAGCTTGCTCCGGTTTTCTGACAGAACATACCGCCATTTTTTTGAGACGCAGGATGCAGGAAGAATTTTATCATACTTTTTACGAGAAAGCGGCATGATCATCATGCCGCTTTCTCGTAAGAACATTTTATCATGGTTTTGGATAAAATCACGGCTTTTCAGAATAAATCAGCGCAGTGAAACGACAAAAAATCATATTTTCTTTCATTCCCGCATAGGATGAAAAACAGTTCTGTAGACGGAGGAATGAATTTATGAAGGGGACAGGAAATTTCAAAAGACAACTGCGCGCGGAGCTTTCGTGCGTCAATACTACATTGGTTTTGGTTATGGCGGGTGTCTGTGTGCTGCTCGGTATTTTATTTGCGATAAGCGGAGTCAGTCAATATGTTTATTGGTACACTTATCAGCCCAAATGCGGGTTGCCTGCGTTTTTTATGGTGCTTTTTTGGATGATTGCCTATGCTGTTTTCGGAGCCTGTACAGCGATTGCGTTGTCCGCACCGCATTATCGGTCACAACAAGCAAAAAAGCATGCGGCAATTCTTGCCGCCTGCACACTTGTGCTGTGTTATGTATGGATTCCTGTTGTCTATAAGGCTGCGAGCTTTTTCCTTGCCACACTGCTTGCCGTTGTCATCATTATCTGTCTGGCAGTTCTTTTTTCTATGTTTTGCCGCATCTCAAAGCTCGCCTCGTGGGGGATTCTCGCTTTTGCCGCATGGATGCTGTATATTCTTTATTATACTTTTGCGCTGTTTTTGTTGAATTGACAGAGAAATCCGATGAGAGGAAGTCGACAAGCTTCCTCTTTTTTTAAAAGGAGAGAACAAATTCCTTTTGCTTTTCGGAGGAGAAATGCCCTCCTTTAGAAATGGAAAGGGGAAAGTATTTTCCGTGGAAAAAATGTATTTTATGTCGATATCGGGAGGAAATGCACGTTAAAATGAAGAGGAAAATTCGGCTTTGATATTGACAACGGCAAAGAATGTTGGTATGATATATTTGTTAAAAAGAATAGAAATAACCAATTAAAAAGGAGAATGTGAATATGAAAACTGTTAAAATCCGTCTTTCTTCCATAGAAGCTGTTCGCAATTTTGTAGAGATTGTACGTAAGTTTGAAGGGGATATTGATCTTTCCAGCGGAAGATATATTGTGGATGCAAAATCGATTATGGGTATTTTCAGCCTGGATTTGATGAATCCCATTACCCTTACTGCGCATTGCGATGACTGCGATAAGCTTCTTGAAAGTCTCAAAGAATATATTGTTGACTAATCAGAATGAAGAAAAAATATGCCTCGGCTTTTGCCGGGGCATATTTTTGTGTTTCCGTGCATATGAATGAACCGGACGTATTACAAGAAGAGGAAACCCGTTCGTCCGGAAGTTCGTTGCCGCTTATGGCGGCGTGGGAGGTTATTGTGAGAAAATCAAGATTTTTTTGTGCCGTTTTGGCGGCGCTGTTTGTCATTTTATCCGTTCCGTTCGGCATTTTGGCAGCGCCGGAATACACGGCGGAGGCGGATGCCGTTTCCTGCATTCTAATGGATGCAAAAACCGGGAGAATCTTATTCGAAAAAAATGCGGATGAGGCGCTTCCGCCCGCATCCGTTACCAAGGTCATGACGATGCTGCTGGTTTTTGAGGCGCTTGATGCCGGAACCATCAAGCTGTCCGATATGGTTCAGGCAAGCGAGCATGCAGCAAGCATGGGAGGCTCTCAGATTTATCTTAAGGTCGGGGAAGAAATGAGTGTTGACGATCTGTTGAAGAGTCTTATCGTTGCTTCCGCGAACGATGCAGCTGTGGCACTTGCAGAGTATATCAGCGGCAGCGAAGAGGCGTTTGTGGCAAAAATGAATGCGCGTGCTGCCGAACTTGGCATGAAAAACACCCATTTTGAAAATACAAACGGTCTTGACGACACAGCGGAAAACCATGTTACCAGCGCGCGCGATATTGCTATCATGACACGGGAGCTTATTCAGCATGAGGAAGTGTTCAATTACAGCACGATTTGGATGGATACCATTCGGGACGGTGCATTCGGCCTTACAAATACCAATCGTCTGATCCGCTTCTATAAGGGTGCGACAGGACTCAAAACCGGTTCGACGGCAAAAGCAAAGTTCTGTATATCTGCGACAGCCGAACGTGACGGACTGTCTCTTATTGCTGTTATCATGGGGTCTCCGACAAGGGATGTACGCAATGCGCTTGCTGCTTCTCTCTTTGATTTCGGATTTGCCAATTATGCAAATTATACAGATGAAAGCGAAGAGTGCGAAACGGTTCGGGTGACGGGAGGCGTTCAAAATACGCTGAGAACTGTGCATGAAACATTTTCTGAGACAGTAGAGAAAGGCTCTGAGAGCAAAATTGAGGAACAGATCGATCTTCCGGAAAAACTTGCAGCTCCGATTGTCAAGGGAGAAAAAATCGGAACGGTAACCTATCTTTTGAATGGTGAGGAGATCGGAACATCGGATATTCTTGCGGATGAGACGGTGGATAAAATCGGATTTTCCACGCTGTTCCCGCGTCTTTTCCAATGGTTCCTTTGTTCTCCTTCGAAATAATCTTGCTTTTTGTCCTGCCAAATGTTATAATGGGATGGAAGAAATTCCATCCCATTTTGCTTGGCTGCTGATATAAAAATCAGCGAACTTTATGCAATAGGATAAAGATGAAAATACGCGATAAAGCGATAAAATTGTTCCGGTTGATACGGATGAATCTGCAGGTATGTTTATGGGCAGGGTGCGTGATATATTAACAGGATTCGTTCTCTTTTTAAGAACGACTTGGGTTTGGAAAACGATACGGGCGAGTGATGTGCGTAACGGCATTGCCTTGCCGTTTTTCCCGTGAAAAAAGGATTGTTTTGATATGACTGCCATGAAGATTGATGATCATAAAAAAGAATATTTATCTTTGCTGCTCCTTGCCGACGAATCGGAGGAAATGATCGATCGGTATCTTGGGACCGGGGAAATGTATGTTTTCACGGAAAACGGCAGGATTGTCGGAGAATGTGTTGTAGCGGCGGGCAAAAACGAATGCGAATTAAAAAATCTTGCGGTTGTACCTGCCTTGCAGCGCAGGGGCTTTGGCAGAAAAATTGTGGAATTCGTCTGTGAACGCTATAGCGGACAGTATGAGGAGCTGATTGTCGGGACGGGGGAAGCTCCTGCTACGATGGGCTTTTACCGGAAATGTGGTTTTGAGGAATACGCGAGAATTCCAGATTTTTTTTGTGAACATTATGACCATGAAATCATAGAAGACGGTGTAAAGCTGCGGGATATGATTTTACTGAAAAGAAAGCTGTAACCATAAGGGGAAAAGGATATGACGGAATCGACACGTCCGCGCGCGGCGGTGCTTACGCTTGGATGCCGGGTGAATCAATATGAATCTGAGGCAATTGAGGCGAAGCTTGAGGCTTTGGGCTTTGAGCTTGCGGATTTTTCCGAGGTATGCGACGTTTATATTATCAATACCTGTGCTGTGACAGGGGAATCCGAGCGAAAATCCCGTCAGATGATTCGGCGGGCTATCTCAAGGAATCCGTCAGGATTTGTGCTTGTCACGGGTTGCTTTTCTCAGTTGAAAGCGGAAGAGGTTTCAAGGATTTCCGGTGTGGATTATATTTGCGGGAACCGCAACAAAGGTACGGTCGCAGAGTATGCCGCCCGGCTTGTGAAGGATGGTGTGAAAAAAGGAAGTGCCATCTGCGCTGTTTCCGGCCTTTTGGAGGCTCCGCTGGAAAAGCTGACGCTTCCTCATGCGCGGCGCGCACGTGCTTATGTCAAAATCGAAGACGGATGTGATAATCATTGTACGTATTGTATTATCCGAAAAGCACGCGGCGGTGTTGTTTCGCGCCTGCCGGAGGAGGTTTTGGCACAGGTTCGTATGCTTGCGTCGGATGGCTGTTCTGAGGTGATTCTGACAGGGATTGAAACGGCGTCTTACGGGAAAGATATCGGTGGATATCCGCTTTCGAGACTCATGGCGGAGGTCGCTCACATAGATGGGATTCGCCGTGTTCGGACAGGCTCACTGGATCCGTCTGTCCTAACGAAGCCGTTCTGTGACGAAATTGCCGCGCGGCCGCATATTATGCCGAGCTTTCATCTCTCTCTTCAGAGCGGAAGCAACGCCGTGCTTGCGGCAATGAAGCGCCGCTATTCCCGGGAACGGGTGATAGAAAACACGGCATATCTGCGTTCGGTCATGCCGGAGGTTACCTTTACATGCGATATCATTGTCGGTTTCCCAGGGGAGACAGAGGAAGATTTTCTTGCTACGATGGACATTGCGGAAAAAATAGGTTTTCTGCATATGCATATATTTCCGTTTTCTGCAAGGGAAGGAACGCCGGCGGCGGATATGGCGCGGCAGATACCGGAATCCCTCAAGCAAGAGCGGCTGCATCGGCTGAAATCACTCGGAGAGAAAATATCCGCTACTATCTATGAGAAGGCATTGGGAGAGATTCGGAATGTGCTTTTTGAAACAAAAGACGGAGATTTTTATGTTGGACATTCCGAAGATATGCTTGAGGTGAAAATGAGAAGCGATGAACCGATTGCCGGAAGAATCCTTCCTGTCAAGCTTACTGATTTTGATGGGATCCGTCTTACGGCACAGCCGATTTTATAAAGGAAGGAGAGGCTGATGGAAAAGATTGTGCTCGGAGAAAACGATGCAGGGCAGAGGCTGGATAAATTCCTTGCGAAAACATTCCGAAATCTGCCGAAAACCTTGATGTATAAGTTTATCCGCATCAAAAAAATCAAGGTAAATCGCAAGCGCGCGCAGGCGGGACAGATGCTTGCAGCGGGGGATACCGTCGAGCTGTTCCTGTCTCCTGAGTTTTTGGAGAGAAAACAGTCAGAGACGCTTTTTCAACATATCAAGCCTGCCTTTGATATTGTGTATGAGGACGAAAACCTGATTGTCTGTAACAAACCGGTTGGGATGCTTTCTCACGGCGACAAAGAGGGACAGCGCAATACGCTTATCGAGCAGATAAAAGCATATCTTTTCGGAAAGGGAGAATACCGTCCCGAGGAGGAGCATTCTTTTTCTCCGGCTCTTTGCAATCGTATTGACCGGAATACTTCCGGTCTTGTGCTTGCGGCAAAAAACGCCGAGGCGCTCCGCATCCTCAACGAGAAAATCAAAAACCGAACCATTTCCAAATATTATCTTTGCCTTGTTCACGGAATTCCTGAGCCGCGTGAGGAGACACTTGAGGGTTTCCTTGTGAAAAATCAGGCTGAAAATAAAGTTGCGGTTTATGACCGTCCGCCGCGCGGTGCAGGGGACGAGTGCAAAAAAATCATTACAAAATACCGCGTTGTTTCCGTGCATGAAGGAAAAGCATTGTTGGAAGTAGAACTTGTAACAGGACGGACACATCAAATCCGCGCGCACATGGCGAGCATTGGTCATCCGCTTGTGGGAGACGGCAAGTATGCGAACAACAAGCATGACAGAGAGTCAGGGATATATCGTCAGGCGCTGTGTGCATGGAAGCTTCGGTTCGAGAAGGACGAGCCGTCCTCTCTTTCCTATCTTGAAGGACGTACCTTTGCCCTTGATCCGGGAAAAATCCCGTTTGTTCGCGCGGCGGGGTTCGGAAAAATGTAAAATTATGCGAAATCATTGCTTTTCCCATTGAAATGGGTTGGATTCTGTGATACAATACTTTGCGGAAATAAAATCGAAAAGGAGAATCAAAATGAGCAAACTGCATGTAATTGATCATCCGTTGATTGCGCATAAACTGACGTATATGAGAAGAAAGGAAACCGGTTCGAAGGATTTCCGCGAGCTTCTTGATGAGATTGCGATGCTGATGGGTTATGAAGTTACGCGCGATCTTCCTCTTGAGGACGTGGAGATTGAAACACCGCTTCAGAAAATGACCGGCAAGGTGATTTCCGGCAAAAAACTGGCGATTGTCCCGATTCTGCGTGCGGGTCTTGGCATGGTGGACGGTCTGCTTGAGCTTGTTCCCGTGGCGAAGGTAGGGCATATCGGACTTTACCGCGATCCGGAAACGCATTTGCCGATTGAATATTATTGTAAGCTTCCGATGGATATCTCAGAACGTATCGTTATTGTCGTCGATCCGATGCTTGCCACCGGCGGAAGTGCGTCAGATGCTTTGACTAAGCTGAAGGAAAGAGGCTGTACGAATCTGCGCCTGATGTGTCTTGTTGCGGCTCCTGAGGGGATTGCGGCAGTCCAAAACGCACACCCCGATGTTGATATCTATGTTGCGGCAGTGGATGAGAAACTGAATGAGCATGCGTATATCCTGCCAGGACTCGGCGATGCGGGAGACCGCCTTTTCGGAACGAAATAAAAAAGCAAGCGGGTGCGTATAGCATCCGCTTGTTTGACTAGGAAAACAGATGGCGAAAGCCGCAGACAAATGCAGCACCATTGAAAAAATAAAATGGTTTTTAAGGGGATGCAGGCTCTTTTATAAAAATAAACCAATATTTAAAAATTATCTGAAAAGTGGGCAGACAAAAATAAAGAACAGCTCTTCACTTTAAGGTGTTTCTTGCAGTTTGATATGAGATTTTCAAAGCAAGGCATGATGAGCATGGATATCGAAAGGGAAAAAATAAAAAAATACTTGACAAACGGAAATTTTCGTATTATACTATCCTTTGCAAAACAAAGAAGAACGTTCTCCGTTCTCACCTTGCGGCGCAGTGTGCCCGGGTTAATACGTTCATACATGTCTGTGCAGCTTTTGTGTAGCGTGTAGTTGGTCTCGTAGGATAACGGAGAATCGGATTCGGTTTTCCGTTTTTTTATTTCAAATTCAGTTTACTGGAGGTGCCGCATATCAGCAAAAAAGAACATTTAATCAATGAGGAAATTACCGTACCGCAGGTGAGGCTTGTCGGAGAGGATGGAGAACAGATCGGCGTTGTAGCGATTGACACTGCCCAGAATCTGTCGATTGAAAAAGGACTCGATCTTGTGATGATCGCGCCGCAGGCGACACCGCCTGTATGCCGGATTATGGACTACGGAAAATTCCGATTTGAACAGGATAAGCGTGAGAAAGAAGCGAAAAAAAAGCAGCAAACTGTTGAGATCAAGGAAATCCAGCTTTCTTGCAGCATAGGAGCGCATGATTTTCAAACCAAACTGAACCATGCCTTCCGCTTTCTCAAAGATGGCAACAAGGTCAAGGTGTGCGTAAGATTCAAGGGACGTGAAATGCGCCATACGGAGCTTGGTATGGAGGTTATTATGCGTTTTGCCGAAGCGGCATCCGAATATGCGCAGATCGACAAGAAGCCTGTTCTTGAGGGACGCAACCTCACATTGTTCTTATCGCCCGTCAAGCAGTAATATCTGTGCGGAACATCCGCGGTTTCTGAAATTAGTTTGAAAGGATGAATACAGTCATGGGAAAAATCAAGACACATAAGGCAACAGCCAAAAGATTTTCGATCACAAAGACCGGAAAAGTAAAAATGAACAGCTCGAACCGCCGTCACAAACTCGGAATCAAAACGCCGAAGCGCAAGAGACAGCTTCGCCGTAATGCATATCTGAGCAAATCGTTCGAGTCTACCGTAAAGACTCTCATTCCCAACAAATAATCACGGTAATCTGAGAGAGGAGAAAAAAGAAGATGGCAAGAGTAAAAGGCGCTGTCATGACGCGCAAAAGAAGAAATAAAACCCTGAAGCTTGCGAAAGGCTATTGGGGTGCCAAGAGTAAGCATTTCAAAATGGCAAAACAGGCGGTGATGAAAAGCGGTAATTATGCTTTCATTGGCCGTAAGCAGAAAAAAAGAGATTTCCGTTCTCTTTGGATTACGAGAATCTCCGCACAGGCAAAGGTTAACGGCATCAATTATTCACGACTGATGTGCGGACTGAAAAAAGCGGGGATTGCACTGAACCGTAAAATGCTCGCAGAGCTTGCCGTTTCCGATAAGGAAGCGTTCGCATCTCTGTGCGAAACCGCAAAAGCGGCACTTTAATTATCAGAATGGCTGAAAACCAAAGCGTTTGTCGCTTTGGTTTTTGCATTAGAGGATGTTTCTTTCTGGGAAAGAAGCCATATCTCCCATAAAAGAAAATGAGCTTCTTATAGAGAAGGAGTTTTATGGAAATCATTACAAGCAGACAAAATCCAGCGATTGTCGCCGCGTCAAAGCTTGGGGATAAAAAATACCGGCAGGCGACACATACATTTGCCTTTGAAGGCGAAAAGCTTCTAAACGATGCAATTTTGGCCGGTATCCGTTTTGTCCGGGTTTTTGCGACGGAAAAAGCATACCGGCGATATGAAAGTCTTCTTGTGAAGGTAGGAGAAGACAAGCTGTCCCTTGTTTCCGAGTCGGTGTATGAAAAGCTTTCTTTTGAAATGGCGCCGCAGGGCATTTTCTGTGTGGCGGAGATGATGCAGCATGAAGAAAAGGGGGACGGCTCCTTTGTGCTTCTGCTTGACGGCGTCTCGGACCCCGGAAACTTTGGCGCCGTTCTGCGCTCGGCGGACGCATTTGGCGTTGATACTGTATATACCGGAGGCGGCGCTGCCGATCTCTATCATCCCAAGGTCGTGCGGGCATGCATGGGTTCTCTTTTCCGTGTCAATGTGCGGGCAGAAGAGGACCTTGTGCAGCGCATCCTCCGTTTGAGAGAAGATGGGTTTCGTATTTATGCGACGGCGCTTGATGAGCAGGCTGAGGATATCCGTCATGCGGATTTTTCCGGGAAAATCGGCTTTGTTATCGGAAACGAAGGACATGGAATATCCGATTCCGTGCTTGCGGCATGTTCCGGGTGTGTTATCATTCCGATGCGCAAGGGACCGCAGTCGCTTAATGCAGCGGTGGCATCCGGTATCGTGCTGTGGGAAGCGGCGCGCGGGAGAATGAATATTCAAAATTCCGGTGGGCAGAGATGAAGCAATACCAAACGATTTTATTTGATTTGGACGGGACACTCACCGATCCGGCGGAAGGGATTACCGCGTCCTTTGTCTATGCGCTGGAAAACATGCACCTGCCTGTTCCGGATAAAAAAACACTGACGCGCTTTATCGGTCCGCCCTTGCTGGAAACCTTTGAGCGGGATTTTTCTTTGAATGCATCCGATTCGCGAAAAGCTCTCCGGTATTATCGTGAGTATTTCGGAAATACAGGAATTTTTGAAAATGTTCTGTATGACGGCATCGAACATTTGCTTGAACGGCTGCGTACCGGGGGAAAAACATTGCTTGTGGCAACCTCGAAACCGGAACCGTATGCCGTTCGGATTCTGGAACATTTCGGACTTGCCGGTTTTTTTACCTATATTGCCGGCAGTACGCTTGAGGAAACCCGGACAAAAAAAGCGGATGTTATCCGATATGCGCTTTCGGTAACAGGAATTCCCGCGAATTCGGATGCTGTGATGGTTGGCGACAGACGGCATGACGCGGAAGGCGCGAAAGAGGTTGGAATCGATTCTATCGGTGTTCTGTATGGATATGGGACTCGGGATGAGCTTCAATGTGCAGGTGTCACATATCTTGCGGAAACGGTAAATGCTCTGGAAGCATTGCTGATATAGCCTCACCATGCAGGGAAGAACCTGCGGGGAAAATACATTTCTTGAGAGAACAAACAATACGGGGTATATGGCTTTGTCGAAGGGGCAAAGTTTTTGATACTATATCATATCGGCGATTGTCATGCTATAAGAAAATCAGGAAAAGCAAAGTTAGGAAAAGCAAAATTCACCGTCATAACTGTGTTTCTTTCAGAGTCCGGTGAAGACGGTTCGGAGGTTTACCATGGAACATTTGGTCTATTGGATATGGCTTTCCCTGCGATGCGGGGCGGGAAGTGAACTTGGCTCCTATCTTTTGAAACATTTTGCGTCTCCGAAGGAGATTTATGAGGCGGACCCATCGGCGCTCTCGGCGGTGGACGGAATAGACAACAATATCATGGCGGTACTGCTTGACAGAGATCTTTCGCTCTCCATGCGGATTCTTGAATATTGTGAGCGGGTTAATGTCGGCATCATGACCCTTTCGAGTTCGGTTTATCCGGAAAGATTACGGAGTATTCACGCAAAACCGCTTCTTTTATATTACAGAGGACGCATACCGGATATAGATGATCATGTGATGATCGCCTGTGTCGGAACACGAAAATGCAGCAAAAGCGGCGCTGTGAACGCGGAACGTCTCGGAAGAGAACTTGCCTGTGCGGGGGCTGTCGTAGTATCCGGTATGGCACTTGGCATTGACGCCTGCGCGCAGCGCGGTGCGCTTTCCGCAGGAGGACACACGATTGCGGTGCTTGGATGCGGAATTGACAGAGTTTATCCGCCGGAAAATCGGGAACTTATGGAAGAAATTGCCGAGCACGGCACCTTAATAACGGAATATGCGCCGGGTTCGGATCCCGCCGGGAAACATTTTCCGGTGCGCAACCGCATCATCTCGGGCTTATGTCAGGGAACTGTCGTGGTGGAAGCGGACTTGTACAGCGGTTCCCTTATCACTGCGAGAGCCGCCAGAATGCAGGGACGCGATTTATTCGCGTTTCCGGGAAATCCGGAAGACCGGCGTTCGGAAGGAACCAATACGCTGATTCGGGAAGGTGCGAAACTTGTCACTTGTGCCGCGGATATATTGAATGAATATGAGCTCTTATATCCGCATAGAATATTCACCGAAAAGATCCCCTCCTCGGGATTTTCCCGGAGCAAAAAAGCCTGGACGGCGGAATCTCCTGCGCTGCACACGGAACGGAGAGGATTCTCTCCTCGGGCGGAACGGAATGGGACCGCACCGGAGCCTATAAAATTCATACCGCGGAAACGCCGTCCGGATACGGATAAGCTTGACAAATGGGAAAGCGATGTGCTTTCCTGTATTACGGAAACGATGTCGGTGGAAGAGATTGCAGCGGTGGTCAGCAAAAAAACGGGCGTATCGTGTGACACAGGACAGCTTCTCGGCGCGCTTACTATGCTGGAAATCGGAGGCTTTCTTGAAGCGGAGCCAGGCGGGAGCTACCGCCCCCTGTAATTCTATATTGACAAGTTCCGAGGTTGCGGTATATAATATCGATTGCTTATCATTTTTTAAGGAGAACGTTTCACGATGCAAGAAAACAAAAAACATGTGAATTTGGTCATTGTCGAGTCTCCGGCGAAAGCCGCTACTATTAACTCCTATCTCGGCAGCGGCTATAAGGTCATTGCCTCGAAAGGGCATGTCAGAGATCTCCCGAAAAGCACACTTGGCGTCGATATCGAACATCAGTTCAAAGCGAAATATATCAACATACAAGGGAAAAGCGCCTTGATTTCCGAAATGAAAAAGGAAGCGAAAAATGCGGATAAAATTTATCTTGCAACAGACCCTGACAGAGAGGGAGAGGCAATTTCCTGGCATCTTGCGACGGTTCTCGGGATTGCGCCCGAGGATGCGAATCGCGTGGCGTTCAATGAGATCACAAAAAATACCATCCAAAAAGAGATTGAACATCCTCGCGCGATTGATATGAATCTTGTCAATTCTCAGCAGGCACGCCGAATCCTTGATCGGATTGTCGGCTATAAACTGAGTCCTTATCTTTGGAAAACGGTAAAAAGCGGTCTTTCCGCGGGCAGGGTTCAATCGGTTGCGACCCGTATGATCGTGGAGCGGGAAGCGGAGATCGAAAAATTTGTTCCAGTAGAATTTTGGACGATTGAAGCAACTTTAAAGCTGGGGAAAAACCAGAAAGGAAAAGCAAAATTCTTTGGGGATGCGAACGGAAAAATTGAGCTTTCAAACGCAGAGGAGGCGGAAAAAATCGTTTCCGCCTGCGATGGAAACGATTTCACGGTGATTGCTGCCAAGAAATCCAAAAAATCCAAAAGTCCGGAGCCTCCGTTTGAAACTTCAACGCTTCAGCAAGCTGCCTCCAAGCGTTTTGGCTTCCATTCCAAGCGTACGATGAAGGTTGCACAAGAGCTTTACGAGGGCGTGAATCTCGGCGCGGAGCACGGAGGCGTACACGGTGTCATCACGTATATGAGAACCGATTCTCTCCGTATTTCCGAGGAGGCCGCCGCTGCCGCGGAGCGTTTTATCAAAGAGCGGTTCGGAGCGGACTATTATCCGTCCAAGAGAAAGATATATAAATCAAAAGCGGCCTCACAGGACGCGCATGAGGCGATTCGTCCCGTGAGCATGGAGTTTGTTCCGGACGAAATCCGTTCATTTCTGACGCCGGATCAATATAAACTTTATAAGCTGATTTGGGATCGGTTTGTGGCAAGTCAAATGAAAAACGCGGAATATGATGCTGCCGATGTGGAGCTTGACTGCGCCGGGTACCGGTATAAAATGAGCGAGAGTGTTCTTGTGTTCAAAGGATTCCGTATGGCATATTCAGAGGATGAGGATACCGGTGACAAGAGTTCAAAACTTCGCGGAATTACAGAAGGCGATACGTTAGCTTGTGAGAAAATCACCCCGATTCAGAATTTTACGGAGCCGCCTGCCCATTTTGACGAAGCGTCTTTGATTAAACTGTTAAAGGAAAAAGGAATCGGCAGGCCAAGCACTTATGCGCCGACGATTACGACAATCCTTGAAAGAGGATATATCGAAAGGGATAAAAAGCTGCTGCTCGCAACACCGCTCGGGAAAGCGACCGTTGAGCTGATGAAGAAAAATTTCCCTGAAATCGTCGATTATAAATTTACTGCTAATATGGAAACCGAGCTTGATGAAATTGCGCACGGAGATAATACGCTTGAACATGTACTGGGAGATTTCTACGGAGATTTTGAAAAAACATTAGAGCGTGCGCACGAGCACATCGGAGAAAACAAGGTAGAACTGCCTGTCGAGCAGTCCGATATCATCTGTGAAAAATGCGGCAGGAGAATGGTAATCAAAACCGGTAGGTTCGGCAAATTTGCCGCATGTCCGGGATATCCGGAATGCAAGAACACAAAGCCTCTTGATGCCTCGGGCGCAGTCAAGAAAGAGAAAGAGGAGCCGGAAAAAACCGATCTCAAATGTGAGCTTTGCGGTGGAGATATTGTGATCCGCAAGAGCAGATACGGAAAGTTTTATGCTTGCAGCAATTTCCCAAAATGCAAGTATACGAAACCCATTCGGGAAGAGATCGGGGTTTCATGTCCGAAATGCGGCGCGCCTGTCGTGCGCGGTTTCGGAAAAAATCATGCGGTATTTTACAGCTGCTCCCATTATCCGAAATGCGACTTTTCCGTTTGGGATCAGCCGACAGAAAAGACTTGCCCGGTTTGCGGCAGCAGACTCCTTATTAAAAAAGGAAAGGGCTATCTGTATTGCATGAACAAGGAATGCTCCTACAAAGAAGATACGCCGGAAACAAAAGAAAAGTCATAAAGAGTATCACAAATATCCTCCGCCGATAGGCGGAGGATATTGATTTAAAAATTCAAATAAACGACGGTTTTGTTTTATGAAAATAGGGAAGCAAACAAAGAAATCCGGGATAAATTTTTAATTTTTGGATTTTGTATCCGTTTTTCTTCGATAGATATTGAAAAATTGCGGCAAAAGAGATATAATAACATATATGTAAGAAGAAAGCAGCGCGCTTTGCGAAAACGCATAAAAAACACGGCAATCCATTTGATTTGCCCTCGTTATGCCGATTATCGCGGAGCTTTGGGAGGTTTTTATGAAAATCGTACTCGATGTCATGGGTGCGGACAAACCGGCAGAGGAATTGATTCGGGGTGCCGTACTTGCTAAAAAAGAATATGAAGAAGCGGATATTGTTCTCGTTGGGAACGAGCGGATCATTCGGGAAGCGCTCGCTGCGCAGGAGATTCCTTCGGGAACATTTGAAATCGTTCATTCGGACGATGTGATTACGATGGAAGACAGCCCGATGAGTATTTTTCAGACGCATAAAGATTCCTCCATGGCGAAAACGCTGCGGCTTGTCGCTGACGGAGAGGGGGACGTTGCCGTTTCGGCCGGAAATACGGGTGCGTATTTCACAGGGGCAACGCTTATCGTAAGAAGAATTCATGGCATCCGTCGTGCGGCGCTCGGCACGATTCTTCCGTTTGTAAATCCTGTTATGCTGCTTGACTGCGGTGCAAATGTCACGGTGACTGCTGACTATCTTGCGCAATTTGCCTGTCTTGGCTCTGTTTATATGGAAAAAGTCTGCAATGTGGCAAGCCCTCGCGTGGGACTTGTCAATAACGGTACAGAAGAGCACAAGGGGACGCCGCTGTATATAGAAGCTTATCATCTCTTGAAGGAAATGAAAGGTATCCGTTTTGTGGGAAATATGGAAGGAAAAGATTTCCCATACGGAAAGTGCGATGTGCTTGTGTGTGACGGCTTTACCGGGAATATTATACTGAAAACAAGCGAGGGACTTTGCCGTTTCCTGATGGAAAAGGTGCAGGAGATGTTTCATTCTGGCACAATCAGCATGCTTTCCGGAGCGTTAGTGCACGGAAAGGCAAGAAAAATGAAAAAGTTTTTTGACCCGCGGGAATACGGAGGGGCACCGTTCTTGGGATTGTCAAAGCCGGTAATCAAAGCGCACGGAAGCTCAGATGCAAATGCGATTAAAAATGCGGTGCGTCAGGCGATCGCTTATGCCGGAACCGGCGTCATTGAGGAAATTGAACGGCAGGCAGCGGATTTTACGGTTCCTGCGGCAGATGGCGGAAAAGAACATGAATAAGCAAAAAGTAGAGAAAGGCGGTGCGCATATGGCAGATAAAAACGCCGGACTGCCTCGGAACAGCTGCTTTTTGGAGAAGGCGGTCGGTTATGAATTCCGGAATAAAGAATATTTAAATGAGGCTTTGCGTCATTCTTCTTGGGCAAATGAAAACAGACAGTACGGGATGGATTCCAACGAGAGGCTGGAATTTTTAGGGGATTCCGTGTTGTCCGTTGTGGCAAGCGGCTTTTTGTTTGATTATTTTTCCGGTCATCCGGAGGGAGATCTGACCAAAATCCGTGCGGATATTGTTTGTACGCGTTCTCTTGCCGGCTTTGCGAGAGAAATCGGGCTTGGGGATTATCTTTACCTCGGCAACGGACAGGAGGCGCTTAACGGACGGAATCAGGATAAAATTTTAGAGGATGCCTTTGAGGCTTTAGTGGCTGCCATTTATCTTGATTCCGGAAGAAATCTTGAAAGAGTAAACACATTTTTAATTCCGCGGATGGGAAATGAGATTCGGAAAATCCTTTCCGAGCATCCGATTATCGATCCAAAGTCTCATTTGCAGGAGATCGTTCAGGAGGCGCGGGGTATGCTGGAATATGAGATTGTGTCTGAAAGCGGACCTGATCATGATAAACGGTATGTTTGCGAGGTAAAAATTGACAACAACGTGATGGGACGGGGCGAGGGCTCAAGCAAGAAGAAAGCAGAAATCGCCGCGGCTGAGGACGCGTTAAAAAATTATATCGTTGAATGAAAGGCATTGTGGTATCTCTTTTTTTCTCTTTGCTTTGATACCGAGATGCGTTTTCTATTATCAGCGGAGGATTTGCGGACCCAATGATGATAAACGATTTCAAGACATATGCTTTTTCTCTTCGGAATGGACGCTTCCGGGTATTTATGATATGGGCCTCGGACGACAGATACTATCCGTAGAGACTTTATATTGATAGATTGGACGCGGCGGCATTTGCCGCTTTGCGCAGGAAGGGCACGGTTACAGAATTATGCGTTTGAAAACGCTTGAACTCCAGGGCTTTAAATCGTTTCCTGACAAAACGGTCATTTCATTTGATCGGGGAATTACCGTTGTTGTGGGCCCCAACGGAAGCGGAAAATCAAATATTTCCGACGCAATGCGATGGGTGTTGGGCGAAATGTCTTCTAAAAACATCCGAGGCGGTAAAATGGAAGACGTGGTATTTGCCGGCTCAGAGAAACGCAGCCCGATGGGATACGCGGAGGTTTCGGTTACGTTTGACAATACCGAGGAGGAGGGAAAGATTCTCTCCATGGCGGATTATGACGAAATTACCGTAACACGACGCTATTACCGTGTCGGAGAAAGCGAGTATTTTATTAACCACAAGGCAGTGCGCCTGAAGGATATTTATGAACTGTTCCTGAATACCGGCCTTGGAAGAGATGGCTATTCCATTATCGGGCAGGGGAAAATCGCGGAAATTATTTCTCAGAAAAATGATGAGCGCCGTGCGATTTTTGAGGAAGCGGCGGGAATTGCAAAATATCGCTATCAGAAAACGGAGGCGGCAAAAAAGCTGGAGGCTACCAGTGATAATCTTGTTCGTCTTGAGGATATTGCCGGGGTGCTCGGGGAGCGGGTTCCTCCGCTTGAACGCGAGTCGGAAAAAGCGAAAAAATATTTGGAAATCCGCGATGCGAAAATGGCAGTGGACATTGCGCTGTCTCTTTATGATATCGACCATGCGAAGGCATATGCGGACGAGCTTTCCGAAAAGCTTGTGCTGTCAAAAGCGGAGCTTGACAACACGGATGAATTACGGGCGGATATTGAGCGTGCGGAAGAGGCGGCGCGTGCAGACGAGATGAAGAATAAAATGGAAAGTGAAAAGCTTTCCGCACGGATTTTAGAGCTTACGGGTGCGCTCCATGAAAACGAATCTCATGTCAAACTGATTGAAAATGACGCCGCTCATCTGCGAGAGACGATTGAAAGCGCGGGCGGCAAGATTTCTGCGGCCGAGACGTCGGCGGAATCGGCACGGGCGGAATATCAGAGACTTACGGAAGAGCTTGCGCGCGTACGGGATTCTCACGGAGAATGGGCGCGTAAATCAGAGCGTGCTGCGGCGTCAGTTCGCTCTTGTGAAGAGGAGCTTGCGGAAAACGAGCGCCAGCGGCTTGGCTGCGAAACCAGAATTTCTGAGTTGCGCTCGGCACAAACGGATGCCATGGTTGGTCTTTCTGTCGCTGCAGCGCAAAAGGAAACCGATCTTGCGCGCATGGATGAGCTTGCGGAAAATATCCGGAAGCATGAAGAAGATATCGCCATGCTGGACGGCAGAATCCGGACCGCCGAGGAAAAAATTGCGGGCTATGCCGAAAAGGAAGAAGCGGTTAAGGCACGTCTGGATGAGATTGACGCCGCGAAGCAGAAGCGGGAAAGTCAGGCATCGGAAGCAGCGGAACGAAAAAATAACCTGTTCCTTGAAATGACGCAAAGAAAGCACAAAATTCAGAATCTCACACGTATGGAAGAGCTTTTGGAAGGATATTCGGGTGCGGTTCGTTTTGTTATTCATGAGCATAAAGCGGGAAAAATCCGGTTTTCCGATGGCAGCCCCGTCAAGATATACGGTCCGGTTTCAACGCTTGTTACTGTTCCGGAGCCGTATTCATCGGCACTTGAGGTTGCATTTGGTCAAAGCCTCCAGAATCTTGTCTGTGAAGATGAAGCCTCCGCAAAAACGGCGATTTCGTATCTGAAAAAGAAAAATGCGGGAAGGGCGACATTTTATCCTGTTTCTACCATGCACGGAAATGAGATTTCGGTTGCAGAACTTCCGGAATCCGCACGCGTGGGCTTGATATCGGCGGCGTCTGCACTTGTTTCCTGTGAAGAGAAGTTTCGGGGCGTTATCCGAAGTTTACTCGGCAGAATCCTCGTGGCGCAGGATATGGAAGCCGCCAATCAAGCGGCAAGGGCAACCAATTTCCGATATCGAATTGTCACACTGGACGGGCAGGTCATCAATGCAGGAGGCAGCTTTACGGGAGGTTCTCTTTCCGCGGAAGGCAGAATGCTCTCAAGGCGTGCGCAAATTGAGCGACTCGGTGAGGAAGTGAAGGCTTTTGAAAAGCAGCTTGCCAACGAGGAGAATGTCATCCGATCCCTTGCCGCCGAGTCGGAGAAGGCAGAAAAGGATGCCCGTACCGTGCTTTCTTCCGCATCGGTGTTAAAAACGATGCATGAGGCTGAAATGACGCAGCTGACCGTGCTTCGCTCCAATCGTCAGGCGCAAGAGGACTCCCTTCAGTTGCTTTGCGGAGAGCTTGACGCCATTCGTTCCAAAACATCCAGAGCGGAAACCGATATTGAGGGAATTGCCCAAAAGAAAACGAAATTTACCCAAGAACTGGAGCAGTCGGAAAAGATATTGTCCGAGCTTGCCAAAGAACGTTTGTCTGTGGCAGAACGTATGGAAGCGGCAAAATCGGAGCTTTCTGGTATTTCAGTGGAGCTTGCCAAAGAGGACGCCAATCTTGGGATGCTTTCTCAGATGTGTGATGCCGCCGCCAAGCGAGTATCGGAGGCGGAGGCTTTCATTGCGGAGCTTCATGAATCTACGGCAAATGCCGAAGAAAAAATGAAAAAGGGCGCGGAGCAAACAGCAGAATTACAGAACGCTTCAATCGATCTGCAGGCGCAACTGCAAGCTTGCGAACAGAAGAAAACAGCGCTTTCCGATTCTTCTATGGAAATCGAAAAAAAGCTTTCGGAGCTGCGTGTAAAAAGCCGGGATATCATCGACAAGCGGGACCTTCTCTACCGAACGCATACACGTTTGGAATCGGAATATGAATCTGTCAAGGACAGACAGGATAAGCTCGTGGCTTTTCTTTGGGACGAATATGAACTTACATACAGCGAAGCAGGCAAACGCTGTGCGGACAAGCTGACGGATAAGACCCGTGCCGCCGCGGTATCCGAACAGACGAAGTATAAAAATCAGCTACGTGCGCTTGGAAATGTCAATGTCAATGCGATTGAGGAGTATAAGGAAGTAAAGAAGCAGTTTGACGAGCTGACAGAACAGATTACGGATTTGAAGACCTCGCGTGAGGATTTGACAAATATCATCTCTGCGCTTGAGGAAACCATGCGAAATGATTTCCTTACTACGTTTGAGGAGATCGCTGTAACTTTCGGTAAGGTTTTTTCAGAACTATTCGGCGGAGGACGTGCGGAACTGCGTCTTTCTGATCCGGAAAATGTACTGGAAAGCGGAGTGGATATCAATGTTGCGCCTCCCGGAAAGGTGATTAAAAATATGTCGCTTCTCTCCGGCGGGGAGCAGGCGTTCGTTGCGATTGCCCTGTATTTTGCTATTTTAAAGGTAAATCCGGCACCGTTTTGTATTCTTGATGAAATTGAAGCGGCGCTTGATGAGGTGAACGTGGATAAATTTGCCGACTATGTGAAAAAATATTCCGACAAGACGCAGTTTGTTATTATCACGCACCGGCGCGGCACAATGGAGGCGGCAGAACGGCTTTACGGGGTGACCATGCATGAAAAAGGAATTTCCGATGTTATCTCGATCGACATGTCGGAAATTGAACAAAAGCTCGGTGTGAAGCTTCAATAACGGAAAGGAATCATTCCATGGGATTTTTTGATAAACTCAAAGCGGGATTGACAAAAACAAAAAAAGCATTCGTGGCGGGAATCGATGCGATTTTCGGCAGTTATCGTGACGTAGGAGATGCGCTCTTTGAGGAGCTTGAGGAGCTGCTTATCAGCTGTGATATCGGGGCGGAAACAACAATGGAAATTTTGGATACCCTGCACGATAAAATTCATGATGAGCGGATTACCGACCCGGAAGAAGCTAAAAAAGCGTTGTTTGGTATTCTTCGCGACAGCATCGGCGACGGAGAGCCTATTCGCTTTGAAGACGGGAAAATGACAGTGATTCTTGTGATTGGTGTCAACGGAGTCGGGAAAACCACATCGATTGCAAAAATAGCAAATGTGATGAAAGAAAGCGGCAAGAAGGTGCTGCTTGCTGCCGCTGACACATTCCGCGCCGCGGCAATTGATCAGCTTGGCGTATGGGCCCAGCGGGTAGGAGTGGAGCTGATTGCGCAAAGTGAAGGCTCCGATCCTGCGGCGGTCGTGTATGATGCCGCGGCGGCTGCGAAAAAGCGCGGGACAGATGTTTTGATTGTGGATACGGCGGGACGGTTGCACAACAAAAAGAATCTGATGAATGAGCTTGAGAAAATTGATCGTGTCATTTCCCGGGAGCTTCCGGACAGTATCCGCGAAACGCTGCTTGTTCTGGACGCGACAACGGGGCAGAATGCGGTCGTTCAGGCAAAGGAATTCAAAAATGCGGCGAACATTACCGGCCTTGTTTTAACGAAGCTTGACGGGACTGCCAAGGGAGGAATTGTCATATCCATTAAGCGTGAACTCGGAATCCCGGTCAAATTTATCGGTGTCGGCGAAAAAATTGACGATTTGCAGCCGTTTTCGGCAGACGAGTTTGTCACGGCACTGTTCGAAAAATAATCCGGCTTGGGAAAATAAAATCAGAACGCCGGAAATATAAGGAGAAACGGAAATATGACAAAAATTGTGATGGCATCCAACAACCGCCATAAAATAGAGGAGCTGAGAGCGTTTTTGCATGAGCTCTGTCCTGTGGATGCCGAAGGAAATCCGTATGAGCTGCTTTCTCTTTCCGATATCGGATATCATGAAGATATTATCGAAGACGGTGATACCTTTGAGGCGAATGCGCGAATTAAAGCGCGCACGGTTGCATCGCTTGGCTATATCGGAGTCGCAGACGATTCCGGACTTTGTGTGGATGCACTTGGTGGTGAGCCGGGTGTCTATTCAGCGCGCTGGGCAGGCGGGCATGATGATGCCGACAACAATCGCAAGCTGGTAGAAAAAATGCGGGGAATCCCGTCGGATAGACGTTCTGCCCGATTTGTGTCTGTCATTGCCTGTGTCTTCCCGGACGGGCGTGAGATTGTAACGCGGGGAGAATGTCCCGGCGTGATTCTCGACTTGCCCCGCGGCACAGGCGGATTCGGATACGATCCTTATTTTCTTTATGAACCAATAGGAAAGACATTTGCTGAAATGAACGCTGCGGAAAAAAATGCCGTCAGTCATAGGGCGCGTGCTATGGAGGCCTTTGCCAAAGCGTTTTCCGAAGTTACCGGGAAGTCTCTTATCACACAGAACGGAGGAAAAGTATGAATAAGCTTTTTTGGGGATTCTTTTTTATTTTCTTGAACTTTAACATTGATTTTGATACGATACGAGTCGGACTGATTCCGGCTTTTGTCGGTTATCTGCTGTTTTTTTCCGGACTTGCGGAATTGTCAGAGGAATCTCCCCGTTTCGAACGGATACGGCCTTTTTGCATTGTCATGGCGGTTTATACGGGATTCCTTTGGGTAGGTGACCTATTCGGGCTTTCCTTAACGGCGCCGCCGGTGGTTTTGGTTTTGCTTTCTGTTGCCTCGGCAGTGTTGTCGTATTATATTTCTTATTGTATCGTCTGGGGAATCGGAGATATAGAAGCTTCAAACCGATATCCTTTGGGCGCCGAGCGTCTGAAAAAATGCTGGTTCGCCCTTATTATCCTGAATATAATCAGCTTATTGTGTGCGTATATGCAAATGACAGGGATCGTATTTTTAGGGCTGGTCTGCGCATTGGTCGCACTGATTTGTTTCCTGTGCTTTTTTTACCGGACGAAAAACAATTATTTGGAGATGAAAAAACAGCAGGCAAGTGAATCACGTATCGGAAATGAATGGAATGGGGATGGCAATGACTACCGTTAATGTCATCGCATATACGGCAGAGGAGATTTTTTATGTTGACAAGTAAACAGCGCGCCTATCTGCGTGCTATGGCAAATCGCTATGATACCATTTTTCAAATAGGAAAAGGTGGGATCAGCGACAATATGACGGAACAGCTGGATTATACGCTTGAAGCGCGGGAACTGATCAAGCTTCGCACACTGGATACCTGCGAATACGGTCCGAGAGAGGCAGCGGAGCTGCTTGCCTCATCGCTTGGAGCTGAGGTGATTTCCGTCACGGGCAGCCGATTTGTTCTTTACAGGGAATCCAAGAAGCACAAAAAAATTGAGCTTCCTGTTTGATATCGTAAAAAAGATGAGAATCGGTATTTTTGGCGGTACATTTGATCCCATTCACAACGGGCATATGAAAGCCGCATACGAATTTATCAGGCAGGCGAAACTGGATCAGCTCTATGTCATTCCGGACCGGATTCCGCCGCACAAGGAAATCGGAAAATACGACAAACCCGAATACCGTCTGGAAATGACGCGGCTTGCATTTGATGCGGCGGCGTTTTCAGAAAAAGTTGTGGTTTCTGATATGGAAATCCGCAGCGAGGGAAAGAGTTATACGTATTTGACGCTGTGCCGCTTTCGGGAAATGGGCTTCTCCGATTTATATCTCTATTGCGGAACGGATATGCTGCTTACCTTTGATGAGTGGTACCGCTTTGAGGACATTCTTTCTATGTGTACGCTTGCCTATGCGGCGCGGGAACGTCAGGGAGTGACACTTATGGAGCGGATCACAGAGAAAAAGTGTTATCTTACGGAACGTTTCCATGCGAAAATTTTGGATCTCTTGTTTGATCCGATTGAGATATCTTCCAGCAAAATCCGACAAATGATTCAAAGAGGCGAAGATGTTTCATGTTATTTGCCGGAACCTGTTTGGGAATATGTGAAGAAGAAGGATTTGTATCGATGACATGCGGATATCAACAACAGCTTGAATCTATCAAAAAGGCTCTTCCTAACTATGAGGATGCCAAACGGATCGACCATACGCTCGGTGTTTTGGAGGAATGCATTTGGATGGCGGAAACATTCGGTCTCTCTGACGAAGATCGCACGGCGCTTTTTACGGCGGCGCTTTTGCATGACATCACCAAAGCGAAAACCGATAATGAACAGCTTGCTCTATGTGAAAAATATGGGATCTGTCTGCCTCAGGATGTGTCTTCTGTGATATCCACATTGCACCAGTATACCGGAGCGCCGTTTGCAAGAGAAATTTTCGGCAAAGAAACCGTATGTGATAAAGTGTATTCCGCGATAGCTTGCCATACAACCGGAAAAGCAGGAATGTCTGTGATTGACAAAATGCTGTTTGCGGCAGATTTTACAGAACCGGGAAGAAAATACCGTTCCTGTGCGGAAATGAGAGAATATTTGCATGGAGAATGTGGGAAAATAAACAAAAACGATAAAGCTGCGCTTTACCGCCTGCTGGACGACACCGTAAAAAGAATTATCGGTTTCACTGTAACGTATCTAATTGAGAAGGGCAGAAAGATCGACGCCGAGATGCTCTCGGCATGGAACGCGATGGTATAACGCCGCTTTTCAAAGAGGAACAATATGGATAAAAATAATTTCAGAAAAACCCAGAGGGGAAAAAATAAGATGCCGCGCGGGCTTCTTATTGTCATGGCGTATATTTGCGCCGTATTTGTGATTGCCGGTATTACCGTAACCGCTTTGCTGCTTCATAAGCCGTCAGTCGATCCGACTCCGCAGTTCCCTACGGATGGAACCACGGCTCCCGCAGAGGAAACGACCGCTACCGCGACAGATCCGGAGGATCCTTTTACGAGGAAAAACGGTTTTTATACGTTTCTTGTTGCCGGCGTGGATGATGTCTCTATGAGCACGGATGTACTGATGCTTGCATCCTTAGATACCCAGTCCGGCAAAATCAACATCGTCCAGATCCCACGTGACACCTTTATTAACAAAGAAGTGGGAGGTTATTCCAGTGTGACGCGGGTGAATGCCGTCTTTACGGCAGAATACAATCGGCAGCGCAACGGCGGCGCAACCGAGGCGAAGGCGAAGCATCTTGCCATGCAGGATTTGCAGGCAAGACTGTCAGCGGCGCTTTGTGTCAATATTGATGAATATATACTCATCAATACAACGGGCTTCCGGAACGTTATCGACGCTGTCGGCGGTATTTGGTATGATATTCCCGAAGATATGGATTATGAGGACCCGGATCAGAATCTTTATATTCATCTGAAAGCCGGTTATCAGCATCTGAACGGGGAGCAATGCGAACAGCTGATCCGGTATCGTTCCGGATATGCGACGGGGGACATCGGACGTGTGGAACTACGAGGTGACTTTATGGTGGAAGCGCTGCGTCAGGTGAAAAATAACATTACCGTCGGCAATATGATATCGATGATTCCGAATCTTATCAACAATGTCAATACCTCGATGTCCGTGGCGGACATCGTTTCCTATACGAAATCGGTATATTCCGTGGATAACGCAAATATCGCGGTGCGTACCATCGGTGGCTCAACCGTACAGAATCCCGCGACGGGAGCGTGGCTCTACTATTGCCTGAATAAAAAAGAAGCACTTGCCGACGTCAACGAATGTCTGAACGTATATAAAACGGATATCAGTCCTGAACTTTTTGATCAGAACGGATTTTTTACAGACAATAAAAATGCTTCGAACCTTTATATCAACGATTATTATTTGTCATAGTCTGCAATTTGGGACTCCCGGGGTCTTGACGAATCCCCGGGAGTCGTGGTATAACTACATATAGAAAAAACAGAATCGGAGAAAATCTATGAATCAGGATACAATCAAAAACCCTTCGCTTGCCGACGCTTCGCCTCGGGAGCTGGCAGATGCCATTGTGCGGATCCTCGACGAGAAGAAAGCACGGGATATTAAGCTTTTAAAATTTGCTGAGGGCAGCGACCTTACCGATTATTTTGTCATTTGTACGGGTACCTCAAATACCCAGATCAAGGGCTTTGCGGGAGAACTGGAATATCGGCTCGGACTTTGCGGTGTCCATCCGCTTCATGTAGACGGATATGATTCCGGTATGTGGATTGCAATGGATTATGCTCATGTGATCGTGCATATTTTTCACAAGAATGAAAGAGATTTTTATAAACTTGAAAAACTCTGGAACGATGCGGAGGAAATTCCGCTCGAAGCCGACGAATCATAAGTTTTATATCGCTTGAAGGAGAACATAGTATGGCATACGACTACAAGAACATTGAATCAAAATGGCAAAAAATCTGGGAGGAAAAGCATGCCTTTGAGGCAAAAAACGACTATACGCTGCCGAAATATTATGCACTGGTCGAGTTTCCGTATCCTTCCGGGCAGGGGTTGCATATCGGACATCCGCGTCCGTATACGGCAATTGATATTATCGCGCGGAAAAAACGCATGGAGGGATACAATGTACTGTTCCCAATCGGTTGGGACGCGTTTGGGCTTCCGACAGAAAACTATGCAATTAAAACACATATTCATCCTACTATTATCACAAAAAACAATATCGCACGCTTCAAAGGTCAATTAAAGCGGCTCGGTCTTTCTTTTGATTGGTCTCGTGAGATCAATACAAGCTCCCCTGAATATTACAAATGGACCCAGTGGATTTTTCTCAAGCTGTTTGAAAAAGGGCTTGCTTATAAAAAAGAGATGAACGTGAATTTCTGTACATCCTGCAAGGTCGTACTTGCCAACGAGGAAGTCGTGGGCGGTGTGTGCGAGCGATGCGGCGGCGAAGTTGTTCATAAAGTAAAGAGTCAATGGATGCTGAAGATTACCGAGTATGCGGACAGGCTGATCGATGATTTGAAAGATGTGGATTTCATTGAGCGTGTAAAAACGCAGGAAATCAACTGGATCGGGCGTTCCTATGGGGCGGAAGTAAACTTCAAAACGAGCGAAAATGATGAAATTACCGTTTATACAACGCGGCCGGATACCTTGTTCGGCGCGACGTATATGGTAATGGCGCCTGAGCATGCGCTTGTGGATAAATGGAAAGACAAGCTGAAAAATTACGCCGATATTGTTTCCTATCGCGATGCAGCGGCGAAAAAGTCTGATTTTGAACGCACGGAAATGGCAAAAGACAAAACGGGTGTAAGGCTTGAAGGGGTATATGCGATCAATCCCGTAAACGGGAAAGAGATTCCGATTTTTATATCGGATTATGTGCTGGCTACTTATGGAACAGGTGCAATCATGGCGGTCCCTGCGCATGATACGCGGGACTGGGAGTTTGCGAAAAAATTTGGGCTTCCGATTATTGAGGTCGTCGCAGGCGGCGATGTGGAGAATGCGGCGTTCACGGATGTAGAAACGGGTAAAATGGTCAATTCCGGATTCCTTGACGGAATGGAAGTTGCCGAAGCCAAAAAGGCAATAATCGAATGGCTTACACAAAAAGGAATCGGACATGCCAAAACAAACTATAAACTGCGCGACTGGGTATTTTCCCGTCAGCGTTATTGGGGTGAGCCTGTTCCGCTGGTTTATTGTGAAAAGTGCGGCTGGGTTCCGATTCCGGAATCGGAACTTCCGCTTGTGCTTCCGGACATTGAGCATTATGAGCCGACAGAGGATGGAGAATCACCTCTTGTCAGCGCTGTGGATTGGGTTAACACGACTTGCCCGCACTGCGGCGGACCTGCCAAGCGCGAGACGGATACCATGCCCAACTGGGCAGGTTCCTCTTGGTATTTTTTGCGGTACTGCGATCCGCATAACGACAAGGAGCTTGCTTCCAAAGAAGCACTTGCGTATTGGATGCCGGTGGACTGGTATAACGGCGGCATGGAGCATGTAACGCTGCATTTGCTTTACTCTCGTTTCTGGTCGAAATTCCTTTATGATCTTGGAATCGTTCCTTGTAAAGAACCGTATCAGAAACGTACAGCTCATGGTATGATTCTTGGCGAAAACGGCGAAAAAATGTCAAAATCCCGCGGGAATGTTGTCAATCCCGATGATATTGTGGAAGAGTACGGTGCCGATACGCTTCGTTTGTATGAAATGTTTATCGGGGACTTTGAAAAATCCGCGCCATGGTCTCCGTCCAGTATCAAAGGCTGCAAGAGATTCCTTGAACGGATTGAAGGCTTGATGTATATGGCAAAAGGCGAGGGCGCGACCCCTGCGCTTGAGACATCTTTCCACAAGACAATCAAAAAGGTAACAGAAGACATTGATTCGATGAAATTCAATACGGCGATTGCCGCTATGATGACACTTGTCAATGAAATCTACGATGCAGGAACGCTGACAATAGATGAGCTGAAAATTTTGATTCGGCTGCTTTGTCCGTTTGCTCCGCATCTGTCGGAGGAACTTTGGTCACGGCTGGGAGAGACGGAGCTTGCTTCTCTTTCGAGGTGGCCGGAGTATGACGAAACCAAAACCGTCGACAATACCGTGGAAATTGCTCTTTCTGTACAGGGGAAAGCCAGAGATGCGGTTGAGATTCCTGTGGATGCCGATGAGGATACTGCGTTTGCTGCGGCAATGAAGCGTGAAAAATTCGCTTCTTTGATAGAAGGCAAACAAATTGTGAAGAAAATCTATGTAAAAAATAAAATTCTGAATGTGATTGTAAAATAATCAAACAAAAACGCCGCTTTTGCGGCGTTTTTGTTTGGTTTTATCCGGGAGATCACAGTTCGAAGCAAAGACAGAAAAAACGGGCAAGCAAACTGGAATGAACGAGATACTGCCGGAGAATTTTTGAGAAACACCGAAAAATCTGGGAAAAATACACGGGATATTGTAAAAAATATAAAAAAGGTTATTGACAAAGGCTCTTTTACGGGATATAATAAAATATGCTGTAATTTGGTATCGTGTGAAATGTTGTGAGGAGGATAAAGAATGGTTCTGGATATGACGCCCGTTCTCTCGGGTGCTGTCGACAGCCTCGCTTTTGAATTCTCTTTTATTCCTGCGGCGGACAGTCTTATCGCTTCCGTTTATAGGGATATCGATTTTACCGAGCCTGTGATGGTAAAAGGGCTTGTTAAAAACATGGCGGGGTATATGTGCCTTTCCGCATCGGTAAAGGCTGTCTATCAAACCGCATGTGCACGGTGTGCCGAGCCTGTACGCAGCAAGCTTGAGATTACGTTTGAAAAGGATATCGCATCGGGTGATGTGTCGCGTGATAACGATGACTACATCTTTATCGAGGATGAAAAACTCGATCTTCTGTCTCCTGTTGAGGAGCAGATGATGCTCGAAATGCCGTCAAAGACGCTTTGCCGTGAGGATTGTCTGGGACTTTGTCCGAAATGCGGTAAAAATCTGAATGAGGGACCGTGCGGATGTGAGAAGCATGAGCCGGACCCGAGACTTGCGGTCCTGAAAACATTATTGAAATAGCGCAATTATAACTGACGGCTGTTTGGAGGATCCGGACGGCTCAGGGGGAGGTGTAGGTAGCACATGGCAGTACCGAAGAGAAAAGTATCAAAAGCAAGACGCGATAAGAGACGTTCCAGCGTATGGAAGCTTGATCTTCCGGGTATGACAAAATGCCCGAAATGCGGAGAATACAATCTTTCACACAGAGTTTGCAAGGCTTGCGGAACATATAACGGCAAGGAAATTGTAAAACAGGACGCGTGATTTTGCAACCTGGCAGGTATGCTCTTGTCTGCATACCTGCCTATTTCTTTATTCGGAGGATGGAACGGTTGTTCCATGAGGTATTATGGTTCTTATTACGGATGTTGTAAAGGGTTCTCCCGCGCAGCAGCATAAAATTCTGCCGGGTGATAGGCTTGTCTCTATCAATGGCAATCCTGTTTCGGACGTACTTGATTACCGCTTTTATCTTTGCGAAAAAAAGCTGCATATCATAATCCGACGCGGGGAAGAGGATTTCTCGGTTGATATCCGTAAAGGGGAATATGACGATATCGGATTGGAATTTGAGACGTTTCTTATGGATAAAAAGCATTCCTGCCGGAACAAATGTATTTTTTGCTTTATCGATCAGCTTCCGCGCGGAATGAGGGATACCCTTTATTTTAAGGATGACGACAGCAGACTTTCTTTCTTACAGGGAAATTATATTACGATGACCAATCTTTCCGAGGCGGATGTTGATCGTATTATTAAAATGAAAATGTCACCGATTCACATTTCCGTACATACGACAAATCCGGAACTTCGTGTGTTTATGCTGAAAAATCCGAATGCGGGAAAATCTCTTGCCTATTTGCGGCGTTTTGCGGATGCGGGAACGGAAATGGATTGTCAGATTGTTCTGTGCCGTGGCATCAATGACGGGGCGGAGCTGGAGCGTACGATGCATGATCTCGCATGCCTGCATCCGGCGGTGACCAGTGTTTCTGTCGTGCCGGCGGGTATGACAAAATTCCGGGACGGTTTGTATCCGCTTGCGCCGTTTTCCGCGGCAGAAGCGGCCTCGGTGATTGCTCAGGTGGAAACATTTGCCGCCGGATGCCTTTCCGCTTACGGCGAGAGAATATTTTATGCGGCGGATGAATTGTATATCAAGGCAGGCCTTCCGCTTCCGGATGCGGAATATTACGAAGAGTTTCGTCAGCTTGAAAATGGAGTTGGCATGATGGCTTCCATGCGGGAGGAATTTGCGGATGCTATCGCGCAGGCACGGGATGATGGACGAGAGAGAGAAGTGTCTTGTGCGACAGGAGCAGCGGCATTTCCTTTTATTCAGGAGCTCTGCGGACAGATTGAAGCGGTATTTTCTCATGTCAGGATCCATGTTTATCAGATTGATAATCATTATTTTGGAGAAAGCATTACCGTTGCGGGACTTTTGACCGGTCAAGATCTTTTGGAGCAGCTGAAAGACAGACCGCTCGGAGAGACACTGTTTATTCCGTCGAATTCCTTGCGGTATGAAGGAGATCTTTTCCTTTGCGGCATGAGCGTCACAGAGCTTTCCGCGGCGCTTGGCGTGGATGTTGTTCCATGTCTCAACGACGGATACGAGTTTTTTGATAAACTTACGGGTAATTCATAAAACAATAAGGAGGATGCTATGGCAAAAACCGTAGCGGCAATTGTCGGACGTCCGAACGTCGGCAAAAGCACGCTTTTCAATAAAATTGCCGGTTCCAGGATTTCTATTGTAGAGGATACTCCAGGTGTAACCAGAGATCGTATCTATTATGAAACCGAATGGAACGGTAAGCCGATTGTTCTCATTGACACAGGAGGAATTGAACCGAAAACGGATGATCTGATCCTTGAAAAGATGAAAACGCAGGCACAAATTGCAATTGAAACGGCGGATGTCATTGTATTTATGTGCGATGTGCATGCCGGCGTTACCGCTGCTGACAGAGATATTGCGGTCATGCTCATTAAGAGCGGCAAGCCGGTAATTCTTTGTGTGAACAAAATTGACTCCGTAGGCGCACTTCCCATGGAATATTATGAATTCTATGAGCTTGGCTTTGACGGAGATCCTATCGCGCTGTCTTCTGTTCATGGAACGGGAACAGGCGATCTGCTCGACCGGATTCTCGAGCTTTCCCCTGCGGATGATACGCCGCAGGAGGAAGATGATTCCATCAAGGTTGCGGTGATTGGAAAACCAAACGCGGGAAAAAGTTCTCTTGTCAACCGGATATTGGGAGAGGATCGCATGATTGTTTCCGATATTGCAGGCACGACCAGAGATGCCATCGACAGCTTTGTTGAAAATGAATATGGGAAATTCACTTTTATCGATACGGCGGGAATCCGCCGACAGAGCCGTATTTTTGATAAGATCGAGAAGTATAGTGTTCTGCGTGCGCACTCTGCGGTGGAACGGGCGGATGTCTGTCTTATTCTGATTGACGCAGAGGAGGGGATTACCGAGCAGGATGAGAAAATTGCGGGAATTGCCCATGAGGCGGGAAAAGCATCCATCATCGTTGTGAATAAATGGGATCTTGTTGAAAAAGACAATTCTTCGGTGAAAGTTTTTACGGATAAGATCCGAACGGCGCTTGCCTATATGCCGTATGCACCAATCCTTTTTATTTCAGCGAAAACGGGGCAGCGGATTCCGAAGCTGTTTGAACACATCCGCTATGTAAACGAACAGGCGTCTTTGCGTATTTCAACGGGGATGCTGAATGACGTGCTTTCTGATGCGGTAACAAGAGTGCAGCCTCCGACCGACAAGGGAAGGCGACTGAAAATCTATTATATGACAGAATCGGGCGTAAAACCGCCGACATTTGTCATTTTCTGCAACGACGCGGAGCTTTTTCATTTTTCCTATCAAAGATATCTGGAAAATAAGATACGTGAGGTGTTCGGATTTTCCGGTACGCCGATACGCTTTGTCATCCGTGAAAAGGGAGACGAATGAACGAAGAGGAGGAACAATATGGATCCATCAGAGTTGACGGGACTGCCAAAACTGATATGGAATGGGCTTATCGGCGAGCTTGGCTACGGAGATGATAAAACCGTGTTTATTCTTTGCGCCGTGTTTTGTATCATCGTGCCATATTTGCTTGGCAGTATCAATTTTGCCGTTATTTTCTCGCGTAAAATATATAAGGAAGATATCAGGGAGCATGGAAGCGGGAATGCCGGCTCCACCAATATGCTGCGTACTTATGGGTTAAAATCAGGGCTTTTGACGTTTGCCGGAGACTTTATGAAGTCGATTATTGCGACGACAATGGGTCTTCTTATCATGCCTTGGTATACCGGCTTTGCTTTTATTTCGGGTCTTGCATGTCTTCTTGGGCATGCGTTCCCTGTCTTTTTTGGTTTCCGCGGCGGAAAGTGTGTCGCAAGTCTTGCCGGCGTTGTGCTGGTCATCAATCCGCCCGCATGGATTTTTCTGCTGATTGTGTTTGTTTCAATGGTGGCACTTTCAGGATATGTTTCACTCGGATCAATTATCGGTTCTCTTCTCATTCCCGTGTGCAACAGCCTGATGCCGTTTTGGTTTGCACCGACGCCTCCCACCGGGATTATTTGTACAATATTAATGGCGGTACTTGTCGTTTTCCTGCACCGGAAGAATATCGGACGCCTGATGGAGGGAAAAGAGTCCAAATTTTCATTTAAAAAGAAAAAAGAGTGAGAAATTTTGACTTTTTTACGAAATAAATTTCAAGAAACCTCTTGATATTTTCTGAATTCAATGATATAGTTATATAGTAACGCAGATAAAAAGGGTAGGACGCCACCCTCTCATGGCGAAGCACCGGTTTTATCAGGATCGAGAAGGAGGTGTATGCGATGCCGAATATTAAGTCAGCAAAAAAGCGCGTGAAGGTAATTGAGAAAAAAACGCTTCAGAACAAGATGTTCAAATCCGCGCTCAAAACAGATCTGAAGAAATACGAGGCTGCCGTTGCCGCAGGTGATAAGACGCTTGCGCAGGAGACGTATAAGCAGGCTGTCAAGAAGATCGATCAGGCAGTTGCTCACGGGATTCTTCACAAGAACAATGCCGCAAGAAAAAAGAGCAGATTTACTTCCATGCTCAACCATATGAACGGCTGATTTGCATCAATAGAAAAAAGAAAGCGCCAATCTCACCTGGCGCTTTTTTTATTTCATGAACATTTAATATTTTTTGAATTTCTTGTTGTGGCGTCTTGAAATACTGCGGCTTATAAGGTATAATCATACTATCATTGGATGAGAATATTTTTTATAAAGTGAGATTGTCAAATTTCTTATACGACTAAAAAATATTCTATGAAACCGTTGAAAAAATGATTTTGATTATTCGGGACAGGCAATATCGCCGGATCATTTTTTCTATAAAGAACAAGGTAGTGTTATTTTGGAGGATTCATGAAAAACCGCAGTACTCTTTTCGAATTTCTGCGATATGCGGTTGTCGGAGGAATTTCTGCCGTCGTTGATATGGCGGTGAATTATTTCATGCTGTTCTATGTGTTTTCTGCCGGCAAGGATGATAAGGGATATGTTGCGATTTCTGTTGCAGTCGGCTTTCTTGTGGGACTTATCGTGAATTTTATTTTGTCAAATAGGTTCGTTTTTAAAAGTCAGGAACAGCAGAAGCGTGGAAAAACCGCAGGCGCCTTTTTCCTTTATGTGCTGGTTGGCATCATTGGTTTTGGGCTGACGGAGTTCTTGACGCTGCTTGGTACGCGGTTTATCGGGGATCATGGAATTTGGTATATTTTGCTTACGTGTGTCGTGAAGGGAATTGTTCTTATTTGGAATTATGTCGGACGCAAGCTTTTGGTTTATCATGGTAAATAAAGAGAGGTTACACATATGGCGGAAACTCAAAGAACGGCGCTTATTATCGGGGCAGGTCCCGCGGGACTTACCGCGGCATATGAATTCCTTACCAAAACGGATATCAAGCCTATTATTGTCGAGGAAAGCAACATCATCGGCGGCATATCGAGGACGGTCGAATATCACGGAAATCGGATAGACATCGGCGGTCATCGCTTTTTTTCCAAAAGCCCCGAGGTCAATGCGCTTTGGCAGGAATTGATGCCGCTGCAGGGAGCACCATCAATAGATGATATTCTTTTGGAACGAGAAAAACCGATTGCAAAAGAAGGCCCGGATCCGGAAAAGGACGAAGAGGTTATGCTGCTGCGTAATCGTGTCTCGAGAATTTATTTTTTACAGAAATTTTTTGATTATCCGATTTCACTGAAAGGGGAAACTCTGAAAAATATGGGCTTTTCCCGTACGATGAAGGCTGGTTTTGGCTATCTTTGGTCTTGTATTTTTAAAAAGAAGGAAGATTCCTTAAAAAATTTCTATATCAATCGATTTGGTGCGCCTCTCTATGAAATGTTTTTTGAAGACTATACGGAGAAAGTTTGGGGGCGTAATCCTGCCGATATTTCCGCGGACTGGGGTGCACAGCGTGTCAAAGGACTTTCTCTGATGCGTGCTGTTTGGGCATTTCTTTCAAAGCCTTTCAGAAAAAGTCAAAAACATGTGGAAACGTCCCTGATCGAGCAATATTTATATCCCAAAAAGGGACCGGGACAGCTTTGGGAAACGCTTGCCTCCCGTATTGAAAAAATGGGAGGGCAAATTATCCGAAATTGTCGTGTGAGAACGATAGAAACGGACGGAACCCATATTTCAGGTGTCGGTGTTGTGCGTGATGGCAAAGATGAGCGCATGGAAGCGGATTTTTATTTTTCTTCCATGCCTGTAAAGGATCTTGTCGAGGGAATGGGAAGCACTGTGCCGAAGAAAGTTCACGATATTGCGTCTGCGCTTCCGTATCGTGATTTTATGACGGTCGGACTGCTTGTGGACAAGCTGAAGATTCACAACCAGACGAAGATTAAAACCGTCGGGAATATTGTGCCTGACTGCTGGATTTACGTGCAGGAGCGCGAGGTGAAGCTTGGAAGGCTTCAGATTTTTAATAACTGGTCTCCTTATATGGTGAAGGATTTTCAGCATACCGTATGGATTGGTCTTGAATATTTCTGCAACGAGGGAGACGAGCTTTGGAATATGACGGATGAAGACTTTATCCGTTTTGCGACAGATGAGCTTGCAAAAATCGGCGTTATTGACGCCGCAGATGTGCTCGACAGTGTCCGAATCAAAATCAAAAAAGCGTATCCCGCTTATTTTGGTTCTTATGCGGATTTTGATACCGTACGAACCTATCTTGACGGAATAGATAACCTTTGGTGCATAGGACGGAATGGGCAGCATCGATATAACAATATGGACCATTCTATGTTGACTGCAATGGAGGCGGTTCGCGCCGTTTCCCAAGGCTCTGTTTCCAAAGAAGCCGTTTGGAACGTCAATACGGAGAAGGAATATCACGAAGAAAAAACTACAAAAGAATAAAGTCTGTACCAGAAAATAAAGGGGTCGAAAATGAAGCTGAAGATTGATTTTGAACATCTGAAAGAAAAGCGCTGGTTAAAGGATCTTCTTGTTGCGCTCCCTCTTTTCGCGCTCTCTCTTGGTATTTTGCTGTATTATATTATCGGTCCATCCGAAGGCTTTTTCCATTCCGATTGTGCAGATTCCATTCTATGGGCGAACGCAACGCTGGAATCCGGAAAAATATTATCAGAGGATTTCTATTACGCCGCACTTCTGCCGTTTGGTTCCGGAATATGGATGGTTCCTGCCGTTGCGGTATTCGGTCTTTCCATGCAGGCGCAGATTTTCAGTATGTGTGTGTTTGCCGTTCTGTTCTGCGCAGTACTTACTTTCTTTTTCCGCTCCATGAAATGGGATTGGAAATGGACAGCCGCCGCTGTGTTTTCTGTATCGCTGGTCCTTTCTGGTTCAGAAAAACTGCGGGAGATTATGTGGGAGCATACGATCTATTACAGCCTCGGTATTATTCTTGTATTTCTTCTGCTTGGTCTTTTGTTCCGCATTTTGAACAGCTCCTGTGAAAAAGGGAAAAATGCAAAATTTATTGTTTGGTCAGTTCTTCTTTTTGCTGTTTGTGTCGGCTGCGGGACAGATGGATTTCAGATTCTAATGCTGACGGCGGTACCGGTTCTTGGCGCGCTTGTCTTGTATGCTTTTTTTGATGGAGAAACACCTCTTTTCTCTATGAGAAACGGGAGAAAATATGTTGCGGCGCTGATTATGCTGGTTGGGGTACTTGCAGGATTTGTTTTGCTTTCGGTATTGACAAAGGGAGGTTCCATTTCCGCAGGTTATGAGAATGCATATTCTCTTTGGTCTGATCTTTCCGTATGGCGTGAGAATGCCGCAAAGTTTTTCGAGCAGTATTTTTCTCTGCTTGGCATTGATGTCACCGCGTCAAAGCTTTTTGCATGGTCGTCCGTCGTAACGATTCTGCGTCTTGCGGGGGCATTGGCTATGCTTGTCTGCCCGATAATTCTTTTGTTTCGTTATCACAAAATCCGAGATCCCTATACAAAGATCGCGCTTTTGGCGCATTGGATTTTGACAGCGGTCATTTTGTTTGGTTATATTTGCGGAATGCTGTCTGCTGCGGAATGGCGGCTGACGCCGCTTGTCGGCAGTGCCGCTGTCGCAACATTTCTTTGTATTCGTCATTTTGTCTTGGAAAACGGAATTGTGGGAAAGCGGATAGGAATTCTTTTCTTGGTGGTCATTCTGGCATTTTCTCTTGTGAATTTCGTAACTATTGCAAAAATTCCAGCCGATTACGGTTCGGATGATCCGATCTATGAGGTGATTGAAGAGCTGGAAGAACGAGGACTGGATTACGGATATGCTTCCTTTTGGAACGCAGGAAGAACGACTCTTCTGTCTGACGGGAATATTTTAGTGAGAAATATCAACATTGACGCATCCGGTATTACGCCGAACCGTTATCAATCCGCGGAGAGCTGGTATGAAGATATAGAAGGTCAGGAAAGCTATTTTCTGCTGCTTACGTCGGACGAATATACCACGTTTATGAGTAGTTTGTACGGAAGAAAACTGATTGCATATCGGGGACTTTTGTCTGAATTTAACATCGACGGATATTATGTTCTGGAATTTGGCGGAAATATCTTTTTGGATTAAAAAGATGCCCGGGAAAACGGGCATCTTTGTTTTTGGCCAGAAAGATTTGGGAAAAGGAGCTTGAACCCTATGCTTTTTCCGGCTTTTTGCTTGACATCGTTTGTTTATAATGATATAATTCCAAATATATACCTGTATATGTCAAATAGAATTTCAATATATCGGAGGCACCCATGAAGGTTGGCAGAATGCTCGGCGAGCGGTTTAAGGAAGCGCCGAAAGACTGTGTTATTGCAAGCCATGCGCTTATGATGCGCGGTGGCTATATGAAGTACGTAGGAAACGGTATTTATTCGCTGTTTACTCCGGCAAAACGTATCACATCTAAGATAGAGAAGATTATCCGCGAGGAGATGGATCGCATTGACGGTGAAGAGGTCTTGTTCCCAGTTGTCATGCCGGCAACCCTTTGGCAACAGTCCGGCAGATTTGAAAGCGTCGGCAGTGAGCTTGTCCGTTTGAAAGACAGAAACGGTAACGATATGGTTCTTGGTATGACCCATGAGGAAGCTGCGGTACATCTTGCGCGTGACACGGCAAAATCATATGCTGATTTTCCGTTTATGATCTATCAGATTCAGACGAAATTTCGGGATGAACCGCGTGCCCGCGGGGGACTTATCCGCGTGCGTGAATTTACCATGAAGGACGCCTATTCGTTCCATACCTCGCAAGCAGATCTGGAACAGTATTATCAGCGTTGCTATGAAGCATATGAACGTATTTTCCGTCGTGCCGGTGCAAAACATGTGATCGCGGTAAAATCCGATTCCGGTATGATGGGAGGAAGCGTATCCCATGAGTTTATGCTGCTTTCCGAAATCGGTGAGGATACGCTTGCCATTTGTCCGGAATGCGGCTACAAGGCGAATATGGAAGCGGCGGAGTGCATTGTGGAAAACGCAGCCGGGGAGACGGCACCGCTTGCCAAAGTGCATACGCCGGGAGCGAAGACCATTGAGGATCTGGCAAAATTTTTGGATGCGGATGCAAAACGCCTTTGCAAGGCGGTGGTTTATCAGCGCAATGCAGACGATTCCTACGTCATTGTCTTTATCCGCGGAGATCTTGATGTCAATGAAACAAAGCTGCGTAATTTCCTTGGCTGTGAAATCCATCCGGCAGTGGTCACAGAGGAAAGCGGTATTGTTGCGGGCTTTATCGGTGCAATCGGACTAACTGAGAACGTCACGGTCGTATGGGACAGATCGCTTGCCGGAATTGAAAATCTTGTATGCGGAGCAAATGAAACGGATTATCACTATACCGGATTTTGTATCGAACGTGATATCGGTAAAGTCGATTATGTCGATGTGGCGAAAATTTACGCGGGTGCTGTTTGCCCTGTCTGCGGCAAACATGCCATCACGATCCAGAAGGGAATTGAAATCGGAAATATCTTTCAGCTTGGAACCAAATATACAAAATCAATGGGCATGACCTATCTTGATGCGAACGGTGAACTTCAAAATCCGATTATGGGCTGTTACGGAATCGGTGTCGGCAGACTTTGCGCTTCCATTTGTCAGGAAAGTCATGATGACTATGGTCCCATCTGGCCGATGTCAATCGCGCCTTGGCAGGTGGAAATCTGTAATCTGCGCTGTGACGATAAAACGGTAAGTGACGTTGCGGATGCGCTTTATGAGAGCCTTCAGTCGTCTGGCGTCGAGGTTCTTTATGACGATCGGAATATTCGTCCCGGCGCAATGTTTGCTGATGCGGATCTTTTCGGGATCCCGGTGCGCGCCGTTGTGTCACCGAAAACCTGTGAGCGCGGGGTTGTGGAGGTTTCGCTGCGCGACAAGTCGTGGAAGGGAGAATTTCCGATTGCGGATGCCACGGAAAAAATTGCAGAACTTGTACAGACGGAGCTTTCCAAATATCAGATTTGAATATGAAAATGTTCGGAGTGGCAAAAAGATAAAAAATCGAGGAGCGCATGGATGTGCGCTCCTCGATTTTTTTGTATATTTGTCATTCGTTACAGAATACAAGTTTGATAAAAATGGGCAGTCCAGCGGATGATATGTCTTTCGTAAAAAGGAAAGACTGTAAAAATAAAAAGCGCAGAAGCAAGTTTATATGTATTTTATTTTTCTGGAATCGAAAATGAATTTGATAGATTGACCCCACTTCCCGCATAAGTTTTTTGCAGACAAGGCCGATGAGGATTTGTCAAAAATAAAGATTTATGGGATTCTCCATGCAGATGGTCTCATACAGTAGTATTTCCTGCTTTGGCGATTTGAGAGCCCGCGTGTTCTTATCCGTGTGATTTTTCAGAATTTTTTCCGTGATGCCTTTTCCCCATAGAATCAGAAGAACAGTAAACGCAAGGACCAAAACAGGTGCGATCCATTTTTTCATGAAAAAACTCCTTTCTGTTCGGCGTGGATGGGTTCTTGTCCTTTTGTCGTTCGAAAAGAAATTTTTTCTCATCATGGATCTTCTATTTTCGATAAATTTCTTCTTTCAGGACACCGACAAAGGGCAGTGTCCGATAATCCTCGTTATAATCCAGCCCATATCCGACAACAAATTCGTCGGGAATTTCCGCACCGATATAATCCGGTGTAAATGCCACCTCTCGCCGTGACGGTTTATCAAGCAGGGTACAGGTACGCACGCTGCGGGCACCTCTTGCGTCCAGCATTTTTGTAAGAGCGGATAAGGTTTTTCCGCTGTCGATAATATCTTCCACAATGAGGATGTCCGTGCTTTCCAGATCGTCTCTCAGAAGATCAAGCGTAATTTTTACATATCCGGATGATCGGGTACCGGAGCCGTAGGAGGATACTTTCATAAAATCAATCTGAGAGGGAATGGTAAGCTTTTTCATCAGGTCTCCCATAAAGACAACGGAGCCTTTTAAAATGCCGACAAGAAGAAGTTTTTTATCGGCATAATCACGGCTTACCTCTTTCGCGAGCCGCTCTACGATTGCAGAAAGCTGTTCTTCGCTGACCAGTATTTTTTGAATATCAAGATGTAGATCCATATGTGTTTTCCCTTTCGGATGTTTCTGTTTCAAAATAGAAAAAATCGGTTTGATCCCCGTCCGGAATGCCGTCTGCGGCGCCGAGTCCGGGAAACCAAATAATATTGTTTTGATAGCATATAACGGGACGGTACCGTTTTGCGGCAGACGGCGCTGCGCACATTTGCTTTTTTAAAATACGGGTAATCCCGCCTGACAGATAACGTTCACCGGTGTGACGTGCTCTCGCATACAGGTTTTGAAGAACTTCCACAGGCAAACGGATATGGGCGGAAAAAGAGGCGGTGTTTTTGATCTTTTCAGGAGGAGTTACTCCAATGTATAGGAAGTTCCCGGAAGGCAGAAGGTTTTCCCCTTTTCGGAGAGGAATGAAAAATTCGGGCTGCTTGCAAGATGCTTTCCAAATTTCATCCGGAAGCAGCCGGAGCATATTTCCGTCAATTACGGCGGTGATTCCTTCCGAAAGATTGACGCATTTTCCTTTTTTGTCGGATAAAACAAGATTTCGCACCGCTTCTGCCTGGACACGGGGCAGGGTGCTTCCGCCGGCCCGCCGATATAAGCAATCGAAGATTTCGTAAAGCAATGCTGCCGGAAGCTCCAAGAGCTTCTGGTAAGGAATTTCTGCGCTTTTTACTCTGTTTTCCGTGAGAAATCGCTGCGCTTCGCCATGAATCCATGAGGCGGCATCTGCCACCGCCATGGAGGCGGCAGATGCGTTTTCCTCAGCGGCAGAATTGATTTTTTTTAGTTTCGGAACAATTTCATGCCGAATAAAATTCCGAGTGTAATGGGTGTCAAAATTGGTTTTGTCTGTCCGGAAATCAAGCTTATGTTCCGATAGATAAGAGAGAATTTCCTCTCTTGTACAGGCGATGAGAGGTCTAACGATGGAATGAGCTCCAAGCGGACGGACAGGCGGAATGCCGGAAAGTCCGTCGAGTCCTGCGCCGCGGCAAAGACAGAAAAGCATGGTTTCGAGATTGTCGCTTGCCGTATGTGCGAGAGAAACGGTGGAGAAAGCTTTTTGTTCGGCATACTGTTCAAAGATACGATAGCGAAGCTTGCGGGCTGTCTCCTCGATGCCAGTGCCTTCTGAGATTGCCGGGACATCGATATGTTCCGCATAAAAAGGAACTCCGAAGTTTTCACAAACGCTGCGGCAAAACTGTTCGTCCTCATCCGCATCCGCGCCTCGAAGCATGTGATTGATATGAATGGCTGCGATGCGAGAAGCGCCGAGGAGCCGGAGAAGTACATGAAGCATGCATACGGAATCAGCTCCGCCGGAAAATCCGACGAGGGTTTTTCCGCCGTCGGAATAGAAGCCGTATTTTTTGCAGGTAAGGCGTACCTTTTGTGTTAATGCATCACATTCAGAGTTCTTCATGCTCAAAATCCTGTGTAATGAATTTTGTGAATTGCCCGATCCAACCAAGCTTGATGGTTCCGGTAGAGCCGTGACGGTTTTTCGCTACAATGCATTCCGCCGTGCTTTGCTCGCCTTCCTCGGGTTCCTTATAGTATTCGTCGCGATAGAGAAACAAAACGATATCGGCGTCCTGCTCGATTGCACCGGAATCACGCAGGTCGGAAAGCATCGGACGCTTGTCCGTGCGGCTTTCCGGTCCACGGGAAAGCTGCGCACAGCAGATGACAGGAACTTTCAGATCTTTTGCGAGAAGCTTCAATCCTCTGGAAATGTCGCCGACTTCCAGCACACGGCTGTCGGTCTTGCGTTCGCTTTGCATCAGCTGAAGATAATCCACAACAACAAGACCAAGGTTTTTGATTCGGCGCAGTCTTGCTTTCATGCGCGTTACAGTAAGACCGGTAGAATCATCGATGAGGATGGGGCATCCGGAAAGCTCGGCGGCAGCATCGGCGAGCTTTTTATATTGTTCCGGGTTCAGTTCGCCTGACCGAATCGCATAGCTGTCAACAAGTGCTTCACTTGACAGCATGCGGGAAGCAAGCTGTTCTGCCGACATTTCAAGTGAAAAAACACAGACATTTTTCTTTGTGGATTTTGCAATATTCGAGGCAATATTCATCGCAAAGCTGGTTTTTCCCATACCGGGACGTGCACCGATCAGCACGAGATCTCCTTCGCCGAGTCCGACAAGGGTGCGGTCAAGGGAAGAATATCCGGTCGGCGTTCCGGATGCTGCAGATTTATCCTTGGCAAGCAGGTCCAGTCTTGCATAGGTCCGGCTGATTGCCTCTCGGATATGGACAAATCCTTTGGTCTCGCTGCCCTGCGCGATGGAGAATACTTTTTGCTCGGCACTGTCAATGATATCCTTTACATCTCCTTGGGCGGAAAATGCCATATCACGGATTTCGTCTGAAGCTGAAATCAGTGAGCGGAGAAGACTTTTGTCTTTGACAATCTGAGCGTAATCGAGTACATTTGCCGCGGAGGGAACCGTTTCCGCAATAATTTTGATATATTTTTTACTTTCTTCTTCATTATAAACGCCGCGGGAAACAAGCGTATCGATGAGAGTGACGAGGTCGATTTCTCTGTTTTTTGCAAAAAGATCATACATTGCGTAGAAAATTTCACTGTGTTCCGACAAGTAGAAATCTTCTCCCCGAATGATATCTGCAAGATCAGGGAAACAGCTTGGATCAATCAAAATCGATCCGAGCACGGATTGCTCGGCTTCCAGCGCGCAGGGAAGACTTTTTTGATTTTCAGCCATACAGACTCCATTCCGCCGCAGAAAATCGGCGTGTTCCAATTATGATGATCTGTTATTTGTCAGTCGAAGTGACGACAACATTGATTTTCCCGATGATTTCCGGGTACAGTTTGACTTCCGGCGTATAGGTTCCAAATGCTTTAATTGGGTCGGAAAGGCTGATTTTCCGTCTGTCAATCTCAATTCCATGCTGGCTAAGAAGCTGTTCTGCAATTTCCTTGGTTGTGACAGAGCCGTAAATTTTCCCATCGGCTCCCGCCTGAGCCTTGATTTTTACGACGATGCCCGTGAGCTTTGCCGCCGTATCATGTGCCGCCTGCTTGTCAAGCTCGATCTGTCGGAGTCTTGCTTCCTCCTTGCCTTTCAGTTCATTTAAAATTTTATTGTCTGCCGGTGCGGCAAGATTTTTCGGAAACAGGAAGTTCCTCGCATATCCGTCTGAGACATTTACGATATTTCCTTTTTTGCCCTGGCCTTTGACGTCACAAAGCAGTACCACTTTCATAAAATATGCTCCTCCATATACCGGGATTTATTTCAATATATAAATTTTATAGATATTGAGATATTATAATCATAGCATATTTTTTACCCCAAAGTCAACCAATCCGTAAAATATATTTGAATATGACAAAAAGTCTCCGCTTCTGAAGAAAAATAATTGTGTTTTTAACTAAAATTCAAGATTGATTTTTGTCAGTTGCGAGAATTGACTTGATATACTTTTTATGGTATTCTTATTTTATAAATAAATGATTTTTGATAAAATCGAGAATCAGTCGGAGGTCCCACATATCCGGAAAAATATGTTTTTGGAATGCTCGGAGAACGGCTGATTGAATGGAGGACAAATCATGTCGATCAAAAGAATTGTTGCTTTCGTGATGGCGGCTTTGATGGTCGTTCTTCTGGTGTCCTGTGAAAAAAATCCTTCACCGGAACAGTCCAGTTCAACGGAAAGCACATCACCATTGGAAACCACTTCATCGGAAAATACGACCGCATCAACCGAAACCTCGGAAACGACAACGGCTTCTGATACATCAGAAACCACAACTTCATCCGGTGGAGGAGAGGAAATTCCGGATCCCGCCGAAGAAATTCCGGATATCGAACGCTTGGAAATCGGCAATTATGTAACGCTTGTTTATAATGCCGCTGCTTGCGATGTGGAATATGAAGTAGAAAAAGGGCTTGGTTCCAGACAGACGGTAACGCTTACGGTAAAGATGAAAGATGGCTTCCTGTTTGACGGATGGTCGTCAGGAAACGCTTTGGCAAATACCACGGACTGGAAGAATCAGGCAGTTTTGGAGTCGACAAATCAGACCTATCGTTTTGAGGTTTCCAGTGCCAAAACGATTTATCTGAATTGCAGCATGACACTTGTATATCATGCAAACGGGGGCTCTCTTGCTTCCGGTGTATCCAGCAAGGATACGTATTCTCTTGTTTTTTATCACAATCCCAATACCCGTCCTGAAGGAGGATATTTTGTGCGTGACGGCTACACGCTTGTCGGATACAATACAGAAGCTGACGGCAGCGGAGAGTTTGTCTCGCTTGGCGCTAAGGTGAACGCAAACGGAGCCGCAACGGTAGATCTTTATTGTGTATGGGCGGAAAATACGCCGGAGGATTCTTTCACCTATGAGACGACCGGTTCTTCCGTGACGATTACAGGATATACCGGAGATGAAGATGTTGTGGTAATCCCGCAAACGCTGGGCGGAAAGAAAGTAACAAAGATTGCAGAAGATGCCTTTATACAGAAGAGTGTAAAGACTGTTGTGATTGCAAAGACGGTTGAACAAATCGAAGCATATGCCTTTGATCGCTGTGAAGATTTGACAACAGTAATTTTGTTTGACGCATCTTTCGATGCTTTAGCCGGAATATCAGAGGACAGCTTTTTCCAATGTGAAAACCTGAAAAATATTCGGATTAACACGGTCTATACTTTGACCGATACGTGGCAGAGCTACGGTGCGGCGAAGCTGGATCGGCTTATATGGGCTGCCGATAAGAAAAAGATCATTATCATCGGAGGCTCCGGCGCTTATTATGGCTACAACGGTCAGGCCCTTGAAGAGGCGCTCGGTGGCGAATATGAGATCATCAATTTCGGAGAGAACGCCAATATTAGTGCGCTGTTGTATTTTGATATCGTAGAAGATTTTATCCGTGAAGGGGATATCATCCTGTGGAGCCCTGAACCGGGACGCTATACACTTGGTACTACTGATTGTGGGAACCGTTTTTGGGATTTCCGCAAATCCGACTACGATTTCCTGAAATATGTGGATGTTTCTCTGTATACCGATCTGCTTCCGACATTTGCAAATTACTGCGGAACGTTGAAAACCTCTAATTTTAAAGAATTTGACGCGCTTACCATATCGGTAAATCAGTATGGCGATGATATATCGTATCGTCAGTGGAACGGACAAAAATTCGAATATTGGTTTAAATATTCATTGCCGGCATCTGAGGAACTGGCGGAACTTGTTTCAAAGATTTCAGAAAAAGGCGGTTCGGTGTATTTCTCTTTTGCAGCAATGCAGGAAAGCGGAATGAGCAATATCAAGGAGGAAGATGTTCTTGACTTTGAGGCAATGCTTGAGGGAGTTCCGGGTATTGTTTCCATTTCGGATTATCAGGATTGTATTTATGATGACGATATGTTCTATGATTCCGCATGGCACATGACAGCAGAAGGCGCGCAGGCAAGATCCGAGCAGGTCGCATCGGATATTTTGGCGCAACTGCAAAAAGAGAGCAATTCGTAAAATTTCGGAGGATACCCTCAATGTTCGGTTCGGAAAACTTTATTCTTTCTTCACCTCTTATGCTGATCGGCATTGCCGTGTCAGTACTTCTCAGCTTTTTTGAATACAAGTTCCGAAAGAAATGGATTTTTATAACGGCAAACGCGCTTTTCTGCGCGTTTGCCTTTGTCGTATTTCTGTCGTTCGGAGCAAATCTTGCAGATGTACTTTTGTTTCTCCTTGCCGTGCTTGCCGCAAGGCTTGGCTTTGTGATGCTTGAAGGGAGGCGGCGCGCATGATTTTTAATTCCGCTGAATTTCTTATTTTTTATCCGTTGGTGCTGCTGCTCTATTTTATTTTTCCGAAACGGTTGAAGTGGCCGCTTCTTTTACTCGCAAGCTATTTCTTTTACATGATATGGAATCCGCCTCTGATTTTTTTAATTCTGTTTACAACGGCGGTTTCCTATGCCAGCGGCATCATTATTGAGAAAACAGAAAGCCGGAGAAAGAAAAGATTCTGGCTTTGCATGACACTCATTACGTCGCTTGGCGTACTGTTTTTCTTCAAATATTTTAATTTTCTGGCGGATTCCGCCGTTTCTCTTTGGAATCTTTTCGGCGGATCGGCAAAAGATTTCTCACTTGATCTCATCCTGCCTGTCGGAATTTCGTTTTATACATTCCAGACGCTTTCTTATGTCATTGATGTATATCGCGGAAGTATTAAGGCGGAACGCCATTTTGGGTGGTATGCGCTATTTGTCTCTTTCTTTCCGCAGCTGGTCGCAGGACCGATTGAACGTCCGGAGAACCTGCTTCCTCAGTTAAAGGAGGATCATAAGCTGGAAGCGTCGAACGCTTTTGCCGGACTTCAGAAGATGGCAGTCGGTTTCTTTAAGAAGATTGTGGTCGCTGACATCATAGCGGAATTTGTCAATGCTGTGTTCAACGACGCCGCCAATGCGACAGGCTTTGGCGTTTTGCTTGGCGCCGTACTATTTGCCGTACAAATTTACTGTGATTTTTCCGGCTATACGGATATTGCCATCGGATGTGCCCGTATCATGGGAATTCGTCTGATGCAGAATTTCAATCTTCCGTACCGCGCTCGCAGCATCAAAGAATTTTGGGCAAGATGGCACATCAGTCTTTCCACATGGTTCCGCGATTATCTGTATATTCCGATGGGCGGCAACCGTTGTTCCAAAGCAAGAAATTATTTCAATATTTTTGTTGTATTCCTTGTCAGCGGGCTTTGGCATGGAGCAAAATGGACTTTTGTTCTTTGGGGCGTTTTGCACGGATGCTATCAGATCCTTGGCGCCATTACCAAAAAGACGCGCTTTCGAGTATATGAAAAACTCAAAATACGGACAGATTCGGGATTATTTGCAGCCGGTCAAAGGCTTGTCACCTTTGTTCTTGTCTGTTTTGCATGGATTTTCTTCCGTGCCAACAGTACCTCAGAGCTTTGGGTACTTCTTGAAAAACTTTTTACCTCATGGGAAACAGGTTCGGTCAAAGCCACGCTTTCGTCGATGGGAATTACAGTTACGGCAGCGCTTGTCACAGTACTTGCCATTCTTGTCATGTCCATGCTTGACAGGATGTGCGATGAGCCGCGCCTTGCAGAAAACGGAACGGTTTCCAAGCAGTATACGATTGCCGTGATTACACTTTCCGTTACAATCGCATGGTCGCTATTGCTGTCCGTCGGCGGTGCATCTGCGTTTATTTATTTCCAATTCTGAGGAGGTGCGGTTTATGAAACAATCTTGGTTACGTTTCCTTCTCATCGTTTTGCTTTTGATTTTGCCTCTTGCGGCAACGGCGGCTTCCGGATTTTTGACTCCGGCACAGTTTGAAAACACCTTTCTTGGTGAGTTCGACGACAAGGTAGAGCGTTTAAAACAAACGGAAGGTCCGAAAGTGATTGTGATTGGCGGAAGCTCTGCCGCTTTCGGAGTTGATGCCGAACTGATGGAGAAAGCACTTGGCATGCCGGTCATCAATTTTGGACTCTACGCTACTCTCGGAACCAAAACCATGCTGGACTATTCCAAATGCAACATTGATGAGGGAGATATCATCGTGATTGCACCGGAGATGAATGCGCAGACATGGTCGCTTTATTTCAATGCCGAAGCAATGTGGCAGGCTTTGGACGGTCATTTCTCCCTTCTTAAGTATCTCGATTCGGAGGATGTCCCTGCGATGCTCGGCGGATTCTGGAATTTTGCTTCCTCAAAGCTTTCTTATCTGCGAAAGGGAACTGTGCTGAATCCGGAAGGAATTTATCATGCTTCGTCATTTGATGATTATGGTTTTATCCGGTATAACCGGACAAAAGATTATAATACGATGGCGGGCGGATACGATTCCGGCATGATGATTTCTTTCTCTCCGGAAATGATTTCTGATGATTTTGTCGATTATGTCAACGATTATGTCCGATATGCGGAAAAAAGAGGGGCAAAGGTTTATATCGGCTTCTGTCCTATGAATGAGAGCGCATTGGATCCGACAACGACACTTGAGACACTTTCGTTGTTCACGGAAAATCTTTCCGAGCGGTTTGAATGTCCGGTACTTGGAGATCCGAATAATTATCTGTATCGTTCCGGATACTTCTTTGACAGCAATTTTCATACCAACAGCGCAGGGGCGGTGCTGCATACCAAACAGCTTGCAAGCGATATTGCCGATATGTTAGGAAAAGAACTTCTCCTTGATATCGAGGTTCCGGAGGAGCCGGAAATTCCGGAGGAACCGGATGAGCCCGACGAATGGGAATATGATGAAAACGAGGTTTATTTCACTTACAGTGTAACAGATTTCGGTGTTTATATTACCGGTGTATCAGAGCTTGGAAAAACGCAGAAATCCTTGACGACACCTGTGGCGTATGACGGAAAAAAGGTTGTTGCGTTTTCCGCCGATACCTTTGCCGGATGTGAGCTTTTGACAGAGCTTTTTGTGACAGATAATATCGGTCAGATCCCGGATGGTACTTTCCGTGGCGCGGAGAATCTTGAAAAGATTCATATCCTTGCACAAAATCCGGATTCATGTACGGTGAATAACGTATCGATGGGCGCAAGAGAGGGACTTCCCGAAAGCTGTCGCTTCTACGTTCCGGAGACCTCGTACACGGATTATATTACAAACTATTTCTGGGGACCTTATGCAAATTATATTGTTTCTGAATAAAATAGAAGCGTTCCGCTTTTTCATTTAAATGAGCAATATGAGCGCTTTCCCTCCCAAAGATGTGTTTGATGATAAATGGAGAGCCTTCCTGCTATCAGGAAGGCTCTCCATTTTTATACGAGAACGAATTAAATTTTTCCCAAAAGCCGAAGCAAATGTGGGATTTCATTTTCAAAATCGACACCATAACGGATATCCGTTCCGGCAGCTTTGGTACGCCGGATAGCGCCGACTGTATACTCTACGGCGATACGAGTGGAATCGGCAAGAGAAAATCCGTTCATGACGGCGGATGCAAGCGCGCTTCCGAATACATCGCCTGTGCCATGATAATAACCGTCTATTTGTTCTTCGAAGAAATAGGAAACCGTTTCCGTTTCACGGTCATAAGCGGCAGCGCCGAGTCTGCCTTTTTCCAGCGAAACACCGCTTAAAACAACCTTTTTAGGACCGAGTGCCGAAAGCTTTTTCAGAAGTTCTTCAATATAAGAGCGGTCATAGCTTTCCCGGTATTCTTCTCCCAGCATAAACGCCGCTTCCGTCAGATTCGGAACGATGATATCCGCTTTTTCACATAGCTTTCTCATACCGGAAACAAATTCCGTCGAGAATGCGGGATAGAGCTTCCCGTTGTCCGCCATGACGGGGTCGACAAGGATGACGGTGTCGGGTTTTTTAAAATCACGGATGATATTTTCCACAAGAGAAAGCTGTTCAAAGGAACCGAGATAACCGGTATAAATAGCATCTATGGAAAGATTTAAGGATTTCCAGTGCGCGGTGATCGGAGAAATATCCTCAGTCAGATCGCGGAATGTATATCCTTCGAACCCCCCTGTATGGGTAGAGAGTACCGCTGTCGGTAAAACGGAGGTTTCGATGCCGGCGGCGGAAATGATCGGCAGCGCGACTGTCAGTGAGCATTTGCCGACGCAGGAAATATCATGAATGGCAAGGAGTCTTTTTTGCATAATTGGCCTCTTTTCTTTGAGATGGATCCATTGATTTTTCTATTATAGCATGCGTGCAGATCAATGTCAACAGAGAGAGTGTGGGTGAAGCATGTCTTGCGGTGTTTGCTGCTCTCAAAATACAGAAAATCGTCCTTGAGATACGGTAAAAATCGCAATACAGATCAAAATGAAAGCATGATAATCGTATTCATTTGGACCGAAAAAAACGATTTCCCAAAATAACCAACCGCAAGCGGTTTTCTGCCGCTGAAGCGGTTGGTTATTTTTTCTCCGGATAAATTGCAAGAAACGTGTTTTTGCAAAAATACCGGTATGATTGACGATTATGAGCGCTTTCTTTCTGAGAGATCGACTTCCGTAACGGATTTGGTATTCAGATCAATGCGCACCGTTTTGATTTCGTAGCCGGAAAGCTCAAATTCTTTGGAAAATGCGATTGAAGGCAGTGACAAGGTGGTTTTTCTAAGTTCGGCAGTCGGATTGAAGAGACGGATGACAGAATCCTTACCCTGCTCGGCTTTCTTAAAAACGGAAAGTACAATAACATCGTCAGAAAGTATAGCAAACGGACGAATGGAATCCTCTTTTTCTGCCGCGCAGCCAATCGGGAAGAAAGAGAGCGACATGGGTTTTTCTGCGATGGCAGCAGATTCTCTTTCGATATGCGCGAGGCGTTCTGCAAGAGGACCCACGGTGAAATGGAATTCATAATCATGTTCACCCTGATCGATATAAGGAGAGAAACGATCCTGTTCCATGATATACGGCTTTCTTACCGAAAAATCGCTTTTTCCGGCGGAATAACCGGGAGAGCGGAGCATCGTGATTCGCAGTTCTCCGTCTTTGCAGTCGGAACCGTAGGTGCAGTTGTTGACAACAGTAAGTGCATGTTTGCCGTCTGAAATCAGATTCCATTTTTGACTTACCATTTCTTCTCCGTTTGTAAGAAGGGTTTCACTGCCGTAAGCGGTCTGCCCGAGGAAAGTTTTATCAAAGTCAGTTGGGACGGAGAGCTTCAGCATCGTCATTTTTTCATTCCAATAAACCTTGTCGCAGATTTTGAGATCCGTTCCGGTTTTCGGAAGATAATAGCGGCGGCAAAGGAACGAATCGTTATAGGAGAATACTGCCTCGACCACGGTGCGGATTTTTCCATCCTCTATGATACGTACGGAAGGAAGAATGTCTCCGTTTATGACGCCGGAGAATTTTGTTCCTTGCTCAGGGGTCATCAGCTTGAATTCTCCTTTGATTTGCCGGAAGGATTTTTCTTTATGCGCCCATGAGTTTTCATCATCGCAGATAGCAAGCGGACGGAAAGCGTCTTTTCCTGTTGCGCAGATCCCGTTTACGATAAACCGGTCCACAAGGCCGGTGGATTTATTGATGACGACCTCAAGCTCTTTGGTTTTAAAGTCAATGATATCGCCGTCAGGCTGATGCAGCGGCGCGGGCGTCGGAATCAATTCGATTCGAATATCAAAGCGTGTCATCTGCCCCGGAGCAAGCTTTGCGGCAAATACCGAATGCTTTCTCCAATCTACATTGAAGTTAGAAATTTCGTGCTCACACTGAGACGGGATGACCTTTCCGTTTTCATATACGATGGGGTTGGCAAACAAGGCAGGGTTTTTATTTTGATCCGGAAGCTGGTATTCCACCTCAACGATTTCATTTACTTCATAAGGATGCGGATTGTATACAAATACCGGAATCGTGCCATCCTCCGCTTTCTTTTTATCGGAACAGAGCGCAAGGAATGCGCGGATTTTGATATCCTTCAGTTCCGTAAGTCCGTGTCCGGCGACGGCAATGGAATATTCCTCAACCGGCTGAATAGCAGAGCCGGGAAGAATATCGTGAAATTCCAGAAGCATCATGTCTTTTGTCGCGGTTTTGATTGCCTCTTCGGGATAATCCATGACTCCTGCCATCAATGCGTGGGCCGCCATCTTTTCTGTCATATAAAGTTCGTTTTCAAGTTTGCGGTGAAGTGCTTTGATTCGCATTTGGGTGGTATAGCAGCCGGTATAGCGCGGATTCATGATGCCTGCGTAGTCAGGGAGCGTTTCCGCCTTTTTCAGCTCGGCAAAATATGCTTCCGGAGTGGAGTGAAGCAGCTGGAATTCCGATTCTTTTTTACCGAGCTCTTCAATTTTTTCATAATCAATCCGAGAAGGACCGCCGCCGTGATTGCCGATTCCCCAGAGGACAAGTCCCACAGATTTGCCTCTGTTTTTTTCCATCCAGCCCTGGATTTTCAAATCTGCTTCTCCACGATGGGATTCATAGGAGTTGTATGCGCGGTGGCAGGCAATTTTACTGCCGTCAAAGCCTACCCAGTTAAAATCCTCGGCGGGGAGTTCCAGCATGTCCGGTTCCGGACGGCAGAAAAGATAGGAATCATATCCCGCATGTGTTAAAATGTCGACAAGTCCTCTTGAATGACCGAATGCGTCAAAATTGATGACGGTTGTGGGTTCGACGCCGAATTTTTCAAGAAAATAATATTTGCCGGCAAGAATCTGACGCACAAAGCTTTCTCCGCACGGCAGATTGCAGTCCGGCTGAAGATACCAGCCGCCCATGATATGCCAGGAGCCTTTTTTTACAAGCTTTTGGATTCGGCCGAAAAGAACGGGGTCGTTTTTTTCCACCCATTCATAGAGCATCGCTTCATTGTGGCAGAAAATAAAGCCGTCATATTCCTCGCAGAAATCCGCGGCGACGCGGAATGTGGACAGCGTTTCCGCAATTCCTTCTTCAATTTCCCAAAGCCATACGGGATCAATATGCGCGTTGCAAACCAGATGAAGATTCTTTTTCATAATTTGAAAATCCTTTCCATTACGGTATTACACGAAGATTTTAGCACAAAACAAGGCGGTACACAAGATATTATAAAAAAATTGTAACGATTTTCAGAAAAATATATACAGATTCCTCGATTTGTGATAAACTATAAAAAGAATTGTGTTTGTTAAGCGAAGGGACGGTGCGGAAAAGGTGCCTTTTGTACTCACCGAAAAAACGGATATCAAAATTTTTATTCTGTATCTTCTCATGCACATAGAACGGCCGGTTGATTTTGCGACACTTCATGACATTGTGGTTCAGGATGAATTTGTGAGGCAGTTTGATTTTATGGATTGTTTTTATGAACTGTGCGAAACCGAAGCCATCCAGAAATTTGAAAAGGACGGAAGGGAATATTATACCATTACGCCGAAAGGGCGTTCTGCGACAGAAGCTCTACAAAGTGACCTGCTGCGTCCTATTCGGGAACGTGCGCTGCGCTCCGCGCTGAGGCTGCTTTCTTTTCAAAGCCGCGGAACCAAGGCGAAAAGCTCGGTAAGTATGCTTGAGAACGGAAAATATAAGCTGGATTGCGAGTGCCGTGACAGCGAAGGCGTTTTTATGCAGACCTCTGTTGTAGTAGACACGAAGCGGCAGGCTGAATTGATGAAATATCATTTTGACGATAAGGCGGAGCTTATATATCGCGGAATTTTAAGCTTGCTTTCGGGAGATATGAATTATTTGGCGGATTCATGGGCTTCGGATAACGATGAATAAGCCTTTTTTGAAATCAAATCGGAATGAGGGAATCGGAAATTGAAAGAATTTGATGAATATGGCGAGCCGGTGAAGCCGCCTAAAAAAAGAAGATTCGGTTTTTTTTCACATTATAACAAGGATGGAAAAGGCGTCAAAAAAGAAGACGTCATTACAGATTACAATTTTATCAACTTTTTTAAGCTGTATGCGAGAAAATTTACAAGGCTGGTTTGGGTGAACGCACTCTATATTGTCGGGAATTTTCCGGTCTTTTTTCTGCTGCTTGCCATCAGCGGCTATTTCAGCAAGGCCGGGGCTGCTCCCGCAAGCGAGCTGTTTCCTGTCATTCATGGAATTCAGACCGCGGCAGACGGCTTTTCTCCGTCTATTCCGGCACTTCTCGGTATCCACGGAGCCATGACAACGGTATATGCACCCACGGTGGTGACGTACATTCTCTATGGAATCGGAGCGCTTCTGATTGTTACCTTCGGTCCTGTCAATGCCGGCTGTACGTATATTGTAAAAAATCTTGTCAAGGGAGAACCTGTTTTCCTGTGGCAGGACTTTAAAACTACCATTCGGACAAGCTGGAAGCAGTCGCTTCCGTTTGGCATGCTGGATCTTTTGATGATTGGACTCAGCACATGGTCTCTTTATAGCTATTATTTTAATTATTCAAGATATTTTATTCTTTTCTATTGTATGCTGGTTGTCATTTTGCTGTATTCCTTTATGCGTTTTTATATCTATACTATCATGGTAACCTTTGATCTCAGTTTGCTGAAAATCATAAAAAATGCTGCGATTTTCTCTCTTCTTGGATTCGGACGCAATTTTGTGATGTTTCTTGGAATTGCCATGCTGGTCATGCTGACAGTTAGTCTCGCGTCGGTCTTTTTGCCGTTTGGAGTCATCAGCGTCTTTATGATCCTCTTTTCCACCTGTGCTTTCATGGGAATGTATGCAGCGTATCCGAAAATTAAGAAATATATGATTGATCCCTATTATTCGGGGGAAGAGAACGACGATTCCGAATCGGATCGTGACCGGACTGCAGAATCTGAATCTGATTGAATATATAAGCCGCTTTTCGTGAAAAATAAATTTCCGAAAGGCGGTTTTTTTACGAAAAGATACCGCTTTCTGAAGGGGTGGTTATCATGTTTGAAATCAGAACCGATCTCGCGGAGGAACTTCGTGACCGGGCAATGAGCTCTCAGGCAAAATCGGATTCGGGAGAGATTGACGGGGTTATTTATAAGGAAACGACAAAGGCGGATATACGTATCAGCACCATTGATATTATCAATGAAAACGGTGAGAAAAAGCTTGGAAAAAAACAGGGAAAATACATTACCATTTCCTATCCGACGGCATCGGGTCTTGGATACTCTGATTTTATAGCGCTTTGCGACATTCTTGCCGATCATATAAAAAGTATATGCGGAAAGGTGTCCTGTGCGCTGATTTGCGGACTTGGAAACCGTGAGCTTGCGGCGGACGCGATCGGTGTTATCGCAGCGGACCACGTGCTTGTTACGCATCATATCAAGGAAAAAGATGCGGATTTCTTTGCTTCCAGCGGATTTTTTGATATTGCTGCCATTTCTCCCGGCGTGATGGCGAAAACGGGAATGGAAGCCGCGGATATCGTAAAAGGGGCTGTTCGGGATCTTCATCCAGATGTTGTCATTGCCGTCGACGCACTTGCTGCGAGAGAAGCGACAAGGCTCGCGCGTACCATTCAGCTTTCCGACACCGGTCTTGCTCCGGGCTCCGGTGTCGGAAACAGGCGTGCTTCCTTTGACCGGGAATATATTGGGGTGCCGGTGATAGCGATCGGTGTTCCGACTGTCGTGGATACGGCGACACTCGTGCATGATGCGCTTGATGGAAGGGAAATCGATGAGGATGCTTTGCAAAAATTATCCGGCCTTTTCGTATCTCCTAAAGAAATTGATATTATCGCCGAAAATGTGGGGAAGATCATTGGATATGCAATCAACAGAGCTTTCCATGGAAATTTTTCCTATGAGGAAATGGCGATGATGGCATAAAATCTCGGAATATTCAATATAAATATAGCGGCGGAATTCTCCGCCGCCATTTTATTTTTTGATAAAAAAGAAGTTCTCTGCCCGAATGCCGGGTGGTACGCTTCCTGTCATGGAGGTTTTTATGAATTATAATTTACCGGTTCCAATCGAAGAGGGCTCAGCCCCATACTTGCAGAAGAGAAGACGTAAACAAACAAAAGCATGGTCAAGGTATCTTTTGATTTTGCTTGCTGTATGCATGCTGACGGCTATTGTCATATGCGCAGGAAAATTTGGTCTTTTTTCGTTTTTCGCGGGGGGAATCGGAAATGGAGAAACCGATACCAGTGAAGAAACGACGACAGGAGAAACAACGACCGATCTGTATGATTTTGATTATGAAAAATTGTCGGAAGATGCGCTTGCCATTCTTCCGTGCGATCTCAGCGCGTGGACGCTTGGCATGCTGTATGAAAACCATACGGATTATACGATTGACACCATTATGCCGGAGGAACTGGAACGTGTCAGCGGTGATCGGGTGACGGTTCTTGTTATCAATACCCATCCATATGAGGCATATTCTGCGTCAGGAGCTTATGAATATCGGGATGGCTCTTATGTAAATTCGTCAGATGCTAACAATACCGTTGTAGCGGTTGCGGATGCTTTTATCGATGCTCTTTCAGCGAAAGGAATCAAAGCGGTATATGTAGAATTATCCACCACATCGGGACTCAATTCCTATACGGCGGCATATGAGGCCTTGGAGGAAGCGATGGAACGATATCCCGATGTGCAATATGTGGTGGATATTCATCGGGCGCTTATGCTTGATGAAGATGGGAATATGCTTCGTCCCGTAACCTCGGGAGAACTCGGCGTTATGGCTCAAATGCGTTTGGTGGCAGGGACGGATGCGGACGGTGCTCTTTATGATGACTGGCAGGATGGAGTCGCGGCAAGCCTTGCGCTTGCAGAAAAGATGACGGCAAGCTATCCGTCCCTGATGATGCCGACTGAAATATCCGGATCTCGGCTAAACCAACATCTGCCTGTTACCGTGTTTACCGCAGAAATCGGAACCTGCGGGAACAATCTTGAGGAAGCTTTGAGAACGGCGAGTGCTTTCGGAGAAGTTTTTGCGGCTGCGATAACAAAATAAAAAATATGTGCGTTTTCTATAGCAGAAAACGCACATGTTTTTTTGATTTCTTTACCGTGATATAAAAATCAGTTTTCTTTTTTTATCTTGAGCGAATTCATCCAGCGGACGGAATCCGGGAGCCACGGCTCAATACAAGGAAGGTTCCATCCTACAATGGCATTTCCGAGAGAAGCACCGTGTCCGCCTTCGGGATAAACATGCAATTCAAACGGAATTTTATGGTCGGCAAGCGCTTTGGCAAAAAGCAGGGAGTTTTGTACGGGAACGGTTGTATCGGGACATGTAGACCAGATAAAGGCAGGGCATGTTTTTTCTGACACTTGGCACTCAAGAGAGACGGCTTTTCTTGCCGCGTCTTCCTCTTTATGTTCGCCGAGAATATTGTCGATCGAACCTCTATGTGCATATTCGAGCCCGGAAAGAACTGCGTAAGCGAGAATCATTCCGGTCGGACGGTTGTATCCTTTTGAAAAACCAAGCTGTTTTTCGATTTCATCATTGTCCCAGAGGGTGCCGAGAGATGCGGCAAGATGGCCTCCTGCGGAAAAGCCGATTACAAAAACAAAATCCGGATCGATGTGCAGTTCTTCTGCGTGGTCGCGGATGTATTTCATTGCTGCGGATGCGTCGACAAGTGGGCTTGGCCAAACGGGATTTCCCGTTCTGTATACGGAATAACGAAGAATAAAGGTATTAAATCCCGCTGCAAGATATGCGTGTGCAATGGGATCTGCTTCTCTGTCGGAGCAAAAGGCATATGCTCCGCCTGGAATAACAAGCATGGCTTTTCTTTTTTCATTGAAAGCAAGCTCTCCGGAGGTGCCGGCAACATAAGCAGTAAGTGTTACGCCGGGTTTTCCTTCTATCAAGTTGATTGTGGTGACCGTGGTTCCTGTAAGCATGGTAAATTCCTCTTTAACAGATAAATTGAATCAGTCTGAACGTGTCAGATGAATTTTTATTCATTGTATCACATTTCTTTTTTAATTACAAGAATTTAGGATAAGATTAAAAAGAAAAATATCGTCCGCTTGACTTTTGTTATGTGCCGGCGATATAATAAAGAAAAAGGAAAAGGAAAGAGGAATTGATATGGAACGATATGCATGGAAAGCGGTGCTGCTGCCGGGTAAGCTCTCAGAATACAAGCGTCGACATGACAATCTTTGGCCGGAAATGAAAGAAACGCTTGCTGCTGCGGGAATTCGTAATTATACGATATGGAACACAGGAAATGAGCTGTTTGGCTATTATGAATGCGACAGTGTGGAAACGGCAGCGCGCATACAGGCGGAAAGTCCTGTTGTGAAGAAATGGGATGAATATATGAAAGATGTTATGGTAATGGAACCAGATCCGGTGACGGGCGCACAGCCTCGGATGGAACAGGTGTTTCTTTTTGATGAAAAGAAATGATTCCCGGGCGTGGCAAGGCGTCTTTTGAAAAAGGATAATCATAAAAACGAGCAAGCTGTTTTGCGCTTTGAATGAAGAAAACAACGAAAAAACTTTGTTAGCAAGCTGTTTTCTTGATTGAAAGCGCTTTTCTTTGTCCTTTGATTTTTCTGTGTACTTTTGCCGCACCAGCGCTTTCCCTGCGCATATAATGGTACTAGCGGAATTCCATTCCGCTCATAAGACCAATTTGGGAGGAGTGTGAAAAACAGATGGATGAGAGAGTCATTACCGTAACTTCTCAGACCATTGCTATCAAAGCGCAGCGATTGCTTCGCAAAAACGGAATCAAGTGTAAAATCGTGCGTCCCAGCCCGAGACAAACGCCGCGGGGATGTACCTGGGGCGTTCAGATAGACGTATTTTCTGTCAATAACGCGATTTATTTGTTAGAAGATGCACAAATCCCATTCGGAGAAGTTATCAGAATATAATTTTCGGAGCGGTTTATGATTTATTTTGACAATGCGGCGACCACTTTCCCGAAACCTGCCGCTGTCATCCGTGAGATGACAAAATGCATGAGGGAATATTGCGGCAATCCGGGACGAAGTTCCCATCCGCTTGCACTTGCTGCCTCTGAGGCGATTTATGATGTGAGATGCGGCATTGCTGAATTTTTCGGTATTTCAAAACCGGAAAATATTATTTTTACGCAAAATGCGACACAGGCCTTGAATCTTGTGATATCGGGAATTGCTTGCCGCGGTGATCATTTTATTATATCCAATTTAGAGCATAACAGCGTAATCCGACCGATTGCGAATCTTTGTGCGCTTCGAGGAATGACCTATGATACCGTCAATGCAGTTCGGGATGATGAAACGCTGCTTCGGGAGATAGAGCAAAATATTCGTCCGGAAACACGGGCGGTTGTCATGACACATGCCTCCAATATTTGTCCCAGAATTTTACCGATTGATAAAATCGGTGCACTGTGCAAGCGATATGGTATCTTGTATGTTGTAGACGCCGCGCAGAGCGCCGGCGTATACGATATTCAGATGATGCGTGACGGCATATCTGTTTTATGTGCGCCGGGACACAAAGGACTGTATGGACCTCAAGGAAGCGGCTTTGCAGCCTTTGCGGATGATTTTGACTTTGAACGGTTTCGCTGCAGTCTGTTTGGCGGCAACGGAAAAAATTCCAATGAAACGGATATGGGCCATGAACCGCCGGATTCTTATGAGGCTGGTACGGTTGCCACCCCTTCTATCGTTGGATTGGGGGCAGGACTTCGATATGTCGTTTCCGTCGGACGTGATAAGATTGAACAGCATGAAAACTCTCTTATGCAATATGGAAAGGAACTTCTGAAAGATAAAAAAAGGGTAACTGTTTATATGCCGCAGGCACAGCGGGGTGCGATCCTGCTTCTTGGTTTTGAAGGAATTTCACCCTCTGAAGTTTCTGAAAAACTGGGAGATGCAGGCGTCTGTACCCGTGCGGGACTTCATTGTGCCCCAACAGCACACCGTGCACTGAATACCGGGGGCGATGCGCTGCGTGTAAGCTTTTCCGCTTTCAATACACCGGAGGAAATCGAAAAATTTGTTCTGATTCTGGACAGAATGCTTTGATAAGCAAAAAAGCCGTTTTTAGGATTTTTATTCTGTAAGAAGCTCCGGATAAAGCAAAAAAGAGGTTGTAGCATCATTTATGTATGGCATAAAATCGGGGAGCGCATAACGGCTTCTTCCCGATTTTTGATTGATATCGTTTCCTCTTGCGCAAAAGATAGGGATAAGAGAATCATGCTTCTTTGGAAGATTCTCTTGCTGCTTTCCCGTAGCCTTAGCAGAAAGGGAAGCGAAAACGGCTTGGCATTTGTATGTTGCAAATGCCAAGCCGTTTCTTTTCTGCATATTACACTTATAAACCGTATACGGAATTTCACGGGATAAAGTGAAACATCTGTTATATTTTTTCGGTTATCGTTGAACTCTTCCGGAGCCGTCTCCGTTCATTAAGGTTGTTACTTCATCAACGGAAACATAGTTGAAATCGGTTTCAATCGAATGCTTGAGGCAGGAGGCAGCTACGGCAAATTCGATGGTTTTTTGCTTGTCGTATCCATTCATCAGACCGTAAATAAGTCCTGCACCGAACGAATCACCGCCGCCTACACGGTCAACAATGTGTACAGCGTATTTTTTGGAGAAATATGCGTTCCCGTCCGCATACAGCATTGCGGCCCAGTTGTTATCAGAAGCGGAAATGCTTTCACGGAGTGTAATGGCAACGCTCTCAAAGCCAAAGCGGTCGGTCAGTTTTTTTGCTACGTCAATATAGCCTTCTCTGTTAAGCTTACCGCCTTCCACGTCGTTTTTGTCCGGCCGAATGCCGAAAACTTTTTCGGCGTCCTCTTCATTGGCGATGCAGATGTCTACATACCGGCACAATTCTCCCATGACAGCTCCTGCCTTTTCACTTGACCACAGTTTTTTGCGGAAGTTAAGGTCGCAGCTGACTTTGATGCCTTTCTGTTTGCAGACCTTCAGAGCATCGAGGGTAATATCTGCCACATTGTCGCCGAGAGCGGGCGTAATCCCCGTAAAATGAAACCATGCTGCTCCATCAAGAATTTTTTCCCAATCGAAGTCTTCGCGTGCTGCCATACCGATTGCGGAGTATTTACGGTCATATATGACCTTGGAGGGACGCTGGGACGCGCCTTTTTCAATGAAATAAATTCCCATGCGTTCTCCGCCGCGTACGATTTTGTCGGTTGCGACATTTTCTGTCCGCAGGGAACGGACTGCCATTTCTCCGATGGCATGCGTCGGGAACTTGGATACAAATGCCGCATCCATGCCAAAGTGAGCGAGGGAAACGGCGACGTTTGCTTCTCCTCCGCCGAAGCTTACTTCAAATTCTTTTGCTTGTTCGAAGCGGAGATAGCCCTCCGGACAAAGTCGGAGCATCAGCTCGCCGAAACATACAATTTTACTCATGTTCATATCCTCCGAAATTTATTTTTTATATCAATTTCACCGAAATCCGGCAAAATAACTGACAAGAATTTTCTATCAAAATTTTTGTTTGGAGAAGTCTTCTTCCAGATACAGCTTATCGCAGTCAAAAAGCGTTTCGGCGTCGAGTGAGCTGCCGGCACAGGAGATTTCTTTTTTTCGTCCGCATTTTTTACAGGAGATAAGAACGCTGTCCCGTTTTTGCTCCACAAGAAAATCACCGCCGTCCGGACAGCCGCAGAGGATGTTTCCTTCCTCGACAAGATCGCCGAGCGTAAACATAATCATATCGCGGACATGTTCGTCTCCATAAAGATTATCGCTTTCATTTCCGTCATGAATGCCTGACATTTCCGTCTCATCTATCAATTCGTCCAGTTCTTTGTCGGATTGCTCGATTGCTTTGAGAACCGCACCCTTGGAGCCGATAAAAAGAATGTCGATTCCGGCATACGCACAGGGAAAGGTAAACAGTTCTCTTGTTGTGAGAAGTTTTCGGGAAACCAAATACCGATGCGGCGAGGGACAGAAGACACAGGGAACCGTCAGACGGATTTTGCCGTCATTTGTATTTTCCAGTATCAATTCCGAACCGCCGCAGTCACATTTCAGTTTAATGATATCGCCAGAAAGTGCCAGTGCACCGACGACACTGATGACGGTTGTACCGCATTCCGGACAGCGATAGGCAATGGTCGTGTCCTTAGGCTCTAAAATCATAGAGACTCTCCTTTTTTGAAACAATGTATTTTGGCGGCATGGGATCCGCTTTGCAGAATCGGGACTTTATTTTCTGTGCTTCCATAAAATGAATTTCAAGCGTCGCTTTTTTTCGTTTGTTCCCATAGTCTTTCTCTTTCATAATAGAAAAGATATTGCTGAGCGATGCCGGCATAGTTTCCGAGTGCGGTAAGATCGAGTCCTTCCGGATAATATTTGTCGAGCACACGGCGCATCCATATGTCTATCGGAAAGGCTTCCGTTTTATGAAGTCCGTAAAGCATCGTACAGGCGGCGACTTTTTTCCCTACACCGAGAATAGAGGTGAGCGCCATTTCCGCGCTTGGAGCGTCGGCACTTGAGAGGGTTTCCAGATGGATTTTCCCGTTTTGGCATTTTTCCGCCGCGTCAAGAAGGTATCTTGCGCGAAATCCCATCCGGCAGGGAGAGAGCCCATCGATTCCGGCACTTGCAATTGCCTGCGCGCAAGGAAATGCGTAATAGGTAACGCCGCAAACAGAAAACGGCTCTCCAAGCTCCCGGCAAAGGGTAGCAATGATTTTTTTGATCCGGGGAATGTTGTTGTTTTGGGAAAGAATAAATGAACAGAGCGCCTCCCATGGATCCTGACGGAGAATCCGAATACCGGAAGCGCAGTGAACCGCTTCATAAATGGTGTTCCCGTATTGTCCGAAGCGTTCACAAATATCTGCTTTTACAGCGCTGTAATCCTCATCAAGAGAGAAAAAATTTTTCCAAACGGATTCATAGTCCGAAAGTGTGGCATGATGAAGAATCACGCAACTATCCGACGGCTGCTCGACACGAAGAAGTCTGCCGTGCGCAACCCCCTCATAGCTGCCGTCCGTTTTTTTGTCAAATCGGAAGCATTGACCGCATTCAAATATCATTTCTGCGCTGAAATTTTCAACACCGGACAGTTCGACCGCGGGTTCTCCTGTCAGAGAATCTCGTCTTTCCCGCGCCGTGATTTCCGTCATGACGGCACCTTCTTTTTCTCTAAAATGTTTCCGACTCATCTCCATATCATTATGCACCATCCGGTGCCTTTTGTCAAGAAAAATACGCCTGAAGAAGTTTGCTTCTGTAAAGGGCGGCATCGTTTGTCCGTTCCGCGCGGCAAAGTGCGTTTCGGCGGATCCTTTCGTACAGCGCGTCGTCTGAAATCAAATCTGCTGCGCGGGAAATCAGCGTTTCATCATCATCCGACAGAAATCCGTTGATTCCATCCTCAATAACCTCACAAAGCCCGTCTGTTCTGGCTGAGACAATCGGAACGCCAAGCGCGCCTGCCTCAAGGGCGCCAAGGGGAAGTCCTTCAAACCGGGAACACATCAGCATCACGCGGGCGTGGGAAAGGATTGCATAAGGGTTTTCCAGATACCCGAGAAAACTGACATGCTCTGCGATTCCGAGATGTTTTGCATATTCGCGCGTCTCTGCTTCCATACTGCCGGAACCGATGACGGCGAAACTTTGATCCGGGCAGAACTTTAAAATTCCGGCAAAAATCCGCATCAGTCGAAGCGGATTTTTTTGCTGTTCCAGACGACCGACATATACGGCGGCAAAAGAGCGGGATGGGGCTATGCAATACGCGGTTTTGCGGATCTTGCTGACATTTACAATATTAGGGAGATACTCGCTTTTCTGTGAAAGCTTATCGGCGTAGGCAAACTGCTCCATCGCGCTGCGGTTTACCCAGAAAATCCGGGAAAAGCGGCGGGCTGCTATATAAAACAATGTGGCCTTGATGTTCTTTTTCCGCATATCCGGAGAGTTGACGTGGATAGTGGAAAAAATTTGATATCGGCGGGCAAAAAACGCGGCGGATACACCGGCGCGCACATCGTGCGCATGTATAATATCCGGACGATAAGAGGCAATGATTTTCTTGAGAGATGCCGGATTTCGCCTGTCAAGCGGGAAAAAAGGAATATCCCGCGCGGCGAGCGCTGCCGAGATTTCCCCGTCCGGACTTGCATATGCCAGTTGGATGTTCGTATGTTGCCGAATGTCACAGATGATATCCGCGACGACATGCTCCGCGCCGAAAAAGCGGCTGCTTGCAAGCACGTGAAGTATTTTGACTTTGGGGGTTATGGCAGAACGGTAAATTGTCTCCATTCGGGACAGCACGGTCTCTGAAGAAAACGCCTGAATTCGCATACGGTTGTATTCCCCGAAACGAATGCGGCGGGAGCGGTTTTGTATGAGACTTTCGATCGCTGTCGAGACGGATGCTGCGTCACAGACCGGGCAGAGAAATCCGCCTTCCGGCGTAATGAGGTCACGGCAGCCGCGGACATCCGAGGCGATAACGGGAAGAGAAGCTGCCATAGCTTCCATGACAGCACGTGGAAGCCCTTCCGTTCTTGAAGGCTGCAGATACAAATCGGCAGCGCACATCAGCGCGGGGATATCTTTCCGGAATCCGAGAAAACGGACGTGATGCTGGATATGAAGCGATAAACAAAGCTGCTCCAGCCTTTTGCGCATCGCGCCTTCCCCGGCAAGGAAGAGCCGGATATCCGTTTCCGGGTGCTTTTTAAGGAAATCTGCCAGTGCCTGAATCGCGGTTTTCTGATTTTTATTGCGGTCGAGCCTGCCGACACAGAGAATCATGAAATCATTTTCCGCAAGGCCAAGGGAAGCTCTTGTTTGTTTCCGGCAACTTGGGTTGGATGCGTATTCCCTGAGATCCACTCCAACACCGGGAATGTATTCCGTGTGCGCTGAGCGGAAGGATTTTCTGGCATATTGCGTATCTTCTCCGTTGATGGTGATGATGATATCTGTGAAGCGCGCGCAGAACTTTTCCACAGGCTTGAAAATTGTGCGCCAAAGGGGAGCACCTTTATAAAAGGCAAAGCCGTGTGCGGTATAAATGACCTTGGTTCCTTTTTTTCGGCTTTTCCTTGCGGCAAGGCGCGTCAGAACTCCGCCAACCGGCGTATGGCAGTGAATGACGTCGAAATGATCGTTTTCAATGACACGCTTCAAGCATTGGTATGCGTGCAGATTGCGTGGAGAAAAGGGCTTTCGGTTAAACGGGACAGGGTGAAACACGTCACAGAACGGAATGGCGGCACCTCCTGTGTCGTCCGATGCCGCAACATGCGTTTCAAAGCCTTCTTTGCGGAACCACTCGAGATAAGGAAGATGAAATGCCGAAATGTGTCCTTTGACAACGGTTGCGACAAATAAAACCTTGCGCGGCATGACATGTTCCTCCTTTTTTCTGTATTTCGCGAATGCTTAGAATCGAAGATAGGCTAATCCTGAAAAAATGAAATGACATGGCCGCCGGTAAAGGAAAAGCTCAGAGACAGCGCAGCGCACATCCGCCCGGGAACCGGCAGAATTCGATATCCGGAAATGCTTTTCCGAGCGTTTTGATAAAAAACAGAGAGAACGGAATTTCCGTATAATAGTGTCCTGCTGCGATGACAGATAGCCCGTTCTCCGCCGCGTCCAGCATAGGATGATAGCCTGCTTCTCCGGTGACGAGCACATCCGCGCCGGCACGCAGGGCAGAGTCAATGAAATCCTTTCCGGCGCCTCCGAGTACTGCGACACGATGTACAGCATCGCCGCTTTGCGCGACGCATATGGACGGAGCGTTCAGTGTGTTCTTGACAAAAAGACAGAAATCCTCAAAGGACATCGTGTGTTTCCATGTTCCGATGCGTCCCATTTTTTCGTCTTCAGGACCGAATCGTTCTGTATCGGAAAGCCCGAGCAGGTCTGCAAGGATATCATTGATGCCGCCGTCTGCCGCGTCAAGGCGTGTGTGGAAGCTCATTGCGGAAATTCCGGCGCGAAGCAAAAGCATAGCTTTACGGGAGGTGGAATCGGCGCCGTCCAGATGTCGGATTCCGCGGAAAATCAACGGATGATGTGAGAGAATCAGGTCGGCGCCGATATCTGACGCATAGCGGATGACATCGGAGGTAATATCAAGCGAAAACAGAATTTTGCTTACTTTTTTGTTTGGATCGGCGCAGACCATCAGGCCGTCGTTGTCCCACGAAGCGGAAAGCGAACGGGGCAAAAGTTCGTCGAGGAAGCGTCCAATTTCAGAAATCGTAGCCATAGCGCTTTTTTCCTTTCAGTTTAGATTGTTTGGATGGAGAGAGACAAGCTCCGCCTCGATGGCAGAACGCAGAGATTTTTGAGCCGAGGCATCGCGTTTTCCTTTTTCTAGTCCTGCGATTTTTTCATTCAAAAGAGCAAGCTGCCTCAGGCATAGCTTGGAAAAGAACTCGGAATTTTCATATTTATGTTCGATGTTGTATCGTCCAAGCAGCTGTTCCGTTTCGCTTAAGGGACGGACAATTCCGTCGTAGACAACGCTGAAAATCTGATACAGTTTCCCGTTTTCCTCGGCTTGCGTTTCCTTTTCTGTTTTCCAGCCGTTTGAGAGATACATGCGAAGCTCCGGAATATGCTGCATCGGTTGGAGGATCAGATGAGGACGTGTTTGTTTGAGAAATGCGGCGTCCTCGAGAATAGAAATGATTTCAAGTCCTCCCATGCCGGCGATCACGATGTCCGTTATGGGATATTGTTCAAGGCCTCGAAGACCGTTTGTCTGAACGGTCCGGATCTTATCGGACAATCCGGCTGAAAGAATATTTTCCTCGGCACGTGCAAGAGGTCCGGGGCGGATATCAGAGGCGATTGCCGCTGATATCCTGCCTATGTTTGCAAGATAGATCGGGATATAGGCGTGATCTGTGCCGATGTCGGCAAGATAAGCGCCGTCCTTCACAAGCGCTGCCACGGCGGAAAGACGCCCTCCCGCCTGAAAGTTGATATTCATGCTGTAAACTCCCTGATACAGCTTGTCCCTTCGTTTTTCATGAGAAAAACGAAGGGACAAGACATGTGTGCATTCCGTTTATTTTTTTTCTTTTAAATAATGATTGATTTTATTGACCAGTGCGTCCGCATCCGTCCCGTGAACCGCACACGCCATTTCTATGCTTTCTCCGCGGGATGCAGGACAACCGAGGCAGTGCATGCCGATTTCCAGAAAAAATTTTGCCGTTTCACCGTCATAGTCGAGAATATCACCGATAATCGTATCTTTGGTTACTTCCATTTGAGCCCTCCCGCCGCGCAAAGCGGCTTTTTTGTTTGGATGACCGGAAAGCTTTGCCATAAAAGAACAACCGTCCCTGTCCGGCATTGCAAATCCGCATCAAATTTATTTTATTACCTTATTATATTATCATAAATGGCTGCCACTGTCAATATATTTTCTTCAATTCATTTCTTTTCTATTCTGTATTTGACTTTCTCCGACAAATTTATGTATAAAATGCACAAATTAACTCTTGAATTTTCTATTGTTATAATACAAGGAAAACAAATTTCTGACTTGAATATTGAAAAGTCAAACGATATAATAAAAGTGTTCAGTCCGTATGACGGATGGAAAATCAGAATCATACTGAAACAAGGAGTCTTAAAAATATGGAAAAAATTCATTCAAGAGATATCCGAAATGTTTGCCTGCTCGGGCATGGTGCGAGCGGAAAGACTTCGCTTGCCGAGGCAATGCTTTATTTGACCAAAGGTACGGACAGACTCGGAAAGCCGTCTGACGGCAATACGGTGTGCGATTATGATCCGGAGGAGATAAAACGTGGTTTTTCTCTTTCTGCGTCGATTGCGCCGATCACATATAAAGGAACAAAAATCAATATTATAGATACTCCCGGATATCTTGATTTTATCGGGGAAGTCGTACAGGCGATGCGGGTCGCGGGCAGTGCGCTGATCGTTGTGGACGGCAAAGCTGGGGTCGAAGTCGGAACGGAACTTGCTTGGGATATGGTATGTGAAGAGAAAAAGCCTCGTGCGTTTTTCATCAACAAATGTGACGATCCTGAAGCGAGATTCAAACGTGTATTCGGACAAATGCATGAGATGTTTGGTCAGTCGGTGTGTCCGGTTATTATTCCCGTCATGGAAGGGGACAACATCGTGGGGCTTCTCGACTTGATCGAGATGAAAGCGGTTGGCTTTGGAAAAAACAATCCCGGCAAGGAAATTTCGATTCCTGCCGGAAATGAAGAGCGAATTGAGATCTGCCGGAACATGCTCTATGAAGCGGTTGCTTCCACAAGCGAAGAGCTGATGGAGAAATATTTCAACGGAGATGAACTTACTCGTGAAGAGGTTGTAGGGGCACTTCACGGAGGTGTTTTGACCGGAGATATTGCGCCTGTTATCTGCGGCTCTGCAACCAATCTCTGCGGTATCGATCTTTTAATGGATATGATTGTAGATACGCTTCCGAGTCCGGTTTATCACAAAGGCGAAATTGTGATTGACGGAGGGGAAGAAAAAGAAGTTCCTCTCAAAGAGCATGGTCCCGCTTCTATCTTTGTATTTAAGACGATTGCCGACCCGTTTGTCGGAAAAATGTCGTTTTTTAAGGTGATGAGCGGAGAGCTTTACAGTGATGCGACGCTGAAAAACCTAACGAACGATCAGAATGAGCGTCTTTCTCATATTTATACGATTTGCGGAAAGAAACAGACCGAAGTGCCTATGCTGTCGATGGGGGATATCGGGATGACAGCCAAACTTTCGGCGACCAATACCAATGATACACTTTCCGCTGCAGAGGGCGCACTTCCGTATAAGAAAATCGTATATCCTGAATCTTTCTATCAAATGGCGGTTTCTCCGAAAGCAAAAGGGGATGAGGATAAGATTTCTCAGGGAATTTCTAAGCTTTTGGAGGAGGATTTGACACTGAAATATGAAAATAATCCCGAAACCAAACAGCTTCTGCTTTCAGGTCAGGGGGATATTCATCTTGATGTCGTCGTTTCCAAACTGAAAACACGTTTTGGAACTTCCGTAGAGCTTTCCGCTCCGAAGATTGCCTATCGTGAAACCATCAAAAAGCGGGTTGAAGTCGAGGGTAAACATAAAAAGCAATCCGGTGGACACGGTCAGTACGGTCATGTCAAAATTACATTCTCCCCGGGAACGGAACCGGGACTTGAATTTACACAATCGGTTGTCGGCGGCTCAGTGCCGAAGAACTACTATCCTGCTGTTGAAAAGGGCCTTCTGGAGGCGATGCAGAAAGGTGTGCTCGCAGGATATCCGGTCGTCAATCTGAAAGCGGATTTGTTTGATGGGTCCTACCATCCGGTGGACTCCTCCGAAATGGCGTTTAAGGTTGCGGCATCTTTGGCATATAAAGAGGGACTCCCGAAAGCGTCTCCGGTTTTGCTCGAGCCTGTCGGGAAGCTTTGCGTGTATGCGCCGGGAAGCATGCTCGGCGATATTATGGGCGCCATCAACAAGCGCCGCGGAAGAGTGCTGGGGATGAGTCCGACACAGAAAAAGGGCGAGCAGATGATCGAAGCGGAGGTCCCGATGGGAGAAATGACGGATTTCGCCATTCAGCTGCGCGCATTGACGCAGGGCAGAGGCAGATATACATTCTACTTTGAAAATTATGAGGAAGTTCCTGCGGCAAATGCACAGAAAATTATTGATGAAGCGAAAAAAGATGCAGAAGATTGACGCATGACAAGATTACAATATGAGAAATGCCATAGGAAACCGTTAATTCTGTCTTTTTTGAAACATAGCATAACTGACGGAACCGGTTTTTGACGGAAAAACGAAAAAAGACGCACGGTGCTATCGTTCCGTGCGTCTTTTTGCTGTTCAGAAAATACCTATAGGACTACTGCTTCCATTCTCTCGCGAGGATTGCGTATTCGTGGATGGTTCGGTATTGTCCTTTGATAAGCATGGCTTCCACAAGAGTTGCCTCGTGTCTCATTCCGCATTTTTCGGCGACTCGCATGCTTTGTGTATTGCCGTCCATGATTTTTGCGGTAATCCGATGAAGAGAAAGTGTGTCAAAACCAAATGCCATGATTCGGCGGAGCGCTTCTGCGGCAAGACCCTTTCCCCAGAAGTCGGGGCTTAATACATATCCGATTTCTGCTGAATTGTTTTCGAGATCAAATTTCGTGAAGCCGCAAGTGCCGATCATTTTTCCGCTTTGTTTATCTACCAGAGCAAAATCGTAGAAATTTTCTTCTCTGTATTGCCCTTGAATATAGTTTAGGTATTTTTTGGAGAACTTCGGGGATTCATGCGGTGACCATAAAAGAAATTTGGTTGTAAGCGGACGGGAAGCATAGTCGTACATATCCGCATAATCAGAGACAAGCATTTTTCTCATAATCAGTCTATCTGTGACAAGTGTCGGCATTTTTGAAAATATGGAAAGCTTGGATGAATTCAAAGTAAGGATCCTTTCTGGATATAAAAAATACAAATTTGGATTGGTGTAGATTACAGGATAAGAACGAAAAAAGAAATTTTTTGGTTTTCTTTTTGGCACAGGTATACTGATTTTATTTTATGTCAAACATAGAACTATGCCTCTATATTTTAACGCAAAAATCCGACAAATTCAAGAAAAAAACAAAATATATTTACAACCATGTTAATCGAAATTCATGCGCACGTAACAAATCACTATTAAAATAATACGCGTAGACAAAAAATTCGGTAAAGGAGCAAGAAGGTATGGCAGATTTTGAAAATAAAGATCGTGACGACATAAATCGTAATGAGGAAGAACCGCATTTTGATGCGGGGAAGCAACCTGAGGAACATCCGACAGACGAACAGCCCGAGGGAGAAGGCAGAAAAGAAGAAACCCGTCATATCATAGACAATGATGACGAAAAACATTCAGGATACGCTGAGTTTCGGGAAATCAGGTCGGAATATGAACCTCCAAAGAAGAAGAAATCAGAGATCCGCATGACAAAAGGTGCGGTTGCAATGTTGGTTGTTTTATGTCTGATGGTATCTGTGCTGGCGGGAGCCGGTATCGGAGCATTGACAGGTGCATGGGCAAATGATCCCTCAGCAGCGATCACCGACGGCACGTCAAATACCGTCGGGACGACAAACGGCGCTGTAATTCCGGGAGAAAATACATCCGATAGCAATAATACGGAAACAGCTCCAGGGGCACAGATAGAAAACCCCGGTGATTTGGAGCATTCTGCTCTTGCCGGAGTCGCAAGCAAGTGTATTCAATCCGTTGTTATGATTAATGTGACGGAAACGGCTACCGCTTATGGACAAGAATACACGACATCAGGTGCCGGATCCGGCGTTATTTATACCAAGGATGGCTATATCGTTACCAATTATCATGTTGTAGGAGCAAATACGAAGACGATTTCCGTTATTCTGTACAACGGAGAGGTCTATGAAGGCAAATATATTTACGGCGACGAGTATATGGATATTTCCGTGATTAAAATCGAAAAGAACGACTGTACTCCTGCTGTTTTCGGAGATTCTGATGCGATGATGCTCGGCGACGAGGTAATTGCCATCGGAAATCCGCTCGGCTACGGACTTTCTGTGACTGACGGAATTGTCAGCGCGCTTGCCCGCGATGTAACGGTTGAAAATACAACCATGACGTTGATGCAGACAAGTGCCGCTATCAACAGCGGAAACTCCGGCGGAGGGCTTTTCAATGCGAAAGGCGAGTTGATTGGAATTGTCAATGCAAAAATCGGAGGCGTTTCAGTAGAAGGAATGGGCTTTGCGATTCCGTCCTCAACGGTTGTCAAATGTATCAATGATTTGAAAAATTACGGCTATATTACAGGTCAGGCACGTCTTGGCGTTACAGTTCAGACAAAACAGTATCAGTCGTGGCCGTATATGCAGACATACTCGTATATTCAGGTTACGGAGATCAACGAAAACGGCAGTGCCGCAAAATCCGGACTTGAGGTTGGAGATATTTTGCAGAAGATCAATGGCACAGAAATTTCGTCTTTTGCAACCCTTTCTCAGATGTTAACCAAGTATGGAATCGGTGATACCGTTACCCTGACGATTCGCCGTCCTACCATTGAGCTGACAAACAATAATCTTTCAGAGTATTTGAATTCCTGCGAGGAAATCGATATTGAGATTACTTTTGTGGAATTCAATCCGAACGCTTAATTTCCTCCTTTCCAATAAAATGAAGAAAAAATACCGCACTCTTATGTGCGGTATTTTTTCTTTTTTTATTTACAATCCGTGAATAGGAAGCTTAACCGCAGAATGGATTTCTATCTTGTGATAAAGACAGAGCAAGCCGCAGCATGTTCAATTGAAAGGATTATGTTCATGGCTTCTTTGATGTAGTACGGCAGGGAAGCATGGAAATCGAACAGGCTCTCAAATCGATTCTTCTTTTGCGGAGAAAAATTCTTCACGTCCCCGATATTCGCTTTTGATGATGTCAAACATATCCTCTGGGGTTTCCTTGCATCCGTTTCCCAGCCATATTTTAATGATTTTTGTCAAACCGCTTTTGAAAAACTCTATATGGTATTCAATAAAGCGGTTTTGAAAGTGTTGTTTTGCAAGGTTGGTGTCATAAGTAAAAATTTTACAGTTGTTATCATATCCGAGCTTGAAATAAGTCTGGTAAAAAATTTGGTTTTCTTTGATATGACGGAACAATTTGAGATAATCGTTGCTGTTATGGCCGGTTGTAATTTCTTCTCTGTATAGATCAGACAAGTTATTCTCAAGCTTGTCTCGTATGGAATCCGCCAGTCCAAAAATATCTGGATAATTGGCATAAAAGGTGGTGCGGTTCAATCCCGCTTGTTTGCAAATATCCGATACGCTGATTTCGTTCAGTTCTTTGGTTTGAAGCAGGTTGATAAAAACCTTTTCGATTCGTTCGCGGGATTCTCTTTTTCGTTTGTTATTTGCCGTATTCATAAAAAACTCCTTTATCTCAACACTTGTCGATAAATTGATGATTGTTTTTATCCCTCAGAAGAATTATACTATATCCAGATTAAAACAACAACAGTTGTTTAAAAAAAGGAGGTACTTTATATGAAAAAAAGCAGTTTTGTTGCCATGCTGCTGGGAACTGTCGGCGGCGTGTTGTTCGCTTTGGGAATGTGTATGGCTCTGATTCCGGAATGGAACTCATTCAAGCCGGGGGTGGTATTTGGCTGTGCTGGTATTCTGTTGGGACTTATCACAATTTTGATATGGAGAAAAATGGAACACAAACAACCGATTCATATTTCCGGAAAAACAATTTTTACCATTGTGGTCGGCATCATCGGCGCATTGGCGCTGGGCGTGGGAATGTGCTTTTGTATGGTGTGGGATAAAATTGTCATCGGGATGGTGATTGGACTTGTTGGCATTCTTGTTTTGTTTTGTCTCATTCCGTTGACCAAGGGGATAAAGGATTGAAACTCGGACAGGGAACGCTCTCTTTGATTTTCAAAACGGAAATCGGCAAAAAAATTGTTAACGATCGGCATTACCGTATCGTATTTTCGGCAACGTTTGCTTTGATAGGCAACCTCTTGTATGCATGTTATCATGGTATACTCGGGATAATGAATGTGTCATTGTGGTTTGTTACCATGTGTGCTTTCTATGGCATTTTAGCTGCCATGCGATTTTCCGCTGTTTTATATTGGCGCAGGAACGTTTCTGCGTCTTCAGCGGACACAGAGTATTTCGTGATGAAACTTTCAGGTATTCTTTTGATTATACTCAGTTTCATTTTGGCGGTTGTGAATTACATTAGCCTATCACAAAATATAGCTGTAAAACATAACGAAATTATGATGATTGCCATCGCGGCTTATACCTTTTATAAAGTTTCGGTGGCAGTCGCGGGAGCTATCAAACGGCGTGTCAATCCTTCTCCGCTATTTGACGTTGTCCGCAAGATTCGCTATGCCGAAGTTGCAGCGTCTGTTTTGACCTTGCAGCGTTCCATGCTTGTTTCTTTCGGTGCAATGGAGAATGAGAAAATACACATGATGAATGCGCTGACGGGCGCCGCTGTCTGCTTATTTGTATGTATACTTGGGATTTTTATGACAATGAGGGCAATGAAGAAAGGATGATAAACGATGGGAAAACGGGAAATTGTGGAAGCCAATCAGAAAATTGCGAAGAAAGTGGTAAACACTTTTGAAAAGATTGAGGATACTGTTGTAGAAGATTATCAAAAAATTGAGACTGCTGTTGTAGGAGGCTATACAAAAATTGAGGATGCTTTTGTGGACCGTTATTTGACAAAAGACGGGGAATCCGTTGAAGAAGCAAAAGCGCGGTTAAAGAAAGAACATGCGCAGTTAAAAAAATAGACGACGGGATTCATGATATAAGAAATATCGAAAAAGCCTGCTTTTATTTGAGGGAATAAGGGGACCACAGCATTTTTTGCTGTGGTCCCCTTATCGTTTTCTGAGAAGAGAATTTCTTTGTCCGGATGAAAACCATATTTGATGTGAAATCAAAGAGAGAGCAAACAAAACTTCAGAAATTCTGACGCTTTGTCTTTGATCACTCGTAAGTGAATATCGAGGGCGGGCAACGTTATTATTCATTTTATGATTGAAATATAACGATTTATTTTTATATATCATCTATAAAAAGAAATAAAAACAATCAAAATTTGAAATAAATGGTTGACAATCCAATTTTTATAT